>ERZ827458.1303-NODE-1303-length-19281-cov-2.532456_pt1 | contig 19281 bp, 7 predicted proteins | sample MGYA00519706_ERZ827458 | MGnify/ENA primary metagenome ERZ827458 (study PRJEB31778, sample SAMEA3449309) | human gut metagenome | biome: human gut; feature: human-associated habitat; material: faeces | place: United Kingdom | collected 2010/2012 ...
TTATTTTTCGAGATATTGATTTATTGCAGGGAGAATATTCCGACGGAAAAGAGGATGACTGGACACCGCTTCACTTTTCGGGAAAAATGGAAGGACGCCTGAATATGCAGGAGGGCAGCGTGCCTACCATTAGTAATATTCAAGTGAATCAGACAGGGGAACTGGATATCCAAAAAGACAGCGGAATTGGATTTTTCGGAACGATCTCTAATGAAATGAAAAAAAGTGGGAATGGTGGTTTCGAGTCTGCGGGGAAGGCGGGAGTAAAAAACCTCCATTTAGATCAAGTTACAGTTAATAATCAATCTGTGACAGTAAATAATGATCCAAAATCATTAGTAGAAGGATTGTTGGAAGTGCTGGGTGGATTGTTGGGTGGAATTCTGGATCTGATAAGTGGAATCCTTGAAGGACTGGTTCCGGTAATCGGAAACTTAAAACTGGGAGATGTCATTAAAGACTTATTGACATTAAAGCAAAGCAGTCCGGATATGTTTGCGACCGGAAGCTTTGCAGGACGTATTGTAGGGGATGTTTCTGTTGAAAACTGTACGGTAACCAACGCTTCTGTAACGAATGTAAAAGGAATGACAGGAGGATTTGTCGGATATACATCAGGAGAAGCAACCTATATTCTCGGAAATGTGACAGCGGGAGTCGTAGAGCTATTATCAACCTTGCTGAATATTCTTCCGGGCGTGGGACTGGGAGATTTGATTACGATTCTTTTGAAAAATGATGTTCCTCTTGGACAGTTATTGCCGAATGGCTATTATAAGCCACTGATCCAAAACAGCAGTGTTTCTCTTTCAGAGGGATCGATCGGAACGACAGGAACGGGGAAAGAAACTGTCAATTACAACGGCGGATTTGTGGGAAGCCAGACAGGAACAGATATAAATAACTGTTCTGTAACCGGTTTGAATCAGGTAGTGGCAGATATCGGAGCCGGAGGCTTTGCCGGAATCGAAAAAGATGCACAGGTTAAAGGATTATTAAGTGATCTGGGAGCGGAAATCAAAACGTTTGATATTCGTTCTACACAGAGAAATTGTCATGTAGACGCAAGCGACCTTTCAGTTACGGCGACAGATAGTTATGCCGGAGGTTTTAATGGCGTAATGGCAAATAGTAGCAGCATCGAATCAAATGTTTCGGGAGTGAAACTGGTTAAAGCCAATCAATATGCCGGAGGTTTTGCGGGAAGAGCTACGTTGGGCTATGGAATGGCCGTAGGTTCAAACGATGAACAAAATGATACTTTATTGCAATCTGTATCAAAACTACTGGAACAGTTACTTGCTTCGGGAAATGAAGAAGAACTAGGTGTGCTTCTTTCCTTAAGCGGTGCACAGCCTTCTGAAATAAAAGGAAGTTCTGTCAGTGGAACAAACTTTAGTGTTCAGGCAGCGGCAGATTATGCCGGCGGTCTGATCGGACAGGGAGACGGCGTACAGATCACATCCTCTGGAACTGAGAAAAATACGATACAAGGGGTAAGTTTTGTAAAAGCAAATAATTATGCAGGCGGAATTTCAGGAGCAGTTACTGTAGCTGATGCGGTCGGCGTATTGAACGATACACTGGGAATCGGAAGTTATCTTTCGTTTACTGTATCGAATGTAGATCTAGGTGGTAATGATCTTCAAATCGAAGCATCGAATAAGTATGCTTCCGGCGGAGCAGGTTTAATGCTTGGAGGAACAGCAGAGCAGATTAAAATTGAAGGTATTCAATCTGTGACTGCCGGAAATTATGCCGCCGGGTTTGCCGGACGGGCAGGAACAGGCAGTCTTGCAAAAGAAGGCGGTCTGGATCTTCTGGGCCTGGGATTGATTAAAGTTGACAGCTTACTTAGTCTGGTTGATGGTGTTGCCACAAAAGTTTCCAATGTATCTGTGAGCGGAACAGAGAACGGCGCAGTCATCAAAGCCAGTGGACAGGTTGAGATAACGGAAGGCGAATCTATTCTTGCCGGAGGCTTTATTTCCGAAGCAGAAGGGGTACAAATTGCAGATTCACATGTGACAAATCTGAAGGCAGTTTATGCAGAAGCTGCAAAAGATAAAGAAGGTTATGCCGGAGGCTTTGTGGGAAGAAGCCACACAGGCGGGCTGGCAGGTCTGGCCCAGGAAGACAAAGACGGAGCATTGAAACTTCCCGGAATTGTAAATGTCAGCGGGCTGTTGGATTTAGTTCCGTATTTGATACCTCAATATACAAATACTACCGTTACATTTTGCTCAGCTAATGAAGAACCTCAGGTCAAGGCTGATTATGCCGGCGGATTTTTTGGAGAAATGCAAAGCGGTAAGGTCGATAACAGTACAAGGACAGAGGCTTATGCAGTTTATGGTCTGGAAAAAGTCAAGGGTGAATCTCACGCCGGAGGCTTTGCCGGAAAAGTTGACGCAGGGGCAACGGCTTCTTCAAATGGACTGAATCTTCTTGGTGGTATTTTAAACCTTGATATCGGTCAGCTGCTCGATGTACTTCAAGTTTACATCCCGATCATTCAATCGGCGGGCGTGAAGTCGACAGAAAAAGGATTTACTGTAGAAGCGACGGATACAGACAGCTATGCGGGAGGTTATCTTGGATATGGCGGCGGTGTGCAGATTAAAGATTCGGATGTGACATCCTTAAAGCATACAAAGGTGACGCCGCCGGGCGATAGTCTGGAATCTGCAAATGGAGACAGCTATTTCGGAACGGATTCACAATATGCAGTCAAAGGTGGAAAATACGCCGGAGGTTATGCAGGATGTGTGGATATTGATTCCGCGGCAGCAGTCGGAGGCGGATTAAAGCTTCTTGGGAACATCGAGCTGACGAATCTTTTGAAGGCGCTGGATGTAGTGGCGTCTACCATTGAAAACTCCGATGTCAACGGATGTGTCGGCGGTTATTCCGTACTGGCAGATGGCAGAGATGATAAGAATCAGAAGTTAGGAAAAGCAGGTGGATTTATCGGAGAAATGTCCGGTACCATCATCAAAAACAGTGATGCGAATTTATTCAACTATATTATCGGACGCGAGGCAGCCGGAGGTTATGCCGGTATCATGGAACCGGGAAATGTTGCTTCCGTAATCGAAGATGCCGGTATTTTAGATGGACTGTTAAATGTAACAGATAGTCTTGCCAGTCTGGTGCAGTCTTTCATTCCGATTATAGAAGACAGTCAGACGAGCAGCGTGCCTTGCGGCGGCGCGGTTCGTGCCGACGGCATCACTGACACCCAGTGTGTGAGAGGTCTTGCCGGAGGCTATGTAGGTTATAACCATGGTGGAAGAATTAAAGGATATGCGGCAGAAGGCGGCGGGAAGGAATGTGCCACGATTCGTATTCGTTCAGTCTACGGCGGCGAGTTTGCCGGAGGATTTACCGGATTGATGGAAACGGCGGATCTGGCAGGAACAGGAAACTTACAGCTTCTGTTTGGCTTACTGAAAACAAGTAATGTGTTAAGTCTTCTCGGAGCTGTTTATCCGACAGAAACGAACACAGCCGTTTACGGACCGCTTAGAAAAGTGGATATGGACACATGGAACAAGTGGGCGGAGGCTGTCGGCAACAACGGTGTTTACGGAGATCAGTTCACAAGTACACCTGTTGAGAATGAAGAACAGTTACAGGCATTAATCACACAATATGCCTATGGTTACAATGTTAAGGCGGGCAGAACGAGCGTCGGCAGACAGGATATGGAAGCAGGCGTAGCCGGAGGCTACGTCGGACGCATGAAAGCAGGAGTGGTTACCAATGCTCATGCATGGGATGCGAAATCTGTGATGGCATACAAGAGCGCCGGAGGATTTGCCGGAGAAATGAAAACCGGCGGCGTTGCAGAAGTCGGAAAAGTAGAGTTGATTGGTTTGGATATTGCAAATTCTATCAGCGCCGTGCAGACTTTCGTTCCGGTTATAAGAAATTCGGATATTACAGGTTTCCAGTCAGGAATGACGGTGAAGGCAACAGGAATCCCGGTTAAGGATTCAACCTTGAAAATAGAAAAAGTCGGTTATGCCGGAGGGTATGTCGGTCATATGGTTGGCGGACAGATCTGGGGCAACTGGTCTGAAAAAGCGAATACGTACAGTGCAACAGATGCCGTACCTGATCCGAATAATAAGCGATGCTTCGTGGCTAATTTGAGAAAAGTGGAAGGTACGAAAGCAATCGGCGGATTTGCAGGACAGATCGATCCGGCAAGCGCAGCGAATTTAGACACGGCAAGCAGTGAAGGATTACTTGGCGGATTGCTTCAGTATCTGATAGGAACTCCGGGAGATCTTGCACGGTTATTAGATGCAACTATTTCTACAGTGCGAGGCGCAGATGTCAAAGCGTGGGATGACTGGGGAATCATTATCAACGGCGCTTATACAAACGGTACAGGCAATACAGCCTATGCAAAGGCGGCGGGCGGTTTCGCAGGAGAGATCAACGGAGCTGTTATCGGAGAAATGAATGAGTCAGAAAGCGGCGTTCATGTGTCGAATGTCAGAAGTGTGACAGGAGGAGAATACGCCGGAGGATTTGTCGGCCTTGCAGATGTATCTGCAATATTGCAAGTTAGCAATGGGAATACAAGTATATTGAGCGCCCTATTGACTCTTGGAGGAACAAGCGTATTAGATACGTTTAGAAGTTATGTTTATCATTCCGATGTGTCCGGTTCTGCAGAAGCAGGACTGGAAGTACAGGCAAGAGACAGTAAAAAATCAGAATATGTCAACGATCCTGTTTATTCGGGTTCAGCCGGAGGATTCGGAGGCGCATTGCTTAACGGTTCTGTCAAAGATTCCAAAGTGACAAATCTTCGCAAGGTCAACGGTATGAACTACACCGGAGGATTTATCGGACATCTCGGAAAGAGCGGTACGGTCGATTTGGACAATTTAGGTGCGTTGGGTGATTTATTAAGCGCAGGTGCAGGTGTAATGGATGTATTCGGTTCTCATGTAGACCGATGCAGTGTCGAAGGTGTCAACGAAGGCTTTACTGTACACAGTAATAATACGATAGACCAGAAAAATAAATCAGAAATCGCCGGAGGATTTACCGGATATGCAGATCTTGGAAGATTGTCAGAAAATAAAGTCACCGGGTTAAAACAGGTGACAAGCGGTCAGATCGCCGGAGGGTTCGCAGGAAAGACAACCTTTGCTTATCTTGCAAATATTAATCTGGATTCCGAGTTGGTTAAAGGATTAGTGACGGTTGTGAATCAGATTTTGAAGGCGCTTTGGTTAGATGAACTTCAAAAAGGTCAGGTAATTAAAATTGATTTAGGCATTATTGAAATTGATGCTTTATATGATGGGAAACTGGTATCTCTGAATCTGCTTGGACTGGATATTAAGGTTGGCTTAGCAGAGGATAAGAGTCTTGCGACCATCTATATCGGAGACAGTAAGATTGAGATCAACTGCTCAGAGAGCGGTACGATCGATGAAGAAAGCCTGAAAAATGAAATCAATATTTCACTCATAAAGGCAAACCGTACAAAGATTGATAAATGTACAGTGACAGGTATTGCAGACGGCTATGACGTCTATGGAGGCGGCGCCGGAAACAATGCCAACGGCACAGGTCAATACGGTATTGCCGGAGGTTTCGTCGGATGGAATAACGAAGGCTTACTTGAGAACAACAACATGTTCTTTGCAGACGTTATCCGAGGTGCAAAGGATCTGACCGGACCGTTTACCGGAAAGTCAAGTCTGAACTCCAACTGGGAATTTAACGATGTGAAAGGCATTGAAGGCAATGAAAACTATTACCGGATCTATCGTAATGGTGATACCGCATATGAGAAGCTGTTTGGTAAATCGGGCAAGGAACTTCAGCACAACTACGAAACATCTGATGCATGGAAGAATGTATATACAATCCGGCATATGACGAAAGACAAAGTTGTGAAGTTTACCGATCTGAAAGACGCTATGATGAGCGGCAGCGCAGGGCAAATACCTGTCAATGTTTATCAGGAGGACGGCGCGATGGCTGTTCTGATGAACAATACGGCAAGCAGCCCGACAGAACCGGGTGGCAATGAGGAAGCGCCGGATGTTCAAGACCCGTGTAAGGATCTTATTGAACTTCGTCTGAAAAAGGTTTGGAAAAGGGACGAGGAAAAAGATCGTCCGAATGAGGTCATCTTTAACATTACAAGAAGCTATGAAAAAGACGGAAAACCGGTTGTAGATACAAACTTCAATAAAGAAGTTATTTTGACAAAAAAAGATGCACAAACATCGGACATATGGGAAAAGGTTCTTACGGGAGCTGAATATACAGCATATCATGTTGGCACGGATGGAAAGAAATATTATTACACATATCATGTCAGCGAGATGAAAGTGGACGGATATACAACAGAAATAACTTACAAAGGCGATCGTCAATACAGTATTACGGTGACAAATACGAAAAACTGGTTTGACAGCCTTCTTCCGGAAACAGGAGGAATGGGAAAAGCTTTGCTCTACACGTTAGGTGTTCTGCTTCTTTGCTTAGTGACAGCTACGGAATACAGGAAGAGAAAAAGCACAAGAAGTCAGAGTAGCTATAAATAATAAAGAACAAAAAGAAAAGGAGACACAAAGAATGAGAAAAGTAAAAAACTCAATCAAAAAGATGATGGCATTGTGTTTAGCAGCCATCATGACACTGGCAATGGCAACAACTGCTTTTGCCGCAGACAGAATAAAAACAGGAAATTTGACAGTAAACGTCAATGAAGGAAACACGTTAAAGGGTCAGACAATTAAAGTCTATAAGCTCTTTGATTTGAGTGTAAGCGATACACATTATGCTTATACAGTCAATGCGGACTATAAAAATGCAATCGCAACAGCTTTAGGATTATCGAAGGAAGCAACAAGTGAACAATTATATAACAAACTTGCTGAGTATAAGGAAAATCCTTCAGGAATTCAGAAATTCGCAAATGACTTTACAGCAGCTGCATTGAAAGCAGGAACGGCAGAAACTGGAACTTCCAAAAAATTAGGCGAGGTTACAGAATATAAGTTTGAAAACTTAGACTATGGTTACTACCTGGTATATCAGACAGGAACAAAAGAGATTCAGTCATCTCTCGTATCTGTAGATGACGTTGACGTAACTGTGAACCTGAAAGGTCAGGCTCCAAGTATTGACAAAACAGCAAATGCTACAACTGTTGAAATCGGACAGGTTGTAACTTATACGATTAAAGGAACAATTCCGGATACAACAGGATATGATAAGTATACATATAAAATCCACGATACATTGACAGAAGGTCTTGATTTTGTAAAAGATGCAGTTGGTACAGCACAGGAAGGCACATCCTATAACGTATCTGTAAAGATTGGTGAAGGCCAGGCTGAGACAAAGGCAGCTACATTAAGCGGAGAAAATAACCGCATAATGACTTTGGATTTATCTGAGTGGATTAGAAACAATCAGAATAGTAAGGGTCAGGAATTTACAGTAACATACTATGCAAAAGTTAATGCTGATGCCGTAGTACAGACAAACAACAGCGCTCACTTAGAGTATGGTAACGATCCGGATAACATAACTACAACAACACCGGACGTAGTAACAACACCAACTTATCCGGTACAGATTCACAAATTAATCAAAGATCAGCAGAATAGCTACCTTGCGGGTGCAATATTCCGTCTTTATAGAAGCGAAGAGGATGCAAACAATAATCAGAATGCAATCGCAGTTACAGGTTCTAACGGTACTTACACAGTAGACCCGGAACAGGTCGGCGATAATAAGATGAACGATATGGAATCTATCGGTGACGGGACAACAGTAGGCACAGGAATGAACTTAAAGTTAAACGGTCTTGCGGAAGGAAGCTACTGGTTAGTGGAGACACAGGCTCCGGACGGTTACAACAAGTTGACAGCTCCGGTTAAAATTACAATTACAAAATCTGATACTACGAATGTGAATGACTGGACAATCAAGCAAAATGATGGGGTGGTGGATGATAAAATCATCGACATTGAGAATACTACAGGAACACTTCTTCCGGAAACAGGTGGAATGGGTACTGTAATTTTCACAGTGATTGCAGTTGTGATGATTCTCGGTATTGCGGTAAGCTTCGTGATCAGCAGAAGAAAACGTGCTTAATCATTTATAATTCAGACATATGGATGAGAGGGCTGCCTTCGGGCAGTCTTCCCATTCGTTATAACAGCAGGGAGAATGAAATAAAGATGCGCAGAAAAAAGACAGAGAAAAAACAATTTTATATTGGGGATATTTTTCGCGTGATAGGATTGATTATTGCATTCTCCGTACTGTTATATCCGACAGTCAGCAACTATCTTTATGAAAAGAACGGCTCAAAAGTGATTTCGGCTTATGATGAAAACGCAGTGCGGTTAAGCGAAAGTGACAAGCGTGAAATGCTCGAGGCAGCAAGACAGTATAACGAAGAGCTTTTGGGAAATATTGAGTTATTAGATCCTTTTTCATCTATAAAGAAAGAGGTAGACGAGAGATATCAAAGCCTGTTAAATGTAAACGGGTCGGGAATGATCGGATATATCCGTATTCCTAAGATTAATGCAGAACTTCCGATTTATCACGGAACAGAAGAAAAGGTGCTTCAGTCGGGGGTAGGCCATTTTGAGGGGACGTCTTTACCGATAGGCGGGGAAAGTACCCATGCAGTTTTAACCGGGCATCGGGGACTTCCTTCTAAGTTGTTGTTTACGGATCTGGATAATTTGGAAAAAGGAGATATCTTCTATATTAAAGTTCTCGGTGAAACATTTGCCTATCAAGTGGATCAGATACTTACTGTGCTGCCGGAAAATACAAAGGAGCTTACGATCGTACCGGGAAAAGATTATGTTACATTAGTTACTTGTACACCCTATGCGGTGAATACACACAGGCTTCTTGTAAGGGGGTATAGGATTCCTTATGAAGAGGCAGTGGAAAAAGTTCCGGATGAAAAAATCGCAATAGGATTACCGTTCCAGATGAAAGTTTTATTTATAGGACTTTTCATTTTGTTTCTTATTTTGTTCTTTTGCGGTGTTGCTGCGTATGTGAAAAAGAGAAAGAAAAAGAGAGAAAAAACACGGAGGGAAGATCATGTTTCAAATGAAAAATAGATGGAAAAATATTCTTGTAGGTTGTTTGACTGTATTCGGAATACTGATTCCAAGTTTATCCTGCAGGGCGGAAAATGTAGGCTCTATCCAGATTGAATATCATGGAAGGACACAGGAAAATGAAGAGGTTGTATTTGCGAATGCGGATTTTTCTGTTTTTTTTGTCGGAAAGATGGAGGATGGAAAGTGGACGCTTGCAGGAGATTTCGGTAATGCGGGAGTTTCTCTGGAAGGAATCGAATCTTCTGAAAAAAACGAACAGGCAAAGCAGTTATACAACTATGCGGTTCGGCAAAGTATACAGGGAAACGCTTTGAAAACGGACGAGAATGGAATCGCAATGATCGGCGGATTAGAACAGGGATTGTATTTGATTGCCCAGACAAAGGTGTGGACCGATGAGAAGCAGGGCAGTTATCAGGCATCGCCGTATCTGATCAGTATTCCGGAAGAAATAGACGGCAGCTATATATGGGATGTTGTAACGAAACCAAAAAGCGAGTGGATCACGGAAGCGCCGCAGCATCCTGAAATGCCGGATAAAAATACGGAAACGGAGAAGACGGAAGGAGCGAAAACAGGAGATACAAGCTCGGCGGCTTTGTTTTACTGATATTCAGTTCGGGAGCGTTTATAATTCTATGTAGAAAAAGAAGAATATACAGGAAGGACTGACATAATATCCGGCATTTGAATGTTAATTGTTTAATATAAGCTGACTGTGTTATAATAGGATATAAAAAAGGAAAGGCTGTTTCTTTTGAGAGGAGCAGAAAGGGTGAATAACATGGGAAGTAAATATGCAGGAACAGAGACGGAAAAAAACTTAAGAAACGCTTTCTCGGGAGAGTCGGAGGCGCGCAATAAATACACGTATTTTGCGTCTGTGGCGAAAAAAGAAGGGTATGAACAGATTGCCGCGTTGTTTCGGGATACGGCGGATAACGAGAAAGAACATGCAAAAATGTGGTTTAAAGAATTGAACGGGATCGGAGATACGGCAGATAACTTGAAAGCGGCGGCAGAAGGCGAGAACTATGAATGGACAGAAATGTATGCCGGTTTTGCGGAAACTGCCGAGAGAGAAGGATTTCCGGAACTTGCTCAAAAATTCCGTCTTGTGGCGGAGATCGAAAAGCACCACGAAGAGAGATACAGAGCGCTGCTGAAAAATGTAGAGACGGCATCAGTATTTGAAAAAAGTGAAGTGAAAGTGTGGGAATGCAGAAACTGCGGACATATTGTAGTAGGAACTGCGGCGCCGGAGATCTGTCCGACCTGTGCGCATCCGAGAAGTTATTTTGAAATACATGCAGAGAACTATTAAAATGCTGAAACCCATCCATGAAAATTGACATCCCTTCTGGAAGCGGATGAAAATACTTCGGAAAATCTAAAACTTGTAAAACAAAAAGAATATCGTTATAATAAATTATTAGAGAAAAATAATCTGAAGGGTTATATCGATGTGGAGGGTTATAATGAGGGAATATAGAAACCGTATATGTTCGGCAGTGCTGGCAGCAGTCTGTGTGATCGGCACAGCATTGATTCCGTCAAGAGCCGTACACGCAGAAGATGTAGTTGACCCGATCGCGGTGCAGAAACAGGCGGCATATGATGCCGTTCCTGAGACAAACGGTTTGGAAAACTGGCCGCAGGGACCGCATGTATATGCAAATTCGGCGATTGTTATGGAGATGAACAGCGGGGCGATTTTATACGGGAAAAAAATAAACGATAAGCATTATCCGGCAAGCATTACAAAACTGTTGACAGCGCTTGTGGCGTTGGAAAATGCGGATCCGGATGACGAAGTTTATTTTTCCGAAGACAGCGTTTCGTTTCTGGAATACGGAGATGCGAGTATCGGGATGAGACCGGGAGAAATACTCAGTATGAACGATGCGCTGTACGGTATGCTGCTTGCATCTGCCAATGAGGTGTCTTATGCAATCGCAGAAAGTGTCGGCAAAAAGATGGGCGGAGGTTTTGAGACGTTTATCCAGAAAATGAATGAACGTTGCGAGGAACTTGGATGTACGGGATCTCATTGGACGAATGCAAATGGTCTGCATGATGAAAACCATTATACGACGGCGCATGACATGGCGTTGATCGGATCGGCAGTCTATCAGTTTGACAAGTTTCGGGAAGTAACTCAGACTTTAAATTATACGATTCCGCCTACAAACCTTGTGAATGAATCCAGAACGTTCCAACAGAATCACAAGATGCTTTGGGTAGGGGCACATTATTCTTATGATTATTGTACGGGCGGCAAGACCGGATATACGGATCAGGCAAAAACGACTCTTGTGACTATGGCAGATAATGCAGATATGCAGCTTGTTGCGGTTGTCTTGGAAGATCAGGGAGATGTGTATGTAGATACAAGGGCGATGTTTGATTATGTATATGCGAATTTTTCCAAAGTGTTTTTGAATGAACACGACAAGCCCGATGGCGTCAGGAAGTTTAAAACGGAAGATGCATATGTTGTTCTGCCGAAAGGAATTGACGTTTCATCTCTGGAGCATGAGATTACGATTACTGACAGGCAAAATGCCGCCGGAAAGCTGACCTATTTATACAAAGGTCAAAATGTCGGAACTGTAGAAGTGAAACTGACGGCGGATTATATTAAGGAAGAAACAGGGTATAATATTGAGCCGGAAATGAAATCCGTCGGGAAGAAAAGTACGGATAAAGAAGAAAAAACAGAGATGCCTATATATGTAAAGCTGTTAATAGCGGTAGTTCTTTTGGTAATCATTTTGTTGGCAGTTCTTTTCAGTCTGCTGAAATATCGGCAAGTGAAACGAAGGAGAGCAAGACAGCTTGCAAGAAAACGCAAAAAGGCATTAGAGCGCCGGCGGTCAAATACAGAGCAGACGGGAGAAAATGCTTTCCGACGACAGAGCAGTGCCGGCAGGAGAAAAAATACCCAAATAAGAAACCGTCAGGTAGACGACAGAAGAAGCGGAAGTTATCGCAGGCGAGACAGAGAAGGGCGGTACAGATAAATAAATTTACAGTATTCGCTATGTCACGGCGGAATCATTACGCTTATGAAAAAGGTTATATTATAAAGAAAGAGGATGAATAAAATGAAAGTAGCAGTAACTTATGAAAACGGAGAGGTTTTTCAGCATTTCGGACATTCGGAAGCTTTTAAGCTTTATGAAGTTGAAGGCGGCGAAGTGAAATCATCGGAAGTTGTTCCCACGAACGGAAGCGGTCATGGAGCTTTGGCAGGATTTTTACGGGAAAGAGGCGTAGAGGTTCTTATCTGCGGAGGAATCGGCGCAGGAGCGCAGAACGCACTTGCAGAGGCTGGTATCAAACTGTATGGAGGAGTTTCAGGTTCTGCGGATAGTGCGGTTCAGGCGCTGATTGAAGGAAACCTTTCATATAATCCTGACGTAATGTGCGACCATCACGGAGAAGATCATCATGGCGATCATGAAAACTGTGGAGGACACGGAGAAGGTCACGATTCCTGCGGCGGACATTGCGGACATTAGATACATTAAGATCAATAAGGACATTACAAGAGGGAGTTTTTCACTGAGATATTAGAGGGAAGCTCCCTCTTGTTGTATAAAGAACAGAAGAAATATGTGATATAGTTACAAATTGAGAGGTAATATATTGTGCAATACATACAAAAATCGAGGTGAAAAATGAGTACAAATAAATAAAACAAACAAAAGATCAACATTAAAGATAAAAAGTGTAAATACTGAAAAAAGTGAAAGAGTTATGATATATAAGATAGGATGCTCTTTCTATGTCCTGAAGGAGCTAATATTAAAATTTAAAGAAAGGAAAAGAGGATAATGAAAAAGAAGTGGAACAAAGTAACTGCAGCTTTACTTATGCTCGTGATGGTAGTGACGACAGTGCTCGGCGCTGCTCCGGCATTATCTGTCAAGGCAGAGCCGGTCACGATGGGACATCTGAAATCCGGAAGCGGTAATGCAAACGGACATTTCGGAAGCGCTACACCTGAAGCATTTGTTTTGTCAGAAAAAGCTGATTATACAAATCAGGCATATAGTTTGAAACTTCGCATTAACAGCGACGTAGACAAAACAAGGCTTCGTATTGTCACAAAATATAAAGATGACAATAACTGGGCTTTTCTGATGTATGATGTCGGAAGCTGGAAGTGGCAGTACAAAAAGGACGGAAACGAGGCTTGGCAGAATGATACGCTTGCTCTTCCGAGACTTGAAAAAGGTCAGTTGGCAGAAATTAAGTTAAGCTATAAAGATAATGGCCTTGAAATTGACGTCAATGGAACAAAGGCAACTGTAACGGAGGCGAACTTTGTCGCTCTTAAAGACGTTCAGGGTAAAGTCGGAGTCGGAGGCGCGACATTCGGAGATGCATACACAGACGTTTATTTTAATGATGTTGTTGTAGGAGAGACAAAAGAGGATCTCAATACATGGAAATTGTATAAAGATAATCTTGCAGGTCAGGAATGGGATCCGGCGGCACAGTACGAAGAAACAGTTCCGGCAGGACGTAAATGGATCACGATCCGGACAGGCTCTCAGAACGGCGGAGGACATAGCTATGCGGGAGCAACAGGACCGGCGCTTCTGCTTGACAAAGATCGCACGATCAAGCCGGCAGACGTATTTAGTCTGTCATTTACACCGATCAACAGCGGAAACTTCGGTTTCTTCTATTCATATGTAAATGATAATGATTTCCTGTATATCGGATATGATTCATCTTCCAAGTGGTACTGGCAGAACGGCTCAGGCTCATACGGAAGTTTGAACGGAGATTTCGAGACTCCGGAAAACGGAAAAGAGATGACGTTCTCTGTTACGATGAGCAGGGAAGCTCTGACAGTTACAGTCAACGGAATCAGCGGAACAACGAACAATCAGAACGCAGGAAACTGGCTGGAAACAAACGCAGGAAAAGGTCATCCGGGCGTGATGGTGAAAACGGCAAACCAGTCTTTGAAATTTGCAGATGCGAAAGTAAATGAGACTGCATGTATGGAAGATACATGGGAATTTGCAAAAGACAGAGACGGACAGTCACAGTCTTCAGAATATATCAATCTCGCAACTGTTTCCGGAACTGTAACGGCAAAAGACGGAGGAGCGGCATTAAAAGGCGCAACGGTTCGTTTTGGTTCAAAATCAGCAAAAACAGATGATAACGGAGCTTATCAGATCGAAGATGTTGAAGTGGGAACTTATACAGCTGCGGCAAGTTGTCCGGGATACGAAGCAATAACACAAGAGGTTGAAGTTCAGGATGCGGCGGAAGGAGAAAATGTATTTAACTTTACACTTTCCGAGAAAACGCCGATCGACCTTAAGAATTATAAATCCATCGAGTCTGATTACATGAAAGTGTATGTAGGACCGAACTTCCCGGTTGTTGCAAGATATGAAGTAAAAGGAAAAGATGACGTTTACTTCCGTGGAAACGAATCAGATCTTGCAAAGGTGAATACAGTTGTGATCAACGGCAAGGAGATCACTCCTGAAGTGAAGGCTAAGATTGAAGGGGCGAAAGCTTCTTATGAAATGACCCTCAAATATGAAGGTGAAGATGAAGAAACAAAAATTAATATCAATATGAACATGACGGTCGAGATCAGTGTAAAAGACAATGATCTTACATGGGAGATCACAAAGATCGACCGCAAAGAAGGAACGGATAAGATTGCTTCTATCGACATTCCGCAGTTGAATCTTCTGTCTGTAGATCAGGTAGAAGAAAACGCTTCATTTGCAGGCGCTGTTAAGAGCACGGATACAAAGAAGAGCGGAGATAAGTTTATTACATTTGACGATGGATTCGTAGCGCAGAAATCTGTAGGATATGTATACGGATTCCTGACAAACAAGAATTTAAGCGCAGGTCTGTTCAGCAACTCAGAGGCAGAAGACGATCTGAGAGTCATCATGAACAGCGGAGCTGACACAATGAGCCTTACAAGCGCTCAGTGGTATTACGAGGCGGGAGATAAAGGCGGACAGGCACAGGCAGCTACATATGACTACCCGCTTAGTGAACTTCCATATGCAAAAGTTTGTATCGCAGAGGATATGAACGAAGACAAGACGATCGACTGGCAGGATGCCGCAGTTGCTTATCGTGACATCATCAATGTTCCGTATGGATCAGAGGATGTGAAAGACCTTGTAAACTACAGAATCGTTATGAACTTCGGAAGCGCTGTAACAAACCCGTATTCGGTGACAGCGGACAATATCAAGAAAGTTGCTTTGGCAACAGACGGACTTCCGCAGGCTGTTATGCTGAAAGGTTACGGAAATGAAGGTCACGACTCTGCGAACTCCGAGTATGCGGATATCTCCGAAAGAGAAGGCGGCGTGGATGATTTCAGAGATCTTCTTGACGTTGCGCATGAGTATGATACAGAAATCGGTATCCATGTCAATGCACAGGAAGCTTATCCGGAAGCGAGATCTTTCAACGATGATATGATCATGGGACCGCAGCAGGGCGGATGGGGATGGCTTGACCAGTCCCGCGTGATCAATAAGATCTGGGATTTAGGAACACAGGCAAGATATAAGAGATTTGCACAGTTATTTGACAGAATTAACAATACGAACCTTTTAAGTCTCGACTGGGATAAAGGCGAATATGTAAAAGATTCACAGGGAACACTTGCATCGGCGGATGAGATTGCGGCAGCAGTGAAAAAAGCAGGCGCCGACAATATGGACTTCATCTATCTTGACGTATGGTATCAGAATGCGTGGGAGACAAGAAGAATCGCAGAAGAGATTAACTCTCTCGGATGGAGATTCTCCACAGAGTTCCCGTACGAAGGCGAGTATGATTCCACGTGGTCACACTGGGCAACAGAAGGACCATACGGCGGAAAAGGTTTGAACAGTGACATCATCCGTTTCCTCAGAAACGACATGAGAGACGTACAGGTTCTTAACTGGGTAGGACATGGCGGAGCGGCTGACAACCCGCTTCTCGGCGGATATAAACTGGAAGGATTTGAAGGATGGGGCGGAGATCAGGATTTCAATAATTATCTGTACCTGACATTTGCCGAAAACCTTCCGACAAAATTCCTTCAGCACTATCAGGTAATCGATTGGGAGAACTACGCAGAAGGCGAGTCACCGGTCGGAAACCAGGAAAAACAGATCACACTGAAAAATGGTGATGATAAAGTAGTTGTAACAAGAAATGAAGCACAAAGATCTGATGAGATCATCGAACGCGAGATCACATTGAATGATAAAACAGTTTTAAGTGCGACAAACGATCATTTCTATTATCTGCTTCCGTGGACAGATAGCGACACGAAAGAGACGAAACTGTATCACTACAATCTGGAAGGCGGAACATCTACATGGAATGTGCCGGACGGATTTACAGGAAATCTTACAATGTATGAGCTGTCAGATCAGGGACGTGGAGAAGCGATCGCGGTTCCGGTTTCAAACGGACAGATCACGCTTGAAGCAAAAGCAAAAACAGCTTACGTAATCGTGACTGACGGAAAAGAAATGCCGACAGCCGATACAGTTAACTTCGGTGAGACGACATCAGTGAAAGATCCGGGATTCAACTCTTATGCAGACGGCGACAAAGTGGATGCAGACGTTTGGAGCGGAGCAGACAACGATGCCGTAAAAGTTACAAAAGCATGGACAGGCGATCAGCGTCTGACAATCGAAAGCCCGGCAGAAGACGTTGCAGTCAGGGCTCAAAGCAGGCAAAGATTATGTTGCAGAAGTTTATGTTGATAACAGAAGCGACAGTAAAGCGACGGTAGAAGTAAATGCAGGAACGATCAAAGAGTCTGCATATACGACGAAATCAATCGCTCAGAACTATGTGGCAAGTGATCAGAAACATGCAGGCGGCAATGAAGCTTCCTATATGCAGAGAGTTTACGTTCCGTTTACAGCGGAAAAAGAAACTGCAACATTGACGATCAGCCGTGCGGCAGGTGATGGAGCAACATACTTTGACGATATCAGAATTATCGACAAGAAGATTGAAAACTATAAAGAAGACGGTTCTTTCGAGCAGGATTTTGAATCCGTAACATCAGGATATTATCCGTTTGTTTTAGGACCGGCACAAAGAGGCGGCGACGGACAGCTTCATCTGTCTCAGGATAACGGAAAATATACATCTGTCGGCTGGGGCGGTTATGTGATCAATGATGTAATTGAGGGCGAATGGTCGCTGAAACAGCACTGCGACAGTGGAAGCGGTTCGGGAAGAACAGGTCTTTTGTATCATACGATTCCGCAGAACTTCCGATTTGAAGCAGGAAAGACATATAAAGTAGAATTCGATTATGAGGCAGGATCATCTGCATATGCGGTTGTGCTTGGAGATGGAGAGAGTTTTAACAACGCAACAGATAATGATTACCTTGCGGCAACGGCAGGAACAGGTAAAGCAAGTCATCATGAGTTTACGGTTACCGGAAGCGAGAGCGGACAGACATGGTTCGGTATTTATGCAAACGGTGCAAAACAGCCGGGAGGAGCTTACGGACAGCAAGACCTCATTCTTGATAACCTGAAGATCACTCCGGTGAAATCAGGCGAAGTTGATACAACAAAATTGGAAGCAGAATTAAACAATGCAGACAAAGTTGTATTAGACGCATTTGAAGATGGAAAAGAAAAAGCTGCATTTGAAGCTGCATACGCGGCTGCGCAGAAAGTTCTTGAAAATCCGACAGATCAGGCAGCAGTAGATAAAGCAGAGAAAGACTTAGAGGATGCAAGAAAAGCGCTTCTTGCAACTTCGCCGAAGCCGGAAGAAGATAAAGAAGCTCCGACAAAACCGTCTGATCTGAAAGAAACAGAGACAACCACGACAACTGTGAAAGTTGAGTGGAAAGCATCTACAGATAACGTAGAAGTAACAGGATATAACGTATATGCAGACGGAAAACTTGCTGAAACAGTAAAAGGTGATGTTCTTACAGCAGAGCTGAAAGATCTGAAAGCGGGTACAGAGTATACGATCGAAGTAGAAGCATTTGATGCAGCAGGAAATAAATCAGAGAAAGCATCTGTGAAAGCGACGACGAAAGAAGAGCAGAAACCAGATCCGAAGCCGGAAGAAGATAAAGAAGCTCCGACAAAACCCTCTGATCTGAAAGTAACAGATAAAACTGATACAACAGTGAAGATTGAATGGAAAGCATCTAAAGACAACGTAGGAGTGACAGGATACGAAATCTTTGTAAACGGCAAGTCAATCGGAACAGTAAAAGACGATGTTCTTACAGCAGAGATCGCAAAACTTACTCCGAAGACAGAGTACACGATCGAAGTTGTAGCATATGATGCAGCAGGAAATAAATCAGCGGCAGCATCTGTGAAAGCGACGACGAAAGAAGGAAAGACACCGGAAACACCGACAACGCCGGAAGTGAAACCGGGAACTGTTCAGACAGGAGACGCAACACCATTTGCAGTACCATTTATGATGATGTTCATAGCAGTGGCAATGTTTGCGGGCGTTTCTGTAATCAGAGTAAAAAAAAGAAAATAAAATAGACACTTCAAAAAGTTGAAATGTCGAAAAAAAGGGGCTGTCGCACTAAGTAATTAGTGCGCGGCCTCTTTTCTATACAAAAAATTACAGCCAGGCTCCGAAAAGTCTGGCTGTTGGTGTAAAATATAAGTATGCAAACCCCTATATTATTACACAAGAATTATACTTTAAATGAGGAGGGATATCAACTAAAACTCCCTTTAAACTTAGAAACCTAAACTTAGAAACAATTATTCCGGTAGACGATTCTGTGCGGTTGCTGAGTCAGTTTGTGGAGGCTATGGAATTAAACTGTAAACGGGATATTAACTTTATGTATCTTTTAGAAGGTAAACCAGTTCCTGATTATGCCACTTTTGCTCGTTTTCGCAGTATTCATTTTGCACCGTGTGCGAAACGGATTCTCGCTGAAATGTCTAATCTTCTTTATGAGCTTGGAGAAATTTCCGGAGAATCGATTTTTATAGACGGCACAAAAATCGAAACCTGTGCGAATAAATACACATTTGTGTGGAAAAAAGCAGTAACAAAAAATCAGGAGAAGTTATTGATTAAAATCGCAGATCTTATTGCAGAA
>ERZ827458.1315-NODE-1315-length-19030-cov-6.809117_pt1 | contig 19030 bp, 20 predicted proteins | sample MGYA00519706_ERZ827458 | MGnify/ENA primary metagenome ERZ827458 (study PRJEB31778, sample SAMEA3449309) | human gut metagenome | biome: human gut; feature: human-associated habitat; material: faeces | place: United Kingdom | collected 2010/2012 ...
TTAAAGACACGTATCTTTAGCAGTGACTCTGAATCATCATGCCTGATGAAGGCATATGTTGAAACGCTTTTCGTTCATAGGCGACGGACTTTCCCATGTGGTGTTCGGTGCAATGGCGATTGCCGCCGTGCTGCAGATCGCCAACAAAATGCCCCTTGTAATGGTCATTACTATCCTCAGCGCCGTGCTGCTCCTGCGCACTGGGCAGAATACGAAACATGGCGCACAGGAAAATGGGTAAATTCTCTTTCATCCAAGCTGAGGACACGGGTCTTGGCTGTATAGATAACGCAGGTGTTTGCCTTAATACCCGAACGCCAATGCGCCGCCATCAACAGCGAAGTCCTGACCGGTGATATAAGAAGCGCCGGGGCCAATCAGGAAGCGTGCCATCTCGCCCAGATCGCGGGTGTCACCATAGGCGTGGAAAGGCATACGTCCAAGAATTTTTTTCTCGCGCTCCTCATCCACGACCTGCTGAAGCATTTTGCTGCGGAACCAGCCAGGGGCAATGGAGTTGACACAAATGTTGTCGCCAGCCCATTCGACGGCAAGGCCGCGCGTCATAGCCAGCACAGCGCCCTTACTGGTGCAGTAGGGGACGACCTCGGAAAAGCCCAAATGCGCGCTCATGCTCGTAATGTTGACGATGCGCCCGCGCCCGGCGGATTTCTTGAGATGAGGATAGCACAGAACGCTCAACTGAAAGACATACTTCACATTGACATCCATAATCTGATCGAACCGATCCATAGGAAAGTCTTCGGCGCGGCATTTGTAAGAGACGCCGGCATTGTTGACCAGAAAATCCAGTATACCGTCGTTTGGCGCGGTGATTTCCTCCAGCAGCGCAGTCATGGAGCCGGCATCGCCAATGTCTCCCTTGATGTGGATCACACCGGGGACGCTGCTGCCGTAGCCCTCCTTGGGCTGACCGGTCCGACTGATGACATAGACCGTTGCCCCCGCCTCCGCGAGAACGTTGGCAATTTGGAAGCCGATGCCGCTGGAACCGCCGGTCACTATACCGACTTTGTTACTTAATTCATTGTGCATGATACGCGATCTCCTTTAACATAGTATGGATTTTTGAAAAAAAGTATTGTATAATAGCAAAAACCAAATGAGGAAGGGTACTGACGATGGATAAAAAGGTAACGATTCGGGATGTGGCTGAGAAAGCCGGAGTCTCGATCAGCTCGGTGCATCTTGCGCTGTGTGGCAAGGCGGGAGTCAGCGACGAAACCAGGGTGCGCGTGCGTAACGCGGCACAGGAGCTTGGGTATACGCCAAATGCGTCAGCATCGAGCCTGAAGCGTGGTGCGCGCAGAATTGCAATTCTAGTGCCGACGGAGAGCGGGAATAACCGCTACTACTATACGCAGATCTGGCGCGGCGTGCATGACTATATAAATATGGGTACCGCCAATCTTGTGTGTACGGAGCTTCCCTTTGATGATGAAGCAGACAGGAGCAGCACGTCCTTTGTTGACCTCCGCCGAATGGTGGAGGAAGACCGGCTTGACGGCCTTTTGGCTGTAGGCCACATTGACAGGGATAAAATCTCGGAGGCGGATTGGGATTGCTTAGAGGAAAAAGAAATACCCATTGTGTTCATCAATTCGGCAAATCCCTACAGCAAGTACTTTTGCTGCGTCCAACCCGACTATGACATTATCGGACGGACGATGGCTGAGCTTGTGACCAGCCATATACCGGAATTCGGCAGCATTTTCCTGTGCGCAGGCAACCCGGACTGGGCGTCGCATACAGCTGTGGTTCGCGGCTTTGAACGGTATTTGCATGAGCATGGCCGGACGAATCGGATCTATATGGATCATATGTGGACGATAGACAGCGTACACGCCGAGGCCGTTTTGGAAGGCATTCAAAATCCCGATGTTGCTGCGTGCTGCAGCGTCTACTCCCAGGGGACGTTCTTGCTTGGGCAGGCATTGGAAGCCAGTGGGAAAGCGCAGCGGCTGTTTGCAGTCGGCTCAGATCTTTCGGAGGAAACGCTGGAGCTGATACGCAGAGGGGTATTGAACAACAGCATTCAGAAAAATCCCTATGCGCAAGGCTATATTGGGGTGCGGACGCTGGTGGAGTATTTGGTGAGCGGGAAGAAGCCTGAGGATAAAACAATCTATGTTGGCAGTGAGGTTGTCTTTGCAAGCAATTTGACCATGTATGAGCATGGACGCTACCACTACCACTTCTTTTAGGAGGTAAGGGCAATTTCGGGAGATATTGCCCTTATTTTTTGTATTCCTGACACACGTAGTGGTGGCAGGCGCGCTCAATCAGCTCCCAGTCAAGCTCTGCACCGACGCCGGGGGCGTTCGGGACATGGATGACGCCGTCACTGTCGACGGGAAGATCCCCCTTCATGGGAAGACGATAGTTGTCCTCGGGAACAAAATATTCAAAATACTCGCAGTTCTTGATCGCGCAGCTCACATGCAGGTTGACGAGATCCATATAGTTCATGGTTGTGGTATGGATTTCGCAGTTCATGCCAAACGCTTCGGCAAGATGCGCGATTTTGAGTGTGCCGGTAATGCCGTGCTTCCAGGAGACGTCTGCGCGTACAATATCCGCAGCTTGCTGATTGATGACCTGCGCCACACCCCAGTGACAGCCGCGCGTTGTTTCGGTGGCGGCGATGGGGATGTCCAGAGCCGCACAAAGCTGTGTATATTTGTTTAATTCAAAGTCGCGGAAGGGCTCCTCAAACCACTTGTAGTCAAGCTTTTCAAGCTGCCGTCCTACGCGGATGGCGTCGGCAAGAGTGTAATCACCGACAGGATCGGTCATCAGAACGAAATCCGGTCCAACCGCCTCACGGACAGCCGCATGGACCTTCATGTCAAACTCGGCGGGGCCGTAGGGGTGCGCCTTGTAGCCCTTGATGCCTCTGCTTTTATAATAGAGCGCCTCGTTGACATAATCCTGCACGGTCGGGAGAAAATTGCTGCTGGCATAAACCGGTAGACTGTCGCGGTATGCGCCGATGTACTTGTAAAGCGGCAGTCCGGCCTCCTTGGCGCAGATATCCCATAAGGCTACATCAACAGGCCCGGGGAGAAAAACAGGGAAAAACGCCTCGTGACGGTCGATAACCCAAAGCTCCTGAAAAATTGCTTCCCGATCATGGGGATCCCTGCCCAGTACAACGGGCGCGATGCTTTCCTGTAGGTAGCTTTCACTGACTGCGCCGCTCCGTGCAGCCATACAGGTTGCGATTCCTTCGATGCCGGTATCTGTTGTAAGCTTGATGGCAATAACGTCCCAGCCCATCTTTGCGCCGCCTTGGCGCTTTTCGTCGAACAGGCACCTGCCGCGTTCGACCCACCAGGATTCAAACTTGGTAATAATCATAAAACCTCCAACAAAAACGTTTTATCCGAATGCACAAAGATTCATCCCTTAAATTGAGTATTATTCACAAAAAAGCAATATTTAGGGGCGCAATTTACAAAAATATAACATTTGCTATTGACAAGTCCGGGAAAAGGATGTATTCTTTGCACAAGGGATTACTAAAACGTTTTAGCACAGTTTATGTAATCTGTCAATACCCTATCGACAAATATTTAATTTAGAAGGAGAAATTTGAATGAAGAAAATGCTTGCAGGTCTGCTTGCTGCCGTGATGGTGATTTCTCTTGCGGCGTGTGGCAATAAGCAGTCGGACGGAACCGCGACCCAGTCTAATGGCGCAAAAGCTCAGGCAGAACAGATCGTACTCAGATGGAATGAGGTCAACGGCGACGGTTACGGCGCGACCGAAGGCGCGAAAGCGTTCAAAGCCAAGCTGGAGGAGGTTTCCGGCGGCGCAATGACCATCGACCTCTTTACGAACGGTACGCTTGGCGACGAGAAGGAGTCTATGCAAGGCATCCAGATGGGTACGCTTGACATTTTCCGCGGCAATGCGTCCTCTCTGCCCAACTACGGCGCCGAAACCATCGGTTTGACCGGCCTGCCGTTCATGTTCAAGGATATGGAGCAGTTTAAGGCGATGGCGGATTCCAGCCTCGGTCAGGAAATGCTTGATTCCGTGGACGCTGCTGATTGCGGATACGTTGCGCTCGGCTGGCTTGTGGAAGGCCCGCGCCAGATGTTTATCACGCAGAAAGCCTATCAAAAGCTTGGCAAGCCCACCGAGTTTACCCTGGATATGATGAAGGGCTTAAAGATTCGTGTCCCCGAGACCGATCTGATGGTCAGTACGATGGACGCACTCGGTGCTTCCGCCACGCCTATCGCTTACGCAGAACTGTACACCTCTCTTCAGTCCGGCGTCGTCGACGGCGCCGAGAACGGTGTGACATCCTATGTGGCAAATTCCTTCAACGAAGTAGCGCCCTATTTCATCACGGATGCCCATACCTTTGGCTGCGGCGTTATTCTGATGAACAAGGATAAGTGGAATTCCCTGACCGACGAGCAGAAGGGCTGGATGAACGAAGCCGCCAAGGCTGCTTCCGCCGCCTGTTATGATTTTAACGCCAAACAGGAACAGGAAGTGTTTGATTCCTTTGCCGAGAAGGGAATCACCAAGCTGGAGGTAACGGATCTCAGCAAATGGCAGGAAGCATGTGCGAACGTTTACGCAGCGCACGATGCCGATTTGATTGCACGTCTTCAGAGCGGTAATTATTGATTCGCGGCATTCTTTGCGTGGGGAGGCGCTGCACATGCGTGCAGCACCTCCGATTTATAAAGACCTTTTTATACAAGTTTTTAATAAAACGCTTAAAAGCGTTTTATTCGGCCGCAGGATTGCGGCCACTGCCGCTAAAAAACGAAGTCAATACATTTCTTACCGCCGCCCAGGCGGTCTGCCGTGAAACGGCTTAAATAAAATGATGAAATCATTTTATTAAGAAATAGTATTACAGCATAGCCTCACTTTTCATATGAAAGGAACGTCACTATGACTCTGGAAAAATTCAAGAGGGTGTGGGATCCGATTGACCGCGTGGTTTTCGGACTCATCAAGTATATCTGTGTAGCGCTGCTTGCGGCGTTGGTCGCGATTGTTTTCTACATATTTTTTGGCCGGTATATCATGCATGATTCTCCGATGTGGGGCGAGCAGCTTTCCCTTTTCCTGCTCACATGGATGAGTATTCTCGGATCTTCCATCTGTGTCCGTTCAGATGAGCATCTGAAGGTGACAATGTTCGACGACAAGCTTGGAAAAAAAGGCGTTTTGCTGACGGACATTCTTGCAACGATCCTGATTGTTGTTTTTTCCGTTTTCCTGATCGTGTATGGCGTCCAGCTGATGGCGCATGCAAGAAACAACGTGATGGGCGGCATTAAGATCCCGTATCGCTATATGTACCTTTCCATGCCGGTTACGGGCGTTGCGTATATTTTCGGTTTGATTTCTCAGTGGGTAGGGAGGCTGACAAAATGAGTACGACTGCAATTGCAACAATTATCCTGGTGGGCGTTTTTCTGACTCTGGTTTTCCTTCGCGTGCCGATTGTATTTGCCATCGGAATTGCATCTCTGATTGATTTCTTCTATCTCGGCATCAATCCGGTGCAGATGGCGCTTAAGTTTGTCGGCAATTTGAATTCTTATACGCTGCTTGCGGTACCTTTTTTCATCCTCATGGGTGAGTTGATGAGCGCGGGCGGCATTACGGATACCTTGATCAGCTTTTCCAAAGAGCTGGTTGGCTGGTTCCGCGGCGGCGCGGCAATGGTCAACGTTGTCGCATCGTTCTTCTTCGGCGGTATTTCCGGCTCTTCCTCCGCGGACTGCGCTTCTCTCGGCCCCATTGAGATCAAGATGATGGAGGATCAGGGCTACGACCGCGAGTTTTCTACCTGCCTGACGATGGTAAGCTCCGTGGAAGGCATTCTTGTTCCGCCCAGCCAGAATATGGTCATCTATACGCTTGCTGCGGCGGGTATCACCTCCGTCTCCATTGGCCAGCTGTTTGTCGCCGGCTATGTACCCGGCGTTGTGCTGTCTGTCGCGCTGATGGTTTACTCCTATTATTATTCCGTTAAGCATAACATTCCCGTCACTGGGCGATTCAGCCCGAGAGCGTTGGGGCGTTCCTTCCTCAAAGCAATCTGGGGTATGCTTGCCGTTTTGTTTGTGGTTGTCGGCGTCATTGCCGGTGTCTTTACAACGACGGAATCCGCCGCCTGCGCTGTCGTCTGGTCGCTGGTTGTCGGTCTGTTTATTTATCGCGGTTTCAGCTGGAAGGACATCCCGCGCATTTTCCACAACGTTACCACCATGCTGGGTAAGGTTCTGATTCTGATCGGCGTGTCCGGCGCCTTTACCTATCTGCTTACCTATCTCAAGGTGCCTGAAATGGTTTCCCGCGGCCTGCTGTCGATTACCGACAACAAGTTCCTCATCCTGCTGATGCTGAATGGTCTGATGCTCATCCTTGGATGCCTGATTGAAATGGCATGCCTGATCCTGATGCTTACCCCTGTCATTCTTCCGATCTGGATGTCCCTCGGCCTGTCCCCGATCCATCTTGGCGTCATGATGGTGCTGAACCTCGGCATTGGCCTGCTGACGCCTCCGGTCGGTTCCACGCTCTTTATCGGATCCGCGATTTCCGGTATTAAGATCGAAAAGCTCACAAAGCATATGATTCCATTCTACATAACCATGGTTATAGCGCTGATTTTCCTGACCTATTTCCCTGAAAGCTTTATGTGGCTGCCGCGCCTTATGTATGGCTAAGGAGAAGACTATGCCTCAGTGGAAAAATGATGAAGAAATGTTTGCTCTGATGAAGGAGAAGCTTTACACTCCGGTCGTCGGAGACATTCTCGACCAGATGGGTTACCCGCACCAATTCCTTCCCGCGCAGATCAAGCCGCTGGAGTCTCTTGTGCCGGCGGAGGCGTTCATCGACCGCAGCGAGCCGGACAACCGGCTCAAGCTGGCGGGCTATGCCTGCACGGTGCTGGAAAATGATGTGTTCGGCGAGCCGAAAAAACCTTTTGGCTATCTGACCGAAGCCCTCGATCAGCTTCGCCCCAATGAAATCTATGTTGCGACCGGCGCGCACAACAGCGCGCTTTGGGGCGAGCTGCTCACGGCAACCGCCAAGGCCCGCGGCGCGGTCGGCGCCGTGCTGGACGGCTTCAGCCGGGATACGCCGCAGGTGCTTTCTCAGAACTTCCCGGTCTTTTGCCGCGCAACCTGGGCGCAGGACTCCTCAATCCGGACATATGTCTTTGACTACCGCTGCACGATCGAAATCGGGCAGGTTACCATTCATGACGGAGACCTCGTTTTCGGAGATATCGACGGTGTGTTGATTATTCCCAAGGAGATCAAGGATGAGGTTCTGGAAAAGGCGCTTGTCAAGGCCGCGGGAGAAAAGAAGGTTCGCAAGGCAATCGAAGGCGGCATGAGCGCGACACAAGCGTTTGCCGAGTTTGGCATTCTGTAAAAAAAGGGGGACGGCAGGTATGGAGAACACGCTGACTGCCTTCCAAATCGATGCCCGCGATAACGTTGCGACCGCGCTTTCAGAAATCCCGGCAGGAGCAGTGGTACAGATTCACGGGACGGGCGCGCCGATACTGGTCACAGCGGCAGAGAACATCCTGGTGGGGCACAAGATCGCACTGCGTGATATCGCCGATGGACAGAATATTGTCAAATACGGTGTTGTGATCGGACGCTCGACCGCGAACATCCCAAAAGGTGCATGGGTGCATCTGCATGTGATGCGAAGCGTTTACGACGAGAGATCCAGCCACCTGGATGTACTTACCGGCGCACCGAAGGACACGAAGTATGAATGAGGTGCAGCAATGAACTGGAAAGCGTTAAGATGGCAGGGCTATCTCCGTGCAGACGGACGCATCGGGATCCGAAACCGCGTGCTGGTAATCTATACGGTCAAATGCGCCGAGTTCGTGGCGCAGCAGATCGTCAGAAGATCGGATAACGTTGATGTGGAGCTGGTGGGGTTTGACGGCTGTACGGACAATCAATATGCCGTTAATCTGCTGATTGCACTGATTCGTCACCCAAATGTCGGCGCGGTGCTGGCGGTCGGCCTTGGCTGCGAATATATCCAGCCGGAATGGCTCTCCGACATTGCGGCAAAAGCAGGAAAGGATACCGCATGGCTGTCCATTCAAGCGGAGGGCGGAACATTACCGGCCGTTGAAAGAGGAACGGCGTGGGTCGCGTCTGCGCTGGAGCGGCTGCGCACCACACTGCGTGCGGAAATGGGCTTTCACGACCTTGTAATTGGCGCGGAGTGCGGCGGATCAGACTATACAAGCGGTCTTGCTGGAAATGTTGTGGTCGGGCGCTTCTATGACCGACTGGTTGATCTTGGCGGAACGGCGATTTTTGAGGAAATTGTTGAGGCAATCGGACTCGATCGCCTGCTGACCTCCCGTGCCGCCAACGAGAAGGCCAGACGAGAACTGCAATATACCTACGACAAGGCACTGGATTACTGCAAAAGCGTCCGGCAGTACTCCGTCAGCCCGGGCAATTTCGCAGGCGGCCTGTCCACCATCGAGGAAAAGAGTATGGGCGCCGTTATCAAAAGCGGTTCCCAGCCGATCGAAGGCGTGATCAAGGTCGGCAGTGCCGCGCCGCATTCCGGCCTCTGGCTGCTGGATTCCACGCCGGATCCCTACTGGATGCAGTTCGGAATCACCAATCCGAACGATAACGAAGGGTTGATGGATCTCGTGAGCTGCGGCGCACACCTTGTCTTTCTGGTAACGGGGCGTGGGAACGTAATCGGTTCGGCGATTGGTCCCTGCATCAAGGTGACGGGTAACGCCGCGACCTACGCGAGAATGACGGGCGATATGGACTTTGACGCAAGCCCTATCCTGACGGGAAAAGAGAGTCAGGAGGAAACGACGGAACGGCTGATGAAGATGGTCGCCGAAGTCGCGTCCGGCACGCAGAGCAAAAGCGAGTCGCTGGGACACAAGGAATTCTTTATCCCATACAAATATCAGGAAAAGACAGTCGCGTTCACGTGCGGCTGTAAGATGTAGGAGGCAAAAAATGGCCGCATTTACAGAAGAACAACTGAAAAAGTTCAATATGCCTGGATGGTACGATCTGAGTGGAAAGGTCGCAATCGTTACCGGCGGCGCAACCGGGCTTGGCCTCGGTATTACGCGCTGCCTGGTGAGCGCGGGAGCGACGGTCTGCGTCGTCAGCCGCACGAAACCGCAGGGGGGTCTCGACGAGTTCAAGGGGCACGCAAAGTTCTACCCCTTTGATATTTCCAATACGGAGCACACGCAGGAGTTGGTTGACCGTATTGCTGCCGAGCAGGGGCATATCGATATTCTGATTAACAATGCAGGAAATCATTGCAAGAAGTTTATCTGGGACATGACGGTGGAGGACTACAAGAACGTTCTGGATGTACATCTGGTTGGTTCCTTCGCCATGACCAAGGCGGTTGTTCCGTATATGAAAGCACAGAGCTTCGGCCGCGTGATCTTTCAAGCCAGCATGACCAGCTATATCGGTCAGCCCATGGTTGTCGGATATTCCACGGCCAAGGCGGGATTCCTCGGCATGATCCACACGCTGACAGCGGAGCTTGCCGAGTTTGGCATTACGGTCAATGCCATCGCGCCCGGCTGGATCGACACGCCAATGTTCCATAAAGCGACTGACAACGATCCCCCGCGGCTTGCCAAGATCATGGGGCGCATTCCGGCAAAGAAGGTCGGCGATCCGATGGACGTTGGCATGACGGCAGCATTTCTGTGCAGCAATGCAGCACGGTATATCAGTGGCACCTGCATTCCTGTTGACGGCGGTGCATTGATCGGATTCTGAGGTGGACGCATGAAAAGTCAATTCAGTGAGGAACTGTTCCTTACCAACGAGACAGGGCGCCGGCTGTACCACAAATACGCTGAGCCGCTGCCTATTATCGACTATCATTGCCACCTTCTGCCGCAGGAGATTGCGGAAAACAAAGAGTTTGAGGACTTGGGCGAGATGTGGCTGCGGGGCGACCATTACAAGTGGCGCGCCATGCGTACATTCGGGATTGAAGAACGCCTTATTACGGGAGATGCCGATTACCATGAGAAGTTTCTGGCATTCGCCGGAATTTTGCCGCAGCTGATCGGTAATCCGATTTACATCTGGTGTGCACTGGAGCTCAAGCGTTACTTCGACATTGATGAACCGGTTTCTGAACAGAATGCGGAAGAAATCTATCAGAAAACAAAGCGGCTGATCCGCGAGCGCCATATGACGCGCCGCTGGTGCATGGAACGCAGCAATGTACGGCTGGTTTCCACAACGGAAGATCCGATCGACGATCTGCGCTATCATAAGCAGCTCCAGCAGGAGCAGTTCCCCGTGCGCGTGATTACGGCATTCCGGCCGGACAAAGCCATGTTCCTGACGCTGCCAACCTTTGATACGTATCTCAACGGCCTTTCTGCCGCAGCAGGTGTTGAAATCACAAACTTCCGCGATATGCTTGCGGCACTGGAACTCCGGTTGCAGTTCTTCAGGCAAACTACGGGGACAACCGTCTCCGACAACGGTATTCCGCACTTTACATGGGCGGACTACACGCAGGAGGAAATTGAGGAGATCTTCCGGAAGGCACGAAGCAATGCGCCACTCACAGAGCGTGAGGTCGATCAGTACCAGAGCGCATTTCTCTTTGAAATGGCATGCCTTTATAAGCGGAATGGCTATGTCATGCAGCTGCATATTGGCACCTATCTGGATGCCAATACCAAGGGCGTCAGGCTGGTAGGTCAATCGACGGGCTTTGACTGCACGGACGACCAGTGCGCTGTGACCTCTGTGGGTGAGCTGCTCAACCGTCTGACGCTTGCGGGCGAGCTGCCGAAAACGATACTTTACCCGCTCGACGGCACGAAGATTGAAACATGGGCGGTTCTAGCCGCCGGCTTTGCCGCAGACGGGGAAACCAACGGCATACGGGGAAAGGTGCAGCTCGGTGCGCCATGGTGGTTCAACGATCAGCAGTTCGGCATTGCCAGACAGTTTTCTGCCTGTGCCAATCTGTATCCCATAAGCCTGTCCGTTGGTATGCTGACAGATAGCCGCAGTTTTATTTCCTATCCGCGGCATGAGCTGTATCGACGCGTGCTGTGTAATTATTTCGGCGAACTGGTCGAGCGCGGCGAGTATTTCTCCGAGGAGAAAGAACTGGGACGCGTGATCGAGGACATTTGCTTCAACAACGTCAATACTTTTTTTGAGTTCCATGTGGCAAAATAAGAGAAAGGGAGCGGACGGAATGCCCGCTCCCCTAAAGCTAAACAGGATAATCACACCAGACGGGATATTCGGCGCGAAGATGACAATTTTCGAATCCGTCGGCGCGAGGAATCCACGAAGAGGAACGGTGCTCATTTTCCCCGGCGGCGGGTACTGCTGGCTGTCGGAGCGGGAGAGTATGCCGATTGCGGAGGCGTTCTGCGCCGCGGGTTACCGCGCTGCAATACTGTCATATGAGGTGAGCGCGGACACGTTGGGGCTTATTCCGGTGAAACAGGCTGCGTGGGCTGTTGGAAAGCTGCGGGAGACATACCCGTCTGAGTCGGTATATCTGGCGGGCTTCTCCGCGGGGGCGCACTGCGCCATGTGCCTTGGCGTACATTGGAACGACGCGGACTGGAACGGTGATCGCTTCCTCGATGAGGTGCGCGCATATCTTCTGGAGCGCTGCACGGACGAAACGCGAAGACCAATCCTTCAGGAGGCGGAGTTGTTTCGGCCAGACCGGATGATTCTGTCCTATCCGGTCATTTCGGGTGGGACATACGCGCATCGCGGAAGCTTCCAACGGCTGCTCGGAAGCAAAGTGGACGCAGAGGAGCGGCAGCGCGCGCTTCGCTGGTTCAGTCTGGAGACGCAGGTTTCCAAAAGGACGCCGCCAACGTTTCTGTGGCATACGGCGGAGGACACGGAGGTGCCTGTGCAGAATTCGCTGTTCTTTGCGGAAAGGCTGGTCATGTGCGGCGTTCCCGTGGAACTGCACATTTATCCGAAAGGCGAGCATGGACTGTCCCTCGCAACAGACGCTGTGCAGCAGCCGGAGAAAGGGCGCCTGAGTGACGCCCACGTTGCCCAGTGGTTTCCTACCATGCTGGAATGGCTGGACGATTCGATGTGAAAGAGAAGTGTGGTCTATTTTCTCATAATGTCTGCGATGGTGATAGAGTACCGATGGTTAAGCGTTTACATGCACTCTTTCGTTATGGGGGTTCATTTGAAAAAATGTTGCTAACTTAATGACATTGGACGGTGAACCTGCCTCCAACATTCGTTATAGCACCGGCAAGCAGTGTCACCGTGAGCCGAATTGACCCACGGTGACACGATTATAAGCGGTATACTGACTGCATCAGATTTCTAAGGCAACACCGCACAAAAAATTGCCAGAAGCGCCGCAATGTGATATAATAAAACCATGGATAAACAGATGACGATTTCCGTATTCAGTGACGAACTGGCACAGGTACGGACGAAGAAGAAAGAATTTCTCGCACAGATCGAACGGATTGTCCCGTGGAAGGAATGGCTTAAGCTGATTCAGCCGTGCTACTACAAAGGAGAGCGCGGCAACAAACCTTACCCGCTGGAAATCATGCTTCGGCTGTACCTGCTGCAGAACCTGTACGATCTCAGCGATAAGGCAACGGTAGCGGAGGCAATCGACAGCCGCGCTTTTTCGGATTTCTGGGGACTGATACTGAAAAAGGGGACGATTGTGGACTCCACCATCATCGCCGCTCCGTCTTCCACCAAAAACAAGGAAAAGAAGCGCGATCCTGAGGCGCATCAGGTGAAAAAGGGCAACACATGGCACTTCGGCTACAAAGCGCATATCGGCGTGGACAAGGACAGCGGATTGGTGCACACGGTGGAGGCAACGGCGGCAAAAGCTGCCTTTTCCTTGCCGGTATGGTCGGCGGTGAAGTATTCGTAGATTCTGCCCTTGCCGCCCTCTACGCCGCTGCCGCGATCCAGCGCGTGGTCGATCTCGTCCTCCGTGATGAAGCGTGCCAGCTCCGGCACTGCGGTCATTTCAGAAGAAAAATCCCTGCGGGGCAAAGGCAGCTCCCGCAGGCTCTGCCAAATCTGATCGAGCTTGTGATAGTGGAATCGCAGCAGACTTCTGTCCTGCTCATGGGCGGCGTAAAACTGCGCGAACTCGCCGGAGAGCGTGTCGCGGAAGGAAGAATCCGTCAGGCGTTCGGCAAGGCGCTCCGTTTCATCAGGAAATCCGCCGCCACGCAGCGTATCCATACAGGAGAGATAGCCCTGTTCCCGCGCCTCGTCGCTGAGATCGTGTTTCAGATACCAGAGGGCTTGGGCAAGCTGCATCCGCTCATGCTGTCCTGCTTCGGCAAGCTCCACATTGGAGGCATACGCGCCGCTGTCCATAAGCTCAGAAATACGCGCGGCGGCGTCCTGCCATGCGATCACCTGCGCGCTGCGCACATACTCCGCGCTTCTGCCGGGGGCGATGTGGATGCCGTCTACGGCGTACCACGCGGAAAGCTCGCCCTCCGGCGTCTTAAAGCCGTTGCCGCCGTGGAAGGTGTTTTGCAGCAGCGCGGCAATGTCCTCCGTGGGCTTCTGCTTCTGGAACGCGGCGGCAATGACCATGCGGGTATCGTCCGAATTGCCGCCCAGCCGAAGCACATGGTCAAGCTGCGCCTGAGAAACGGAAAAAGCGAAGGGCGTCTGTGCGCTCTCCGCTTCTTCTATGGCTGTAATCTGTTCCGCTTCGGTGGGGAAAAAGGATAGCTGACCGCCCCGTGCGGGGTGTTCTGTTATGCGTAGATCAGCTCCGCGAGAATCACTTCCTCCGCCTGCGCTTTGCAGGTGTTCATCAGGCCCACCCATTTCATGGGATCGCTGGCTTTCAGCGCTTCCGTCGCTCCGGCCTCCGCCGCCAGCTTCGGCATCATCTGCTCTAAGCGGCTCTGCGCCGCCTGCTCGATCTCCAGCAGGTGCGGGAACAGGGTCTCCTCCAAGATCATCTGGTTCCAGAGAATGGGACGATGCTCCTTCAGGTACTTCTGGCGCATCCGCCCGTACTTGCCGAGGAGCTGCTCCGGCACCTCGATCTTCAGGTCGGGAATCAGGTAATCTCCGTTCATCGTGTAAGTCAGGTTGTTCTCCATGCTCTGCCGTCCTTTCCGCGCTGTGTTCGCGCTCATAATTTCGTATGGTGACTTCGATCTGCCGCAAAACCTGTTCATTGATCTCGCTGACCGCCGTGCCAAGGGCTGCCACCGTGCGCGGGGTGTTGAAATCAAAGATGCTGAAAAAGTCCTCGTGTTCAAAGTGATCCTCCGGCTGCATCCCGCAGCGGGACATAAGGGAGTAGGTGATGCTGACCACCGCGGCGTTTTTGAACGCCACCTCGATGTTGTAATCATCATACTCCTCCAGATAGGAATCCGCAACGATGCCGAGGATGTCGCGGGAATGGTCGCGCCAGTATTCCGCAGCAAGCTGAGAAGCGACGCTCTCGAACTGCTCCGCAAGGCCGTTTTTGCCGGAAACGCCGTAATTACGCTCCAGCATGGCGCTCACGCTGTCGGTATGCGCGTCTTTCAGCTCCCACAAGTTGACGCGGCGGGCGTTTTCCTTTCCGCCGGTGTCGGAAACGTCAAAGACGTATTTGAGCCTTGGCTTGTAGCCGGTAGCGTCAATGAGGGCGATGCCCGTGCTGCCGCGCCGGACATAGCGCCCCATCTTCTCGTTCCAGAAGTCATACTCCGCGCAGGCGGTGGCCTCCGGGCGCTGCATATAGATCATGAGCTGCTCGTTGTAGGGGTATTTATACAGCCTTGCGGCGGTGGTCAGGAACGCCGTCCACGCCAGATGGCTGCCGGTGATCTGCCGCGCGGTGCGCTCCGCCTGCTCCGCGTAGGCTTGCAGTTTGTTTGGCATAAGCAAAATCCTCCCTTCGTGGTTTTATCGGGGTTTTCATTTTTCCAAAGGAAACGCGCCGGATGATACATTCCTCATCCGGCGCGCTCCCAGCGGCGAATCTGCGATTTTTCCGGCTCTTGACCGTAAAACAGTCAGCTTTGCTCAGAGGTCAAAATCCGGCGTCAGGTCAAGGGCGGCGTACTCCGCGTCGGTAATGCCGCACAGCTTTGCGAGGGCGCTGTCCGTCAGCTCCCGCAGCTCGGCCTCCTCTGCATCCAGATACCCCCGCATTTCTGTGAGGGCTGCGATCAGGCCCTCGCGGGTGCCTGCCGCGTTGTAGATGCTCATGAGGCTGACTTCATCGTGGGTGAAATGCTTGTCGTTCATATCAAAGCTCTCTTTCTGCGCTCCGTTTGGGCGCTGTTTTGTTTTTCGCCTGCTCCGGCGTCCTTTCCCTGAGCTTTTCCAGCACGGAGGGCTTCTTCTGCTCGCGGTGGGAGGCCGCAGCCAGCTCCGTCAGAGAGATGGAAAAGCCGGCCTTGACCTGCGCCTCAAGATCGGCCACGGTGGGCTGTTTGGGGCCGTTGTTCAAGATGCCGTCTATCATACCGTAGTCGTCCTCCAGCAGCATCTCCGCGTTTTTGAGGTAGTTCTCCGGCTTGAGGAAATTGGGAAGCTCCCGGAAGCCGATGCTGTCAACGTAATGACAGGATACTACGCCGTTCTGCTTTAGGGCAACGATGTCGCTGACCGACAGGCTGTGTCCCTTGAAATCCGCAGGGTGATCCACGTTGAACCGCTGATAAATCATATCCAGATTGGTTCTGGCATTCCCATAATCCATAAGCCCTCCGGTGTAGATCGCGTCGTAGCCGCCGCGCTCCGGCGTGATGCCCTTGCTCTGCAAGTAGTCATAGTTCATGAAGCGGTAAGCGTCCAGCTCGCCGCCGCGCCGGATCTGATAGATGAGGAAAGCGTCCTGCGGGTTTTCCAGAAACAGCTTTTCCGTGTCTGCCTGTTCGCTCAGCGTCACAACGCCGCGCACCGCGTCCCATTCCTCGCGCTCCACGCCGAATACCCCGGTGTGGGAGGAAATATCCTCGGCATCCAGCGCCATGGCCTCGGTGTTGTCGCCGTAGAGCAAAAATACGGGAATGTCCTGCATGAACAGCTCCATGGCGCGCTCCTTGGTCAGCGGCAGCATGGTATTGCCGTCCGTGTAGCCGTACTGATACATCTCCGAAAAGCCGATGCCGGTATCCGGCATGGGATAGCCCTGCTCCAGCTCCGGCAGGGGCGGCAGCTCGTCCTCAACATTCGGCGTTTCCGTTTCAACTTCCGGCTGTGGTTTCTTCTTTGCCCGCCATTCCTTGCGGAACAGACCGTTGAAGCGTTCCAGCAGCCCATGGGAGCCGTCATCAATGCCGATCTCGTCTGCCAGCTTGACGAAATCCTCCAGCTCCTTCCGCAGCTCTGCGTCCTCACCGGCAAGCAGCCGATCCGCCACCGCCTCCGCTGCGGGTCTGTCCGCGCTGTCGGGAACGTTCAGATCCCGGCGCAGAAACGCCGCATAGTCGGCGGCAAAGGCCAGCGCGTCGGCGCGGGAGGGCGGGATGGTGACAAGCTCATATTCCGTGTCCTTGGGAAGCTCGATGCCGCGCTCCTTGCAAACCTCCGCAAAATGCTTTTCCACGTCGGTGATGATGCCGTTTGCGGTTTTGCTGATGGTGTCCAGACTGGCGCGGAACTCCGGCAGCTCGGCGTTTTTTGACCATGTTGCCACATAACCGAAGCTGTTCGCGCCGGTTTCGATGCCGAAGTAGGCGCAGACCATAAAGGAGATGCTTTCGGCCTCCACCTCCTCGGTATTGCGGCTCTTATGCTTACGCTCCGCCGCCTGCTGCAAGCCGTAGTTGTGGAGCTTGGCGTGGGCGATCTCATGGACGGCGGCGGATACCGTCTGCACCTCGCTCATGCCCTCCCGCAGCGTGATGCTCTGGGATTTGGGACTGAAATAGCCGTCCATATCCGCAGGCAGCGGCTTTACCTCCACCGGCACGGGAGAGGAACGGCGCAGCGCCTCCATGAACGCCTCATAATTCTCCACGCTGCCGGTCAGGTTGGCGACGGGACTGGCCACGCGCTCCGGCAGGGGCTTTCCGTCCGTCTGGGCATAGTCGAACACCTTGACCGGGCGGAACATGGGGATTTCGATTTCCTTTTCCTCAGTCATCACCTTGCCATCCGCGTCCAGAATGGGCAGTTTTGTGTCCGGATCGAGCTTTTCCTGCTCGATTTTCTTCTTATACGGCGTAGGCGCGATGATGGTGATGCCCTTCTCGCCCCGCAGCACATGGCGGGAGAACTTGTCCCGCCAGCGGTTGTAGCCCGCCACAAAGGTGGCGTCCGGGCGCTGCAAGTGGATGAGCGCCTGGTTGTTGAGGGAATAGTTGTGAAACTGGCTCATGGTGCGCAGGTAATTGCGGTACTTTTCCATATCGCCGGATTCAAAGATGTCGCGGATACCCGCCTCGATGCGGTCGGTGATCTCCTTGAGCTGTTCTCTGTTTTTACCGGGTTTCTCTGGCATTTTTGCCTCCTTTCATCAGGTCGATACGCAGGAACTGAAGCCCCCGCGAAAGATATTCCCGTAAATCCGTTTTTCCGCAGAGATAGCGGATGTCGCCTGCCTTGTCCTGCTCACGCAGCGTCCACAGGTCCGCCGCCCACCGGACAAATACCGCGTCCGGCGCGTTGAAGGGCTTTTTGCGGCGCTGATAGAGGTTCTGCCGCCCCAGCACCATGATCGTGCAGACGGTATTGACCACATCGAGAGAACATTCGTTGAGAACGGCGATCCTCCGTTCATACGAGGCCGCTTCCAACATCTCGCACAGCGCAGGCTTGGCATTTTCAATCAATGCCGGATAATCCGCTCTTGTCGGATACGGAGATTTTCGTGTCATAGGCACATCCTTTCATTTCATGGGCTGTTTACCCCTAAAATGGCAGCGCCCGCGCAGGGGTAGGCTTTCCTGTGCGGGCGCTCGGTTCTTATTCATTTTCGGAGTATATACTCCTTGCGGGCGGCGTATATCCGGCGTTTTTGGCGCGCTCGCTGGCGGCCCTGCGCCGCTCGTCGCTGAACGGCTCCCGGACGCTGACGCAGCTTTTCGGCACGGCGTAGCTGACCGCTCCAGCGTGGACGGCCCTATCCGGGTACACCTTGTCCGGGTATTTCTCCGCAAGGCGCTTGAGCTTGCGCTTCAGCTTGGGGTCGTGGGTGTAGATGCTGGCGGTGGATTCTTCCTCGTTGTAGAGGATGATACTTTCCTGCTCCAGCTTGGAGAGCTTCATGTCCTCGCCCCCTTGTCAAATTCCAAACGGAAGCGGACGCTCTCGCCGGTATCCTCCAGCACGGCAGTGGCGTCGTAGGTGCCGCCGGTTTTTTCGGAGTAGAGGCCGGTGAGCTTCACCCGCCCGTCTGCAAGCAGCGCGGCGGCGACCTTTTTTGTCAGAGCGGCGCGCTTGGCGGCAAAGAACTTGTTGTCCCGCCACAGCCCGAAGCGGCAGTCGTTTTTCTTGCAGAAGAAGCCCTTTTTGCTCTCGGTCACGTCGCTGCCACAGCGGGGGCATTTGCCGATGATCTCCCGGCCGGAGGGGAACAGCACCTCCGCGCCGGAGATGACCTTGTAGGTTTTTACCAGCTCCGTGAGCATATCCGCAATGCCGGTCATGAACTCGTCCGGGGAAAGCTCGCCGCGCTCCACCTGCTGCAAGCGGTATTCCCATTCGGCGGTGAGAAGCGGGGACTGTAACTGCTCCGGCAGCACGGTGATGAGGGAAACGCCGGTATGGGCAGGTATAAGGCTGACGGCCATCTTCGCCCGCTTGCGCTCCACAAAGCCCGTGGCTACCAGCTTTTCGATGATGGCGGCGCGGGTGGCGGGCGTTCCCAGCCCCTTTCGTTCCGCTTCTTCCGGCATATCTTCCTTTCCGGCAGTCTCCATGGCGGAAAGCAGCGTGTCCTCTGATACGTTTTGTCAAGGGTGTTTAAGAACTTTTTTCGCTGTCATTCAAAATC
>ERZ827458.1326-NODE-1326-length-18861-cov-11.496331_pt1 | contig 18861 bp, 14 predicted proteins | sample MGYA00519706_ERZ827458 | MGnify/ENA primary metagenome ERZ827458 (study PRJEB31778, sample SAMEA3449309) | human gut metagenome | biome: human gut; feature: human-associated habitat; material: faeces | place: United Kingdom | collected 2010/2012 ...
GTGCCGCGTGCTTTCTTTGGTACTTTCTTTCGCTTCGAAAGAAAGTACTACCCCTTCGGGGCGGCAGCCCCACCACTCGCGCCGGAGTCGGCGCGTCAAGCCCCTCATTCACAGCAAACTTTTCGCTCTGCGGAGCGTACCTGCGGGCGCATCGGGGCTTTCCTCCACTCCCTGCACTCTTTCATTCCAAACATGTCATTAAATTGCAAACCTGTTTCCACACTAGTTGCAACGCATCACGCCCCACTCATAAAACAAGCCAGAACTTTCTACCCCTTTCCAACCAAAAAAGCAGGGAGCCCCACGTTTTCCATGGGACTCCCTGCTTTTTATTTTATCCCCGCCAGGGCTGATTCTGCAGTTGCTCATAATACGGTGCTCGCACCAGCGAAGCCTTATAATGATTCTGCATCACATAGCGGTAGGAATACTCCACCTGTCCGTTCACCAGATGATAGGTGCGCCGCAGCAGCCGATAGCAGCCCCGCTGACGCAGTTTCGGCAGGCATTCCTCCAACAGCGTCCGCATAGCGTCCTGCTGTTCCTCCGTCAAATAGGCGTACCCATGGGGCTTCATCAAAAAGGCCGAGTTGCTGCCCGCCGGGAAAAGATAGGTGACCAGCACACCTGTTTTATCCACCCGAACCTGCTCCAAATGCCGTTTTCGGGCGTGTTCCAGCATGGGCAGCATATCCTGAAAGACCGGGGAGGCGTACAGTTTCCGTACCCGCATCCTCTGCCGCTGCAGCCGTCTGATCTCCCGCACCAGTGCGGCGACCAGATATACCAGCAGCAGAATCCCCAATATGACTTCCAGAATCACAGGCGTCATACGAACCCCTCGTTTCCAGCATGATAAATTAGTATAACATTTTTGTACAAATAGAAGCAATGCGTTCCTTTTACAAAAGAGGGCGCATTCTTCTTACATTTCTGTTACATTTATCAATTGATCGGGCAATATTGGCCAATTGGTAGAGGGAAACCGAATATGGAGAAAAGCGCTTTTCGCATTTCGGCCGCTCTGGGTACTCTTTTCAGACGAATACGAGGCTAGAATGCTGAAACATGCGCAAACTATCTCCGATCTTTTGGAACGAAAAGGGGGATTTTTCTGCGTCGCGCTTTTTTCTTTGGAATGATCGGTTATCCTGCGCTGGAGCTTTTATACCGCGGACGAACGCATCCGGCTATGGCGCTGGCAGGCGGCGTCAGTTTGGCGGGGCTGAAAGCGTTGTGTCCGTTAACTTTACACTGGCCTTTATGGAAGGCCGGGCTACTAGGCAGCGCCGGAATCACCTTATTAGAGTACCGACTGGGACGGCGTTTCAACCGGCGGCACCAGATATGGGACTACCGGCGGATGCCTCTGAATGTGCGGGGGCAGGTGTGCCCGCAGTTTTCGGCGGCATGGTGGGGTTTGAGTGCGGCGGCGCTGGGTGTAATGCGGTCGGTACGCCGGGGATATTGAGGGCTTATGGTCTTACGAGCGTTCCTTTATTTTGATAGGTGAGCGGAAAGTTCCTTTATTCATCCGCTTTATCGTAGAAATTCCCCTGCTTGTGACGGTGTACAGTAACTTTACAGGTGCAACCCTATGGGGTACAGTTTTGCTTTGGCAGGCGAACCGCAGAGGTGCAAGGGGCGAGCGGAAAGCCCCCTGCAAGCGGCATTACACGGCAACTCTGCCGGGAGCAGTTTTCTGTCAAGAGGCCTGACGCGCCGACTACGGCGCGGGAGTGGAACTTGCCGTTCCATGGGGCGCTCTATTGCTTTGAGTGGCTATCCGAAGGGGTGCAGGGGGAAACGAAGGGAAGACGCAAGGCGGGTTGCCCTTGGGCAACCCGGTCTGCCTTTGGCAGACTGAACTTTTCAAATTAAATTTGAAAAGTTCACCGTCATCCAGTGGATACAACCGCCGAAGGCGGTTAGCGCCCCGGAGTTCACGCAAACAACAAGCGGAGCGCACGTCAGTGCGGGCCGCGCCGATTGTTTGCCCCGAGGAAAGCCCCCTGCTTGCAACGATAGGCGACAACTTTGCCGTAAGCAAATCCCCTTTGGTGGGGATTGACGCGCCGACTCCGGCGCGAGGGCAGGGCTTGCAGCCCTATGGGGCGCTCACACTTTTCTTTCGGTGGCGAAAGAAAAGTGTGCAAAAGAAAGCCAGCGGCACGGCGACTCCGGGAAAAAGCCCTTTATTGCCCATTTTTGAAAGAGGGAGTTCGCAATGTCGCGCGCAGCACAGTTGGCTAGCTAACTCATACGTTCGTGCGCGCTCGTGCTCACTCTTTTCCTCTTTCAAAAAGGGCAAGGCTTTTTCCCTCCGCTGCCTATCGCCGCTCTGCTCCCCCGCAGTTGGCGGCTGGCAAGCGCCCCCCTTGCAGGTTGGGATGCTTCGTTGTGGCCGGAAGGTTTTGCGGCGTGGATAAATGGGCTGATTTTCTTTTCCCCGCAGTTGGCGTGGGGCAGGCTTAACCCTTGCGGGTTGGGATGTTTTCTGGTAGCTTGGGTATTTTTGCCGCGCAAAAGGCCAGCGTGGTTTCATCTCCACGCTGGCCTTTGTTGCGAGCCATGAGGCCCGTTGCCGAATGGCGGTCTATGCTCGCCAACAAACAGGAAATTTCACCAGACTGGCGAGCCGTGGCACCCGTCGTGCCACGGCGGTAAAACCCCGGCCAAGCCGCATGTCTCCCTACGCCCCTGCGCGCCCATGGCGCGCAGTTCGGGGGTGCAGGGGGTCACCCCCTGCTGAGGATGTCGCAGATGTATTGGCTGGCTTTGCCGTCGCCGTAGGGGTTGACGGCGTGCTCCATCTGGTGGTAGGCGGCGGGGTCGGTCAGGAGCTCCCGAACGGCGGCGTAGATCTGCTGCTCGTCCGTACCGACCAGCCGCAGCGTGCCCGCCGCTACGCCCTCCGGGCGCTCGGTGGTATCCCGCATGACCAGCACCGGCTTGCCGAGTGCGGGGGCTTCCTCCTGAATGCCGCCGCTGTCGGTCAGGATCAGGTAGGAATGTGCCATCAGGTTGTGGAAATCCAGCACGTCCAGCGGCTCGATCAGATGCACCCGCTCCTCGCCCGCAAAGCAGGCGCGGGCCATCTCCCGCACGACGGGGTTCAGATGCATGGGATAGATCACCTTTACGTCCGGGAACTCGTCCACAATGCGGCGAATGGCGGTGAACATCTCCCGCATGGGTTCGCCCAGATTTTCCCGGCGATGGGCGGTCAGCAGCAGCAGACGGCTGCCCCTGGCCCACTCGATCTCGGGATGCTGATAGTCGTGCCGCACCGTGGTGGCCAGCGCGTCGATGACCGTGTTGCCGGTCACGAAAATTTTCTCGTCCGGCTTGCCTTCCTTCAGAAGATTCTGACGGCTGGTCTCCGTGGGGGCGAAATAATATTGGGAGATCAGGTCAACCGCCTGCCGGTTGAATTCCTCCGGGAAGGGCGAATACAGATTGTAGGTGCGCAGCCCCGCCTCCACATGGCCCACGGGGATCTGCAAATAAAAACAGGCCAGCGCCGTCACAAAGGCGGTGGAGGTGTCGCCATGCACCAGCACCACATCGGGCTTTTCGTTTTCCAATACTTCCTTGACCCTGATGAGAATGTTGACGGTCACATCGAACAGGGTCTGATTTTTCTGCATGATGCTCAGATCGTACTTGGGCTCCACGTGGAAGCATTCCAGAATTTGATCCAGCATCTGCCGGTGTTGACCCGTAACGCAGACAACCGTTTCCAGTTCGGGATGCTTGCGCATCTCCAGCACCAGCGGACACATTTTGATGGCTTCGGGCCGGGTGCCGAAGATCAGCATGACTTTCTTCATGAACGTACCTCTTTTTCGCCCGCACGGGCAGATTCGCTTTCGTTTGCGCAGAGCTCCAGCATCGTCTGCATGCGCTGTAAAACCGATGGATCCTCGCTGGAGGAAAGGAAGGTGACCCGTCCGGGCTCCTGCCGGTTTGAGAGCAGCCCTTCTTCTTCCAGCCGCCGCCGAAGCTGGCGGACAGAGCCGGCGTTGCCATCGATCAGGGACGTTTCCTTCGGGAACAGGGCGGCGATGGCCTTGCGAAGGAATGGATAATGGGTGCAGCCCAGCACCACCGCCTTCACCGGCTGGGAAAGCCACGGGCCCAGCAGCTGCCGCAGCAGCGCCGTCACCTGCGGGCCTTCCAACTCGCCCCGCTCCACGCATTCCATCAGGCCGGGGCAGGGCACGGGCACCGCGTCCCGGCCGTATTGAGCCATCAAGGCCTGAAACTTGGGCAGCGCCAGCGTTACCCGGGTGGCCATGACCAGAATTTTGCCCTCGCCCGGCAGCAGGGAGGCGGGTTTCAAGGCCGGTTCCATGCCGATAATGGGCAGTGCCAGCTCCTGCCGCAGCTTCCCGGCGGAAACGCTGGTAGCCGTGTTGCACGCGATGACGATGGCTTTGCAGCGCAGCTCAATCAGCCGTTCCACCGCCTGATGCACCAGCCCCAGCACCTCCTCCGGGGTTTTGTCCCCATAGGGCGCGTTGGCGGTATCGCCGTAATAAACATAATCCTCATTTGGCAGCTGGCGCAGGGCTTCGCCCAATACGCTGATTCCGCCCAGCCCGCTGTCCAGCAGGCCGACAGGACGTTGATCCAAGGTAAACCCCTCCGAAATTCCCGGCGGAGCGCCGTTCATTCTTTGAAGATTATACCTGCTTGCGCCGGGTTTTTCAAGTCGGAACGTTTAGTCGCCCTTCAGGCTGCTCCATGCTTCGTCCAGTGCGTCGGCCAGATAGGGCATGGAAGCCAGCGCTTCCCCCAGCGTGTTTCGGTTGTTGCCCACTTCCACCAGCAGACAGCCCACCTGCACATGCTGATTAAAACGGCCCGCTTTGAGCATGACCTTTCGGCAAAGGCCCTCGGTCTGGGCGTTCACCGCGTCCGTCACGGCCTGGGCGATGCGCAGGTTGGCCTCCCAGTCCGGCTTTTCATCAAAGCCCCGGCCTGTCTGCCCCTCGCCCTTGCCCACCAGCAGCATGAGCCGAGCCAGCTTGGCTGAACCCACCGTCACGGCGTTGGCCCCACCCTGACTGCCTCCGGGATAAGCGTCCCGATGCAGGTCGATCATCAGATCATAACGCTCCCCCGCCGCAAGGCGCTGCTGCAGCATGGTCAGGGAGCGGGTGTAGGCACTGTCCAGCACCGGCGGTTCAAAAGCGGTGCGGTCGTGCTCCACCTCATAGCCCAGCCCGGTCAATAGCGCCGCCAGCTCGTCCCCCACCCGCACCATATTGAAGCGCTCGTCCGCCGTGCGCCATTTCGTGGTTTCCTCATAGGGCGCGTCCGTTTGCTGCTCGTAGGCCTCGTAGGTGTGGGTGTGGTAGATCAGAATGCGGCCCTTCGTCTGCGTCTCCGCCGCCCCACTCAGGACTTCCAGCACAAATCCGTCCGCCTTTCCTGCGGACGCGGAAGAAGGGCCTGGCGTTTCCGCGTCGGTCTGCCGAGGCGCGGCAAACAGGTTTTCTCCTTCCGGCTCCTGTTCAGGCTGCGCCGTCTCCGCTGTGGAAGAAAAGGCCGCCTGAACCGCCGGCTCCTCTGCCGGTAGCGCCAACGGCAGCAGCTGTCCGAGAAGCACGCCGAGACAAAAGCCCAGCGCCGCCAGATAAAGCATTCGTTTTTTCCAGAAAGATTCCGTGGGAATCACCGCCTTTGACGGGGTTTTTCCCAGAAGGATATGCTAGGCGTGAAGGTAGGTATGCAGGGTTTCTTCGTCCAGAGAAGGCTGAAGCGCCCGGTTCAGCCCCTCACTGAGCAGATCGGCCACGCTGAGCACCATTTCGTCGATCTCCCGGGGCGTGACCACCATATTGCCCAGAAAGCCGTCCGCCACCTGCTGCAGCAGCCGCCCGGCGGCTGCGGAATGGTCGCCGGAATCCACGTGATATTCCTCCATCAGCCGGGCCATGGCATCCCGGGCAATGGTGGAGGCGTACACCACCATGGGCACGCCCACGGCAATGACCCGCACGCCCAGCGTTTCCTCCGTCAGGCCCAGCCGGTGATTGCCCACGCCGCTGCCGGGTTCAATGCCGGTGTTGGTGATCTGGATGGTGCTGCAGATGCGCCCGCTGTCGAAAGCGGCCAGCGCGTCAATGGCGACGACCGCTGCCGGGCGTACCCGCTGGATCAGCCCCCGGCACAGCTCCGCCGTTTCGATGCCGGTCAGCCCCAGCACGCCGGGCGCAATGGCGCTGACACCCCGCAGACGGCCCCGCATTTCCCGGGCAAGGCTTTCCCCCAGATGGCGGGTCACCAGCGTCCGCTCCACCACCCGGGTGCCCAGCGCGTCGGCGGTCACGTTGCGGTTGCCCAGCCCCACCACCAGCACCTCGCCCTCCTTGGGCAGCAGCGCCCGCACGGCCTGTGCGATCAGGCGGATGAGCATTGGCCGCTCCGGCTGACCGCATCGGGACAGTTCCGGACATTCCAGCGTGATGTATTCGCCCACGGGCCGCTGCAGCACTTCCGCCGCCCTGCGGGACTGGATCACGATCCGCGTCCGCTTCACGCCGCCGATCTGGTGGGCGCTCATGCTGACGCCCTCCAGCCGTCCGCTCTCCTCCCCCACGCTCTCCATGGCCAGATCCGTGCGAAAACCGCGCATACCATCCCATCCTTTCTTTGGGGACAGTGTGCGCGGTTTGGCGAAAAAGCATGTATGCGTTTTTCAGACGTTTCGTCAGTTCTTGCCGTCCTGCTTCTTTTCCCGCAGGATGAAGCGGATGGGAGTGCCCTCGAAGCCGAAGCACTTGCGGAAGTGGTTTTCCAAATAGCGCTGATAGGCGAAGTGCATCAGTTCCTCGTTGTTGATGAACAGAACGAAGGTAGGCGGGCAGATGCTCTGCTGGGTAGCGTAGTAGATCTTCAAGCGGCGGCCGCCGGAGACGGGCGGCTGCAGGCTGATCTGCGCATCGGCCAGCGCTTCATTCAGAACGCCGGTGGGCACCCGTTTGGAGTACTGAGCATAGGCGGCTTTCACCGCGTCCAGCACAGTATTCACCCGCTGGCCGGTCAGGGCGGAGAGGAACAGCACCGGCGCGTAGCTCATGAACTTCAGATCGGAGAGGATCTTCTTGCGCATGGCCTCCATGGTGTTGGTGTCCTTCTCGATAGCGTCCCACTTGTTGACCACCACGATGACCGCCTTGCCGGAGTTGAGGATCAGCCCGGCCACCTTGGTGTCCTGCTCGGTCACGCCCGTCTGGGCGTCGATCAGCAGCAGGGCCACGTCGCAGCGGTCGATGGCGGCAATGGAGCGCAGCACGCTGTAGCGTTCCAGTGTTTCATCCTCCACCGCCTTTTTCTTGCGCATTCCGGCGGTATCGATGATGTTGAAGCGGGTGCCGTCCGTATCGGTAAAGAGGGTATCGATCGCGTCCCGGGTGGTGCCGGGAATGTCGCTGACCATGGTGCGCTCCTGCCCCAGCAGCTTGTTGGACAGGGAGCTCTTGCCCACGTTGGGGCGGCCCACCAGCGCCAGCTGGATCACGTGTTCTTCCTCTTCTTCCTCGTCGGGCTGAGCCGGGGGCAAATGGCGGACGATGGCCTCCAGCAGGTCGCCCAGCCCCAGCATGTTGGTGGCGCTGATGGCAATGGGATCGCCCAGACCAAGGTTGTAGTATTCGTACAGCTGGTCGTTCAGGCCCGCGTAATCCATCTTATTGACCACCAGCAGAATGGGCTTGTGAGTCTTGCGCAGGTAATGACAGATGTCCTCGTCATCCGGGGTCAGGCCGGTACGGCCATCGCAGAAAAAGCAGATCACGTCCGCCGTTTCCATGGCGATCTCCGCCTGCCGCCGCATCTGGGAAAGCAGCACGTCCTCGCTGCGCATATCCAGACCGCCGGTATCCACCATGCTGAAATGACGGCCCATCCACTCCACGTCGCAGTAGATGCGGTCGCGGGTCACGCCGGGCACATCCTCCACGATGGAGATGCGCCGTCCGGCGATTTTATTGAAGAAAGTCGATTTGCCCACATTGGGCCTGCCAACAATGGCAACTAAGGGTTTGGCCATGATTTCCTCCTTATTCCCGATGGTTCAGTCCAGACCTCGGCCATGCAGGCCGTCGTAGAGCGACTGGCCGTCGCAGTCCACCAGCCGCACAGGCAGGGGGGCCCGCCTGCGGAACTCGTCGATGGTCATATCATCCAGAAAACGATCCTGTTCGTGGCGAAGGGTCACGCTGCACAGCATGATCTCCTTCATGCCTTCGCAGACCTCCGGGGTCAGCGCTGCCAGAATATCGCCGCCGGTCAGAAGGCCGGTCACGGTGATGGTCTCGCCGAAGAAATGGTTCTGCACCGGCACCACCCGCACCGTGGTATTCGGCGGAGCGAAGCGCTTCACCAGCCGTTCCAGCTGGGGCGCGAAGCTCACCCCCGTGGGGATCACGTAGCGACGCTCCCCCTCCGGCGGCGGATCGTCGTCAAACTTCTGGGCTTCCTCCATTTCGCTGACCTGCCGCCGAAGCAGACCTACGCCGTTTTCGATCTGAGGGAAGTCCTCATACCAGTCCTCCTCCGGCACTTCCAGCCCGGCGATGCAGAAAAACTCGTCGCTGGGGAAGGCGAAGGTGGTGCCGAGGGTACGGCGGCATTCCTCCTGAAAGGGCGCGATCATTTTCAGAAGCGCCCGGGCTTCTTCCCGGGTAAACGTCCGCAGCGGGAACAGCCCCTCCCGGAATTTGGTCAGCCCCACCGGCACCAGCGCAGCCGTTTCGGCGGCGGGGGCCAGCGAGCGCAAGTCATTCAGGGTGCGCATCAGGGCTTCGCCGTCATTCTGCTCCGGGCAGACCACGATCTGACAGTGGAAGTGGATGCCCGCTTCCTTCAGCCGGGTCAGCCGCTCCATAATATTCCCGGCGAAGCGGTTGTTCATCAGCCGGCAGCGCAGCTCCGGGTCGGTGGTGTGGACGCTGATATACAGCGGCGAAGCGTGGCGGCGGATAATCCGCTCGAATTCCTGGTCGTTCACGTTGGTCAGGGTGACGAAATTGCCCATCATCAGGGAAAACCGCCAGTCGTCGTCCTTCACGTACAGGGTCTGGCGCAGTCCCGGCGGCATCTGGGCGATAAAGCAGAAGGCGCAATTATTGTAGCAGGTGCGCGGACTCAGGGTCATGCTCTCCCCGAAATGAAGCCCCATGGGCTCCACCTCGTACTTTCGGACGGACAGATGCAGGGGCTTTCCGTCCCGCTCCAGCTCCATTTCCATCTGGCGGTTAGCGATCAACGCCTGATAGTCGATCTCGTCGATAATGTCTTCCCCGTTGATGCGCAAAAGCACGTCGCCGGGGAGAATACCGGCCCGGTGGGCCGCAGAACCGCGATCCACCGCGGTGATCTCATGGCGCATAAAGTTCCTCCTTCGGCGATCCCGGCCAGCACAGGCCGGAAAGGCCGTTGTCATTATGCCCTGTTTCGGTCAGGAAGTCAAGAAAGAGCGGCCCGGCTTTCTTCCGAAGGGGTGCGGCCCGCTTCGCCTCAATAGAACTGGAACAGATAAACGCCGCCCTCTTCGCCGCCCTGCATGGAGGCGATCTCTTCCTCCGCCTTTTCCGACAGAACGTCGATCAGCTCTGTGGGCTCCGGAACCACCATGCCCCGGGCCAGATATACGTCGTCCCGCAGGAACAGCTCCGCGTCCAGTTCCGCCTCTGAAATACCGAAGCGGCTCAGGCACTTCATGTATTCGGGCGAACGGAACGTCCAGCCGCCCCAGAACAGCAGATTCTTGGGAACGCCGAGATCTGTGCGGGGGAACATACGGCTGTCCGCGCACAGGCTTCCGTCGTAGAAGTACAGGCAATCCGGATCCTCCGCCGCCATCCAGTCCAGCGTGGCGAAGGGATCCAGTATTTCCGGATTCTTCGGCTGCCGGGCCAGCGCCTGCGCGGCGGGAACGGCGTAGTTCACCGTCAGCGCCAGCGCCAGCGCCGCCCCGGCGGACAGCACGGCTTTGGCCGCCGTTCCCGGCTTTTCCGGCAGGCAGGCCGGCAGCAGGCCGAACGCCAGCGCGGCAAGGGGCAAAATCGCCTGCAGCGCCGCCCGGACGGGAAGCCGTCCGTTCCAGCCCAGATACAGCAGGAACGCGCCTGCTGCCAGCAGTCCCGCCAGCAGGGTCAGACCCTGCCACAGCCCATCCCGCTTTTTCCAAAGCAGTCCTAACAGGCACAAAAGCAGCGCGCCGCCCAGCGCCAGCACCGACCTCCACGCCACGGGATCCAACTCCGGCAGCGCCGTCACCTTCCGCCACGCGCTTTGCAGCCGCGCGGCAGGGTCAGCCTTCCACCGGCTGTCCAGCTCGTCCGCCAGCCGGTGGAAGCTTTCTTCGGTCAGCTCGCTGCCCAGAAAGCACCACTGGGCCAGCAGGTTGGCCTCCTTCCGCGTCCAGCCCGCCAGCGCCAGCTCTTCGTCCGTCAGGCCCTTGATTCCATAATAGTCCACCACCCGGCCGTTGGCGTTCTGCCAGTTCAGGTAGTCCTCCATCCCGGCAGCCTTCATTTTGGCCGCGCGCCACAAAGGCAGGGCTCCCAGCGCCAGCACGACCACGCACAAGCCGCAAAGGAGCGGTTTCCACGAGCGCTTTTTCCTCCGGCCAAAGCCGAAATCCCGGGCCGCCAGCGGCACCAGCGCCAGACCGCAGTACAGGGCCACCGGCAGCACACAGATCAGCCGCAGCCCGCCGCACAGGGCCGTCAGTCCCAGCGCCAGCAAGATAGCCCGGAAAATTTGCCCGTCGGTATAGCGCTCCCCATCGATGGAGCAAAGCTGCAACACCGCCGCCGCCCCCAGCACCGCCGCCGTGACGGTGAAGGTCACATGACAGACGTAGGTCATCGCGAAAAGCGTCAGGTAAACCGCTCCCGCCGCAGCGCCCAGCGCCATTGAAAAGCCCCGCTTGGCAAAGCACTGCATCAGCGCCTTGACGCTGACCATGCAGGCCAGCCAGAGCAGCGCAAGCTGCATCCAGCTGAACCACGCCACTTCGGGCGCGGCCAATCCCAGCCACCGAAGGGGCGTGGACAGCAGAGGATGCAGAAACGCGTGTGCCTCCGGGATCACCCCCGTGCCGAAGCCCATATACTGCCGCAGAATGGCGGTATCGTCATTCATGGCATATTTCAAATCACCAAAAAGAAAGATCGCGGCCATCAGCGCCGTGCTCATGCACAGCCCCGTCAGCCACGGAATCCATGCCGCCTTTTTCTTCAAGCTGTTTCATCCTTTCCGAATCGGTTTCAGCAACCATTGGATTATACCAAAAAAGCCCTTTCGGCACAAGCGGCGGACGGGTGCGGAAACCCTTGTCCACAGGCGGTCACAAATGTAACGATTTCCCGGAAAAACCGGTCTTTTCCACAGGCCGCGTTGACATTTGTTTTCAGGCAATGCTATAATGGCTGTACCATGTGGCTATCTGCGTGGCGGTTCCGCATCTCGATTCATTACCATACGCTAAGGAGGGTTCCCCTGTGAAGAAGCTGGTCTCCCTTTTACTGATCCTGACGCTGACGCTGAGCTGCGTATCGGCTCTGGCGGCTTCCAAAAGCGCGAAATACAGCATGAGCACCGAAAACGTCACGGTCCTGCAGGATGTGCCGGATCGCGAGATCGCCTACAACAAGGACGACCTGACGGTCAACCCCGTTATTCCCGGCGAAAGCCCCACCACCGGCCTGCCGGTAGCGGACAGCGACCGCTATATGCCCATGCTGGTGCAGATCGCCAACGAGCTGCCCAAGAGCAAGTTCAAGTACAACGGCACCAACACCATCAGCGCCGGCGTTTACTCCCGCGCGCCCTGGGGCGGCCAGTATGCGGACATCGTGTACGAAGGCGTTCTGTACCGCACCGGCGAGACCCGTATGACCTTCCTCTTCAGCGACAGCTTCGCGGAAGGCCAGCCCGTCAGCGTCGGCCCCATCCGTTCCGCCCGTTACGGCCACGCGCTGCTTCGGGAGGAGTGGCAGGGCGGTCTGGTGTTCGGCGGCGGCCCCCGGGCTCAGAACAACAACATCACCGCGTACCTCAAGGAGCTGGGTGCGCTGGATAAGAAGGCCGCCATGGATCTGGTGCACACCAACGACTATAACAACTACGCCTCCCGGGTGGACGGCCTGCAGCGCCCCAACAACCTGAACGCCGACGTGGTGGGCCTGCGCAGCACCATCCCCGAGACCACCGTGGCCACGCCCCATCCCTTCCTGTTCGCCGACGAAAGCCCCTACACCGACGGCTACGAGACCGCCTACGCCGTCCATCTGGACTGGGGCACCCCCAACTGGATCTCTCATTTCTATTATGACGAAAACGAGAACCTCTACCTGCGCTACAGCGGCATCGTGCCCTACGCCACCTACGCGGATGCGGAAGCCGCCGCTTCCAACAGCACCATCAAGAACATCGAAGACCGCGAGATGGAGCAGATGAGCTTCTCCAACGTCATCATCCAGCGGGTTCCCTACGAGTTCGCCAACGGATCCTATGATATGCCCCAGATGCAGTCCGCCTTCACCGACGGCACCGTGGCCAAGGGAAATGCCGACATCTTCATCGGCGGCCGCTACATCCCCGGCTACTGGGTGCGCGAGTCCGTTTCCTCCCCCACCGTCTACTTTGACGACAAGGGCAACGAGATCCAGCTGACCCGCGGCAAGACCTTCATCGCCGACTTCCCTCCGGAAGCGCTGCTGACCTACGGTATGAACTCCGCCAACTAACGGACAGTTTTTCCCCCGAGCCTTACGGCTTGGGGGATTTTTTGTTTGGAGAAAGCTTCTTTCTGAAGGAACCTTATCGGAAAACATTTATCGTCTGCGATAGTAAGAAACGTTCGTGCGTCGCGGGCTTCGGACTGCGCTGCCTCTTCGTGGCGTGCTCGTCCTCGGTGCTTCGCACCCTTTTTTGCGGCCCGCCCCGCTTCGCGTCGCGGGCTTCGGACTGCGCTGCCTCTTCGCGGCGTGCTCGTCCTCGGTGCTTCGCACCCTTTTTTGCGGCCCGCCCCGCTTCGCGTCGCGGGCTTCGGACTGCGCTGCCTCTTCGCGGCGTGCTCGTCCTCGGTGCTTCGCACCCTTATTGCGGCCCGCCGCTGTTTTCTTTTCCCTGCCCCTTTTTAAGCAAAGAAAAACCCCCGGAACGGCTTTCCCGCCGTCCGAGGGCCTTGCTGATCGATTACTTTTTCACCGTCTTCTGGGCGATACCGCGAATGTGGGCGATGGTCCAGCCATACTCGTTGCAGGTGACCACGCTGCCGCAGTAGGGGCACTCGGCGCTGTGGTTGATGCTCAGCGCTGCGCCGCAGTTGGGGCAATGAACGGTGCGGGTTTCTTCCTCGGTGAAGGTCTTCTGATCCGAGGCCCGAACCAGCGTCCATTCGTATTCCATCAGCTTGACTTCCTTTTTGCTGCCGGAAACGATCTTGCCCGTCTGGTCGTCGGTGGAATAAATGGTGATGCGGGTCTTGACCCGGGCCGTCAGCCACTGCTTCTCGTCCTTCTCCTTCCAGCCCAGCAGGGAAACGTCCAGCACGCCGATATCGTCGATGTGGTTGGTCTTGCCTGCGGCTACGATCTGCTGCAGCTGCCGGTCAAACTGCTGGTACAGGCTGTCGGTAAAGAAGGGCCTCATCACGCTGAAATCCTTGGCCGTCCAGGCGTTCTGCATCCGTACATACAAGTTGGAGATCTGCTCGCACAGGGCTGCCTCGTCGAAGTCGGGATCCGTGTCCAGCAGATCCTCCACCGGGCGCAGGTTCTTGGGCTTCTTGCCGGCGCTCCGTTTTTTCTTCCTTTCGCTGAGGTCGATCCATATGGCGATCACCACGATAGCGCCTCCCGTAACGATGGTCACCCAGCCGTCCAGTTCGCCGTCGCCGGAGGAGGAATCGGAGCTGCTGTCATACCAGGAGCTGTCGCTGTCCCAGGAGGAATCACTATCCCACGAGCTTCCGCTGTCCCAGGAACCATAATCACCGTCCCCGGCAAAGCCGCCCGCGTCCGCCAGCGCCTTCGCTCCGGCCAGCAGCAGCAGCGCCGTCAGCACCACCGCCAGCCATCTTATCAAACCGTCTCTTCTGTGACCCATCCGTCCGCCTCCCGATCTTCGTTTTTTCCGTCCTCTATTATAGCCGCGCCGCCGCCGCCGCGCAAGGGCGGAAACCGTTTGTGAATATATGGTTAAAAGTGTCCCGCTGTCTATTGACGGCGCTGGCGCATCCTGCTACTCTTTACCTTGTAAGAATGATCCTCTCTGGCGAATCGGTCATTCGGAAAGGAAAAACCTGTGTGAGCTACATTTCCTTTGAAGACGTTACGAAAGAATACCAGATGGGCGGCGAAAAGGTGCTGGCAGCCAACGGCGTCAGTTTCGAGATGGAGCAGGGCGAACTGGCCGTGGTGCTGGGCCCCAGCGGTGCGGGCAAGACCACGATTTTGAACCTGCTGGGCGGCATGGACAAGGTCACCTCCGGCAAGATCGTCGTGGGCGGCAAGGAGATCACCGGCCTGTCCGGCCGGGAGCTGACGGAATACCGGCGGCTGGACGTGGGCTTCGTGTTTCAGTTCTACAACCTGATGCCCAACCTGACCGCGCTGGAAAACGTGGAGCTGGCCCGTCAGGTGTGCCCCAGAGCGCTGGATCCTGTGGAAATGATGCGGCGGGTCGGTCTGGGAGAGCGGATGAACAACTTCCCCGCCCAGCTTTCCGGCGGCGAGCAGCAGCGCGTTTCCATCGCCCGGGCCCTGTGCAAGAACCCGGCGCTGCTTTTGTGCGACGAGCCCACCGGCGCGTTGGACTCCAAGACCGGCGCGCAGGTGCTGGCTTTGCTCCGGGACGTGAGCCAGACCTACCACACCACCGTGGCGATCATCACCCATAACGCCCAGATCGCGCCTTTGGCCCAGCGGCTGATCCGTATGCGCAACGGCCGGATCGAGAGCGTGGAAACCAACGATCACCCCGCCGCCGTGGAGGACATCTCATGGTAAAGAAAAACATTCTTGGCCGCAAGCTGGGCCGGGACATGTGGAAAAGCCGGATGCAGTTTGTGGCGGTCATTCTGCTCTGTGCACTGGGCTCCTGGTGCTTCAGCGGTCTGGACGCGCTGTGGCGTACCATTGACCTGACGGCCAACACCTATTTTGACGAGGGCAACGTGGCAGACCTGTGGGTCAACATGAACATGGATCGGGAAGCGCTGGAGACCCTGCGCAATTTTCCCGACGTGGAGGATGTGCAGGCCCGCTTTTCCACACAGGTGAAGGCCGACCTGCCCCACGAGCCCGTGCTGCAGCTAGAGGCCTACGACGGCGTCATGCGCATCAACGTTCCCCGGATGGTCAGCGGCGAAGCGCTGGAACCCAGCGATCTGCGGGGCTGTCTTCTGGACGACGGCTTTGCCCGGGCCAACGGGCTCGGGCTGGGCGATAAGCTGACCCTGAAAACCGCTGCGGGCGACTATGATTTCTGGATTCGCGGCACCTGCCAGAGCGCCGAATACCTGAGCGACAACAAGGATACCACCTACGATCCTCTGAACTACGGCTTTGTGCTGCTGTCCGCCAAGGCGCTGCCCACGATGCCGCTGAATCAGGCCACGATCATCCTGAAAGACCGCAGCCGCAGCGATCAGGTGGAGGCGGCCGTCAGCGACCGATACCCGGCGGCGCTGATCGTCAACCGGGACACCCAGCGCAGCTCCGCCGCCGTGCAGTCGGACGTGACCATGTTCCACAACCTGTGCTATCTGTTCCCGCTGATGGCCTTTGCCGTGGCGGCCATGATCGTGCTGACCACCATCACCCGCATGATGGAAAACCAGCGGCTGCAGATGGGCACTTTGAAGGCGCTTGGCTTCCATGGCCGCCAGATTCGCAGCCACTACATGTGCTACGCCCTCTACCCCTCGCTGATCGGCTCGTTGCTGGGGCTTTTCGTGGGGCGGCACACCCTGCCCAGCATCCTGTGGGAGCTGGAAATGGCTCATTTCCAGTTTCCCTACCGGCTGAATCCTCCGGTGTCATGGTCGGAATGGCTGGTGACCGGGCTGGGCGTGCTGCTGGCCGTGGCCATCTGCTACCGCACCTACCGGCAGTCCGGCCGGGAAACCACCGCTCAGCTGTTGCGCCCCAAGCCCCCCAAGGCGGGCCGGAAGCTGCTGCTGGAGCGCTTTCCCCGGCTGTGGAGCCGGATGGGCTTCAACGCCAAGATGGTCACCCGCAACCTGATGCGCAACAAGGGCCGCTCCCTCACCTCTCTGGTGGGCGTACTGTGCTGCACCATGCTGATCATCACCTCCATGGGCCTGCAGGAAAGCGTGGCCTACTCCGTAGGCAAGTACTACAACGGCACGCTGGCCTACACCGTCCGGGTGAATCTGACGGGTACGGTCGGTTCGGCGGAGAGCTATGAAAAGCGCGTGGAGGCAGAGCGGGTGGAGGCGGTCATGGACAAGACCGTCAGCATCCGCACCGGCGAAAAGAGCCGCACCACCACCCTCACCGTGCTTCAGGATGACCAGCGGCTGCTTCTGCTGGGACCGGACAACGCCTGGGCGCCCCTGCCGGAGAAGGGCGTGGTGCTGAGCCAGAAGCTGGCCCAATATCTGCGCGCCAGCGTGGGCGACGTCGTCCGCCTCTGGCTTGCCGGAGACGACGAGGCCATTACCACCACGGTTTCGGCCATTGCGCCCATCGATATCGGCCTGATGGCCTTCATGGGCCGCAGTCAATGGGAGGGCTGCCGGAAGGGCGCTTTCTCGCCTACGGCCCTTCTTTTGCTGGAGCCCACGCAGCGCGGGCTGGATACCGTCAACGCGCTGGACGAGCTGGACGACTGGGAATACCCGGATCAGCAGTATCTGGACACCATGACCGTGCTGGACGCGGTGACCGGCGTTTTCAAGCTGATGTTCTTCATCGCGCTGGGACTGGCCTTCGTGATGCTGTACAACATGGGCATCCTGAACTTCATGGAGCGTTCCCGGGAATACGCCACCCTGAAGGTGCTGGGCTATCATCAGAAGGAGATTCGGCGGCTGATCACCACGGAAAACGACCTTTTGACCGGCCTCGGCGTGCTTCTGGGCGTCGGCCCGGGCTTCTGGCTCACCGGCGCGATTCTGGAAAGCTGCGCCAGCAAGACCATGGAGTTCGTGCCCTTCGTTTCGTGGAAGTCCGTTCTCATCGGCTGCGTCGTCACCTACGCCTTCTCCGTCTTCGTCACCCGCTTTCTGGCCCGCAAGGTTCGGGGCATCGACATGGTGGCGGCTTTGAAGAGCGTGGAATAAATCGGAAAAAAACGGGAGGAATTCAGGATGAAAAAGAAATTGATCAGCCTCGTGCTTTGCCTGCTGATGCTGGCCCCCCTTTGCGCCGCAGGCGCGGAGGAAGCCGCCGTCTCCACGGCCAACGCCACAGTGGACGCGGCGAACACCGTTCAACTGACCGCTCCCTTTGCGGGCGTGCTGCTGCCCTATGACTGGAACGGCGGCGAGCGGGTTTCCTCCGGCAACGTGGTGCTGGAGATGGACACCACCAAACTCTATGCCCCCGTGGACGGCACCCTGCAGGGCGTTTTCGCGGAGGAGGGCGATCTTTGCGAGGACGTTATCGCCCAGTACGGCAAAATCGCCAACATTGAAAAAGACGAAGTGCTGGCGATCAACGCCACCACCTCCGGCCGCTACGACAGCGACGAAAACAAGGAGCTGCACGTAGGCACACACGTCTATTTCGAGCAGAGCAACGATACCGACAACACCGGCGAAGGCCGCATTACCTCTGTGGATGGCGACGCCTTCACGGTGGAGCTGACCGCCGGGGAATTTGACAAGGATGATCAGGTCAAGATCTACCGGGATGAGAAGATGGGCAGCAAGACCTGCATCGGCAGCGGCACGCTGGTTCGCGGGCTGGACGTGGCCGTTCAGGGCAGCGGCCGCGTCCTGAAAAGCTACTGCCGTCAGGGGCAGCAGGTGAAGAAGGGCCAGCTGCTCTTTGAGCTTGCGCCTGCGGACTGCGCTCCCACGGTAACGGACGGTCAGCTGAAGGCGGACTGCGACGGCGTGCTGGAGCTGAAGGCGACCTCCGGCCAGCAGGTCTACAAGGGACAGGTTCTGGCGTTGCTGCACGACCTTTCCTCCATGGAAGTCACCGCGCAGGTGGACGAAGTGGATCTGGACCGGGTTCACGTGGGCGACTCCCTGAAGGTGATCTGCGACCGCTATCCGGACACGGAGCTTTCCGGCACGGTCGTTTCCATTTCCGGCATGGGCGTTCAGAAGCAAAACGCCTCCTACTACAACGTAAAGCTCTCCCTTTCCACCAGTCTGGAGCTTCTTCCCGGCATGAACGCCACCGTCTACCTCCCTTAAGGGGCAGTGCCCCTTAACCCCGGACTGCGCGCCATGGGTGCGCAGGGTGCCAGTGGGACATGCGGCTTGGCCGTTGAATTACCGCCGCTCGGCAACAGGCCTCGCGGCTCGCGGGTCTTGTACGATTTCCTGTCAGTTGGCTGATATAGACCGCCATTCGGCGACAGGCCTCATGGCTCGCATAAAAATGCCAGCGTGGATTTGAAACCACGCTGGCATTTTGTGTTACAAATATATCCAAGCTGCATCGAAGCATCCCAAGCAGTGTTATTGGTGTATGGATAACGTCAACCGCAGAAAAAAACAATTCTGTTTTTCTGTGCTGCGCCATCATCCAAGCCACACTGAAACATCCCAAGTACCGCTATTTGAGTATGTCTCGCGTCAACTGCGGGGGAGCAGAGCGGCGATAGGCAGCGGAGGGAAAAAGCCTTGCCCTT
>ERZ827458.1337-NODE-1337-length-18729-cov-2.649620_pt1 | contig 18729 bp, 18 predicted proteins | sample MGYA00519706_ERZ827458 | MGnify/ENA primary metagenome ERZ827458 (study PRJEB31778, sample SAMEA3449309) | human gut metagenome | biome: human gut; feature: human-associated habitat; material: faeces | place: United Kingdom | collected 2010/2012 ...
GGGAATTGTAAACTCCTGGCCATATGCTTTGTTGTAGTCCTCGATAAGTTCGACCAGAGCGTCCTCCTTCACAGTGGAGCCGGCATCGTTGTCGATGCTTGGGTCGAAGAGCGCCGTCACCTTCATCTGCGGTGCCTCCCTCTTGAAGGCGCGGTAGTAATCAATAGCCTCGGGGATGGAACTCGTCGCCAGAATTGCGTGGAACTTGTTGCCGTGGGAAAGCACAGGGAAGCGCCGCAGCACGTCCTCGACGACCTTGCCGTGGTGCGGCGTATCGGGCCAGTACTGAGCGCGGGTCAGGAAGTCCTCAATGCCCTTGATGTGGTTGCCAGCGCCGTCAACCATGGGACCCATGGGGACCTTCGCCTGGTCCATGTAGTGATAGAAGACCTTGCTCTTACGCTCGTCGGAGATGGCCTCGCCGACGCTCGAGGCCTTAGCCTGCTCGAGGGCCACGGCCTCGCGTACGTCGTGGTCGTCGAAGGTCGTCACCATGTACGGGTCGAAGCCCAGCACATTGCCGTCACGGATGCCGTCGGCGATGCTGTAGCGGTGCAGGCACTCGCCGAACACCATGGCGGTGGTGGAGCCTTTCTTCTGGTTCTCGTCGAGGATCGGCGTGCCCGTGAAACCGAAGAACAGCGCGTTTGGGAAAGCCCGGCGTATGTCCTGGAGCATGTCGCCGAAGGTTGAGCGGTGGCACTCGTCTATAACGAACGCAATCCGCTTGGCAGCCAGGCGGTCGAGTTCCGCCTGGGTGATCCTGCCCTCGCCGGCCTTCTTCTGGATAGAGGTCACGATGAGGCGGTTCTTGGGGTCGTCGCTGGCGAGCTTGGACTTGAGGACCTGCGTGTTCTCGGTGCCCTGCACGTCATCGGCGTCATCGGCGAATGCGCGGTACTCGGAGAGCGACTGCGTGCCCAGCTCGATGCGGTCCATGAGGAACACGACCTTGTCGGCATCATGAGAGTCGGCGATAAGTTGAGCCGATTTAAAGCTGGTCATGGTTTTGCCGGAGCCGGTGGTATGCCATATATAGCCGCCAGGACGCCCCGGGGCGCTGCTCTTGGGCCTCTCGTCCCACTTGCATCTGCGCACCTTGTCGGATATGGCAGCAGCCGCGTAGTACTGGTAGCTGCGACCTTCAAACAGCCGTCCGAGCTATCCGCCACGGTATAGAAGCCGATGAGCTGGTGTGCCATAGGGATGGAGAGCAGCGTGGAGGTGAAGCGCTTCCATTCGTCTGTTCCGGGTTTGTCGCCCGCGCAGACGGGCTCGTTGTTGAAGTCCTCCCAGTGGAAGAAGAAGTTCGGGTTGAACGCGCCCGTGCCGGGGTTGGCGAAATAGCGCGCCTCGTCGGGGGTCATCCCCACGAAGATCTGCGTCAGGCGGAAGAGCCCGGTGAACACGCCCTCGTGGGCATACTTCTCGATCTGACCGGTGGCCTGGCTGACGGGGATGCCGCTGCGCTTGAGTTCGATATGGATGACCGGCATGCCGTTGATGAGCAGGCACAAGTCTCCGCGACGGTCGTTCAAGATCTTGCTCTTCGCAGGATAGACAGGCTGCTGAGCGATCTGGTAGCGGCTCTGGCCGGCGGCGATCTCCATACGATCATAGATTTTCAGGCTCACCTCCTTGCCCAGATGAAGCGCATCGTCGGGGTTGTCGCGCGTGATGGCGACAGTCTTTCCGTTGATGAACCCGTTGAGCGCGAGCGGGGTCTTGAGCGTTTCGATTTGTTCGATGACCTGCGCCATCTCGCCCTGGGTGAGAGGGCAGCCGTTCAGGCGGTCTATGTCGGCGTTGTTCTGGAACAGAATCTTCGCCCAGTTGTCGATGAGGTCCTGCTCGGTGGGATAGCGAAGCACGCCCCCCGCGTCGTCCCAGCCGTGCTGCTTCAGCACGGTGATGACCGCTTCCTCGAACGCGGCCTCTTTATCGAAAACCATGGCGAAACCTATCTACGAACTGCAAAAAGTTATGCACTTAACTATTGGCAATCATTATAAGACATAGATACATCTACCTGGGAACAGCGTAAGTTGGGTGAAATCTTTGAAGAGTATTCTGAAAAGAACAGGGCCGACCTACCACCTCTTACCATTATTCAAGGCGGCGGAACCGTCTACCGTGATGAGTCAAACCGAAACCTTCAATTTGATAAGAACAGTCTCTCAAACTACAAGGCTGTCAATCCCGATGATTTCATCGTTCACCTTCGCTCATTCGAAGGGGGCCTGGAGAAGGCAACATATTGTGGTTTGATTAGTCCCGCATACCATACCCTCCATGGCGATGGCATAGACTCCGATTTCTACTATCTCTATTTCAGGTCAAAGCGATTCATCGATACAGACCTAAAACCTCATGTTTACGGAATTCGTGATGGCCGAAGTATTGATATCGACGGAATGAAAACAATTCCCATCCCATGGACCACGATTGACGAGCAGAGGGCGATAGGCGGCTTTTACAATAGCCTCGATTCCCTCATCACCCTTCATCAGCGTATGGGTCCCATCTTCTGCTTTTGCGCGCATGGGCCAAGAATCAATTTCGCATCAATCCTCCAAGGACAGTTTCGGATATTACGCTACCCGCGCCCCATCCCGAAGATGCTCATGTCGCCATCGGCGCCAGCTTCAGGCGTCTTCGGCACAGCCGAGGGCGCCTTCGTTTGCGGTTCCTCTTCCGCTGGTGCGTCTATCGGCTCGCTGAGCGCCAGGAAGAGCCTCATCACAAGTTCGAGCCTCTGCTGCAGAGAATCGCTCAACTCGCCGTAGGAGGCCGCCAGTTTCACCTCTTTGGCCAACTCCACCATCGAGTCTTTCAGCGCCTTCTGCATGCTCACGGAGGGCCTCACTTCAACCTCTGTATCGGTTAGCTTAGCGATGATGTAGTCCTGCCTGAGCATGCCGCTCCAGGCAGCCATCTCGCATATGAGCTTGTGCTCTTCGGGCGTGCAGCGAAACGCCATCGTCTTGCTGCGCTTGCGGGCGCTGTTCTCGCACGGCATCCTTCTTACCCCCTCGCTCCGTCGAGCGCGGCGGCCATCTCGTCCTGCTTCGTGGGGAACAGGTGCGCGTAGCGGTAGGTGATGTCCACCGCCTCGTGGCCCATGCGCTCGGCGATGGCCAGCGCGGAGAAGCCCATCTCGATCAGCAGGCTCACATGGCTGTGGCGTATGTCGTGTACGCGGATGCGCTTCACTCCAGACGCCTTGCACCCGCGCTCCATCTCGTGGGCCAGGAAGTGCTTGGTCACGGCGAACAGGCGCTCGTCGGGCGCAACGTCGTCGCGCAGTTCGATGAAGTCCGCCATCTCGTCGCGCAGGAAGGCGGGCATGACGATCGTGCGCACCGACTTGGGCGTCTTGGGGTCGGTCACGGTGTCCACGCCGTGGAGGCTCTGGTACGACTTGTTGATGCGAAGCCGGGAGCTCTCCAGCATGAAGTCGGACGGCGTGAGCGCCAGGAGCTCGCCGCAGCGTATACCCGTCCAGTACAGCAGCTCGAAGGCGTGGAACGACAGCGGCTTGTCCATGACTGCCTCGCTGAACCTCAGGTACTCGTCCTTGGTCCAGAACTGCATCTCGCCGCCCTTCTTCGAGCCTATCTTGTCGACCCTGCGCACCGGGTTGTCGGTGAGGCCGTAGTAGCGCTCGGCATGGTTGAAGATGGCGTTTAGCTGGTTGTTCACTGTGCGCAGGTAGGTCGGCGCCCAGGACTTCCCCTCGGCGTCCCGGTGCTCGGTGAGCTCGTTTTGCCACCTGATGACGTCGATCGGCCTCACGTCGCACATGCGCATGTCACCGAAGAACGGCACGAGCTTGTCGTTGATGATGTACTCCTTGGTGATCCACGTGTGCTCGCGTATGCGAGGCTTCACCTCGGAGGCGTACACCTCGACGAACTCGGAGAACGTCATATCCATGGCCCCGCCGTTAAGGCTCTTGAACTGGCCTTCCCACACGGCGGCCTCCACCTCGGAGGAGAAGCCGCGCTTCGTCTTGTGGCGCTTCGAGCCGCGGGCGTCGCGGTAGTAGCACTGCACGTAGAACGCGCCGTTGCCGTCGTCCTTGTACACGGGCATGTCAGTCCACCTCCGGGAAGTACAAGGCGTCGAAGACGTCGCTCCGGACGCGCCCGCGGATCACCACGCGCCCGCGCGCCTCCTGCTCGGCGTTTATCTTCCTGATCACCTCGTAGGCGCTGCCTTTCTTGATCCTCAGCAGCTCCGCGACCTCGTCGGCATCCAGCATGTGCGGCCTCGGCGTCTTCGCCACCTTCTCGTCCATGGCTCCTCCTATCAACAGCGTACGCATACGTACGGTTCACAGATTCAGAGTAAACGTACATATCTGTACTGTCAATAGAATTGCGTACATTTGCGTACGCTGATAAGATGTGCGGGTACGTAATTCCAGGAGGAGGGCGCATGTCCGTAGGCGAGAACATAAGGCGGTACCGCAAGTCGCGCGGCATGACGCAGGCGCAGCTCGCCGAGGCGGTCGGTCTGACCGAGGGGGCCGTGCGCCACTACGAGAGCGGCATCCGCGCCGTGAAGCCCGAGCTGCTCGAATCCATCGCCGCAGCGCTCGGCGTGTCCGTCAACGCCCTCAAGGATTACGGCGTCGAGACCGCGGGCGACCTCATGTCGCTGCTCGTGCGGCTCGAGGACTCCTTCGGCATCGTTCCCGCAGCCGACGGCTCGGGCCTCTCCCTGAACCCAAAGGCTCCACGCGCCCCCAAAGCCGCGACGGCTATCGAGCTGTGGGCAGAGAAGCGCGCGCAGCTCGAGAACGGCGAGATCGACGCCGCCGAGTACGAGGACTGGAAAGCCTCGCTGTAGCGGCTCCCCGCATTTCGCAATCAACGCAACCGAGTCAGGACGCCAAGCTAGGCGGTGAGCTCCGCTCGCTCCTGCGTATGCTGAGTTTTTACTCCCCATTGCATGCAAAGGCATTTTCCGTGCACCTGGGGAGTAAATGAAGTGGTGGCTTACACGGCGGCACACGGCGGTACGCCGCGGCATTTCCCCTGATTACTCCCGTTTTCGTTGAGACAGCAAGATTCTTTACTCCCCATTAACCACCTGGGGAAACGCCGTACGGAGACCGCAAAAATGCCCATTGAGTTCGATTTGAGTTTCACGGGCCCCGAAACGGCGCCATTTCGCCCTCGGGGACAAAAACCGTGCGCCTACTCACTTGGGATGAATCCTTACTCCCATTCCTCCGAATGCCGCCCCGTACCTTGCTGTCTTGAAACACGGGGAGTAAATAGCGAAATCGCAGGTGAAAGGGAGTAAAAGTGCAAAGAAAAAGCCTCCGTTCCAACGAGGGAACGGAGGCTAGGAAATCGTTTTTACTCACCGCTGTCGCTGGCGGCTTTGCCGTGACTCTCGTACGAAACGAAACTCAGCGGCACAGTGCGGCACTCAAAAGAGCAGGTCAGAACCCTGTCGGCCTACTCCCACTCGATGGTCGCGGGCGGCTTGGACGTGATGTCGTAGCACACGCGGTTGGCGCCGGGGACCTCGGCGACGATGCGGCCGGAGATGCGGGCAAGCACGTCGTAGGGCAGCTTGGCCCAGTCGGCGGTCATGGCATCGCTGGACTCGACGGCGCGCAGGATGATCGGGCGCTGGTAGGTGCGCTCGTCGCCCATAACGCCGACGGACTTAATGTCGGGCAGGACCGCAAAGTACTGCCAGCAGCTGTGCTCGGAGTTGCGCTCGCCGGTCTGCTCAAACAGACGCTGGTTGTAGGCGTCGAGCTCCTCGCGCACGATAGCGTCGGCGTTCTTGAGAATCTCGAGCGTCTCCTTGTCGACCGCGCCGATGATGCGGATGGCCAGACCCGGGCCCGGGAAAGGCTGGCGGAACACGATATGACTCGGCAGTCCAAGCGCCAGACCAAGCGCGCGGACCTCGTCCTTAAAGAAGTGGTCGAGCGGCTCAATGAGGTCGAAGTGCACGCCTTCGGGGAACGGGATCAGGTTGTGATGGCTCTTGATGGTGGCCGTCTTGCCGCCCGTCTTGCGAGCGCCGGACTCGATGATGTCGGGGTAGATGGTGCCCTGAGCCAGGTACTTCACGGGTTTACCATCGGTCTCAAGCTGCTGAGCAACCGCGAAGAACTCTTTCCAGAACTGCGTACCGATGATGCGGCGCTTCTCCTCGGGCTCGGTCACACCGGCCAGAAGCTCGGCATAGCGGTCCTCGGCGTGGACGTGGATAAAGTCGACGTCAAACTGCTTGGTGAAGACCTCCTCCACCTGCTCGGGCTCGCCCTTGCGCAGCAGGCCATGGTTGATGAACACGCAGGTCATCTGCTTGCCCACGGCGCGAGCGCCCAGCGCAGCCACGACGGAGGAGTCGACGCCACCGGACAGGGCCAGAATCACGCGGTCGTCGCCGACCTTCTCGCGGAACTCAGCCGTCATGGTCTCGACCAGGTTGTCCATGCTCCAGTTGGGCTCCAGGCCGCAGATCTCAAACAGGAAGTTGCTCAGCAGCTGCTGACCGTACTCGGAGTGCTTGACCTCGGGGTGGAACTGCGTGGTGAAAATCTTGCGCTCGACGCACTCCATGGCGGCAACCGGGCACACGTCGGTGCTAGCGGTAACGGTAAAGCCCTCGGGCACCTCGGAAACGGCGTCGCGATGGCTCATCCACACGGTCTGCTCCATGGGCGTGGAGTTAAAGAGCTTGGCGCCGGCCGTGCGCGTGATGGTGGCGCGGCCGTACTCGCCCACCTCGGAGTGACCGACCTTGCCGCCGAGCGTCACCGCCGTGATCTGATGGCCGTAGCAGAAGCCCAAGACGGGAAGGCCCAGGTCAAAGATGGCGGGGTCGATGGACGGAGCGTCCTCGGCGTACACGGAGGCCGGACCGCCAGAAAGGATGAGCGCAGAGGCGTTCATCTCGCGAATCTCGTCGGCCGATATGTCGCAGGGAACAATCTCGGAATACACGTTGAGGTCGCGGACGCGACGGGCAATGAGCTGACCGTACTGCGCACCAAAGTCGAGTACGAGGACCTTTGCGGAAGCCTTTTGATCCATGGTATCCCCCTCTTGTTGGCGGGGAGCCGGTGCCCACCCGCGTGAATGAACGAAAATAGCCTTCATAGTGTACACGTTATATGGGGTTTCTCGCCCCTCGCAGCCATCAGCGCACGGCAAACGCACGACCTAGGCCCTTATTTGACGGCAATTGAAGTGTTACCAAACGTTACAGATGATGTAATACGTTTGAACATTGGACGCCCTGTGCCACAATACTGCCGAACGACTCCGCCCTTGCGGCGGCAAATACGATAGGAATACCAGCATGAAGCGCATCCTTCTCATCGCCACGGGCGGCACCATCGCATCGACCGAGGACGGCAACGGCCTCTCCCCCGCCCTGACCGGTGAGGAGCTCGCCCAGAGCGTCCCCGAGATCTCGGACCTCTGCGAGCTCGACGTGGTGCAGCCCATGAACATCGACAGCACCAATATGCGCCCGAGCGACTGGATGCGTATCCGCGATGTCATCGTCGAAGGCTATGCCGATCACGACGGCTTCGTGATTCTGCACGGCACCGACACCATGAGTTACACCGCGGCAGCACTTTCCTACCTGATTCAGGACAGCCCCAAGCCCATCGTGCTCACCGGCTCGCAAAAGCCCATGGGCAACCCCTTTACCGATGCCAAGCTCAATCTGTATCAGAGCCTGCTCTATGCGCTCGATGAGCATTCGCACGATGTGTCGATTGTGTTTGGCGGCGTCGCCATTGCCGGCACGCGCGCCCGCAAGCAGCGCACCATGAGCTTTAACGCGTTCATTAGCGTCAACTACCCGCCCATTGCCTACATCCGCAACGACCGTATCGTGCGCAACGGGCTCCACGGCACTCATCTGGGCAAAAACCCGGTGCGTTTCTACGACAGCATCGACCCGCGCGTATTTGTACTCAAGCTTACGCCCGGCGTAAACCCGGGCATCCTCGACGCCCTTGCCAATAGCTACGACGCCGTGATTCTGGAGACCTTTGGCATTGGCGGTATTCCCGAGTTTGGCGAGTCGGGCGAGTCGTTCCAAGAGGCAATTTTCCGCTGGGTCGATTCGGGTCGCACCGTCGTTATGACCACGCAGGTCCCCGAAGAGGGCCTCGATCTGGGCATTTATGAGGTCGGCCGTGCTTACGCCGATCATCCGGGCATTCTGCGCGGCGACGACATGACCACCGAGACGCTTGTGGCCAAGACCATGTGGGCACTCGGCCAGTCACGCGATGCCGCCGAAATCCAGCGCCTGTTCTACAGCCAAGTCAACCACGACCGCATCCCGATGGCGTAGTCCCTAAGGCAGTTCCACTTATCGCAGCCTCAAACGACAGGTGGTCCCCCTCGGGCCGTGCAAAAATCGGAGTATTCTGCAATTTCTCCTCCGGACGCATAGAATCGGCCGATTATTAGACGAACTTTTAGGACGAAGGGTCCGTTTAGTAAATATTTATTCCTCATTTTTATTAAGCGTGTGGATTAACTACTGTCAAAAAGGCAAAGCCAGCCGCTCGAGCTACCATCTACGGCTGAACAAGTGCTGAATACTCGCGATTTTGCACATCGAAACCAGGGGGACCCGCCCAAAGAGCGTCAATTAGCAGCGAGGAACGCCCTATTCGATGCCCTCGAGAAGCTCTGACACCGTCATGCCGAGTGCGGGCGCAATCTTAAATAGAACCTTGAGCGTGAAATTTGCCGTCCCATCTTCGATTCGGTCGAGGTAGGGTCGGCTGATTCCTGTCGCCACACAAAAATCAACCTTGGAGATACCAAGGTCCCTGCGTGTCTCTTCGACCCGCCTGCCAAGAATCTGTTTCGCACGTTCGTCCATGCAGCCGAGTTTGAAATGGAGCCGAACATAAACGTAAACTATAGTTTACGTTTTCCCGAATACACAGGAGTTTTCTATGTCGGGTTCTTCGGTCCGCATGTACCGAGCCGCGCTTCGCACAAACAGCGCGCCGCCCAAGCTCGTCGTCGTTGAAGCTGAATGCCTTTCGCCCGATGAGCGCACAGCATTTGCATTGCTATCAAGTCGCGTCGCCGCCGTTCTGGTCCCTTGCCCGGCGCGAGGTGAACTTGCCATCCGATGCCAAACGCACGGCTGCTCGCTCAATCAGGCTGCCGTAATCGCAACCAGCCAACGCGGCCTGCCGCTCCTTTTAGAAGCCGGCATAGCACTCGCCCTTCGCGGCGCCGGATACGAAAACGAGGCCGCCGCCGATGCAGTCTTTCAACCACGATCGAGCGGCGGCCTCGCAGCAGCCATCGAATATGCTTGCAGGCTCGTTGTCTAAAAGGACAAGCTAGAAACCAAAGCCAAAGCCCGTTCCGGTAATCGCCGAGTACATAAAGTAAACGTTGATCACGTTGAGGAACACACCCGTGATGCAACCGTTGCGCAGGTAGCGCTCGCACACGATGCGCGCCATGGCGGCGGAGTCGTCATTGTTCTTGGCTTGGCGTCCCGCCGTAAAGTACGTCGCCACGCTCAGCAGCAGATTGAGTACCGGCAGTGCCAGCAGCTCGTAGCTCTTACCCCAGCGCGTCACCTCGCCGGCGGCGTTAAACTTCGTTGCCACCTCGGAGCCAATGTTGGGGATAACACACGCTGCAACCACCAGCGGAATCACCGCAAGTACGAGCAGCGCAATACCCATGTAGCCAGCTTTTTTGCCATGTTTAAACATATGCGTCGTCCTTACACGTTAAAGCGGAAGTGCACGACGTCGCCATCGGCCATGACATAGTCCTTGCCCTCAATGCGCAGCTTGCCGGCGGCCTTGGCGCCCTGCTCGCCGCCGAGCTCGATGTAGTCGTCGTAGCCAATAACCTCGGCCTTAATAAAGCCGCGCTCAAAGTCGGTGTGGATGACACCGGCGGCCTGCGGGGCGGTCGCGCCCTGACGCACCGTCCAGGCCTTGACCTCCATCTCGCCGGCCGTAAAGAACGACTGCAGGCCGAGCAGCTTGTAGGCAGCCTGAGCGAGCACGTCCAGGCCGGGCTGCTCCAGGCCTAGGCTTTCCAGGTAGTCGGCAGCGTCCTCGGGATCGAGCTCGGAAAGCTCGGCCTCGATCTTGGCGCAGATCGGCAGCGGCTTGACGCCGTCGATGGGCGCCAGGTCCTCGTTGAGCATATCCTCGTCCACGTTGGCCACATACAGGATGGGCTTCATGGTGAGCAGGAACAGCCCCTTGGCGGCGGCACGCTCCTCGTCGGTCATCTCCATGGATGCGGCGCGCTTGCCCTCGTTGAGCCAGGCAAGCAGGCGCTTGGCAACCTCGAACTTGGGCATGAACTCCTTGTCGCGCTTGGCCTCCTTCTCGAGCTTAGGCAGCTGCTTCTCGAGCGTGCCCATGTCGGCCAGGATGAGCTCGGTCATGATGGTGTCGGCATCGCCGGCGGGATCGACGAACTCGCCCGTGCGGCCCACCTCACGCATGACGTTGGGGTCCTTAAAGTAGCGCACGACCTCGCAGATGGCGTCGGTCTCGCGGATGTTTGCCAAGAACTGGTTGCCCAGGCCCTCGCCCTCGTTGGCACCCTTCACCAGGCCAGCGATGTCGACGAACTCGACCGTCGCCGGCACAATGCGGCCGGGGTTAACGATGTCGGCGAGCTTTTGCAGGCGGCTATCGGGCACATCGACGATACCCACGTTGGGGTCGATCGTGGCAAACGGGTAGTTGGCGGCAAGGCCGGTCTTTTTGGTAAGCGCGGTGAACAGCGTCGACTTGCCCACGTTGGGCAGGCCCACGATACCGATGGAAAGGGACACGACAGCTCCTTTTGGTACAGTACTTCAAACAGTATAAGTATAGCGCCGCCGCAGCATCCGGGCGAATCCGGACACCACGGCGGCGCAAATGAAGCAGAGATAGAGCTCGCTGACTAGTCCGCGAGCTTCTCCACCTGGTCGAGCATCTTGTCCAGCTTGGCCTTTGCCTCGGCCTTGACCTTCTCAGCTTCTTCGTGAGCCTTCGCCTTCTGGGCGGCCTTTTCCTCGGCCTCGGGGTCGACGACGACCAAGTTGGACGCATCGTGCTCAACAAGCTTGAGCGCGTGCTCGGGACACACCTTGGCACAGGCACCGCAGCCCAAACAATACGTGGATTCCAACGCAAAGCGACCGCTTCCCACCAAATCGCAGGCAAACGTGGGGCACACGTTGACGCACTCGCCGCACGACGTGCACTTGTCAAAATCGCACTCCGGCGTACTCACCTGCATGTTCTGGGCAAGCTCGGGGTGGTTTTGCAACGTCGAGAGCACCAGCTGGCGACCGTGCGTAAGCGTACGGCGACGCTTGGTCGTCGTGGTGCCGCACATGGTGTTGAGCGTGCGCTCGAGCTGCGTGATCTGGTGACGGTGAGCCTTCAACTTCTGCGTCACCGAGGCCAGCGCCGCCGTCGCCGGATTGAGCTTGGTCACCGTCAGGCCCGTGGTGCGGGCAATCTTATCCATGTACTCCTTGCGCTCGTACTCGCGGCGCTTATGGCATTTGAGGCTCTTGGGGTCGACCTCCAGGCCCATGCCCGTACCCGCCCACTCCTCGGCGGTAGCAATGGCCTCGCCCAAAATGTCCTCGCCACCGGTGTTGCGGCACTTATCGCACACGCCCAGTGGCAGGTAGACGCTCACGTTGGGATAGTCGGCCAGTACCGAGAACCAGGTCTCCGCCGTAATATCGCCCACGCAGGCAACGACGACTTCGTTTTCGCGCGGCATGCGCTTAAGGGCACGCGTGCAGGTAACGTAGGCGGTCTCGTGGCTCGTAGCCGCCGAGACAATGTCGTCGTAGACGTTTTTGGGTGCAAGGCGCGGAGAGATGATCGCCTCCGTCGGGCAAGTAGCGGCGCACAGGCCGCACTTGCGACAGGAGTCGAGGATCTCGATGGAGTCTTCCTCGACCTCGATAGCGTTGACCGGGCACACGTCCATGCACGCGGTGCAGCCGCTCTTTTCGTTTTTGCAGGTCAAGCACGGAATGGTGTTGCCGCGCGGGCGCTCCTTGTAGTCGGCAGGATTCCACTGCGGCGCCGATGGATCGAGTGCATCGGTCACGCCGCCAAGCGGGTTTTTAAGAAAGTCGAAACCCTTGCTGATCTCGATAATGTCATCAAACAGATCGTGTTCCTGCGCCATGCGCGGCCCCTCCCTGAGCAGTGCAAACAAGCAAGAGATAATGATACGCTATCGGCCCACGCCTCGGGCAAATTACACGCGGAGCATCTTTGCGGCAAATAGCCCATGGCCTATCGCCGCCTCGATTGCACAAGGTCAATCAAGTGCCAAGCTATGCCTCGCACATGAGCTGCACGAGTTTTTGTTTGGTCACCTTGGCCTGCTCGTTGGCCATATTGCGCTCGTTTCTAAAGACCGCATCCGCAACGCTCATCAGGTCGGTATCGGAAATCTCGCCAAGTCCCAGCTCCGCGAGCGTCGTCGGTAGACCAACGCGCTGGCAAAACTCGAGCACCTGATCAAGCTCGGGCGCACGCTCCAGGCGCAGCTGCACCACCAGGCCAAATGCCACGGCCTCACCATGCATGGCCTTGCACTCGGGCAGAATCGTCAGGCCGTTGGCTATGGCATGGGCAAGCGCTAGGCCACCACTCTCAAAGCCAACACCCGAGAGCAGAATATTGCACTCGATCAGGCGCTCAACCGCTGGCGATGTACGGCCCTTTTTGAGATCGCGCTTGGCAGCGACGCCGCACTCCATGAGTGTGTCATAGCAGGCACGAGCCGCAACCAAGGCCAAGTGTCCCGGCGCGCCACCGTGCTCGTTGGCGCCGTGCCGCACGAACGCGCCTCGAAATACGTTGCCAGCGCATCGCCCATACCAGCGACCGTCATACGCAGCGGGGCCGCCGCGACCACGTTGGTATCGACCACGACCAGGTCTGGATTCTTCTCGAGCATCAGGTAGCGGTCGAACGACCCATCCTCGTGATACAGCACCGAAATCGCGCTGCACGGACCGTCCATCGACGCCGCCGTGGGACATACGCACAACGGCAACTCGGCATAAAACGCAACGGCCTTGGCGATATCGAGCATCTTGCCGCCGCCAATGCCCACCGCCATGTCGCAATACTCGGCCCGGGCTTCCTTGGCCATTTCGACAACGGCATCTTCCGTACACGGACCGTCATAAATCTTAAAGAACGGCTCGCTTAGATCTTCGTCCAGAAATCCATCGACGATCTGCCTGCACAGCCGATCCTCGGTGCCCTGGTCAAACAAGACATAGGCAGCGCAGCCCAACCATGACAAATACCTGCCTTGACGCGACAGTTCGCCCGGCCCCTGAACATACCGGCCGGGACCGCCGTAAACCATAGGAAGCGCCATACGAGAATCCGCCCTTCATCAAACAACGATTGGTGCAAAGTAACCTGGCCCCTTTGCACCAACTTGGTGCGAAGGGGCCAGGTTAGTTTGCACCATAGCAAAAAGGGGCAAAGTCATCTGTTAGCTTTGCCCCTTCCTTAGCTTGATTTACTCATCCATGAGATAGTAGTGGCCCAGTGCGTCGGCACCCAGGATGGCGTTTGCGACCATCTCGGGCGTCACCTCAAACGGCATGTTGCACATGGTGTCCTCGGGCGCGCACGCAGCCTCGGCAACAATCATGGCCTTCTCGCGCGTAAGCTCGGCAACGCCAAGTTCCTTCATCGTGACCGGCAGACCCAGCTCAATGCAGAAGCCCAAGACTTCCTCGAGCTTCTCGGTCGGGGCATCCTCGAGTACCAGCTGGACGATGGTGCCGAAGGCGACCTTCTCGCCGTGATACATGCTGTGGCACTCGGGCAGCATCGTCAGACCATTGTGGATGGCATGAGCAGCAGCAAGGCCCGAGCTCTCAAAGCCAATGCCGGAGAGCAGCGTATTGGCCTCGATGATGTGCTCCACGGCAGGCGTCAGCGCGCCCTTCTCCAGCGCGACCTTGGCCTTGACGCCATCGGCCATAAGCGTCTCGTAGCAGAGCTTGGCGAGCGCCAGGCCGGCCATTCCGCCCTTGCCGCCGGCGCAGGTGCCGCCGTCGGCATCGTGCGTCGCCTGAGCCTCGAAATAGGTTGCGAGCGCATCGCCCATACCGGAAACCGTCAGGCGCACCGGGCTCGCCGCGATAACCGTCGTATCCATAAGGACGATATTGGGGTTCGCCTTAAGGAAGAGGTACTTGTCGAACTGGCCGTCATCGGTATAGAGCACCGAAAGTGCCGAGCACGGTGCATCGGTCGAAGCAATGGTGGGGCAAATGATAACCGGGGACTCCAGGTAATAGGCGACGGCCTTCGCGGTGTCGAGGATCTTGCCGCCACCGACGCCGACGATGATGTCGCAACCGTTGTCGCGAGCGAGCGCAACCAGGCGATCGACCTCGCCCTTGGAGCACTCGCCGTTAAAATCCTCAAACAGCAGCTCGGCCTTGGCCTCGGCAAAGCCGCCCTCGATCTTGGCACCGACGCGCTTCTTGCCCGAAGGCGTCACGATGACGAGGGCCTTAGCGCCGAGCGGCTCGACATAGGAGCCGAGCTTGGCCAGCTCGTCCGGACCCTGGATGTACTTGCTGGGGCTATTGAAAATTGCAGCCATAACTATCCCATTCTCTAAAAGAAAAAAGAAAGGGGCTCCGTACAGATACGTGCGGAGCCCCTCGTTACGATAACAAGAGTCGATTAGAAATCGATGTCGGTGTCGTAGTAGCAGGCCTTGAGAATCTTCTCGAAGTCGGCAGCCTTGGTCTCACGCGGGTTCTCGGGCGTGCAGGCGTCCTGCTCGGCGTTCGCGGCAATCTCGGGCAGCTTGGCGAGGAACTCCTCCTCGGAAACCATCTGCGGGTTCTCGGCGTCGACCTTCACGCCACCATTCGCGTAATCCTTGATGGACTGCGGAATGTTGAGCTGGTCGTTGAGGTCGCGAATCTTCTGGACGAGCGCAGCGATGAGCTCCTCGTTGGTCTCGCCGGGAAGGTGCAGGATCTCCTTGGCCACGTAAGCGTAACGCTCGGCAGCACGGGGATCCTTGGAGTTCCACTGGATGACCTTGCCCAGGTACATGGCGTTAGCAGCACCGTGGATGATGTGACCGTTCTCAAAGGCTGCACCGGTCTTGTGAGCCATGGAGTGAACGATGCCGAGCAGGCCCGAGGAGAAGGCGATACCGGCGATGCACTGAGCCTCGTGCATGTGCTGACGGGCCTCATGGTCGCCAGCATAGGACTTGGGCAGCCACTCGACGATCTCGCGGATGCCGTGCAGAGCGTTGGCGTCGGTGAACATAGAGGCGCAGGTGGAAACGTAGGCCTCCATGCAGTGGGTCAGAGCATCCATGCCGGTGTGAGCGCACAGCTTGGCGGGCATGGTGTAGGTGAGCTCGGGGTCGACGATGGCGACATCAGGAGTGATGTTGAAGTCGGCCAGCGGGTACTTGATGCCCTTGGCGTAGTCGGTGATGACGGAGAAGGCAGTGACCTCGGTAGCGGTGCCGGAGGTAGAGGAGATGGCGCAGAAGTGAGCCTTCTGACGCAGCTCGGGGAAGCTGAACGGCTGGATAATGTTGTCGAAGGACTCCTCGGGATACTCGTAGAAGACCCACATGGCCTTAGCAGCATCGATGGGCGAACCGCCGCCGATAGCAACAATCCAGTCGGGCTCGAAGTCGCGCATAGCGGCTGCGCCCTTCATGACGGTCTCGATGGAGGGATCGGACTCGACGCCCTCGAACAGCTTGACCTCGAAACCGCCTTCCTTAAGGTCGGCCTCAACGTCCTGCAGGAACCCGCCGCGGCGCATAGAGCTGCCGCCAGAAACGATGATGGCCTTCTTACCCTTGAGGTTCTTCACCTCGTGGCGAGCGCCCTCACCAAAGTACAGATCGCGAGGATTGGTAAAACGTCCCATACTGTGCCTCCTAAACAAGCCCCTCTTAGACTTGCGTATATAACGGAGCACCCAATTGGCTCCGTTAGGATCGGTTTGCGCGTTGCCGGCGATGACAATGCGCGATGTCTAAACGTCTCAACGCTCAGACAAACACTATTTTACCGTTCTGGTTGGTCAGTTATTCACCTAAAGCCGATAATGATGAAACGTTTTTTCTATCCCTGAAGACCCTTGTGCGGCATTCATACTCCCAAGCTGGGCAAACGTTTTATCAGAGTTGACCACATATCCCGGGCAGGACTGTGCCCCTCCAAAATGTGCCCCGTTCGCCGCCAAAAATCGACCGTTTGCGGCACCGTGATACCACTCGGCCGTCCAAGGTGCCGACATTTGTGCGACATCCGTCTTCGTGGTGCAAAGGTGCAAGTCCAAGTGCGACACCCCCGGTGTGCCACATGCGGGTAAACTAGAACCTTATATAGAGATGATTTGAACCCTAACCGCAGCAAAGGAGGCCCCATGGCATTCGACCCCATTCAAGAGGATTGCCATCGCCTCGTTCTTGAGGCCTTGCGCCGCGACAATATCCCGCTCACCGACGGTGCCGCCGTAGAGCGTCTGATGGAACAATTCACCCGCAACCCCGCACCGCTCATCGTGCACGACCGCGACCGCGCCGGGCATCTGATCGCCAAGGTGGTCGAGGCCGTCGACTACCGCATTCCCTTTATCCCCGACGATGCCCAAGCCGAGCAGGAAGAGGCAGCCGCCGAGAACATGCTCCGCGAGGCAGCCGCGCTCGATCCGGCCAACTGGGATGCCCAGCGCATGCTGACGGCGCTCACCGCCGAATCCAACGAGGAATACGTACAGTATCTGGTGTCCAAGTGCGACGAGGTGGAGCACGACCTGGCGCTCAAGATTGCCTCGGCACAGGACCCCTACGAGCGTGAGGCCGCAGGCGACCTGACCCGCCGTCCCTACCTGCGCTGGCTTGCCGCCTTGACATCGCGCGCGCTCATTAGCGGCCGCTACCGCATGTCGCTGGATGCCGCGAATCGCAGCCTGGACTTTGCGCCCAACGACCCCGCTGGCGTCCGCCATACCGCGATGCTTGCCATGGCAAAGCTCGAATACCCTGCCGAGGAGCTCAAGCGTTTTCGTTCCGCCCACTCCGTACCCTATCTTGCCAACACGCCGCTGCGCCGCCGTCCCAAGGACGCAGAGCGCGACTTGGACCCGTGGACGCTCATCGCGCTGATGAGCGCAGCCTGGCGCGAGCTGGATTACGAGGGCGCCGAACACTACCTGCGCATCCTGGTGCGCTCATGCCCGCACGCAGCCGAAGCACTCTACTTCCAAACCGAGTTTCCCGATGGCATCTATGCCCGCGTCAACGTAGGTCCGGGCTCCACCGATGAGCTTGTCCTTGCCCTGTCCGAGGCGACGCCGGTGCTACAGGAGGGCCTAGGCGCGCCCGACAACGCCAGCTTTGCCGCCTGGGTCGCCACCAACGATATCGTGCGTTCCCAAATCGATGAGCGCATACTGCGGGCGGCCGAGCAGGGATTGCCGTTTAAGGGAGGAGACCTCTAATGGATCCGAGCGTCTACATCCCCGCCTACCTGGAGCGCGCCTACGTTGCGTCGCACCCCGAACTCACCGATGCAGCACGCGAGCTTGTCCATAACGACATCAGCGCAAACCCTCACAAGTATGCGCAGACCGAGCATGCCCAGGCACTGCTGTCCTATGCCGGCGTTCATCGCCACCTGCTCGACGAGCTCCATCGCATCGAGGACATGGGCAGCGATGAGGAGTTTGAGCAGACGCGCAACCGCCTGTTCGACGATATGCGTGATGAGCTGCTCAAGATCGTCCGCATCGATGCGCATGTCCTCGATGCCCAGCTGCTCGCCATCATTTTGGCGGACACGCCCGTCGACGCCTGCCTGGGCGATCTGATGAAGCTCGAGGCGACCACGGCCGATTACCTGCAGCAAAGCGTGCCCGGGTTCGACATGGAAGCCCCGCACTACTGGGCCAATAATGTTTTGGCCGATGGTGTCACCGCAGCAGACCTTACCGTGAGCGAGCCGGCTCTTATCGGGTGGCTTCACACGCTCGAGGCCATCTCGCAGCTGTGCATGGCGAGCGCCCGCTACCGCGCTGCCGCCAACTACGCCCGCCGCGTCCTTAAGGCAGAAGGCTATCCCACCCGAGCCGCAGGCACCGTGCTGCTCGCCCTCGCTCGTCTGGAAGACGAGGACGGCTTTTTTGCCCTGGCCCACCAGCTCGAGGAAGAGATCGGGGCTGACGCGCTTGAGAACTCTCCTTGGTATCTGCTCGCCCGCACGATTCTGCTGTTCAAAACAAACAAGATGCGCCCGGCGACACGCGCGCTGCGTGAGTTTGCCAACCGTTGCGAGGGCGGTGCGTTCTTCTTACTGAACCCCATGTACCAGACACCGTACCTTCCCTGCCGGCCCGAGCCACACGATCCCTGGGATCTTTCGCACCAGGCCGTTTGGGAAGCGGACGGTATTATCTCGGACACTCCCGACTTTGCCCCCTGGGCCAACGCCTGCGAAGATGTATCGCAGCTTGCCCAGGAATTTGCGCGCCGCTACGGCTTTTAGCGACGCGATCGCCCCGACCATGTCGTTTACGTTAGGAACGATTTCATGAACCTCCGCTCATCTCTCGCCTGTACCTCGAGCGATATCGCCCGCTGGGGACTGCGCTCTGTCCTCAAGCGCCAGGGTGGCGTGCTT
>ERZ827458.1345-NODE-1345-length-18617-cov-10.599181_pt1 | contig 18617 bp, 14 predicted proteins | sample MGYA00519706_ERZ827458 | MGnify/ENA primary metagenome ERZ827458 (study PRJEB31778, sample SAMEA3449309) | human gut metagenome | biome: human gut; feature: human-associated habitat; material: faeces | place: United Kingdom | collected 2010/2012 ...
CCAAAGGGCATAAAAATCCCCAGCAGTAAAATACTTTTACCACTGGGGATTATAAGTTGCGGACATACACATATACAGCATACACCTGTTTGTGATTGCTGTTTTTGGGGATATGTCAAAATTGATAAGGCAAAAGTATTCTTAAATTGGGTACAAAAAACTAAGCCCCTACAAAAGGAGCTATCATAATCCTTTGTTCCCACTATTTGATTATAGTTTTATTTAAGAATACCTTGCCGCATATTTTTTACTCCTTTTCTGGAATTGAATTATTATATCACATCAGTTTTAGGAAAACAAGTATCTAAAAGAAATTTTTCTTCCCCTTATATGTAACAATCATACCGGCTTCCTAACGTTCAGAATGGTTTCTACTGTCTGCTGCGGTGTTTGGTTGGAATTGTCCAGCCAAAAGCCGATCCGTGGTGTTGTCTGCATTTTACTAAATACAAATTCAATGTATACAGAAAGAAATATATAAGGAGTGGGAGGGATTCCGCCGTAGTCGGCATTGTAGGAAAATCCAAAAGTTTAGATTTTCTCAAAATGCTTATCTTTTGGTCTTTGGTTCGGAATAGTGTAGTGCTGGCGGTCTATCTATTGTTTTCGGTTGCTTGCTTCTTTACCGTACATGAGCATTGTTTGCAGGTTTGTGACAAATGGTTTATGGTTCTCTCCGGCGCGATGAGGGCATCGCGCCCTACAGATGAACCAAACGAACCTACAAATAAAATAGCCGCAGCGGTGGGGGAATGACTCCCTGCCGCTGCGGCTGTTTTCGATTTATCCTATAATTTATTCTATATTCTATTATAATTAAAGTTTTTTCGCCGAAGCCTTTTTTTTCAAAAAAATTGGAAAATCCCCGTAATCGCTACCAGATCGTATCTTTCGTCGGCTGTTCTTTGATCAGGCCGGTGCGGTAGGCGGAGATGAGGCGGTGGAGGTCGGCCACCTGGGCGTGCAGATTGGCGCCCTCGTCCACATGTTCCACCAGAACGCGGTCGGTGTGGTTATCGTCCACCACATCCACGCGGGACAAAATATCCAGGTTTTCCTGCACTGCTTTGGCGGTGTTTTCAAATGGCTGGTGGGTGCGCAGGCTCATGCCGTGGCTGGAATACACCAGCGTGTACCCCGCAATACCGGTGCGCTCGTGGTAAGCGCGGCAGAACCCGCCGTCAATCATCAACAAGCGCCCGCCGCCCTTGATGGGGCTTTCGCCAGCTTTTTCCCGCACGGGTACATGGCCGTTCACAATGTGGCAGTTGGCCGTTAAGCCAAACTCCGCCAGGATGCGGCAGCAGATGGCCGCATCATCGTACCAGGTATAGTAGGGATCCTTGATCTCCTTGTGGGTTTCTGGGTCCTCAATGTACAGCCGTTCAAAGGTGGTCATGGCGCTGCGGCCAAACAGCGGGGAGAGCTTGCCGCACCACAAGTACCACAAAAAGTCCTGCCCGCTCTGCCGCTCCGGCGAGCCCTCCGGCGCAAAATAGCCCAGGCGGGCGCGCAGGTCACAGTAATCCAGCAGCGCGCGGCCCCGCAGGGAATGGCCCTCAAACGTTTCGGCGGCAAATTCGCCCTCGTCCGTCAGGGGCACCGCACCGTGGTACAGCAGGCAGCCGTTCTCAATGTGGTATACGCTGCCCTTGGCATACAGGAAGGCAACGTGCTTTTGTAGCTTTTCGCTGTGGCGGAAGGATGCCACCAGCTTGTCCAGCACAAACTTTTCGTCGGCATTCAGGCGGGCCGGGTTCTCTGGATCTACCGTGGGGAAGTTGCGGTCCCGCAGGGGATAGATCTTGCCAAAATAATCCACCGTTCCGGCTTCGTAATCAATGCGGCGCAAAAAATCCCGCCCCTGCATCTTGAAATCCGGGTTGCGGTCGATCACTTCGCACTCCAGCTTCAGCATCAGGATGGTAATGGCCTTGTGCATGACAGCACAGCGGTGCAGCATTCCGTCCGTGTAGGGGCCGCGGGTGGCGTCGGTGTGCGGCATCCAAATGGTCAGATCCTCATTGCCGTAATACTGCTCCGCCATGCGCAGCAGGTGGCGCAGATTGATGCCGTAAAAATCTTCAATCATGCCGTGGTTGTGGTAGGCAAGGGTGGTTTTCAGCACCGTGCAGCAGCACAGCGCGCTGCCAGCGGCGGCACCCATCCACACAACGTCGTGGTTGCCCCATTGGAAATCCACGTTGTGGTGGGTCATCAGTCGGTCCAAGATCAGGTCCGGGCGGGGGCCGCGGTCAAACAGGTCACCAATAATGTGCAGCTTGTCCACCGCAAGGCGCTTGATCAGCTCACACAGGCGGATGATGAAAGCGTCCGCGCGGTCATTGGCGATAATGCTGCCCACGATCTGGCCATAGTAGAGGGTTTTGTTGTGGTCCTCAAAGTGGGCGTGCAGAAGCTCGTCAATGATATGCCCACAGCCCTGCGGCAGGCAGGAACGCACATATTCCCGTGTGTGCTTGGACGAAACAAAGCGGCATACATCGATCAGGCGCAGCAGCGTCTGGCGGTACCAGGCTTCCAGCTCAAAGCGTTCCGGGTAGCGGGCCTTGAGCAGGGGCAGCTTGCGCGCCGGGTAGTAGATCAGGGTGGCAAGCTCGGCACGGATGGCCTTGGGCACGTTTTCACCCAGGACAAGATCAACTTTTTCGCGGATAACACCGGAAGCGGAGTTCAGCAGGTGGATAAAAGCCTCGTCTTCGCCGTGCAGGTCACTGATATAATGCTCGGTGCCCTTGGGCAGCTTGGCGGTGGCTTCCAGGCTGATAACGGCGCTGGCAGCCGCGGCCTGGGTGGGATAATCCCGTGCCAGCAGCGAAAGATACTTTAACTCTGCCACGCTGGTGGTGGGGATAGTAGTGGAATTGGAACCCATGGAACAGTATTCTCTCCTTTTTGAAGGGCTTGAATCAAAGCACGCAATTGTATTATTGTTGCAAAAATTGGTACTTTTATTGTACGCTGTCCCATGCGGTGCGTCAATCGGAAAAGTGCCGAAAAACCTTGTGCTGCATCCGTTATATTTGACTATTTGATAATCCTTGCCCTACAAAATGGCAGGGCTTGCCGGGGGAGGATGACATTGTAATGGATAAAATACAGAAAACTGGCGCACCATGCAAACAAAGTTTTCAATAGAAGAGAGGAAAAATTGGCATAAATACACTGCCCTGCTCAAAAGTGATTGACTTTTTGCGTGGGGAACGGTATGATACAGTTGTAATCAAAAAGAAAGCATCTTTTGTGAGAACGCCGTTACTGATGCCGTTCTCATTTTCTTTATCAAATAGAAATAGCAGCACCGCCCGCGGGTAATACCATATCGCGGGCGGTGCTGTTTTGCTGTAAAAAACAAACCCCGCCGCCGGATGGCGGAGGGGCCTGCGTGTGGATTCTTAACTTGTCTCTTTGGTATTCGGTGAACGCCCTGTATCATAGTAATATAGAAAAGAATATAAGTCAATATGTGACGATAAACTGTAACTTTTATAAATGCACTTTTAAACGAAAAGTACTTAACGATATCATCTCGTTAAAAAATGGAATCGCTAATGTTAAATTTGAATAAATTGACTGCCGAATTCTTATGACTTTAGTTGGGAAAATTGACTGACCTGTAAAGAACTGCAGCGCAGCAGCTCTTTTAAGTACTGTTTATGCAAACTGTAAGTGCTGATTGTAATTACTTTAAAATTTTTGTATAATACTTATTATAAGTAGTTAGAAAATGCATGTTGCTAGAATAGAAAGAGGAATATTTATATGGCAAACGAAACAATGCTCAATTCCGATGTTGCTAATGCTAACGCAACAGTACTGAATACAGCGGTAAATAGTAATGCTACGGTCCTTAATACTGATATCGTCTCATCCGTAGAAATTCAGAAAGGGACGGTCCTGTGTGACGACTACACAGTAAATAGCAAACTCGACATCCCTACGGGCGAAGCAGACTTGTACCTATGCACAAAGAAGCGCCAAACTTATGTAGCAAAAGTGTATCGCCGTAAAAGCGCTATCAAAGATGAGATTATTAAGAAGCTGCTGTCCATCAACTCACCGTATGTTGCAAAGATTTATGCTTCGGGCAGCTTCAACGGTTTCCCGGTTGAGATTCTGCCGTACTATAAAAATGGTAGTCTGAAAGGCGAGAAGTTCACACTGGAAGAACTGCGGGAAGAAGTTATTCCGAGTTTGAACGAGGGCCTTCATGCTTTGCATGAGGTGGGCATCATTCATAAAGACTTGAAGCCGTCGAACATTATGTTGTCTGATGATGGGCAAAGTGTCGCCATTATCGACTTCGGCATTTCCTCCGTCCGCGAAAATGATGCGACTGTTGTTGTGACCCGCACAGGCATGACTCCTGAATACTCAGCACCTGAAACTTTCAGAAATGCGTTCTTGGAGGAATCCGATTATTACTCTCTCGGCATCACCATCTTTGAGTTGTACTATGGTAAAACGCCGTATGACAACATGGACAAGGAGAAGATTGCCCAGTATGTGGCGGTTCAGAAGATTCCTTTGCCCGATGATATGCCCCAGGACCTGAAAGACCTGGTAAATGGCTTGACATATCCTGACATTACGAATCGCAAAGATAAGAGCAATCCAAATCGCCGTTGGGGGTATGAGCAAGTTAAGGCATGGTGTGAAGGCAAGGCACAGGAATTGCCTGGCAGCAATAATGCCGTTGCCTTTAATGCCGAGACAATGAAACCGTATCCCTTCATGGGCAAAGCATATACCAACAGAAGTGAATTTGTAGAAGCGCTTGCAACCAACTGGAACGATGGTAAGAAGCAGCTGTTCCGTGGCCTGATTTCTGGATTTTTCAAAGGCTTTGACCCTGAAACAGCAGGGCATTGCATTGATGCTGAGGAAGCAGTCGAGAAAGACAAAAAGCTCGAAGACATTACCTTCTTCAAGGCTCTGTATAAGATTGATAGCAGCAATACAAAGCTGATGTGGAAGGGAAGAATTTATAACAAGGTCTCTGACTTTGGTGAAGAGTTGCTCAACGAATTGTGGGCAGGGCGTGACGACCAGTACTTTGATGATGCCTTGCAGAACGGGGTATTGTCTACTTACGAAGAAATTCGCAATCCCAATGACAAGAAGGCCAAAGAAGCGCTTGCCAGTGCAGAAAAGTACTATCGCTTGTATTCGAATAGCACGCGAGACAAAACGGTTCAGAAGTTTGTCGTGGCCTACCTGTTGTCTGGACATAAAGTTTTCAAGTTCGATGGCAGAGAATTCGGGACAGTGGATGGGCTGACCCTTTATCTGAGCAATACATTGGACAAGAACTACGAGTCGTTCGAAAAGCTTTGCTTTGAATTGCTGGGCGAAGACAAAAAGCTGATGCCCCAGTTTGAAGCATGGCTGATTGCTCTTGGCAAAGGCAATGAAGTGAGTAAGTGGTATGAGACGCTTGCGTAAGGACTTTATAGCACGAAACAGATAAGGGGGAGTGTGATGGCTCAGCTTATACTCTTAGGAGTTGTGGGATGTTTAACAGGCATCGTAAGTGCAGCATTTATTGATGGATATGCACTTGTGGTTTATTTAGGCTGGCTTGCAATAGAAATTGTGTTGCTTATGGCTTTGAGACGCACAGATGTAAAATGGCTTTTGACTTTTGCGCTTTCAACACTAGTACTTATCAAGTACTTTTCTGTTTGGTATTCGTGTACTTTAGAGTATTGCGACGATGATGCCTTTTTTGCAATAATTGCGATAGCAATGGAGTATTACGCATCAGTGTTTACTTTGAACTCTATTGTTGGTTGGATTTCTAAAAAGCGTGAAGAAGAAAAAAGCTTAATTAGGTACAAAAATAATAAAAGTTTGCTTCGTGCGGTTGAAATGGGGATTGAAGAAAAACAAAAACTTCTAAACCAGCAAAGCAGAGCGATAGAAATTATTGCGTTGTTAAATGCCTGTGGCTCCAGCACGGTATCCATTCAGGAAAATCAAAACAATAAGCGTGCAGAGAATATCAAAACACAGTTAGCGGAGTTAGAAGCCCAGCGTGCTAAAATTGAATTTTCCATTGAAGCTTATGAAGAAAGCAAAGCGAAGTAGTCAGCCAAAGAAGGGGACCCTTGTATGCTTTTTGAAAGTAAATAAATAGCGAAAAACCATGCTCTAAAAAGAGAGAAACTGGTGTATCATGACATATGTGATTACATTTATACTGTTGATAATCATCGCAGCATTTATTTCGGTTGGCTTTAATATAGAGGCAGAGCAAGCATTAACTATTGTGTTTGGATTCCTAGCAGGAATCGGCCTTTTAGCAATGCTTATGTCGCTGTTTGATGAAAACCATAGTAAAGATAGCAACACAAGTGGAAATAAGAGAGAAAACAGTAGTCCTAAAACTATAGATAGTAAGAATGATAATGCTTCTAGGGCCGAAGCAAATAGACAGGAACAGGAAGCAAGAGAAAAATGCCAATACGAAAAGGATGAAATCAGAAAAGAAAATATAGATTTGGTCGAAGATAAGAAGATTCAAAACATTCTTGCATTTCAGAGTACTGTTGATGATAAATTACTTGAAATAAGTCAAAAACTTGAAACGCTAGGCAGAGACAAACAAAACTTAGAAAGCGATTTAATGGCGATAAATGCCGAAATTCTGAAAATACAAGAATCTATTGATAATGCAAAAAAGAAGAAAAAACCTCTGTTCGAAGCCAAAAAGCATTTTGAAGATAATCAAAATAAAGTGCTCGAAGTAAAATATACATTGTATAGAGACGAAATGAGCAACTACAAGCGCATAGAACAGAAGTATAAAAACGCTAAAAAGCAGGTAGAAAGTTTGCAAAGTCAATATGATGATTTGTGTTATAGAAAGCAAAATGATAAATATTATATCTTTTCTCAAAAACATGGTGTTCTTGAAAAGTTAGAAAAGGCGTTTTTGAATACACAATCGGGTGCTAAAGTCGGTTCTTTGCCCAAGACAGTAGAGTTTCTTTCTTTACCGAGCACGAACTATGACATGAAATCCTTTGCTTGGAAAGAGCGCCCTTTTTCAATTCGGATAGAAAATAGATGCTACTTGTTTACCAATAGAGGAATTCTTGTTTTTGATAAAACTGGGATTTATGAGTGTGTTCTGCCACCAATCAGCCTTAAATGTGATATAACGCAGGATAAATATCGGATAAATTCAACATTAAAAATCAAAATTGCAATGGACGAGTTCTTTGTGACAGTAAATAACCTAAGTGCAGCAGAAAAGTTAAAGGCAGCAATTATAGACTATCAGATGCTGCGAATTGCATTTGACCCTTGTTTTTCTATCATTGAATTACTTGGGGCATGTTCCAAAGCAAACACTTACATAGAAAAAATGAGAAACGCAGAGATAGTGAAAGGTAGACATACAGAACGCTTTTCTGTTAAGGACCTAGCTGACGAAAATTGGGATGATGACGACGAATTGTTAAAAGATTTTAATATAACCTAGATATTATAGTTGTACTGAAATAGTTGAAAGGGCATGTCATACCATGAGTGGACCCAAAAGTTCAAGATATACATTAACTGCTGCCCAGCGCCGCGCCCTGGCTGAACAGTTAGAAAGAGAGCGCCAACTACGGATTCAGGCAGAACGGGATGAACGGCAGAGAAATGAAAACTTTAGCCTGTATAGTGATGTTGACGCTCTGGTAAAGCAGAACAATAGGCTGATTGACGATGCCAACCAGGTTCAGCAAGAAACTGAGATGAAAGTGGTATCGGCAGGTAATGTGCAGAGCACTACAAAGCTGTTGGGCGAGCGGGCAAAGGCTATCTGCAATCAAATCAGAAATGTGCAAGGGAATGAACTCTTAGAGCAGAAGCAAAGTCTCATCGAAATAAAGAGTACATTACGAACGCTATATTCTGAACTGAACAATGATATCAGCGAAGTTCAAAGCCAACACAGAAAGCAGCTGGAAAGCGTAATCAATAATTCAGCAGACCTGTCTTTTGATGCGCCAAGCATCACAAAGGCTGAGCCGCATAAATCCACAGATAACTGTCAAAGTGAGGCTAAGGCCAGACAAAAGTGTATCAATGCATTGGCGGAGGTAGAAGACTCTGGGTTGCCAGCAAAGCTAAAAGATGAATACAATGGTATTTCAACCAAGTTGGCGGATATCCAGACCTGCGATTTTTTCGAGAATTACTATAGCCTGACAATCGTTCCATTCCTTAAAGAATGCAAAGAATGGGGAAAGCTGGTTGAGCGCATCGGAGAAAAGTTCAAAGCGGCGGAAAGCGAATATCGCGTGCTTTGCGAAGAACAGGATGAGCAGGTTCGGCAGTTCGATTTCAGCGAGGAGGGGCTGGCGAACCTTAAAGCAGAGGTGAACCGCCTGAAAACGGCCAAGCTTGACGATGAAGAGCAAGCTTATATCAGCCAGACCATTGATGATGTTATGGTCGAGATGGGATATAAGCTGATTGGCAACAATGAAGTAACCAAAAAGAGCGGAAAACACTTTAAGAAAGAGCTTTATCTCTTTGAAGAGGGAACCGCTGTAAATGTGATGACCTCCTCAACGGGACAAATCACGATGGAACTCGGGCTTTTGGATACGCAGGACCGGATTCCTGATGTAGAGGAAACAGACACGCTGTGCCGCCAGATGAGAACATTCTGTGGCAGTTACGCAGAGCTCGAAAAGAAGCTTGCAGAGAGAGGAATTGTCTCGAAGCATATCTCTCTTTTGCCCCCGGAAGCACAGTTTGCTCAGGTCATCAATGTTGAAGACTATAACATGAGCGATGACGAAACTTATGTAAAGGAAAAGAAGAAAGCAACGGCAAGCGAGCAAAAGGCAATGCATTATTAAAGCCAGGTGAAACATGGAAAAGTATAAGGTTTGTCCGCATTGCGGGGCACATAATCCACCGATGATGCTTGAGTGCATCCAGTGCGCAGAGGATTTGACCGGCGTTAAAGTGGTTGATGATTCAATGGTTGAGAAGAAAGAGGAAATATCGCCGAAAAAGCAGCCAGAACATAAGATGGTTCGAATCTGCGATTGCGGGCAGAAGAACCCGGCCCAGGCACGGAAATGCTCTGCGTGCGGCGAAGATATTTCAGATATCATTCCAACGCCAGAGGATGCACCAGAACAGGAGCCGGAACAAGATGCGGAATATGTTTTGACATCTCTGGATGGGCAGTATGCGTTTCAGATTACGGAGCCTCATGTTACGGTTGGCCGCGAAAATGCAATGCAAGAGTATTTGGCAGCAAAGCCATTCGTCAGTCGTAAACATGCAGAGTTTTTTATAGAGAATGGCAAGCTCTTCATCCAACCGGCAACTGCAATGAACCATACATTCGTAAACAATGAACGAATCTCCGACATGGTAAAGACAGAGCTTCATGACGGGGACGAAATAGCATTGGGCGGAATTATCAAAGATGGGCAGCGCCAGGAGAACGCAGCCTACTTTAAGGTGAGAATATCGAATGTACATTGCGAGAATTCTATATCCGGTTGAGGTGCTTGGCCCGGGAAAGCGAATTGGCATCTGGTTTGCCGGGTGCCACCATCACTGCAAAGGATGCAGCAACCCGGAACTGTGGGAACAGCCTGAAAAATACCGGGTTTCAGCCGATACTGTTATGACGCTGGTCAATTCAATTGCCGAACAGCATCAAGTTGATGGTTTCACACTAACAGGCGGTGACCCAATGGAGCAGGCGGATGAACTGCCGCCTTTGCTGGAACGACTATCAAAAATTAGTAATGACATTTTGATGTATACAGGCTTTTGTTGGGATGAAATCTGTGACAGGAAAGATGTTCTTCAATATGTCAGCGTTTTGATAGACGGGCCATATCTGGAAGATAGAAATCACGGGCGAAAACTGGTCGGCTCTGATAATCAGACCATCTACTACTTGAACCCAGCGATAGAAGAAAAGTACAAGAACTATCTTGCCGATGGTGAGAGTCAAATTCAGAACTTTACATCCATAGATGGGATTGTGTCTGTTGGAATTCATCGCGTTGGGTATGAGAAAGCGCTTGACGAAAGTGTAAAGGCACGAGGATTGGAAAATGGCACAAATCAGTAACCTTCTTGAACTAATCCTGACTCTAAATAAGCAAATAAAAGCCTCAATCATATACTGAGTGCAGCTTGTGTGGTTAAGCCTTTGTCCGAATACTTAACAAACCACTTGAATCTAAACGCCTAAGAGGAATTACCAATGAAAGACTACATACCAAAGTGGCATCGTGAACTTGAAATTTTTGATTCCATCATGCCGGTCATTGTGCTGGAAGGAAATGTGCTGGACAAGTACCAGTACCCGGTGGATGGCAGCATCCAGAAAGGCAGTATCGTAAAGCTGACGGAATACCTGCATTACTTTTTTAAGGATGCGGGCTATTCCAGCATTGTCTTTTATGATGCAATCAGAGGATTCTATAATCAATGCGAGGACGGGTATCTTGACCACTTTGCAAGAAATACTGGCCTTCGCATAGATAGAGGATTTGCAAAGGCAGACTTTAAGGGCCATACCAGCCAAGCAGCATTAGCAATTCAGCAGACCTTGAGCCAAAACCAGGAAGCCAGCGTTGTGATTCTTGATTTTGCATCCCGATATATCAGCAACCCTACGAATATGGAGCAGTCGGAGATAGATGCTTACACGATTCTTCAGCAGGCTTCCCTCGATGCTAAGGACATCAGAACGGAAAACGGCATCCTTAAAAATCTGATGGTATTCCTTGTCAACAAAGCCAACGACCTACCGGCATGGTTCTTCCTCGATAATCCTAATGTCAAAATCATCAAGCTGAGCAATCCTTCCAAGGAAGAAAGAGAAGCTCTAATTAAAGGCATGAACTTCCAGACTTTCTTTGACGGCAAGGTATACGCTGCGGAGAGCGGATATTATGAAGAACATCCGGACGAGCTGGAACGAATTCAGGACCGGTTTGTGGCTCTCACGGAAGGATTCAGTTTTACCGAACTGAACGGTCTGCGGCGCTTATGCAAAAAGCAGTGCGGGCACATTAAGGATATGTGTTCCGTTATTGACCTCTATAAGTTTGGCGTGAAAGAGAATCCGTGGGATGCCATCTCTTACGATGAGATGAAAACAGCTCACGAGGATTTCCAGAAACGAGTCAAGGGTCAGGAATATGCCATCACAAAGACGCTGGATGTTATCAAGCGTGCCATGACTGGTATGGCTGGTTTGCAGCATTCCTCTCATACCAAACCGAAAGGCATTTTGTTCTTTGCCGGTCCTACGGGCACAGGTAAAACAGAAATGGCAAAGACTCTTGCAGAGAAGCTGTTTGGCGATGAAAGCGCCTGTATTCGTTTCGATATGTCAGAATACGGACAGCCGCAGAGTGACCAGAAGTTGCTCGGTGCGCCTCCGGGTTATGTGGGCTACGAAGCCGGTGGTCAGCTGACGAATGCAGTTCGAAACAACCCGTTTTCTATCCTCCTGTTTGATGAGATTGAGAAGGCACATCCGTCCGTGATGGACAAGTTCCTGCAGATTCTGGAAGATGGCAGAATGACGGATGGACAGGGCAACACCGTTTATTTCAGTGAGACCATCATAATCTTCACTTCGAACCTCGGCATCTATACGATGGACCAGTATGGCCAACGCCACGCCAATGTTACTCCCGACATGCCCTATGATGAAGTACAGCGTAAAGTGCGGCAGGGGATAGAGGAGTATTTTAAGCTGCAGCTTGGGCGGCCGGAGATTCTAAACCGAATCGGCGAGAATATTGTAGTCTTTGATTTCATTCGTGAACCGGTTGCAGAGCAGATTCTTGACTCGCAGATTTCGAAGATTACTAAGAACTTGTCACTCGAAAAGAACATCGAGCTGGAAATCAGTCAGTCGGCACACGAAGCATTGAAGCAGGCATCCATTGGCAATCTTGCGAACGGTGGCCGTGGTATCGGTAACATCGTGGAGAGTATGCTCATCAATCCGCTGTCGCGGTTTATGTTTGATAATAGTGTGTTCTCCAACAGTAAAATTATCATTACGGGTATCGACACAGCAGCAAGCCCATATTCTTTGAATTGCACGGTTGAACCTCGAAACAACTGATGTATTACATTCTGCTTACGAAGCAAAAGAGGCACTGAAATGGAAAAGCTCAAAGCGAGAAAGTTGAGACGACTTAAAGCTCAAAAAGATGGATGGGAAAAGGCATTTCAACTCATTTCTGAAAAGTATAGACCCAGCCAAAAGGTAGAAGACATTCAACGCCTCTTAAAGGATTGTGGCAATGGGACTGTCAACTTTACAGACAGGCCCATTGATGCTGCAACTACAGACGAACTTAATGCTATCAACAAAAAATGTTCGATTGAATGTAAAGTGCAGGGAAGGACAACAAGGCAGTACTATACTCTGGCTAAAGAGCAGCTCGAACATGTTTCTAAAGAGTACGATGAATTCGAGATAAATTATAAAAAGCGACAGAAAAAACGCAGAGGAATAAGTTTGCTGGTTGCCGGTGTAATAGTAGTACTGACCTGTAGCTTTATTTATTTGGATGGTCCCAAGTATTTGCAAGCTGAAAAGTGTATGGACGAAGGAAAATACGAAGAAGCCCTCGGCTTGTACTCTCAGTGTAAAAACAATGTGGATGCGAAACTGAAAGAGAAAAAGGCTAAATACCAAATTGCTGAAGCGTACATGCAAAACAATAACTATGAGACGGCTCTTGAGTGGTATTCTCAGTGCGAAGACTATTTGGATGCAAAAGAGAAGAGCACAGAAGCGAAATATCAAATTGCTGAAGCATATATGCAGGATAAAAATTACGAAACAGCCTTAGAATGGTATTCTAAGTGTGAAGATTATTCTGATACAAAAAAGAAAGAAGCCGAAGCGAAATATCAAATTGCTGAAGCGTATATGCAAGATGAAAATTATAGGAACGCCTTGGAATGGTATACACAGTGCGGCGATTATAGAGACGCAGAAACGAAAGCAGAAAAAGCGAAAAGAAAGATAAAAGAAGAAGCGATTCAATCACTTGGATTAGATGCAAATACTGACTTACCGGAATTTGATTTGGTTAGTGAATTGGTGGGTTATGGTATATGTTCCTATAGTGATATATATACACTAGGAAATGAAGTCCCATGCGGTTTAGTTAGGCATCCTATTCCATATAAGGAATTTGCAAATCTAAAAGGGTTTGATATAGACTATGGTATGTTAAAGGGGAGTGACTGGAGGACACTTACAGATAGAGGTCATTCATTATATGGATACGATTGCGATGTAGAGTACCTTTTTGATAGCAACGATTCCCTGGAAAAAATATATGTCAACGGACCGTATGAGTCAGGGGTAATATCGTTTACAGATAGTGATATTGAACGAGTGGGAAGCGAAATTGAACGGGAGCTTGGTGTAAGTCCAGAAATTGAAAAAATTGACGATGCATGGCCATATCCATATACTGGGAACGATATGACACATAGCTACACAAAATACACTTTCATAAGCAATGGAATAAAATACTATATGGACACTCATATTTATGAAACCAGAGTGGAAAAAGAGAATCAATTCACCTTAGAAATATCTATGGAAGATTAAGAACTTTTGTGTTTTTGTAATTAAAAACAGGGAGTTTGAATATACCGGCACTAGAAAGAAGGCATTGCTTTGCATAAGAGCACCTATTTAAGCGAATACAATACAATTTTGAAAGAAATTGCATGTTATGAGGATATACTTGTGGCACTCGATGCCAAGAGCTATGATGACAAACGAATTGAAGAACTTTCGAATTTATTATCATATGTAATGAAGAAAAAAGCCGACTTTGGCGCTATCAGCATAGCTCCTGATATCAAAGCTCGATTTTTGGAAGCGAAGGAAAAAGGCTTTGAAGTGCCGGACGAAATAGTGCGATACAGTATTGTTCAAGAATGGCTTGAGAATAAGATAAAAGAAAAAAAGCAAGAAGTTAAAGATATTATAAAAGCTCAGGCTCTTCAAAACGCAAAAAGGATTAAGGCGGTAGATACATTTTGGAAAAGTTTTTGTGTCGTAATTGCCTGCCTAATCACATTTGTGGTATTAAACATAAATAGCATTTATGCTGCCGTCTATGTCGGTTCAATGATAAGAAATCAAATTCAAAACGATATAGAAAAGCTTGGCTACACGGTGAGTGTAAAAACTCATTTTAATTGGTACAAATGGGCTTTTCATGTAAGTTGGATAGATTATTACCATGATATCAATATTCCGGAGCTGGATGTTTTCATCGAAAACAAGAGCAATGATACTATATCAAGCGAAAGCATGGAAAACGAAGTTGAAGAAATATGGAGTATTTTGGATGATAATTATAGGAGTTTTTGGGGTGACTCATGGAGTTGGGATTGGTGCGTAAAACTCGAGGTGAGTGAACCGGACGGAAGTGCAAATGAAATTTACACGGCAGGCGGAATAACTGCTGATTGGTTCGAAACGGCAAGAGATAGATATCATAGCAAAAGCCTTAACTTGTGCTTGGAATTTGGTTTTTGTGTGGCACTGGTAGCGGGAGGCACTACTTTCTTCATTTTTAGACATTTGAACCGAAAGAAAAACGAATATTCTGACAAATTTGTTGCCGAATTAGTAAATTGTTCAGTAATGGATGAAGCTTTCAATCAAGAACTCTCTGAATTAGCGCATTCTACATACAGAAAAATATTATACAAAGCAAGTGAGGTGAAGTAGAACATGAAAATTGTTGTACAAGTTCAAAAAGGCCCTCACAAACAGGTCTGTGATGATGCTGCACTTGTCGGCTCGCATCTGATTGATGAAGGGATTCATCAGTTTGATGATGTGATGCCGAGCATAATTGCTGTCGCAGATGGCGTGGGCGGAATGAAAGGCGGGCGCGAAGCAAGTCATTTTGTATTAAGCTACCTCAGCAATATAGAGCAGCTTGCGAGTAAAAGTGCCGATGAGCTAACTAGAATTGTAAATAAATGCAACAATAGCCTTTTGGACGAGGCTAAAAGGAACCCCGTTCTGAGTAGAATGGCAACGACGCTGACCGGTGTTGCCTTTGGTGCTGAGAAGGCAATGCTCATCCAGCTTGGAAACACACGCCTTTATGGAATGCCGGGCAGTTATCTGAAACAGATTTCTACAGACCAGACGACCTATCAGGCACTGCTGAACATGGGGCAGATAGATGCAGCAGAGTCCTGCAATAAAAGCGAAATCGTCGGCTGCTTAGGCGGCGGAAATCCTGAATTTGCAAAGCGAACGACAGTAGAGGAAATTCCAGAGAGATTGCTCCGAAACATTCTGGTTTTGACAAGTGATGGTATTCACGAATATGTAGAGCCAGATATCATTGAAACAGCGCTGGAATCTGGCGACGATAAGGCTGCCGTCCAGAAAATCATTGCTGTTGCAAACACGGCTGGTTCTGAAGATGATAAAACGGTAATGATTGTGCGGCTATGATTTTAGATGTAAGCAGGGAAAAAACAAAAGTATCACCTCTACCAGAAAAAACATGTATTATCGCGTATTCATTGAGGGAGAGGAACAGATAGAAAGAGGAATGAAGCCCCAACAAGAAACATGAGCCAGATGACAGAAGGGGTAGCCAAAGGACCTGCAGTGTGCAGATATATGTGCACATTACATGTCCTTTGGACTATATAGATGTTGTCTCTCGCAATTCTCGCTTATATTTGTAATACGTATTCCGCGCAATGCCAATGAGTTTGATGCAGTCTGCATCGCAGAGTGCGCCGTCAAAATCCTTGCTGTATTTCTTGATGGCATCCTTGCAGGCAGCGGCTTTTTTGACAACCAATTTGCGGCCACGTTCCTGCCCTATCTGCTTGCCGTTTAGTTTGGCGGTCAGCATTCCCTCTCTGGTGCGTTGGTGCAGGTCGTCAACTTCCTTTTGAGCTTGCGCAAAGGCAAGGCGTATCTGCTCTTTGGCGAGGTCAACGGTGTACTGATTCAGTGCATCAATGACCGAGGATACAAAACTGTCGGTAGCGGCATTGCCGGTTTTCAGCTGGGTGCTGATTTGCCGCTGGATGGTCTGGCGGTAAGTCTCCGTGTTGATGTGTGGCTCTTTGAGAAAGCAAAGCGTTACACTTTGGGCGTACAGGTCTTCGTATAGTTGGCAACCCTCGTCTGCATTACGGCTCATACGAGATACACTGTCAAATACGATAGTGTCTCCTGCTTGCACGGTGTGAAGCAATTTATCCAATTCTCTGCGGCCTTGATAGGTCGTGCCGGTATATACTTCTCGGATGATATGTGCGGTTGGGTGCGTTGCCAGAATGTTGCGTATTTGCCGTTCAATATTTTGCTGCGGCGTGGAAATGCGGCAGTAGCCATATATCTGCATGAAGGTGTCACCTCTAAGGCTCGTTAATTTTGATACTGATAGTATACTTACTTTGTCATACGATGACAAGCACTTTTAATACTACTTGTGCATAGCTTAAATTTGATACTGGAAATGATGGCGGTGGTCGCTTGTGTGACCGCCGCCATCATTCTACTTTTCGGATGTAGCCGCAAGACTGCACCAAGTGCAGGTTTTGCACTCGGCCATTTCCCCACAAGGGGGAACGCCGGTATCTGGTTCGTATGGGCAGGAATGGTAATCGTATTGCATTGTAGTGCTCCTTATTAAAAGTGTACATATAAAAATGGCGGTCTACTCTCACTCGACCATTATCGCTGTTATTGTCACTTATTCGGCAACGACCATCTTTTCCATACAGTCGCCACATATTATGTTGATGACCTTGGTTGCTCGGCAACTGTTGCCACATTTGGGGCAGATATATTTGCGGGTACTGCTTGGCTTTTTCGTTCTGGTTTCCGCTCCTGCACTGCTGTTGCCGCCCTTGGGGAGCGTTCCGAGTACATCCAGCAGGTTAAGGCTCTCGACCATCTGGAAATCTTGCCAGCCCTGCTCCTCTACAAAATCCAGAAGTTCAAGGGCGGGGCTGGTAATTGTCCAGCCGTATTTAGGATGATGCTCGACTTCCAGACCGTGGGTTTCTGCGATATGCCTGAAATTCTTGTTGTGGTACACGCCGTTATTGCTGGTATCTTTTATACCGTGTTCGGCGCAATACTCGTGTACCATCTCATGAACTAACACACCTGCGAGAAAAGCGCACTCTTGGTTTAAGCTAGCAGAGCTTATATTGATTTCGTAGCGCCGTTCCTCTCCGGCCCGCCAAACTTTGCCCGTTGTAAAATGTCCATACGCGCCAGCGGTCTTTTTGAGGCTGATTACGACTTCCGGCAGTTCACCGCCAAAAAATCGGCTATTAAGTGCTCGGAACATCTTCTCTAACTGACCTGCCACGCGGCTCGTTTTAATCGTCTGTTTCATTTTCGTTGTCCTTTCGTCTTAAAAGTTTACTTTTAAATCCCCGCCGAAGCGGTTTGCAGGTTTGGCCCCTGCCGGCGAAAAGAAAAAGTAAAGCCCCCATCCCGGTGTCAACAGAACGTGGAATATCGCAGCACTCCACGCAAAAGTGCGAGAATATGCCGCGAAAGTTTGTTGACTAAAGGGTGTGGGCTTATATACTTTTTTGAGCGGCAGGGCCACGCTTCCCCGTCCCGCCGCAGCGGAGTACCGTACTATTTTTATAAAAAATACGATATGTATATATTGACATGGTGTATATCATATGCTATTATATACATATCGTATTACATAACGAATTGTATTTCATCTCGTAAGGGGGCGTTCTGATGAACCGCTATTTCATTTCAGATAAAGAAAGCGACATTCTGATTACTGTCGCAACCAAAGTTTTCGGCTTGAAAATTGGAGACATCATCAATATGGCAATCAAAAACGAGTTTCTGCCGATGACAGAGCCGTTCCGCACAGAGGCAACGTTCATTTTGCAGTGCCGCGCAGAAAATAAATTGGATGCGTGGAAAATCAAGCAATCAATGACACGCGGCATCAGGGCGTTAGGAACACGCCCGGTGTACGATGCAGACCGTTTACAGGGATTTTTTGCCAGATACCATTTGCACGAGGACACAGAGAACTGCACCATAACAGAGAATGATGCCTTGTGGGAATCTGCTGTCGAGGTCTATGAGCTCCTCGGCAAACAGATTTCGACTGGCGGCATCAACAAAATTAACGGTGCTCGCTTGGTAGATGATATTTTTGCTGAGTGGGAGGTTCTGTGGGGCGAAAAGGCGGTGTACGATGTAATGGCAGCGCTTGCGTTTCGTTGTGAACCGAGCCTGCCGTTCAGCTGGTTTGACGGCATCCAGTTCCTTGTAGGAATCGAACGTGATGCAATGGGTCAGTGGTGCCGTCTGCCGAGTAGAAAAAAGTAAGACCGATAGTAAGGTGTACAGGTCGCAACGAGGGCGGTGCTGATGCTCTGCGCGGGAGTGCAGAACTTGGCATCGCCAATCTTATAGGGGCAGGAACGGCGAAAAGTCGTTCCGATGGGGGCCGCAGCCCCCACTGATGGCAAGCAGGTCTTGTCGGCAGCGGGGAGTCCAGAGGGGTCACGCCCCTTTGGCA
>ERZ827458.1348-NODE-1348-length-18585-cov-2.886832_pt1 | contig 18585 bp, 15 predicted proteins | sample MGYA00519706_ERZ827458 | MGnify/ENA primary metagenome ERZ827458 (study PRJEB31778, sample SAMEA3449309) | human gut metagenome | biome: human gut; feature: human-associated habitat; material: faeces | place: United Kingdom | collected 2010/2012 ...
CGTAGTTCTTGAGCACGATGAACGGAACGTCCGTGTCGGTCACTTCGAACGGGCCATGGAAGAACTCGCCGGAGTGGATCGGCTCGGAGTGGATCCACTGCATCTCCTGCAGCAGGCAGATGGCGAAGGAATACGCCACGCCGTAGCAGGGGCCGGAGGACATGGTGTAGATGAGCTTGTTGTTCTTATACTTCTTGCCGAAGGCCTTCGCGCTCTCGGCGAACTTCGCCTTGTTGGCCGCGTAAACCTTGCCCAGATTGTCGCAGGCCTTGATGGCGCGCTCATACTTCTCGTTGGGCTGCAGCACGTTCAGGATGGAGAACACAAGGCGGTAGAGCATGCCGTTGTTGTTGTCGCCCGGATCGGACTCGGGGCCCCAGACGTAGGAAATCGGATGCTGGGTCGCCTTCCACAGCGGGGAATCCACGCGGTAGGAGAAGCTGATGGTCAGCGCGCCCTTGTCGCCGGCGAGCTGGGTCGCGCGGGTCGTCTCCAGCGTGTTGCCGGAGTGGGAGCAGGTCACCACGAGGCTGTTCTCGCCCAGGCCCTTCGGGCAGCGATGAATGAATTCATTCGCGTTGTAGACAAAGGACGGGAGCGTGGTCTCGCGGTCAAAGATGAACTGAGCGGGGTCGAAGATCGCCTTGGAGCCGCCGCAGGCCACAAAGTACACGTTCTCGATCTTACGGGTCTTCACAGCCTCCACAGCCTCGTTGAGTTGCTTGATCTGATCCTGGTTCATGTTTGAAATCCTCCTTCATAAATTTCCTTCAAACGTCTTGTGCGATGTCATAGCTTGGTATATAATGTCTTATGACATCTTGTTGACATCATATTACAAGATTCCGTCCCATTTGTCAAGCAGTTCGGTAAAACTTCTTAAAATTTTTTCCACTTTTTACAATAATTGAGCAAGATGGCAAATTCTGCATCAAAAACGCGGGCGCGCCCGTTATCGGAATATATGCAGATTCCGAATTTGCTCATTTATTGTCCCATCGTCAAATTCAGCAAGGAGGATGTCTTATGCTCAAAAATCTGCGCATCGAGGTGGACGCGCACACGCACACCGTCATGTCCGGCCACGCCTGGTCAACGATTCAGGAAAACTGCGCCGCCGCCGCTCAAAAGGGCATGAAAGCCCTGTGCATGACCGACCACGGCTTCTGCATGAAGGGCACCGGCACCATCTGGACGCCGTGGTCGTTTTCCCAGCTTCCGGATGTCATCGGCGGGATTCGGGTCTACCCCGGCATGGAGTTTAACCTCTGGGATACCGAAGGCCACCTGGACGAATACCTTCCCGGCGCGTTCCAGCACATCCGTTTCGGCATCGCCAGCATGCACAAAAACGTCATGCCCGTGCTGGATGCGGACGCGCACACCGAGGCGTATATCCGCGCCATGGATCACGCCTGCATCGACCTGATCGGCCACCCCGGCATTCCCTCCTACCCCATCGACGCGGAGCGGCTGGTTCGCGCCGTCGCCGAGCGGGGCAGGCTGATCGAGATCAACAACAACTCCTTCGTCGCCCGGCCGGGCTGCGACGTCAACTGCCGCAAAATTGCGCGGCTGTGCATGCAGTACGACGTTCGCGTCTGTGTGGACAGCGACGCGCACTTCTGCGCCAACGTCGGCGAGGTGCCCAAGGCGCTGGAGATGCTGGATTCGATCGACTTCCCGCCGGAGCTGATCGTCAATTCGACCTTCGAGCGCTTTGAAGCCTATATCGCCGAGCGCGAGGCGCGCATGAAAACGGCTTCCGTCCTCTGACCGTCGGGCGGGTGCACCCGCGCGACTTATTGCTTAGATGGAAATAACCTGACCAAAGAGCTCCCTCCTTGAGAGCGTGAAGCTTGCCGCCCGCTGTGCGGGAGGCAGGCAAGCGGAACGCCGAAGGTCTGGCACGGCGTAGCCGTGACTGAGGGAGTCGGGTTTGCGCCGCTCTATACAAAAAAGCTCCGTCTCCTGCCGAAGCGGGAAACGGAGCTTTGCTTTTCTCTTCTCTTTTTCTTACAGGAAGATGTACTTGAGCACGAACAGCACGGCCAGCACGTACATCAGCGGCTTGACCTGCTTGCCCTTGCCGGAGAGCACATGCAGCACCACATAGGAGATGATGCCCATGGAAATGCCCTCGGAGATGCTGTAGAACAGCGGCATGGCGACGATAGCCAGATACGCCGGGATGGCCTCGGCCATGTTATCCTCGTCAAAGCGGATCTCGGTGACGGTGGAAACCATCAGGTAGCCGACCATCATCAGCGCCGGAGCGGTCGCGAAGGACGGGATCGCCGTGAAGATCGGCGCGAAGAACATGGAAGCGAGGAACAGCAGGCCGGTGGTCAGCGCGGTCAGACCCGTGCGGCCGCCGACGGCCACGCCGGAAGCGGACTCGACGAACGTGGTGATGGTCGAAGTGCCCATCACAGCGCCGACGGTGGTGCCGATGGCGTCCGCCATGAGCGCCGGCTTGATGCCCGGCAGGCGGCCTTCCTCATCGAGCATATCGGCCTTGGTGGCCACACCGATGAGCGTGCCGAGGGTATCAAAGATATCCACGAACAGGAAGGAGAACACGACAATGATGAAGTTGACGATGCCGACGTTGGAGAAATCCTCGTTGAAGCACTGGCCGAAGGTCAGACCCAGCTTGGAGAAATCCGTCAGCGCCATCGTCGGGAAGAGCGTGTAGAAGCCGTTGGCCGGATCCGGCACGTAGATGCCCGCAACCTGGCAGATCATGCCGATCACCCAAGTCGCCAGAATACCCAGCAGGATCGCGCCGCGCACATGGTGGAGATACAGCGCCGCCATGATGAACAGGCCGATCAGCGCCAGCAGCGCGCAGATGCCGTGCGTGCTGAAATTCTCGGTGAAGCTCGTGATCGTCACCAGCGTGGCGGAATCCACCGCCAGACCGGCGTTCTGCAGGCCGAATTCTCCGGTAATGGCCCAAAGGAAGATGAACAGGCCGATGCCGACGGAAACGCCGCGCTTAAGCGTCAGCGGGATGGCGTTGAAGATCGCCTCGCGCACGTTCGTCAGGCTCAGCACGACGAAGATCAGACCCTCGACAAAGACGGCCAGCAGCGCGACCTGCCACGTGTAGCCCATGCCCAGCACGACGGTGTAGGCCAGAAACGCATTGAGGCCCATGCCCGCGGACAGCGCGAACGGCAGATTCGCCATCAGCGCCATGCAGGCCGTGCCGATGAAGGAGGACAGCGCCGTCGCCAGCAGCACGGCGGTAGCGTCCATCCCCGCGGCGGACAGGACGCTCGGGTTAACGGCCAGAATGTAGGCCATGGTCATAAATGTGGTGATACCCGCCATCACTTCGGTTTTGGCGGTGGTTTTGTGTTTGCTCAGCTGAAAGACCTTTTCAAACACAGTTTTCATTCCCTTCTCTTCTTCTTTCGTTCCCCCATGTTTTCAACCGGGAGAGACTGTATTCTAGCACATTTCGTCGGTTCATTTCAATGTTATTCCGAATTTTTACCGTCATTCTTTTGCAAAACGTTCGGGTTTTTGTCTTTCCACCGCCTCATGCGCAAAAACGGACGCGCTCCGCCCGCCCCGCACGCCGAATCGGCCGTGCAGGCGCGCATTGCGCGTCCGCTCTGCTGTTTTTGGATAGAAAGTTTTTTCGCCCCGCGCCTCGCCCATGGCGGCGCTCGCGAGACCGACGGGTGGCGTTACGCCATCAGCGCCTTGCAGGCTTCAACCAGCTCGGCGTTCTCCTTGGCGGAATCCTCCGGATGCTTGGCGTTCGTGTTGACGTAGAGCTTGATCTTCGGCTCCGTGCCGGACGGGCGGATGCAGACCCACGCATCATCCACCAGCTCGAAATAGAGCACGTCGCTCTTGGGCAGACCGGCCGGGGTCACATGGCCTTCGCAGTCGGTGCGGGTATCGGCGAGGTAATCGCGAACCGCCAGCACCTTCTTGCCCGCCAGCTCCTTCGGCGGGTTCTCGCGCAGGCTCTTCATAATCTCCTTCATCTTCACCACGCCGTCCTTGCCCGGCAGGGTGACGGAAACGACCTTCTCGACGTAATAGCCGTAGGTCTTGTAAATCTCCTGCAGGATGTCGTAGAGCGTCTTGCCCTGCGTCTTGGCCCACGCGGCCGCCTCCGCAATCAGCAGGGAGGCGTTCACGCCGTCCTTGTCGCGCACGAAGGTGGAGGACAGGAAGCCGTAGCTCTCCTCAAAGCCGAAGACGAAGGTGTGGTCGCCCTTCTCCTGGAACTGCTGAATCTTCTCGGCGATCCACTTGAAGCCCGTCAGCGTGTTGAAGCAGACGAGGCCGAAGCTCTCCGCAATCTTGCGCGCCAGCTCGGTGGAGACGACGGATTTGACCACCGCGCCGTCCGCCGGGAGGTTGCCCAGCGCCTTGCGGCTCTTGAGGATGTAATACAGCAGCACGCAGCCGATCTGGTTGCCGGTCATCAGGTAATACTTGCCTGCGTCATCCTTGACGGCGATGCCCACGCGGTCGCAGTCCGGGTCCGTGCCGAAGATGCAGTCCGCGCCCACCTCGTCGGCCAGCTTCATGGCCAGCGTGAACGCCGCCGGGTCCTCCGGGTTGGGCACCTTGACGGTGGAGAAATTCGGGTCGGGCAGCTCCTGCTCCTTGACGACGTAGACATTCTCAATGCCGATCTCCTTGAGGATGCGGCGGACGGGCTTGTTGCCGGAGCCGTGCAGCGGCGTATAGACGATCTTGAGCGCCTTGCCCGCGGTCTTCATCAGCTCGGGCTGGACGGACAGCGTCTTGACCTGCGCGATATAGTCGTCGTCCACTTCCTTGCTGCCGATGATTTGCAGCAGCCCCTTCGCCTTCGCCTCGGCCTCGTCCATCTCCACCGCGTCCTCGTAGCGGTTGGCGCGGATGCGCGCGAGCACCTGATCGGCGTACTCCGGCGGCATCTGCGCGCCGTCCTCCCAATAGACCTTGTAGCCGTTATACTGCGGCGGGTTGTGGCTGGCGGGGATGACGATGCCCGCGATGGCGTGCAGATGGCGCACCGCGTAGGAGAGAATCGGCACCGGGCGCAGCTCGTCGAACAGATACACATGGATGCCCTCGTGGCAGAGCACGAGCGCGGAAGCCTTCGCGAACTCCGGGCTCATCCGGCGGGAATCATACGCGATGACCACGCCGCGCTGGCGGTATTCCGGGTTCTGGCTGTTGATGTAATCGGCAAAGCCCTTGGTCGCGCGGCGAACGTTGTACAGGTTCATGCGGTTCGTGCCCGCGCCGAGCACGCCGCGCATGCCCGCCGTGCCGAAGGACAGCTCGGTATAAAAACGATCCTCGATTTCCTTTTCATCGCCCGCGATGGCCTTCAGCTCATCGACGGTCGCCCGGTCGTCGGCAAATTCCTTGAGCCAGGTTTCGTATGCTTCACGATACGTCATGGTTTTCATCCTCCGTCTCGTCTGTAATGCTTTTTCTCCCCCGCCTGCGCGGGGACAGAAGCCTTCCCCTCAATTATAATGCAGAGTACACGATTTTGAAAGAGGAATTTTGCCAATCTGCTCGATTTTCATCCAGCTTTTGTGGTTTTTTCCTTGTCCTTCGGCGCTAAAGAGACTATAATGGAGGCACGAGCAAAAAAACGGGCGACGACGCCCGAAGGCTGAACGGAGGAACACCATGAAGACGAATTGGGATTTGACCGTTTTTTACAAGGATTTTGACGATCCTGCGTTTAAGGCGGATCTGGGCGGGCTGGATGCGTCCATCGCCGCGCTGACCGAGGCCGTCGCCGCGTCGTGCGAGGACGAGGCCGCCAAGCTGACCGCGCTGGTCGGCCAGGTCGAAGCGCTGGGCATGACCTTTGAGCGCCTGATGCTGATGGTCGAGCTGACGCTTTCCGTGGACGCCCAGAACAAGCCTGCCAACGCCGCGATGGCGCCGCTGATGCGCTCCGCCATGCTGATGGAGCAGGCGAACAACGCGCTGGGTCGCTATCTCTCCAAGCTGGAGAACCTGAGTGAGCTGGTTCATTCGAATGAAACGCTCTCCGCCCGCGCCTTCGCGCTGCTGGAGATGGCCGAAAACGCCAAGCATCAGCTTCCGGAAGCCCTCGAAGAGCCGGTGATGAAGATGCAGCTTTCCGGCGGGCAGGCGTTCTCCCAGCTTCGCGACAAGCTGGATGCGACGCTGACGGTCGATTACGACGGCAAGGCGATTCCGCTTTCCGCCGCCCGCGCGATGGCCTACGACGCGGACGCGGACGTGCGCCGCAAGGCCTACGACGCCGAGCTGGCCTCGTATAAGAAAATCGAAATCCCGATGAGCTACTGCCTCAACAACATCAAGGCCGAGGGCGAAACCATGGCGAAGCTGCGCGGCTACAAGGGCGTGCTGGATATGGCGCTCGCCCACTTCCGCATGGATGAAAAGACGCTCGACGCGATGTGGACGGCCATCCGCGAGGCGCTGCCGGAGCTGCGCGAGTATTTCAAGGCGAAGGGCCGCCTGCTCGGCCACGAGAACGGCCTGCCGTTCTACGATCTCTTCGCCCCGGTCGGCCATGCCAGCCGCACCTACACCGTCGAGGAGGCGCGCGCGCTGCTGCTCGACCTGTTCGGCCGCTTCTGCCCGGAGATGGGCGACATGATGCGCGCCGCGTTTGACGAGGGCTGGATCGACATGTACCCGCGCGAGGGCAAGAGCGGCGGCGCGTTCTGCGCCGGTTATTACGAGAAGAATATCAGCCGCGTGATGACCAACTTCGCGGGCAGCGCCTCCGACGTGAGCACGCTGGCGCACGAGCTGGGGCATGCGTTCAACAACCGCATGCTGCGCCACAAGCCGCTGATGATGAACGACACGCCGATGCCGCTGGCCGAAACCGCCTCCACCTTCAACGAGACGCTCCTCATCGCGCAGCTTCTCAAGGACGCCACGCCGGAGGAAGAGCTGACGCTGCTGGATTCCTGCCTCGTCGAGCAGACGCAGACGATGGTGGATATCTATTCCCGCTTCCTGTTCGAGCAGAAGGTCGTCGCCGCGCAGGCCGATCACGCGCTGGATGTGGACGAATTGAAGGAAACCATGCTCTGGGCGCAGGATCAGAGCTACGGCGACGGCCTCGATCCGGCCTTCCGCCATCCGTACATGTGGGCATGCAAGAGCCACTATTACTCCCCGAACGTGCATTTCTACAACTTCCCGTATGCCTTCGGCGGCCTGTTCGCGCGCGGCCTGTATGCGCGCTACGAGCAGGAGGGCGAGGCGTTTGTGCCGGTCTACTGCGACCTGCTCTCCCGCTTCGGCAGCGACACCATCGCCAACGTCACCGCGAGCGTCGGCATCGACGTGACCACGCCGGATTTCTGGCGCAGCGCCGTGGAGAGCGTTCTGGTTCAGGTTCGCCGCTTCGTCGAGCTGGCCAATCAGGAAACCGCCGCGAAGTAAGCGTTTGCTTTTCACGCGCCAACGTCGCATGCGTTTACCCCATCGCTTTCATGCGAAAAGCGGACGCCCCCCGGCCGTCCGCTTTTTTGATTGCACCTGATGAAAAGATATGCTATAATCGCGTTATGTAGACAAGCAGGGCCTACAAGGCGACTTCCTCCGCAAGGGCGTACAGAAGCGGAGGTGATCGAGATGACGAATGTAGAGCTGTTTAATTCGCTCCTCACCGTTATCGGTATCATAATCGGCGCGGTTTCTCTGGGTATTACCCTGAATCGCCACTGAAAAAAGAGCCGCCTCGCAGCTGGAACCTGCTTGGCGGCAATTTGGTCTAAAATCTAATTTGCCCTTGTGGCGGAGAACCGTCACCTCGTAGGGGATCAACCTACTTGTCTACATTGTACGCCTTCCCGGTTTGTTTGTCAAGGTCAAGCAAACCGGGTCGTTTTTTTATTCGCAATATTTTTCCCGCTTATTTTCCGAATTGAACGCCGCGAACAGGCAGCTCACCGTCACCACCAGCAGCAGCCCCGCCCAGAGAATCCCCATCCACTCGTCCTTCGTCAGCCCGAACACCATCGGCTGATACACGCGCACACAGGCCGCCTCGCCGAGCTGCGTTTCGCCCGCGTCGGTCTGCCAGGCCAGCGTCGCGCCCAGGAGGCGCTCTTTGATGTTTTCCTGCGGCTCGTCCGCGCGAACGTGCAGCGTCACCACGCGCGTCGCCGCATCCTCCCCCGCCGCGTCGATGTGCAGGGAAAAGACCGCCGCGCCGTTCTCCTGCCGAATCTCCGGCTCTGCCAGCGTTTCCTCATCCGCCAGCACCGGCTCCGCGTCCGCGCCGAGGCCGTCGTCCGCCTCCGGCGGCAGCGCGCTTTCCGCCTCGCCGCCCGTCGCTTCCTCCGGCTCTGTCTCCGGCTCCGTCTCCTCGGCCTTCACCAGCGAAAGTCCCTCCGGCAGCACGCAGGAAACCCGCACGTCCGCCCCGGCCAGACCGCTGTTGACCAGCGCCACGCGCAGCGCCATCGTCTCGCCCGCTTTCAGGCTGTCCGTCTGCGGGAGCAGCCGCGCGCTGATCTTCGCGCCGCAGAGCTGCACGCGCGGCAGCGCGACCCGCTTACCGTCCACCCGGAGCGCGCCCGTCAGCAGGCGCATGGCGTTCTCGTCCCCGTCCAGCGCGTCCTCGTTCACCGTCATCGGAAAAACCAGCGTCGTCGTAAACGGCTCGTCTCCAGCCGCGGCGGCCGCCTTCACCTCGCCGCGAATCTGCCGCTGGCTGCGCGTGAAGCCCTCCGGCAGGTCGCCCGAAAGCGTCACGTCCGCGGGCAGAATCAGTTCGACCGGCACGGTTTTTTCCGCCGTGCCCGCGTTGGCAATCTCCACCGCGTAGGCCATCGTCTTTCCGGCCGTCAGCCGCCCGTTTTCCGCGCCCGTCACGCTCGTCTTGGCCGAAATATCCGCCACGCACAGCGCCATCGGCAGGCTCTGGCGATAGAACCGCGAACCGACGTTCATCTCCGCCGTCACCGTGCCCTGCGCGCTTTCCCCGCCGGGCATCAGCGTCAGTGTGCGCGTGAACGTCGTCACCGACGGCACGAGCGCGCCCGTTTCATCCATCTCCGCCGCCGGGAGCGCCGCTTCCCACGCCAGCGCCTCGTTCGCCTGCGCCGCCAGCCGCTCCGGCAGGCTCAGCGTCAGCGCGACGCGCGTCTCCGCCGGGCGCGGGTTTTCGGCGCGAATCGTGAGGGTCACGTCCCGTCCCGCCTCCACGCGCGCATCCGACGCGGTGACGGAGAGCGTCAAATCCTTCTCCATCGCCGCCGAGCCCGCGGAAAGCCCCTCGCTCAGTCCGGTCTGAACGGCCTGCAAAAAATCGGGCAGCCCCTGCGCCGAGCCGACCGTCGGAATCAGCAGGCACAGCGCGGCCAAAACCATCAAGCACCATTTTTTCACTGGGATCAACCTCCTTGCGTGGCTTACTTTGGCCAAAATGGCCGCCGTATATACCGCGCCGCAAGGGGAATCCGCGCTTTTTTCGCCATATAAAAACGGACGCGCGTTGCGCGTCCGGATTTTATTCAGGATTATTCCTCGTCGCTGCTGAGCGCCTCGTCGATGGCCTCCCAGACCTCTTCGTTTTCCTCGACGACCTCTTCCTCCACGTCGAACACGTCTTCCTCGCCGTCGAGCACGATGATATCCTCCTCGCCGGCGTTCTTGGCCTGCACGATCAGCTCCATCGTGTCCACATCCACGGCGAAAATCGTCTCCGGGGACGCGGAATGCTCCTTGAGATAGCGCGCGACGGCGGCGGCCTGCTTGCGGTTCATCTTAAAGACGATGGCGCGATGCTCGCTCGTCGTGATTTCCATGTTCATATTTTCCATAAAGGGCACACCTCTTTCTTCTTGATTTTGCAGGGCATAGCATAACATTTTTAACCTTTGCTGTCAAGCAGGCCGACGATTTTCGCGCCCATGCGTTCCGCCTCGGCCGCCTCGTGCGTGACCAGCAGCACGGTCTTCCCCCGGCAGAGCCGCTTCGTTTCGTCGATGACGCGCGCCCGCGTCGCCTCGTCCAGCCCCTTGAACGGCTCGTCCAGCGCGATCACGTCCGCGCCGCAGAGCAGCGCCCGCAGAATCGCCACGCGCCGCCGCATGCCGCCGGAAAGCTCCCGCACCGGCTGGTTTTCGCAGCCCGTCAGCCCCATCGCGGCCATCTCCCGCAGGATCACGGCGCGCTCGAGCTTCGGCTCGGGCAGGCGGATGTTATCCACCGGGGTCATAAAATCCAGCAGCCGATCCTCCTGAAAGACCGCCGCCAGCCGTTTGCCCGAAAGGCCGGTGATTTCGCCGCTGTCCGCCGTTTCCAGTCCCAGCAGGATGCGCAGCAGCGTCGTCTTGCCCGCGCCGGATGGCGCCATCAGCGCCGTCACGCGCCCCTCCTCCAGCTCGCAGGAGAAATCCCGCAGCACGGTTTTGCCGCCGAAGGCCTTGCACAGCTTATCAATCGCGATCACAGCCGCGTCAGCCTCCTCTCCAGTGCGCCCAGCGCCGCCATGAACAGCTTTTCAAAGCCGACGCTGATGAGCACAATCACCAGCGTCCACGCGAACAGCTCCGGCGTGTCGAGGTAGACCTTCGCCTGCTGCAGGCGCTCGCCGATGGAGGGCACGGGCATGCCGATAACCTCCGCCGCCACACCCGCCTTCCAGCACAGGCCGAGGCCGAGCGCGCAGCCCGCGCGGAAATACGGCGCGACCTGCGGCAGCGTGATGCAGCGGATGCGCCGCAGGAGCGGAATCCGGAACACGCGCGCCATCTCCGCCAGCTCCCGATCCGCCGCGCGGACGCCCGCCAGCACGTTGGTGTAGATCACCGGGAACACCATCACCAGCGCGATGAACACGGACAGGTTGCGCGAGCCGAACCAGATCAGCGCCAGAATGACGAACGACGCGACCGGCACCGTTTTCATCGCCAGTACGGGCGGCGCGAGCCATTCCTCCACGCGCTTAAACCGTGCGGCCAGCGCGGCCAGCAGCGTGCCCAGCGCCGCCGCCAGAAAGAAGCCGCCGAGGATGCGCGCCATCGACCCCAGCAGCGACGCCCAAAACCGCGCCGTGGGCAGCAGCGCCAGCAGCGTGGCGATCACGCGGAGCGGCGACACCAGCAGGATATCGCTGTCAAGCGCCATGCTGGCCGCCTGCCAAACCAGCAGCCAGAGCAGCACCGCCCACAGCGGGAGCTTTCTTTTTTTCATCGCTCTGCGCTTAGTTTCCGCCGTAATAGAAGTCCTCGCCCGGCAGCGCGCCGCCGACGGCCTTCGGGTTCTGCTCAAAGAGCACATTCAGGTAGCCGGAAAGCGCCTGACGCATCTCCCCGCCCGCAAGGAAGGTGATGTTGCAGGCCGGAATCGCCTTTTTCGCGACCGCGGCGGGCACGATTTCATATTTCCCGATCAGCTCGGCGGCCTCGTCCACGTTCGCGTTCACAAATTCGACGGAAGCGGCATAGCTCTCCATAAACGCCGCGACGGCCTCCGGGTTTTCCTCGATAAACGCCTTGCGCGCCGCCACCACGCCGGTAATCAGTTGAGACGGCGCGTCGCTGCCCGCCTGCACCGCATCCCACTCGGCGTTCAGGTCAAGGCGCACCTTGATCTTGTCGTTTTTCATCTGCGCGGTGGTCACAAACGGCTGGGGGAGCATGGCGACGGCGTTCTCCTCGGCCAGCAGCGCGGCCAGACACTCGGCGTGCTCGCTCTTCCACTCGATGTTCACGTCCTTCTCCGGATCGACGCCGTTTTCGGAGAGGATGTAGTTCAGCGCGTATTCCGGGGTCGCGCCCTTGCCGCTGGCGTAGATCGTCCTGCCGCGCAGATCCGCCACGCTGCTCACGCTCTCGCCGCTCTCCACGATGTAGAGCACGCCCAGCGTGTTGACGGCCAGCACCTCGACCTGCCCCTTCGTGTTGTTATAGAGCACGGCGGCCAGATTGGCGGGCACGGCGGCGATATCCGTTTCGCCCTTGACCAGCTTGGGGGAAACCTCGTCCACCGCGGAGGCGATGGTAAACGCATAGTCGTTGCCGTTCACCGCGCCGCTCTCCGCCTCGTTCATCAGCGCCGCCATGCCCATCGCGGTCGGGCCCTTGAGCGCCGTCACGCGCACATCGGTTTCGGCCATCGCCGCGCCGGTCAGCATCATGGCCATCGCGCAGGCCGCCGCCAGAATCTGTTTCATCATAAGAGTCATCCTTTCTTTTCGTTTGTTCGGGTCGTTTGTTTGGGTCGTTTGGGGAATCGTTATTCGAATCCGGCGTCCCGCCGGAAATCGCCGTTTATCGCCCTGCCGCGCAGTCAGGGATTCGTCTCCCGCCCGCGCACATATCGGGCAATCGTGCGGGTCAGCACCGCCGCGTCGATCGGCTTGGTCAGATGCTCGTTCATGCCCGCGCTTCGGCTGCGCTCCGCGTCGTCGGCAAAGGCGTTGGCCGTCATCGCGAAAATCGGAACCGTCCGCGCGTCCGGCCGGTTCAGGCCGCGAATCCGCCGCGTCGCCTCCAGCCCGCTCATCACCGGCATCATCACATCCATCAAAATCACGTCGATTTCGCCCGGCTCGGAGGCGCTGAACATCTCCACCGCCTGCTGTCCGTTGACCGCCTTGCGAACGGCCGCGCCCTCGTTGGCGAGCATGAATTCGGCAATCTCCATGTTGATCTCGTTGTCCTCCGCCAGCAGCACGTTCACGCCGCAAATCGAGACCGGCACAGCGGCCGCGTCCTCGTCCCGCCGCGCCTGCCTGTCCCGCGTAAAGGTCAGGCAGACGGTGAAGGTCGTGCCCGCGCCCTTCCGGCTCTCCAGGCGAATCGTGCCGTCCATCTTCTCCACGAGCTCCTTGACGATGGCCAGCCCCAGCCCCGTGCCCGTATACGAGGAGCGGGCGCTGGCGTCCTCCTGCGCGAACGGCTCGAAGGCGCGCTGCTGAAAGGCCTCGCTCATGCCCACGCCGGTATCGCGCACCACAAATTCATAGGCGACGGTTTCCTCCGTCCGCGCGGTTTCGCGCGCGCTCAAAAAGATTTCGCCGCCGACGCGGTTGTAGCGCACCGCGTTGCTCAGCAGATTTTGCAGCACCTGCCGCACGTGCAGCGGGCTGCCGATCACGCGGTCGCTTCTGTCGCAGCGGATATCCCGGCGCAGGGTGAGCGTCTTTTCCGCCGTCTGCGCCTCGACCATGGCGGCGCTTTCCTCCACCAGATCGCGCACGCAGAACGTCTTCGCTTCGAGCTGTACCTTGCCGCTCTCCAGCTTGTTCATATCCAGCACGTTGTTGACCAGTTCGAGCAGGAAGCCGGAAGCCACCATGATCTTCTCCCGACATTCCTCCTGCTTGGCCTCGTTCCCGACGTAATGGCGGGCGATTTCGACCATGCCGCGAATCCCGTTGATCGGGGTGCGGATGTCGTGGCTCATGCGGCGCAGAAAATCCGTCTTGGCCGCGTCCGCGCGTCTGGCCTGCGCAACGGCCTCGCGAAGCTGGCGCTGCTGCTCCATCTCGCGCTCCTTTTCGGCGGTGCAATCCCGCGTCGCGATGAGAACCGACGTCAGGCTGCCCTTCTTATCCCGGTCCTTTTCGAGCAGGCCGGAGTGATACCACCGGCCTGAGCGCGAGCGGTAGGTACAGCCGATGCTGCTGTTTCCCTTGAGCCGCGCCTCCACGGTGCTCATATCCAGAAACGCCCGAACCTCCTCGCGGTACTCGGGCGCGATGTGGCGCTCCAGATAGCTGCGGATGTTGTCCTCAACGTCGTCGTTGCCGAGGCCGCAGCCGTCGTGCGGGTCGAGAACGACCTCGATCTTGCCGCAGGGCACCCCGACAACATGGATAGAGGTATACGCCTTGCCCAGCGCGTTGATGATGTTCAGCCGCTTTTGGCTCTGTTCGAGAATCGCGTGTTCCGAGATGAAGCGCAGCATGACGAACCCCATCCAGATCAGCACGAACAGCGCCATCGTCGCGCCCACAATCATCGTGCGCGCGCCGAACACCCTTGACTCCGGGAAGAAGACGTAGATCGTGTAGCCGCCGCTTTGGCATTTGCCGCCCAGCCACGTTTTGTTCCCGCGCGAAACGCGGTACAAGCCGCCCGCGCCGTATGGGGCGTATTCGTCGCTCAGCGCCAGCGCCCCCTCGCGGGTCAGGCCGGCGAGCGCCGGGGCGTTGGTAGCCGCCACCCTGTCCTCGCCGAGCACGACCACCACGCCTTTCATATCGAATTGAAAGCCGGTGAACAGGTTCTCCAGCGTCAGTTCGCTGCCCTCGTCCGTGATGTCGTTCTTTTCGACATAGGCCAGCATAACGCCCCGCCGATCCTGCCGGGCGATGACAGCCACGTCGTAGCTCCGCCCATTCTCCCGCACACGGGTCAGGTAGCTTTTCACCGGGTAATCGCAGATATCCGCCACATTTTGGCTGTCAATGATCGCCATGCACATTGCGCGCGCGTCGTCATCCGGCATCAGCTCCAGCTCGGGCTGAAGCTGCTCGTCCAGCACGAGCAGGCCGCTGATTCGCTGCTGGCGGGCGTATTCCGCCAGCTCCTGTGCCCCTGCCCCCGGCTCGTCGCGCAGAATGCGGGCGGCCTCGGCGGTTTTATCCATCAGGCGCACGAGGCTCTTGGCCTTATCCGCCGAAACATAGCTGTTGTACCTGACCAACTGCGCCTTGACAAACTCAAACGATTCGTTCATCGCGCGCTGCGCCGACCGGATATCCACGACCGTCAGCGCCTGATGCAGCATGACGGCCAGCACGCTGCCCAGCGCCAGCATCACCAAAAAGAAACGCAGCCACGCGAACCGCTTCATCCCCTTTCTTTGATAAAGGCCGCGCAGTTTCTCAAAGACCCGGCGCATCAGTTCCCCTCCAGCATTTTTTTCGCGTCCAGCCCGTAGCTCGCTACAATCGCCTCGGCCGAGCCGTCCCCGCGCATGTCGTCGATGACGGCCTGAAGCCGCACGGCCAGTGCCTCGTGCGTCCCCTTTTCAAAGGCCACGCCCAGCTCGTTGGCAAACAGCGCCTGATCCAGCACGCGATACTTTTCCGGCGACCCATGGACGACGCTCTGAATGACGCTCTCGTGCGCCACCACCATATCCACATATCCCTTGCGCAGCGCCGAAACCGCCTCACCGATGGTGGAGAAGCAGAGCACCTGCGCCAGCTCCGGCGCGACCGCCGATTTGCGCTTCACCAGCGCATTTTCCGCCGTGGTCGAGGCCTGAACCGCCGCGCGCCCGCCATTGAGCTGGCTCAGCTCGGTATAATCGCTGTCCGCGCGCACCAGCGCGACCTGCCTACTGTACAGATACGGCCCCGCCCATGTGTATACATCCTCGCGCCCGTTCATCGTAAAGCAGCTCCATATGCAGTCCACTTCGCCGGAGGCCAGCGCTTTATCCTTGTTTTCCCACGCAATTTCGCGGAATTCCACGTCGTACCCCAGCCGCCCGAACGCCTCGTGGGCAAGCTGCACGTCGATCCCGATAAAATCGCCCGTGCCGTCCTTATAGGTATACGGCGCGTAAACGTCGCAGCCGATGACGACGGTGTTTTCCTCTGCCGCCCGCGCAGGCGCGGCGAGCAGCAGCAGCGCCAGCAGCAACCCCGTCAGGCCGTGTGTTTTCACCATGTAATCGTTTCCCTCCGCCCGTTCAGCCGCGTCCGCGGCCTCAACTTGTTGACATACGCAAACTTGGCTTAAAGTGCAAAATCAAGAAATTCAGCCATTCTTTCATTTACGGAAAGGGCTATTTTCCCCCTTCGGGGGGAGAATAGCTTTTTGTCTACAGTCTGCGGCCGCGTCCGCGGCCTTTGAACCGTTTAACGGTTTCCATTATGGTATCATACAAAGCGCGGCGATAGCAAGGGATTGAACGGAAATCCTCCAAAAACATTGTTTTGGAACGCGGGCGGCGGACGCGATTGACAGCCGCCGCGCGCGATGCTACAATAAGCGCAGTTTGCGGATTGACGCATGAATTTCGGAGGATAAAGCGATGGCGAATACGCCCGCGTTCGATCTGGACGCATTTGGTAACACCCCCATGAACTGCATGACCCTGATTGCGGGCAAAGCCGCCAGCGCGACGGGGCATGTGCTCGTCGGCCACAACGAGGACGACGGCGGCCACGTCGTCGTTCGCCACGGCTGGGTTCCCCCGCGCGATTGGGAAAAGGGCGCGATCATGCCCGCCGAGGAAGGCTGCGCCCTTCTCCCGCAGGTCGCCCACACGCTGGGCTATTACTGGGTGGAATACCGCAAGGATGTGATGGGGCTCTCCAACGCGGACGGCTTTGTCAACGAGCGCGGCGTGGTCATCGTCTCCAACAGCATGGGCACCTCCCGCGAAGGCACGGAGAACGCGGATTGCGTCAAGGACGGCGGCATCGCCTTCAACCTGCGCCGCGCGCTGGCCGAGCGCGCCCAGACCGCCCGCGACGGCGCGCGCATCCTGATGGAGCTGATCGACGAATGGGGCTACGCACCCTCCGGCCGCGCCTACACCATCGCCGACCGGGACGAGGCCTTCATGTTCCAGTTGGCGCGCGGCCGCCACTACATGGGCGCGCGCGTGCCGGACGACGCCATCGCCGTCATGCCCAACCACTTCAACCTGCACGGGCTGACCGATTACCCCGAGCAGTTCTACCCGGCGGACGTGGTGACCTACGCCATCGCCCGCGGCTGGTACACGCCCGCGAAAAACGGCGATTTTTCCGATTTCGATTTCGCCAGGGCGTATCAGGCGGAGGACGAGTTCTTCGGTCCGCGCAACGTCATGCGCCAGAAAAACGGCCTGCGCATCGCGCTGGATCGCCCGTGGAGCGTCGAGAAGGAGGGCATGCCCTTCTGCGTTCGGGCGAACCGCCCCGTCACCGCGCAGATGATGGCCGATATCCTCAGCTCGCATTACGAGGGGACGCGCGACTGCTGCGCGCACTTCGGCCCCGGCCTCTCCCCGCACGACGCATCCTCCATCCGCTATATCTGCACCGGCACGACGCTGGAGAGCGACCTGTTCATCCTCCGCGACAAGCCGGAATTGACCACCGTGATGAGCAGCTTCGGCCGCCCGTGCCAGCTCCCCTATATCGCGCTGCACCCGCTCCTCGCCCAGCCGAAGGCGCTTGACCCGATGGCGGATGCGGGCGCGCGGATGGACGCGCACCTCTGCCCGGAGGACGGCGCGAGCTGCTGGCGGGATACGCCGTGGTGGCGCATGCGCGCGTTTGAAACGCAGGCGGAGATGCTCTTTAGCGCCGTGACGGACGACCTGCGCGCGCTGCTCCGCCGGATGCTCGATCAGGGGCTGCAAAGCGACGCGCTGCTCTGCGAAAAGCTGGCCACGCTCCTGCGCGACGGCCGGGAAGCCGAGGCGCGCGCGCTGGCCGAGCAGGCGGATGAAAGCGCGCTGGTCGCCGCGCTGCAAACGCTCGAAGCTCACGCCCGCGCCAATTTTATGGCCGTGCGGCTCTCCCTGCCGACGCGCCTTGCCGCCTGCCCGCAGGCGGGCGAACGGGTTCGCGCGGTTTTCCACACGCAGCGCACACCTGTGGAAAACGCCATGACGCTCGGCGTGGTGCACACCAACACGAAGCTGACCTTCGCCCCGCTCATCCCCGGCTCGCTGCAAAGCATCGGCGACGACGCATACGCCGCCGAGTTTGACGCATCGCGCCTCGCCGCCGTCATCGAATACGCCGGGCGATACATGCTCGCCCTCGGCGGCCGCTTTGCGGATGGTCAGCCGTTTGCCGGTCTGGCCGAAACGGAATTTTTCAAATAATTCCAAACATATCAAAACGGCGAACCGCTGCCCAGCCGGGCGGGTTCGCCGTTTTTTCTTGCCAAAAACACCCTGTCGGGTGTGCCGACAGGGTGAGGTGTTAGCCCTCGATCAGAATGGTCTTCTTCTCAGGGGCTTTCAGCGCCTCTTTCTTCGGGAATTTGATGTGGAGAACGCCGCTCTCATACGAGGCCTTAACGTCCTCCTCGCTCAGATGATCGCCGATATAGAAGCTGCGCTGCATCACGCCCGAATAGCGCTCCTGACGGAGCATCTTGCCTTTTTCGTTTTCCTTATCCTTCTCCATGGATTTCTCCGCGGAGATGGTCAGATAACCGTGATCCAGCGCCAGATGAATCTCGTCCTTCTTGAAGCCCGGCAGATCAACGTCCACCTCGTAGCCGTCGTCCGTCTCTTTCACATCCGTCTTCATCACGTTCTGCGCGTGTTTGCCGTACAAAGCGCGATCGACATTGCCAAAGCCACGGAACAGGTCGAAATCATCAAAAGCGTCCATCAGGTTTTCGCCGAAAACGGTAGGAAGATAAGTGCTCATCATGCAGACCTCCAATCATTAGCCTTGCACCGCTGGTAACATTGCCAGTCATGTAAGGTCGCACGTTGAACCTTTTTGCGGGTCGTGTTTGTCGTCCGTTCCCGAACGACGCCTTTATTATAATCTCTTTTTTTCCCGTGTCAAGGGGGGCTTTGAAATATTTTTTCAGTTTTATTTTCTTTATGCTTTATACTAATTCGCAGTTAAAATGCTTAACAGAGCGCATCAGATTTTTTGTT
>ERZ827458.1349-NODE-1349-length-18580-cov-3.392389_pt1 | contig 18580 bp, 8 predicted proteins | sample MGYA00519706_ERZ827458 | MGnify/ENA primary metagenome ERZ827458 (study PRJEB31778, sample SAMEA3449309) | human gut metagenome | biome: human gut; feature: human-associated habitat; material: faeces | place: United Kingdom | collected 2010/2012 ...
AAGGCCGCCTTGGCATCCGCAAAGCCCTCGGCCTGGATAGCGTCGGCCTGCACCAAAACGTTTACGGTCATCGTGCCATCCTCCGATACCTTAATAAAGCCCTTCTCAACGGCAGTCTGGATGTCAGCGCTGGTTACGTTCGCGCCAATACCGACATAGTTGATAACATTCCATTCGGTCATCGCGCCAGCCTTGAGAGGCTCAATGCGGGTGAAGGTAAGGACGTCATACTTCAAGCCATTCTCATCGGTGTAGCCGTTCTCTTCAATGACAGGCCAGTTCACTCCGTTTGCTCCGTGCTGGAACTCACCGGAACTCGTGGCGGAAGAGCAGAACATAGCGCTGATGAAGCCACGATAGCTGCCCTCATAATCGTGAGGAGCCATCACACGGATGCGGACATAAGCATCATTTGCGCCGGTGTTGACCACATAGGGGCACTTGGCAAAGTTACGACCGGGAACCATGTTTTTTCCGCGCTCGCCGATGTATTCGGAGTATTTCGCAGCGTCCGCCTTGATCTCGTCATCGGTGAACGCCTTGTGGCCGTCGGTGACATACTTCATGCCGCTGGCGGTCTGGGTGGGGTCGGGGATGGAGGTATCGCCGGAGTTGTCGTTGCCTTCGCGGTGGTATCTGGATTCGATCAGATCAATCTTGACGTTTCCCACGGTAAACGTGTTGGTGGCAGACTTGGTGTCGGTGAAATAAGCGAGGGATGCGCCCACAACGGCGACCGCCAGCAGGGCGACGCAGAGGCACAGCGCGGTGACTTTCTTTTTCATGTGCTGTTACTCCTTTTGTGTATTATGTTTTCTGCGTACATGCGCAGAAAAATGCTTGAAAATCAGAGCAAGGGTTAGCTATTGCTTATGCGGCACACCTTTGCCGAACCATATGAGAGCGCCCGTGTTTGCCGGGTGCTCTCATATGGTCTGTACCCCGAAGGGTACAGACCACGGCGATAGGGAGTTGGCGCAGCTCATCGAAGAAGCCGCGCAAAGGAGGAATTATTTAAAGGCAGCCCACGCAGCGGCGGCATTGGCGAAGCCCTCGGCCTGGATGGCATCGGCCTCGACCAGGACGTTCAGGGTCATGGTCTTGGCACCGCCGTCGGTCTCGACAACCTTGATGGCACCGGCGTCAATGGCCTTCTGGATATCGGCGCTGGTAGCAGTCTTGTTGATGCCGATGAAGTTCCAGACGTTCCACTCGGTCATAGCGCCGGCCTTCAGAGGCTCGGTGCGGGTGAAGGTGTAAACGTCATAGGTAACGCCGTCCTTGGTAACACTGGCCTTATCAATCGCAGGAGCATTGTTCCAGCCGCCGCCCTTACCATCGATGAATTCGCCGGTGCTAAAGGAGGAGGAGCACCACTGGTTGGTGATTACGCCGCCGGCATTCACGGCAACAAAGTCATTGTTGGCCGCAGAGGGAACCATCACGCGGATGCGGATGTAAGCGTCATTTGCGCCGGTGTTGACGACATAGGGGCACTTGGCAACGCCGCGGCCGGGAACCATGTTCTCGCCCTTCACGGCCAGATAGTCCGCCATATAGGTCTCAGCGTCTGCCTTGATCTCGGCATCGGTGAACATGGTGTGACCCGTGGAGACATACTTCATGCCATCCTCAGCGACTACCTTATGCGTGGGGTCGGGGATGGAGGTATCGCCGGAGTTGTCGTTGCCTTCGCGGTGGAACTTGGACTCGATCAGATCGATCTTGACGTTTCCCACGGTAAACGTATTGGTGGCAGCCTTCGTGTCGGTGAAGTAAGCGAGGGATGCGCCCACGACGGCGACCGCCAGCAGGGCGACGCAGAGGCACAATGCGGTGATTTTCTTTTTCATGTGTTGTTTTTCCTTTTATGTATTATTTTTATGCCCGAGCGCAGGTGGGTACTCATTGACGCAGCTCTTTGGAAAGAACGCGTGACCTACAGGACAATTACGCCTGCGCGTCGAATGCGGCGAAGGCCGCCTTGGCATCCGCAAAGCCCTCGGCCTGGATAGCGTCGGCCTGCACCAGAACGTTTACGGTCATCGTGCCGTCCTCCGATACAAGGATAGCTCCCTTATTGACAGCCTTCTGGATGTTTGCGCTGGTAGCTTCATCCGCAATACCGATGTAGTTCCAGACGTTCCATTCGGTCATTTCGCCGGGCTTCAGGGGCTCGTTGCGGATGAAGGTGTAAACATCGTACTTTACGCCGTTCTCATCCACATAGCCTCTGCCGCTGGCATCAATAAACGGGTTGTAGGTCGTTTTGTCATTGTGCATAAACTCGCCGCTTGTGATGGCAGTAGTGCAGAACTGGCTTTCGATCACGCCGCCGCTGCGAGCCTGCCAGTAATCACGGTTCGCATCGGAGGGGATCATCACACGGATGCGGATGTAGGCGTCATTAGCACCGGTGTTGATGACATAAGGGGACTTGGCAATGTTCTTTCCGGGAACCAGATTTTCGCCGCGCTCGCCGATGTAGTCGGAATACTTCGCAGCATCCTCCTTGATCTCTTCATCAGTGAAAATCGTGGAGCCGTCGGAGACGTACTTCATGCCGCTCGCGGTCTGGGTGGGGGCGGGGATAGAGGTATCGCCGGAGCTGCCGGATCCCTGACGGTGATATCTGGACTCGATCAGGTCGATCTTGACGTTTCCTACAGTAAACGTATTGGCGGCAGACTTCGTGTCGGTGAAGTAAGCGAGGGATGCGCCCACAACGGCGACCGCCAGAAGGGCGACGCAGAGGCACAGCGCGGTGAGTTTCTTTTTCATGTGCTTTACTCCTTCTATTTTTATTTTTTGCGCTGCATGTAAGGAAATGCTCAGGGGTTATTCGCCGCTGCCCATGCGGCAGCAGCATCATCAATACCGAGGCGCTGGACAGCGTAGGCCGTGAACGACAGCTGGGGCTGGGTTCCTGCGGCAATGCTGTTAACTTCTGCCTTGGTCAGCTCCTTGCTGACCGCAACAACGCCGTTCACATCGTACTCCACACCAGTTTTGGCATTCTCCGCGCTGACTTCGCGATAGTAAACGCCGGGATGGCCGTTGAGAGCTATCCAGCCATCGCCTTCTCCGGCAACGGAATAGGAAACCTTTCTCACTGTTCCGTTTGCTTCCATAAAGTCTGGCCAGTTCGTTCCCTCTACCTTCACAAACAACCAGCAGGCTTCGGAGCTGGGCTCGACCGTCACCTTCAGGGATCTCCTGATATCAACGCCGGGGATGATTTTGAGCGGCTGACTCTCCGATTCAGCCTCGGTCAATTTGATATTGATGTCTCCGAGGGTGAATGTACTGACAGAAGACTCCGACTCGCTGACGAGCCAGGCGACCGTTCCGTCTACAGCACAGCCGACTACCATCGTCAATGCCAGCATTACGAAAACGGACAGTATCGCAATGAACTTTTTGTTGCTCATGCGGCGGCGGTTTGCATGGTGTTTCATTTTTCTTTTTCCTCCTTCCCTCGGTTATTTGCGATTGGTTTTATTTCAACAGGCAAAACGTTTCCATTGGGATCGTCTGCCTGCCGCAATTCTTTTTGCGGTAAGTTTAATCCGTCCGGTTTTCGCCGATCGTTTTCTCCGATGCTGCTTTGGAGGCAGCGGCTTTGTATTCTGCCGTATGTCTGCCTTTGCCGGGCCGGGAGAGCTTTATTTCCTCGTCCCGGTCATCCGGAAACATGTCGGGGAGGAACATCAGCAGCAGAAGTATCGCGCCTGCGGAAATCGCAACATACATTCCGGGCGGGTGCTGGATGTAATTTGTCGCATAGCCCAGATATGGGATGGAGAAAACCGGCGTACCAATGACGTTTTTATAATGAACAAGCCGAGCGTCTTCTGCTTCGTTTGCGTCGCCCTTGGTGCGGAAGCGGATCACGGTGGGGTCTTCCTCGTCGGGGACAATGCCCACAACGCGGTGCGTGGCCACGGTGTTTTCGTCCAGCATAAACGTGATGGGCTGCCCCTCCTGAATGGCGTAAGGGTCTACCTTTTTTACATAGATCAGCGAGCCTGTATGATATGTTGGCTCCATGGAGCCGGACAGCACGGTGAACACCTGCAATCCGGCAACTCTTGCGCCCACCAGCAGAAGCGCCAGAATCACCACCAGCGCAACCAGAATGCTGCTGACCACATTCCATACCTTTTTGAGAGATTTGCTCATATAGCTTCTTCCTGATTCCTTAATGCTTCCACTTATTTAGACATAATTCGCATTATGTCGGGAGCAAACAACATATATATACAAAGTTTGCATTAATCCTTGATATTTTTATAGCACTTGCCGCTTGAAAATTCAAGTTTCAATGCAGAAAAAGTTCACAAAAAAGCGAAAAAATCTAACCGCCGTACATGTTGTCGAAAACGAGCAACGCAACAACACCCTCTGTGGCTTTATTTCAAAAAAACGTGGAAGAGTGTGTGCTTTTGCGCACCCAAAATGGAACACCGTTTTCGGGTCGAACGCCCGCCGCTGCTGCTCCTTTGGACATAATTGGACATAATGCGAATTATGTCGGGCTTTTTTCTATACGACCAGCCCCAACCGTTCGAGCTTCTGGCGGTGCTCCGTGCCGGAGGTCATGATATAGATGCGGGTCGTATCTACGCTGCTGTGCCCTAAAATATCCGCCAGCTTTGCAATGTCCTTTTCGATGCCGTAAAAGGTTCTGGCAAAGAGTTTCCGCAGGTTATGGGGAAAGACCTTGCCCGGCTTTACCCCGGCGGCTTTGCACAGCCCTTTCATCTGCGCCCATATGGCTTTCCGATCCAGAGGTTTTCCGCGCCCCGTGAGAAAGATCACGCCGAGGCGGATTTTCTGTTTTCCAGCATAGTCCAGCAGCAGCCTTCTCAGCTTGCCGGGGAGCAGGATCGTCCGGGTCTTGGCCTTGCAGCGCACAATAACCTCCCCGTGCCTCACCGCCTCTGCCGTAAAATATTTCAGTTCGGACACGCGGATGCCGGTGGAGCAAATGGTCTCCATCACCAGCCGAAGCTGCTCGTTCTTCCCTGTCGCTTTTAAAAGCCGCTCGTACTCTGCCTTTGTCAGCTCCTTTTCCTCCGCACAATAAACCTGACGCTGCACTTTGAGGGATTTCACCTTGCAGTCCGGCCAATCCATGAAAATCAGGAAGCTGTTTACGCTGGCCAGCATGGAATTGATGGACCGCACCGCATAGCTTTCTTCCAGCAGATGGTTTTTGTAATGGATAACCAGCTCCTTCTCTACTGGCGTTTCTCCGATAAAGGCTTGAAAAGCACGGACATCCCGGAGGTATTTCTCCACGGTGACCGCGCTCTTTTCGTCCCGGATCAGATATTGGCGAAAGGCCTGTATCGCTTCTTCGGTAATTCTTTTTTGTTTCATTGGTAATTTCGCCTGCTTTCCTTTTTGGTCTGCACATATTGTACCCATCTTTCGGACAAAGTGGACAGCGGGAAACAGCATGGTTTGTTTTATGAAATAAAGCCGCGGATTCTGCGTTTCCGATGCCGGAATTACAAAAGCACCCGTTCAGCGGATTCGCTGAACGGGTGCTTTTTCGGTGAATTGCAAAAGAGCCAACGGGAAAATCTCCCGTTGGCTCTTTGCTTTTATTCATTTCCCGGCAGTTCCGGGGACTCCGCATTCTTTACGGTATACGGGGCTTCTTCCGCCGCGGCGGGGAGGAGCTTGCCTACGATCACGAGACGCTGATCGCCGGTGTCGTCCTTGTCGTACAGCGTACAGCAGGTCGAGAGCGTCAGAAGCTTATCCCCGTCCTCGATGGCCGCGCCGTCGATGGTGAAAAGATTCTTTCGCGCCACCGTTTCGAGATACTCCGCCCGTTCCTTTTCCGTCTCGAACTCGGGGCGGATGTAGTCAAACTCCGTATCGGTCACAAACACCGCGACGATCTGGAAGATCATATCCTCGCCGTCCACGGAGAGGTAGATGTACGGATTTTCCTGCACATATCCGGCGTCCATGTACCGGAAGAGTTTGGTGAACCTGGGGCCGTCCTTGTCGCAGTCGCTCGCGGCATGGCCGTAGATGACAGTGTTTTCCGTGAGCTTTTCGCGGCTCTCGAGCGTATCGCGGCAGTCGGCGTAGTAGCAGCCCCAGGGGGAGTACGTCTCCGTCTCGTCAAGATAGAGATAGTAGGCGTTGTTCTCCGTCTGCATAACGGCGTCGTCCACCTCCGCGCCGGGGATGCACAGCCACGCCTTGGCGTCCTCATTTTTCTTCGCCGCGGCCTTGAGCTCCGTCTGCCGGTCCATCGGTTCGAGGATCGTGACGGGATCGGGCACCGGGGCGGCCGTCGTTTCCGCCGCGGCGGGGACAGCCGGCTCACTCTGTGTCTGACCGCAGCCCGCTGTGCCCAGCACCAGCGCCGCGAGCAGCAGCGCCGGGAGAATGCGCTTCATCGTTTTGTTTTTCATGGCATAGTCCTCCTTTGCGCTTCCGCTCAGTTGCCGACGTTCACGCCGTTTTGGGGGTTGCCCGCGATCGGCATGAACACCGCTTCGATCGTGTGCTTTTCATGGACGTTTTTGAATGTCCATTCGCTCACGGGGCCGACGTGCTTACCGTCAACGATCACGTCCGCCGTGGCATAGCCCGGCTTCGGCGTAATGCGCCATGTCTGGTCGCCGCCTTCCGCGGTGCTCTTGCCGGTGTCGGAGGTGATGTCGCCGTTCTCCGACGGTTCTACGATCGTATCAAAGGACCGGTTGGAGACGGTGAGCTTGCCGTTTTCGGTTGTAACAGCGTAGCGCGCGTCTTCGCCCGTAACGGTCAGGATGATCTCGGTCGTGCCGATGCGCGCCGTGTTCGGCGTTTGGGCATACGCGAGTCGCACCGTGATGCCGGAGAGCGTATCGCTGCCAAGCAGTCCGGTGACGGTGTAGTCCGTGCCGGCCTTCGGGTTGGCAAGACTCGGCGCGGCGAGACCGCGATAAATAGCCTTATCGTTGGCGCGGATGGTGACCGGCGCTTTCGCTACGGTGACGGTGATCTTCGTCTGCGCGCCGTAGTGGTTCGCATCGCCCGCGGCGCGGACGGTGATCTCCGCCGTGCCGGACTTGCGGAACGTAAGAGTGCCCGCAGCGTCTACGGTAACAACGTTCTCATCCGAGGAAACGAACGTCACATCGCCGATGGCGGCGGTGACGGCAACGGCCTTATCTGTCTCGCCGTACACGCCGGAGACGTTCCCCGCTGCGACGGTCTGCATGGCCTTTTCGATCTCGAAGGTCGTTGTGCCGCTGACTGTGTAGTTGCCGCCGTCGTTATCCGTGACGGTGATCGTCGCGGTACCAGCGTTGGTGTTGTCCTTATAGGAAACGCTGTACTCCTTCGGGTCGATGACACGGCCGAGATCATCTGTGACGGTGATCTCCGGCGTGATGGCGCTGCCAGTGTAGATGAACGGCGCGCCGCTGACGGTAATGGTCGGGGCGGTCACGGTTCTCGGCGTGATCGAGAAATAGACCGTTGCCTCGCCCTCGTAGTTATTATAGCCGACGACGGTAAGACCGTATTGGCCGACGTCTGTCCCATGCGCATAGACATAGACGTAATCGTAATCCTGGCCATTTACCAGCGTTACGCCGTCCAGAACGACACTTTCCAGCTCGGGGCTTTTCTCCGTTCCGTCGTACACGACGCTGTCGCTCTTCAGGGTGACCGTTGCACCCGTGATATTCTTGCGGTTGACCTTGACAGACGCGATGCCGGTCGCTGCTGCGTATTCCGGTGCATCCGGCGTGAATGTCCATTCGGCTCTATAGCCGCCTGCAATGGGCTTGACCGTGCCGTCCTTCCACGTGAACGCTCCCGTGACCTCCGCGCCGGTGGCGGGATCCTTCATCTTGCCCGTGATGGTGCTGTCGTTCAGCGTCTGACCATAGGTAATTTCGCTCGCGCTCACTTCGCCATCAAGTACGGGAACAGTTTTGTTCACCGCGCTGACGTTGATGGTCAGGGTGATATCCGCATAGTTTGCCGTGGTAACTGTAACGGTGATCGTGCCGAACGGTCCTTCGTCCGTGCTGTTCCTGTCGACAACTTCCAGCGTCAGCGCACCGGTCTTGCTGTTTACAAGGGTGACAAAAGAGCCAATACCCAGATCGGTAACCAGCTTGCCATAGGTGATCGCGCCGTACTCGCCGGGAGCCGTCAGCTTCGGCAGCAGCGTCGAGAGGTCGAGGGAATATGTCTTATGCAGACCGTTGGTGATGGTCAGCGCGCCATTCTCTGCCGCGGGAGCGGCGGCCTTGGTGATGGTGAACCTGCTTGTATCATCGGTCGCGATATCGCAGTCGTCCGTTCGGATTTCCGGCTTGCCTTCAAACACATAGTTGCCGCTCGTGAGCGTCATGGTGAAGGAAAGAGACTTTCCATCTCCGGCCTCCGGAGAATCCGCGTAGCTCTCGCCCGCCTGCAGCATGGTGAAGCGGGCATCCGAGATGGTGAGCGCCGTATCGGGAAGCGTAATGTCCGAACGCTTCGCCGCCTTGCTGACGAACGTCAGCATGCTCGGGAGAAGCTCGGCGGAGGCGCTGCCGTCGTAGGTCTTGGAAATTTTGCTGATGGAGAGAAGGCTGATCGGCAGCGGGTCGATGGTCACGGTAAAGCTGCCGGTGGCCTCGGCGTGCCCCGTGCTGTTCGCCTTATAGTATACAGTGTAGGTTCCCGCGTCCGTGAACGCCGGGACGGCGGCGCTATACGTGCCGTTCTCCGCTGCGCTGTATGTGAACTCGACCTGCTGGCCGTTCACGGCAGTCGCCGCCGCATTTACTTTCGCGGTCTGCGCCGTCCCGTTGTAGGTCAGCGTACCTGTCTGCTCCACGGAAACTCCCGTCAGCGCTGCCGGGTTCACTTTGACGGACGTCTGGCCGGTCACGATCGCGTATTTTCCGTCATAGCTGTCCGCGGGGACAAACTCCCAGTCGTACCAGTTATCGTCGGCATTGATGCCCGGTACGATGGAGCCGTCCTTCCAGCGCAGCTCTCCTTCAACAGGATCTCCGGTAGTGGGGTCGTACGCGCCGTTGAGCACGAAGCTGAGTATGCTTTCGCTCAGCGGCTGGCCGTAGGTGATGTCACTTGCGCTCAGGTGATTTACGCTTGGCGTGATCCGGTTCTTTGCGAAGACGTTGATTTCCAGTTTGAAGTCTTCATAGTTGTCCGTGACGACCGTCATCTGCACGGTACCGATACGGCCTTCTATATTTGTCGGGTTTTTCAGAATAGGCAGGCTCAGCTTGCTGTTCTCAAATTTTATCCCGCCGTAGTTGTAACTGGTACTCAGGTCACTACTCGGCGAATTATAGGAAATATTAACGCCGTAGGTCTTGGGGCTTTCGAGCGCCGGCAGCGCGGGCAGCTCCACCTCGTAGGTCTTTGCCAAATCGTTATAGATGTACAGATCCCCAGGCGTCGCTGCGGGCGCGGTGGCCTTTTGGATGGTGCATTTGTAAATCACCAAAGTGCTGCTGTCACCGCTTTGGAGCGTGTAGTTCTTCACATTCCCGGTGAGCTTGACCGTGACACCGGCGGTCTTACCGTCCCCGGCGTTCGAGTCTATTATAAACTCGCCGGTCGCGGTGTAATCCGTGCCGAGGGTCAGCGTGTCGCCGTCCACAAGCCCGTAAAACTCTGCGCGCGTGACGACCGCGTCTGCCGTCCCGTCATAGATCTTTTCCGCGAGCGCCGCATTCACGAGATACAGCGTCTTCGGTCCGATGGTCACGGTCAGAGTATACGTTCTGTTGCCGTCCTTATAGTCGTCATTTCCCAGGACCTTGTAATAGACATTGTATGTACCTGCATCGGTTTTTGTGGGGATCTCGGTGCTGAAGCTGCCGGCGCTGCGAGACAGACTGTACTGTATCGTGCCGTACTTTGCGTCCAACACGCCCGGCGTGACAAGCTCCTGCGGCTGGCCGTTATAGGTCAGGGTATTGATTATCGGCGCGGTGATCGCGTCGGCCGGGATGCTGGCCTTGGTGACGGTCAGCGTCTTGTTTCCGCTCGATACCGAGTAACCGTCCTTGGCGGCGGTGAAGTAGATGTCGTACTCTCCGCGCTCGGAGAAGGTGTACTCCGCGACGTAGTACCAAGTGGTGCCGATCTTCTTATATTCTACTTTGCCGCCTGACATCTGGGCATAATTGTATCCATTGCCCTCACGTTCTCCAACGTAGAAGGTCACATCTGCCCCGGATGTGTTGCAGTAGGCGCAGAACTGAACGGTCGTGCCGCGCTCCACGGAGCTATAGACGTTGCTGCCATTGGCCTTCAGAGTCAACGTATTGGACGTGATCGGCAGTCTCTCAATGGTGACGTTGTGAAGCTCCGTACCTATGTTCTCGTTCGCGCCATACCACTTGTAGGCTCTCATGTCGGGGTAGTTCGTATACACCCTGTATCCATACTGCGCAGGCACATACAGGATGTTCGCCCATGTCGCGCCGTCCGCCAGCGTCAGCGTTCCGATAACGGCAGGGGCTCCTGACCCAGCGAGCTTTGCCCCCGCGGAAGCGACGACCGTTCCGACGGTGCCCGTGCTCTTGGAGTTGCTGAAGGTCGTGTCCTCACCGCCGGCGGTGACGTACACCGTACCGTTGATGGAATATCCGTTCAGATCGATACCCGTGCATGTTGCGCCGTTGATGGTATACTCGCCCGAAACATCGGCCAGCAGCCGGAGGGTCGAGCTGCCGTCTCTCTGCGCGTCAAGCGCGGTCTGCAAGTCGGCAAAACTCCGCCACGGGTTGCCCTCGACGCCTGTCAGGGCCGTCTGCGCCACTGCGGGCGCGCCGCAGTAGGGGCATTTGAGGGAGTTCATGTCAAAGCCGCTCGTGCCGTTGTGGTCGCACTTCACAACGGTGACGTTGTCGAGGCTGTACATTGCCGCATCCGGCACCTCGGCCGAGGTGAGCGTTGTGTCGTAAGGCACATACTCCCCGCTCTCAACATACCGGAACGCATAGCCCTCGGCCAGCCAGACGCCGACGGTGGAAGTTTTCACTTCCCCCGTGCTGCCGCTGGTGTATCGGATGGTTCCATAGGTGCCGCTGCTGAGCTTGGCTCTGGCTGACGCCCCCGACACCGTCAGGCGGCCTATCGTACCGGTGAAGCCATTGGTTTTCATCAGAGCTCCGTCTCTCAGCCAGAAAGCCCCAATGGAGGGGCCGACCCCCTCGGGAGTGATCGTGCCGCCGCTGCCGGTGAGGATCACCGTCGTCGGACCCGTGCTGCCGAAGTCGATGCCGTTTTCGCTCAGCCAATGGCCGTTGAAATCCAGCGTGACCGTTTTTCCGGAGACATCGGCCCACGCGTCAAGATCATCCGCCAGCAGCGTAACGATGCCGTTGTCTGCCGTGCTGTTAAAGGCCTCGCGCATCGTCACATCGTTTTCCTGCCGGTATCCGAGCGACGTATAGCGTACTTCCATCGTTTTGGCAAGGTAGACAACGGTCTCGCCGTTCGTCACCTTCACGGCCATATTGGCCTTGCAGGTGCCGCAGACGGCGGTGTTTCCGGTCTCGGTCACGGCGTCGTGCGGGCAGGTATAGCCGCAGATCGTGCATTTTCCGCTGTCGTCGTAGGTGTGGTCTCCGCGGCAGCCGATGTTGCAGTACTCGCAGACGAGATTCGTGTCGAATTTGTGGGGATCGCACGCCACCGCAGCGATGTAGCCGTTCGCTTCCACATCAGCGGCCCCCTGCATGGCAGTATAGCTCTGCGGCGTCGCGGTACCGTCCTCTGTGACGAGTTCATAACGGTAGCCCGGCGCGAGCAGACCGGCCAGATTGCCGGGACGGTTTTCCGTCTGGATCTGCTGGAATTTTCCGCCGCGCAGCAGGACAGTCCCGGCGGTCTCCTTCACAACGAGCGCACCGTCCACGGTGACGCTGTCGACAACGGTGAGCGAAGCGCCGTCCTGAACGCGGATGCCGAAGGCTCCGCTGGTCAGGGCGCTCAGACTGCCGTTGGTGAGCGTAACGTTCGCGCTGCCGGTCAGTAGCAGGGCGTCCATCCCTCCTACAATGCTCTTTCCGCTGAGATCGAGCGTGAATGTTCCGTCGCGGATCGTCAACGGAGCATTCAGGCGCTTGCTGTCCTCCATCATGGCGAGGATGTTCGTATCGCCCTCGGCGGTGAACTCGGCCACGCTCGCGAGCATTTCTGCGTCCGTCGCCCGGTAACACACGTTGATGTTTCCGTAGATGTCCGTAAAGGAGATGATCCACGCCATTTTCAGGCCGCACTTTTCGCATTTGCCGTCCAGATCTGTATTGATATGGGGACATGCCGTGCCGCAGTATTCGCAGGTGGCGCGTGCATTGGCCGTATCAACAATATACTCTCCGTGCGGATCACAGCGCTCAATGTCCACGCTGTGCAGCTGCTTGTCGGCGCTGATGACCGACAGGGTGATCGGCTCCGTGCTGTGCGGATGGCGCAGCCGCTTATCTGGCGCGAGGATATCCTTCCACGCGACACCCTTCTGGTTGTCGATCACCGTGATCGAGCCGCTCACAAGCGTCAGCTTGGCGTTGTCGTTCATCTCGCTGCCGAGGACGATCCACCCAACGACGGTCATGTCCTCGATCGTGAGGTTTGCCCCATCGCTCAGCAGGATGTCCACCCTGCTGCTGTTGTCCGTCATCAGCGTACCGTTTTTGAGCGTTACAGCCGCATCGCCGGTAAAGGTCAGCGCCGTGTGGACGTCTTCCTTTATGATAAATTTCCCGTTGAGATCAAGGGTGAATGTCCCCCGGTCGATCGTGAGCCCCTCTCCGTCCGGGAGAGAAATGCTGCAGAGGAACGTTATGGTGCAGCCGTCCTGCTTCTGCGCAGCGGCAATGGCCTCCGGGAGAGTTTTGTAATATTCCCGATCGATGCGCGCCACGCGCGCATACTGTGCGCAGGTGCTGCAGAAGCCGCTCGAATCGAAGTTATCGTGTCCGGGGCAGGGCTTGCCGCACTGGGTGCACACGCCGTCTTTATAGTCGTGGCCCCAATGCTCGACGGCGATGAGATTGCCCGTGCTATAGTGCTGCGCCGTCCGGTCAAGAACAACGAAGTCTCCGGTCGTGCCGTCAGCCTTATATTCCTTAAAGGCGATGCCCTCCGTATAGAACACGCCGAGATTCGCGCCTTCCGCCGACAGACGCACTTTGTGCTGGTTTCCGTCGGACCGCTGGATCTGGAAGACCGCGCCGGGCTCAATTTTGAGCGTGCCGGTGCTCTCCCAGCTGACGCCGGACACTTTCACCGTGCCGGTAAGTCTCAGCGAGGCGCTGCCGACGACCGAGACCGCATAGGCGTTGGCCGCGTCGAGCGCGCCGTTGGTGACGGTCACATCGCTTCCGAGACTGAGCATCAGCAGCGTGCCATAATCTCCGTACAGCCGCTTGCCGCCGAGATCGAGCGTGAAGCGTCCGGCGTTGACGAGCATATTGGAGCCGGACATATCCTTCAGGAGCGTCACAGTGCAGCCGGTATTTTCCTCCGTCTGTGCGGCGGCAATGGCGTCCTTGAGCGAGGTATAGAGCACCGTATCCGCGCCAAGCGTGAGCTTTGCTTCTATCTCCTCGCCGCAGTAGCGGCAGGTGCCGGACGTATAGTCATTGTGGTCACACTTGACGACGGTCACTTCGGTCAGGTCGTCAGCCGGCGTTGTCTGGCTTACATAGCCGTCCGCGTTTTTAAAGACATAGCCCGACGCCAGCAGCTCCCCGGCAGTCACAGCGGTATCCGCCGTGATCGTCCCGAATGTGCCGCAGCTGAGAGGAGCGACTTTGCCGCCGACCCCGTCCATCTCCAGCGTGGTGATCTTGCCGCTGAAGGCTTCCAACGAGAGTCTGCCGTCAGACATGCGGATGGTCGTGTTGACGTCGCCGCTGCCCGTGACCGTCAGGCTGCCCATGTTGCCGTTCGCGCCGATCGTGATCGTGCCGCCGCCTGTGATGCTGTAGCCGTTCAGGTCCAGCAAAACGGAGCCGCCCTGTCCCGGGACGATCGTCGCATCGGCAGTGTTCATGACGCCGCCGTCTTTGACCGTTTCCACAGCGGCGTTCTTCAGCAGCGTCACAGTGCGCACGCCATCCCCCGGCTTTCCCGCCGCGTTCAGCGCGTCGGCAAGGCCGACGTAATAGGTGGTATTGCCGTTCGCCGTCAGGCTGGCCGCAAGAGCCGCGCCGCAGGTACTGCAGGTGTAGGTCGAAGCGTCTATATTCTCATGCTTGCAGGTCCTGTTGCAGTCTATGCACACGCCGTTTTTCCAATTGGTGTGCAGACAGGTAGCCCCGCAGGCGCATTGGCCGTCTACTATATAGTGTTCGTGCGGTTTGACCGTCACGTTGTACAGAGGCCTGGACAGTTTGCCGTTCGCCACTTCGTCAAGACCATGGTAGTCACGATAAAAGAACGCATAGCCGTCCGCCAGCAGGTCAGATGCGGTGATGCCAACGGTGTCGGCGATCTTGATTGCACCGAATTTGCCGCAGTTCAGACTCATAGCGGGATTGGGCGCCGCTGTGACGTTCAGGGTATTTACCTTTACCCCGTCGTTCTGTATGTCGAGCTTTCCGCCGAGCGTCACCTCGGCCACCGTCCCGCTGCCTGTCAGTGTCAGCGTGCAGCCCGGATTAATAGTTGAAGTATTATCCCAGCTATACCCGTTCAGATCGAGCGTGACCGTTTTGGTGATGGTAAAGCCTCCATCTATGCTTGCCAGCAGCTTCACGGTATCGCCCGCTTTTGCCGCTTCCAACGCATTTGAGAAGAAGGCGTACGCTGTGCCATTCACCTCCGCTACGCGGGGAAGCCCCGTGACGTTGATAGTGGCCTCCGCCTGTACGGATGTGTTTTCCGCCTCATGAACGTACAGCGTGTAACGGCCCGTGGGTGTTTCTGCATCGGTCCCGACAAGGATCTTATATGTGCCGTTCCCATTGTTTTTCTGGGTCACGGCAAAGTACGTGTCAAGTCCGTTTTTCTGGATATAGGCTTCCAGCGTATCTGTGCCGGTATAGGTCACGCTAAACTCGGCGTAAGATCCCGCCTTGATGTCCGTTGTTTCCGGGGAGATCGTCAGCGTCGGTTTGGCGATCGGTTCCGAAGCGCCGCCCGCCTGTACGCTGCTGAGCTTTTTGGCAGCTTCGCCGCCGACCGTGTATGTACCGTCAGCAAACACGGCTTTCTCCGCCGTGCTGCCGTCGACCGCGGCAGCGCCGTAGAACGTCTTGCCGGCAGGCCCTGCTTCGGCGGTCAGCGAGACAGCCCGCGTTGTTCCGGTGATGGTCATGCTGCCGCCGTCAAAGTACAGCGTGCCGCTTACGCCGACCTGCGCACCGCTGACAAAGCAGGAGCCGTCATTCACTTCCAGACCGCCGCTAATAGCCACTGCGGCACCGGAGGGAGCATGAATGACGAACGTGCCGCTATCGACCGTTACCTTGCCGGTAACCGTGCCGTTCGTCAGCGTCAAGCTATCCGATGCATCGATGCTGCCGTTAATGCTATAGCCGTTCATATTGATAGTCGTCGCGGCGTAGACAGTGATATTCTCCGAGACGTGGCCGAGCAGAGTAATCTCGACCTCGGACATATCGCCCAGGATCTCTTGCAGCGTGGCATACTCTGTATCGCCGACCTTCGCCACACTCTCGCCCTCGGCCTGTGCCTCGATGCCGTTTTCTTCACCGGCATTCATGGTCGCGATGCCGCCGGTCTCGCCATCCCCGGCGGGCTTGACAGGCATGACGACCGTATCCTTCTCCTCGCCGCCGTCCTCCTCGTCCTCAACGGACGCCGTGGAAGCGGGAGTTGCTTTCGCCGTCGGCGCAGGTTCCGCTGTCAGCGCAGACTCCTCCGTCGCCGTCGGTGTCGGAGCAGGCGTCGATGTCGGCGCGGGCTCGTCCTTTTTGACTTCCGCCGGAGCCGTGGCTGCGGCCGTGGGCGACGGCGACACCGCAGCGTCTTCCGCCGTTGCCGAAACCGGCAGCAGCGAGAAGCACAGCGTCAGCGCCAGAAGAAAGCTCAATACACGTCTTTTCATGGGATGACCTCCGATATGCTGAAAAGTGTTTACGGATATAAATGTTGGAATGCCGCGCTCTCAGGATCTGTCCTCCGGTACGAGACGGAGCTTCTGCGCGGCGGTTTTGGCTTCGCTGCGGCGGCTTACGCCGAGCTTATCGAGAATGTGACTGACGTGGGTCTTCACGGTCGTCAGCTTAATATCCATGATCTCGCCGATCTCAGCGTTGCTTTTGTCGGCGCAGAGCAGTGAGAGAACCTGCCGCTCAGCGGCGGTCAGCTCCTCGCCGGGGGCAAGGCGCGGCTGCAAAAACCGCGGGTAGTACGCGGCCTGTATGCGCACGTCCGAGAGCAGCTTTTTGTACCAGCGTGCGCTGCCTGTCTCGCCGAGCGCTTCGAGCAGCGGAAGCACCGCCGCGCCATACACGCTGACCGTGCGGATGAAGCCGAACGATTCCGCCTCGGCGAGCGCCGCGGTAAGGGCGTCTTTCCACGCGCTGTCCTTTTTCCGGTAGAGCGCGATGGCGCGCAGCACGCCGAGATGGATGCCGTCGATATACCGTGCGCACGTCTTGCAGTAGCTCTCGAGCGGCGCAAGCGTCAAAAGCGCGGCATCCGGTTTTCCGGCGGAAAGCTCCGCCATGGCCTGCGTAAAATACTGATAGCGCTTCATTACGTTGAGATGCAGCGCGTCGCGCGGCGCCTTTTCCCGGTACCAGGCGTCCACATCGTCAAGATCGCCGGTACGCAGCGCAATACGGCACAAAAGCGCATCGATGTTCGGCAGAAAGCGTGTTTCTCCCTGCGAGATGAACCGTGCGCGGATCTGTTCCACGGCACGCCGTGCGTCCTCCGGCTCGCCGGCAGCCATCAGGCTGCGGCAGAGAAGCCCCGTCACGGCAAATTCGATATCCGGCGTGCCGTCGCGCTGGATCTCGCCCATGCGCTGCACAAGGGAGAGCATTCGCGAGGTAATATCCTCGCCCTTTTCAAACCGGCTCTCGGCAATGGCGGCGTCGGCCAGCCCCACACCGTCACGCCCGAGCACGGTTTCCACCGGAAGGCGCAGCGTGCGGTAGAGCAACGCGTCGTTTTTGCTCCATGCGGAGAAGTCCTTGCCGCCGTTCATGATGCTCGGGAGCGTGCTCGTCACGGAAAACGGCGGGAGGGCGATTTCCCGGTTCGTCACGAGGCGGAACACCGCCGGGAACGTTTCGGTCAGCGACGCCGTGCTGCGCTGCGGCAGCGAGATATCCAGCCATGCGAGACGGCTTCGTGCCTCTCGTCCGGCGGCATCCTGCGCGGTACAGCGGCGGGCGAACTGTTCAAGCTCGCCGTACCACCGCTCGGAACCGGCATAATCCGTTGCGAGCGCGCAGAGCATGCTCATGCCCTGCATAAGCGAGGGAGAGGCGAGAATTTCCTTTTCCGGCAGTACGCGGTAGTATTTCTCCATTTCGCTGTAGTGTCCCTTGCCGGGGTGCCGCTCGGCGTTGCGGATGAGCAGCTCGGACATTTTGGCGCTGTCCCCGCTCTCGATATAGCACTCGAGTGCGTGAGCGTAGTCCTGCTTTAGCTCAAAGTACAGTCCGCCGCGGCCAAAAAGCGCGCGGCGCTTTTCCGGGGAGTACGTCCGCTCCATCTCCCAGAGGAGGAACGCGCGAAACTGCGGCCAGAGCCGAAACCGGCGCACGCCGTCGTAGAGCAGCATGGTCGTATTGCGCTGCAGCCAGTCAAGGAGCTCCCCGGCACGCACGTTGCCGGTGATGACCTTCGCCATGTCGAGATCAAAGCTCTGAAACGGCGCAAGATCGAGAAGGAATCGCCGGACGGAAAGGCTGAACCGCTGCAAAACCGCGGGCTCAAAGTAGCGGAAAATTTCGTCATAGACCCGCGCAGTGATTTCCGGTGTGAAGGGTTTATCGGGTGCCATGCACCGCGCCGCGATCACCACGGCGAGCGGATACCCGCTCGATCTCTTCTGTATGGCGGCGATCTCCGTATCCGTGGCGGCCACACCGTGCGCATCAAAATATGCGCGGATATCCCGGCAGTCAAAGAGAAGCGCGTCCGCATCGAGCACGGTCATGAGTCCCGTATATTGAAACGCCATCAGCTCGCCCGGCGGTGTGCCGCGCGAGAGCAGGATGAACTTCTTACCGGCGCGCGGGCGGATATAGTCGCACAGCGTGCGCCAGAACGCGTCGTCCTGCTGCTGAAGATCGTCAATGAGCAGAGTGCTCCAGTCGTCCGCCGTTTCCGGCAGGGCGAAGTCCGGCGCAGCGGCAGATAGGGAGAGCACCTTCTCTCCCATGCACAGCGCTTCCGCGACCGCCGTTTTGCCGAAGCCGCACGGTGCGCTGAAGAAAAGCACGCGCTCCGAGCGCCAGAAATTCTCATACGCTCGGGCTATTGCAGGTTTTATGATAATACTCTCGGGCAAAGCTGCTCCTTCCATTGCACATAGTGCGTCCATAGTACTTCTAGAATACTATGTATTGTAGCAAAGGGGTGTTTTATTGTA
>ERZ827458.1354-NODE-1354-length-18453-cov-4.915480_pt1 | contig 18453 bp, 13 predicted proteins | sample MGYA00519706_ERZ827458 | MGnify/ENA primary metagenome ERZ827458 (study PRJEB31778, sample SAMEA3449309) | human gut metagenome | biome: human gut; feature: human-associated habitat; material: faeces | place: United Kingdom | collected 2010/2012 ...
TTGGTATCTGTTACGCAATAGAACGTCATTTTTGAGGGTAGAAGTATAAAATATCATTTAAGCGTTTTACATGTTCTGCAAGCCGCATAAATCAAGCGCTTTTTCCCCTCTACTGCGTAACAAACCTGTGGTAATTATCCGATAAAGCATAGACTACATATCTCGGTTTTCCCGTTGTTGGATTATCCGATATTGGATTTTCCGACATCGGGTTATCCGACATCGGAAAATCCAACGCAATTAAATAAAGATATACTAACTAAAGAAAAACCAAATACAGATTTAATCAAATACCTATTCCTTTCCTATCCTTTCCCTAATCCCTCTCCTTTTGGGGTAAGGTATAGCGGCAGAGCCGCCGGAACGGAAAAGAATGGAACAGAAGCGACAATACAAAATATCGTTTGCCATGTTACGCAGTAGAACGCCATTTTTAAGGGTGGGAGTATAAAATTTTACCCTTGCCCCTATCGTCGCTGTAACGCGCTTAAATCAAGCGAGAAACGCACCCTATCGCATAACATTCCATACTGGATTGAGAGCGCAAGCGATCTATCCGATTGCGCTCTCTTGGTTGCCCAACAGCAAAGCCAAAAACAGTCGTCAAGGACGCTTGCGCAAAGTTTATCCTTGACGACTGTTTTTGGCTTTGCAATCTGTTACCTGTCAAATCGGAATTGCAAGATAGCTTTGATAAGCTGTGCTTTTAAGCGGTCTTGAATATCGTCGTTGATATGTCCACGATAGGTAGACAAATATTTTATACGCCCCTCGTAGTGCCGCAATACTGCGGCTATCGCTTCCGGTTCTCCGGCAACAGCTTTTTCAATGGTTTCAAAGGGTATCAGCTTCTTATTCCTCATGTTTCGTTTTCTCCAATTCTTTTCTTAACTGTTTCAATGCCGACAACTTCCAATAGTTTACTGTGCTTCTGCTCCGTCCGTACTCATTCCCGATTTTTCTTTCGCTGTAACCGAGGAAGAAATTCATCAGCAGAACAGTACGCCTTTGTTCTGACAGATTAGCTAATGCGTCGGCTAATCGTTTACTTGTCACAACGACTTCTTTCCCTTGCACGACAAAAACAGTCGGCTTCTCATAAACATACTGCTCAAAATAGTTATCAGTTGCTAACGGTTCAAAAGACGTTTCCGACATCAGATAGTCAAGCGACACTTCATGCTTCTGTTTCCGTCCAAAATCGCGGTACGCGCTGATTGCCGCATTGCGGAGAACGATTTTACAGAACGCGGCAAAGGCATATTCGATATGCTCCATGAATTGTTCAGAATATTTCATCATAACTCACCCCCTTTCTTCCCAGTAGGGGGCTATTACGACAAACGCCCATGCAGACGTAAAACCGCATAGGCGTTTGGTAATATGAGTTATTTAAGTAACTATAATGATTTGTGTGTTCATCTCTATGGTTGTAAAAAACCGTTGCATGGAATAGGCTTTTTTAACAATGGAATAGAATTAAAAATGTGAAAAAGAAACATGGCAATATCTCCCGACACCGCCATATCTATAAAAATAATTGTGTATTTGCCGCTATTCCATTTTATATACAGGAAATGGCGGTTTGTTTTCCTATCACAAAACAGAAAGAGCCAATAATCATAAGATTTATTTCTTGTGATTATCGGCTCTGCGTCAATGCGTCTGGCTCTGTGATAACTGAAATATTCAAATTTTTTACATTGATAAGATTTTCCTGCTTGCACTTCGGACAGTATAGGGGAAAATTCTTTATTTCTGTATCTTCCCGTATCCTTAATCGGGTTTTATTATTGCATACAGGACATAAAATCCATTTTTCTTGTTGCAATGCACCACCTCATTTCTAATCAAACTACCTTTAATGATAATCAGAAACAGAGTGCTGAAAAATCACTTGTTTCCCCAAAATGGTAATTGCTTTCTTGCTACATTGATTTACACACCGATAGCATAACGTACACCGTCCGTCTGCTACAATCTTACATTTGGATAATGACAAATTATTCATAGGACACACCAATGCACATTTCCCGCACTTTATACAAGCGTCGGTATCTATCTGTATTTTGTCTGAATATTCTTGTGTTTTATGGTAAAACCAAAGCCGCTGTCCCAAAAGCCCTGCAATATGGCATAAAAATCCCAAACCGTCTTTAGTTGGAGTACCATTTTTCAAATTGCACACCGCTGATTTTATGCGTTCTTCTGCTTGTATAACAATTTGCTTATTTTGAGCCGGAGTACGCTTTAAGGCTTTTACATCACAAATGCAATCCGGCATTTTCAAATGAAGTCCACCCCATACCTGTGCGCCGTATCGTTTGAACAATCTTGCAGCTACACCCGCACCGTCGCCGCTAAACAGTCCCATTGTTGCAATAATGAAAACACGTTTTCCTTTCCATATATCAGAATTTTCGCAGATAAAATCCCGTACAATTTTAGGCAAGTTACTGTAATAGATTGGATAAGCAAAAATAATGTCTTTATGATATGTAACTTTTTCCATTGTACCTGTATCTTCTAAAGGGGTTATTTCAATGTTCCTATCATATAGAGCAACAAACTTTTCTAAACAATATTTTGTATTTCCTGTTCCGCTAAAATAAATCCCTATCATATTTTTTCTCCCGTATTATCTAAAAAGGAAAGTTGAAAAACGTCCATAAAATCAATGACCTTCTCTCTCCAATCATTATCATAATTTACATTATTCATGGTGGCTAATGAAGTAACGCCATGTATAAAAGCCCAAATGGTTATGATAATATCATTTTGCTTTTCTTCCGAATAGTGCGTCTGCCCTAATAATTCACTTACAATATTTTTATAGATAATATAAGGTTTATAGTTTTGGTCGTCTGGTATTGATAACGATAAGTCAATTTTTATATTGGATTGAGAATATAAAAATTGAAAATAAGCAGGGTTCTCTACAAAGAAAGATACATAGGCTATCCCCATATCTTTCAATATTTCTGCGACATTATTATTCTTTTGAACGGTACTTTCTAATTGTTTAGAAAATCTATCTGTGATAAATAATTGCATTGCTTCAAGCAGTTCTTCTTTATTTTGAAAATGGCTGTAAGGGGCAGCATGGCTGACCCCACACGCCGCAGCTACCTTTCTCAAAGAAAAAGCATTTACTCCCTCTGTATTTACAATCTGAATACCTGTTTCAATCAATGCGTTTCGCAAGTCCTTGTGATGATAAGTCTGTCGTTGCTGTTCCATGCTAATTCCTCCAATCTTTACACTGTCTATATTATAAAACTCAAACTTTACACTGTCAAGATTAAAAGGGATTTTAAGCAATGATACTCGAAATATTTTCGGTTATTTATTTGGCATTTCAGGAACTTTTCCGTATTAAGAGATAAGAAAAACTTTTTGAAAAATTTCTCTCAAAACTTCGGCAAAATCGCCCTATGCGGTGTTGTAGGTAGTGAGAGGAAAATCAGAGGGTTTGGGAAACTTCCCAACAAGCAAAATGCAGCGCATTTTCGGAAAAGGGTACCCTTTTCCTATGCTTGCTATTCAGTTTTCACTTCAACAAACTATGAAAGGACGGGAAAGGAATGGAAAGGAAACAAGATATTGAAAACAGTGGATTTATACCACAAAAGGGCAATCCGCTACATGAAACTGTCACTTACAAAATCGGCGGCACAATTTTTGAAGTGTCAACGATTTGCGGCGGCTCGGAACTGCTTTATAACAAAATGGAACGGCTCATAAGAGCGGAATCCGTCAAAACGCCTACTGACAAAGAAAAAGAAGTCCGCTATAATAAAGATAGCAACCTGTTTGTCGGGCGTTCATTACAGGAGGAATGAACAATGACAACGACAAAAAATTATCCCGACAACATTACTGCTTTATATGCAAGGCTTTCTCAAGAGGACGCCTTGGACGGAGAGAGTAACAGCATAGCAAATCAAAAGAAAATCCTGCTCAAATATGCAATGGACAACGGTTTTCCTAATCCTACATTTTTCATTGACGACGGCGTTTCGGGCGTTACGTTTGACAGACCTGGCTGGAATGAAATGATAAGGCTTTCGGAAGCAGGAAAGGTCAAGACGGTTATCGTCAAGGATATGTCCCGCATGGGGCGCGATTATCTGAAAGTCGGCTACTACACTGAAAGTTTCTTTGCCGAGCGTGATATTCGCTATATCGCAATCAATGACGGAGTAGACAGTGACAAGGGCGACAACGAATTTACCCCTTTCCGCAATCTGTTCAATGATTTTTACGCACGCGATACAAGCAAGAAAATCCGCGCGGTCATGCGAGCAAAGGGCAACGCCGGAGAACATCTTTGTACCAATCCGCCCTACGGATATATGAAATCCCCAGACAACAAGAAAGTGTGGATTGTGGACGAGGAAGCTGCCGCTGTGGTAAAGAGGGTTTTTGATTTGTGTATTGCCGGAAAAGGACCCATGCAGATAGCAAAAGTGCTGACAGCAGACAAGGTGTTGACAGTCAAAGCCTACTATGCAAAGCGTGACGGAAAGCCTATGCCGGATAATCTCTATCGGTGGGATTTCAAAACCATAGCGGGGATTTTGGAACGCCCGGAATATACAGGGTGTACGGTCAATTTCAAGACCTATTCCAAATCCCACAAACTGAAAAAGCGTCTGCAAAATGCGCCGGAAAATCAACGGATTTTCCTCAATACCCAACCTGCTATTATCGAGGAACAAGTATTTGAGAGGGTACAGGAATTAAGAGCAAACAAACGCCGCCCCACAAAGACAGGACGGCAAGGCTTATTTTTCTGGCTTGCTTTATTGCGCTGACTGCGGCGAAAAGCTGTACTTTTGCACGACAAACAATTTTGCGCCCAAGCAAGAGCATTATGTCTGCTCCAACTACAAGAGCAATACAGGTACTTGTTCCGCGCATTTTATCCGAGAAGAAACCTTAAAGCTGTTCGTCCTGCAAAGGATATTTGATGTAACGGCTATGTTCTTTGATGATATACAGAGCTTTCAAAACATGGTTTATCAGCAGAGGTTTGAGGAAGCGGAAAAGGCAGTAAAGCGGCAAAAGAAAGAACTCGAACAGGCAAGGAAACGGATTGCCGAGCTTGACCGTATTTTCAAGCGGATTTACGAGGACGATATTAACGGCACAATCAGCCACGAAAGATTCTTGAAGTTGTCCGCAGAGTATGAAGCGGAGCAAAAGGAACTGACAGAGTTTGTCAAGGTAGAGCAAGCTGCCGTTGATACTTACGAACAGGACAGAACGGATTTTGACAGCTTTGCTGCCGTTATCCGCAAGTATGTGGGAATACGGGAATTAACGCCTACTATCGTCAATGAGTTTGTAAAGAAAATTATTGTCCACGCGCCAGACAAATCCAGCGGACACCGCAGACAGAAGATTGAAATTGTCTGGAACTTTATCGGGGAACTGGAACAGGACGAGGACAAGCAAACGGTTGAAAGGCAGAGAAAAAGCAGAACGGCATAGCCTTTGACTATGCCGCCCTGTAACATGATTAAATTACTTCCTTATGGGCGTGTGCCTTTTCGGTGCGCGCCGTTTGTTTGCCGTCGTACGGTTATGAAATAACAATTTTGACAAACTTGTTTTTGCCTTTGCTGAGGATGTATTCCCCTTTGTCCGTCAGCGCCGCGGTTGGGTCCTTGACAGGCGTGCCGTCGAGCTTGACGCCGCCGCCGGTCATCAGACGGCGCGCTTCGCTGCGGCTGGGCGCCAGTCCGCTCTGCACGAGCAGCTCGGTCAGCAGCGTTCCGGGCGCGGCCTCCTGCGTTTCCATATTTTCGGGCACACCGCCCGCCGCCACGCTTCTGTAACGCGCCTCAGCGGCCGCGACGGCCTCCTCGCCATGATAGAGGCGAACGATGGTCGCCGCGTAGAGGAAGTGCGCTTGCCGCACATCATCGCGCACAAGCGCGGCGTAAGCCGATTCCGGCAAATCGGTGGTGAGATTGAAATAGGACAGCAGGAGCGCGTCGGGCACCTTCATGCACTTTTCGTACATAATATCGGCCGGTTCGTCGATGCCGATATAGTTGTCGAGTGACTTGGACATCTTTTCCACGCCGTCCAGTCCGGGCAGCAGCGGGAAGGTGATGACCTCCTGCGGCGTCTGCCCGTAATCGCGCTGCAGCTCGCGGCCGACGAGCAGATTGAAGGTCTGGTCAGTGCCGCCGACCTCGATGTCCGCCTCCAGCGCGACCGAATCATAGCCCTGCATCAGCGGGTAAAAGGTCTCGTGCATCCCGATGGGCGCTTTTTCGGCGTATCGCTTGGCGAAATCGTCTCGTTCGAGGATGCGGGCCACGGTGTATTTGCCGGCGAGCGTGAGCACGTCGGCAAAATTCATTTTGGAAAGCCACTCGGAATTGTATGTAATGCGGGTTTTATCCTTGTCCAGAATCTTCGTGACCTGCTCGTAATAGCTGCGGCTGTTCTCGCGCGTCTGCTCAAACGTCAGCGGCACGCGGGTCTTGCTGCGGCCGGACGGGTCGCCGATCATCGCGGTGAAATCGCCGATGACGAACACGATCTCATGCCCGAGGTCCTGAAGCATGCGCAACTTGCGCAGCACGACGGAATGGCCGAGATGCAGGTCGGGCCGGCTCGGGTCGGCGCCGAGCTTGATCTTCAGGCGTCTGCCGCTTTCCAGCTTCTCCTTCAGTCCCTCCTTGGAATAGATCGACACGGCGTCCCGGAGCAGATTTTCATACACTTCCTGCGTTGTCATAACAAAACGTTCCTTTCCTGCAATCTGTAAGCAAAAGCGGCGGCGCACCGGCAGACACCGGGCACCGCCGTCTGGATTCTCTTAACTCAAGCGCTCCCCAGAGCTTTTGCGGTGTTGATGTCATACTTGGCAAGCTCTTCCTCGTTGACCGTGACGCTGTCGACGAACGAATCGAGGTATTCCACATACGCCTCGTCGATGAGCGTCGACTCCACCGCGCTGTATTTGGCATTGAAGTCCTCATCGGTGGTATCGACGCGCTTGATGATATACACGCCGTATGCGTCCACCGTGACGAGGGCCGTTTCGCCGGTCTTGAGCGCGAGCGCGGCCTCTTCAAGAGCCTCGTCGCTCTCGCCGGTCTTGAACACGGTGCCCGCATCGTACGCATACGCAGCGTCGTCGCCGCCGTCGGCAAACTCGGCCTCCCCGCTCTTGATCTGCTCATAAAACGCCGCCGCCTGCTCGCCGATGAGCTTTTTCGTCAGCGCGGTCTTACAGGCCGTTTCGATTTTGGTGCTGCCGGAAATCGAGGTGCCTTCGATGTCGTCGTCCTCGAGCTCCTCCTTGCACATAATATGCCAGCCGTTCGAGGTCTCGACAAGTCTGTACTCGCCGACCTCCATCTCAAAGGCGGCCTCCTCAAACTCCTCGACCATTTCGTCATAGGTGAACACATACCCGTCCGGGTAGGTCGTCGAGCCGCCGTCCTCCGACTTGGAGTAGTTGTCGTCAAAGGTCGTTTCGCCGGCCACAATTCGGTCGTAAAGCTCCTGCGCCTCGGCCTTCTTGACGGCAATCTGGTCGTCGGGAAGCGGGTTGCGGCTGTCGTCGATCGTTTTGAACAGAATGTGGCGGACCTTGACGTAGTTTTCCTTGAAATATTCGGCGATGGCTTCATCGGTCACGCCCTCGGGCGTTTTGAGCGTGGTGCTGCCGGTGTCGGTATAGTAATTGAAAAAGATCGACTCCACCTTGTAATACTGCTCGTCGAACGACTCCCGAACGGCGTCGGCGGCGATCTTCTGAATGCCGTTGTCGCCGTACAGATAATCGCGCAGCACGCTCAGGCTGGCGTTGTTCAGATAATAGTCGCGCACCATATCGATGTCCACGCCGTAATCGGCATAGAAAAGATTCAGCCCGTACTCGTTGCCGTCGCCGTAATCCTCCATATCCTGCTCGATATAGCCCTCGATGGTGCTGACGGCCGATTCGTCGGTCAGCTTGAGGTTATACTGCTTGAGCAGATGGTTGACGATGACCATACGCTTGGCGTTGAGGACCAGACTTTCCCACACCGCGTCGGCGTAGGTCATGCCGGTCTCCTCGTCCAGCACGGACGACCAGCCGAGGTTGGCGCCGCTGTAATAGTAGTTGATATAGGCGAACTGCTGCTCATAATACGCCTTTTCGGACGAAAGCATATAGGAAAAGGTACCCGAATAGAAATCCGTGCCTTCATAGCTGAACAGCACCGTTTTTTCCGCCCCCGACGCGCACGCGCAGAACGAGAACAGCATCGCCGCGGCAAGCAGAAGCACGACGGCCTTACGAACAAATTTCACTTTTTTACCTCCGATACTTTTGATCAAGCGGAAAATGCTTTGCGCGGCGCGGTAACACGGCGCGCCGAATCGGCTTACAGGTTATTATACCGTAATTCTTCCGATTTGTCTATACCTTTTTGTGATAATTTTGTGTATAGCTCCAGCACCCGACGTGCCGCGGTCAGACTGTTCTCGCCTTTCTCCAGCCGATAGGAGAAATGGCTGCGCTTGCCGCCGGAGGCGGTGATGCGTCCGCGCAGCTCGGGCAGCATCGCCAGCGCGGCGATGCGCTCCATATCCGGCGCGTCCGAGAAGAAGGAGAGCAGCGCCCCCTTCTGCTCCACCGACGCAAAGCCCAAAAGGCTGGCCGCGTTGCGCAGCAGCGAGATGTCGACCAGATTGCTCACCGGCGCGGGAAGCTCGCCGTAGCGGTCGGAAAGCTCGTCGAGCAGATCGTCACGCTCGTCGGCCGATTCAAGATGCGCGATCTTGCGGTAAACGTCGATGCGCTGCTGCGACGAGGGGATATATGCGTCGGCAATATACGCGTTGACGTTGATGTCGATGAGGCAGTCGCGCACCGAGGGGACATAGATCCCCTTCTCGGCGTTGACCGCGTCCTCCAGAATTTTGATATACAGGTCGTAGCCGACCGCCTCCATACAGCCGCTCTGCTCGGCGCCGAGCAGGTTGCCCGCGCCGCGCAGCTCCAGGTCGCGCATCGCGATTTTGAAGCCGCTGCCGAATTCGGTGAACTCGCGCACGGCCTGCAAGCGCTTGGACGCGATTTCGCTGAGCAGTCCGCCGCGGCGGTAGGTGAAATAGGCGTACGCCTTGCGGGACGAGCGCCCCACGCGGCCGCGAATCTGGTGAAGCTGCGACAGCCCCATGCGGTCGGCATCCTCGATGATGAGCGTGTTGGCGTTGGGCACGTCGATGCCGGTCTCGATGATGGTGGTGCAGACGAGGATGTCCACCTCGCCGTTGACCATCCCCTGCCAGACCTCGGACAGTTCCTCCTTGCTCATCTTGCCGTGCGCGACGGCGATGGATGCGTCAGGAAAATCCCTGCCGATGGAGGCGGCCTTGGCGTAAACGGTATCGATGTAATTGTGCAGGTAAAACACCTGCCCGCCGCGGCGCAGCTCGCGCCGGACGGCCTCGCGGAGGAGCACGTCGTCGTATTCGGCGACGTAGGTCTGCACCGGCACGCGGTCCTGCGGCGCCTCCTCGAGCACCGACATATCGCGGATGCCCGAAAGCGCCATGTTCAGCGTGCGCGGAATCGGCGTGGCGGTGAGCGTAAGGCAGTCGATGCCGACGGCAAGCTGCTTGAGCCGCTCCTTGTGCGTCACGCCGAAGCGCTGCTCCTCATCGACGATCATCAGGCCGAGGTTTTTGAAGCCGACGTCCTTCTGGAGCAGGCGGTGCGTGCCGACGACGATGTCGATTTTCCCGCATTTGAGGTCCTTGAGAATCTCGCGCTGCTGGCCCGCCGTGCGGAAGCGCGAGAGCATTTCCACCTTCACGGGGAAGCCGCGGAAGCGCGAAAGCATCGTCTGGTAATGCTGCCAGGCGAGGATGGTCGTGGGCACGAGTACGGCGACCTGCATACCGTCGGAAACGCACTTGAAGGCCGCGCGCAGCGCGACCTCGGTCTTACCGAAGCCGACGTCGCCGCAGAGCAGGCGGTCCATCGGGACGGCGCGCTCCATATCGCGCTTGATCTCGGCGACCGCCTCCAACTGGCCGTCGGTCTCAGCGTATTCGAACTGCGCCTCGAACTCCTCCTGCAATTCGTCGTCGGGCGGGAACGCATGCCCCTGCATCCGCTGGCGGGCGGCGTAGAGCGCGATCAGCTCCTTCGCGACGCCCTGCGCCGAGCTTTTGGCCTTCGCCTTGGCGCGCTGCCACTCGGACGAGCCCATTTTCGACAGCTTCGCGACGCTCTCGCCGCCGCTGCCGATGTATTTGCTGACCAAATCAAGCTGGTTGCAGGGTACATACAGACAATCGCTGCCCGCGTACTGCAATTTGATGTAATCGCGCGAGACGCCCTCGGTCGTCACGGTTTGCAGCCCCACATAGCGGCCGATGCCGTGGTTGGCGTGGACGACCAAATCCCCCACCGACAAGTCGGCATAGGACGAGATGCGCTCGCTTTTCTTCATTTTCGCCGCGCGGACGCGCTTCTGCTTCCCGCCGGCGCCGATCTCGGCGTCGGTCATCAGCACGAATCCGGCGCGCGGCAGCTCAAAGCCGTTCAGCGAGCGGCTGCCGTCGTTGACAGCCAGCGCCACCGCGTCTGCGCGCAATGTGCCGTCATAGGGGTACGCGACGACGCCCGCCCCGCGCAGTTTCTCCTCCATCGCCGTCATCGCGCGCGGCGAGGAGACGCAGAGCATCACCCGCCGTCCGGCCGCAAGGTAGTCCTTCGCGTCGTCGAGGAACAGCGCCGTGTTCTCGGTCAGCGGCGAGGTGGGGTTGGCCTGCACGGTGAACTGCGCGCGATAGGAAAACATCCCGCCCGCCTGCATGAACATATCCGCCGCGACGCTGCGGCCGGCCAGCGCGGCGAGCAGCGCGTCGCTCTCCTGCATCACGCCGGCAAGGGCGTACGTCGTCCGTCCCTGCTCGACGAGCAGCTCGAGCGTCTCGTGCGTCTGCCACGAAAAGGCACGGATGCGCTCGGCAATCCGCGAGGTCTCGAACAGCAGCACGAAGCAGTCGTCCAGATAGGACAGCAGCGTCGCCTTTTCGTCGTACACCAGCGAAAAATACTTGTCCTGCGCGGCGGGCGGAATGCCGTCCGCCGCCTGCGCGCATTCTGTGCGCAGGCTCTCGAGAGCCTTCGCGTCGCCCTGAAAGCGGGAAGCCAGTTCGGCGGCGGCCTGCGCCGTTTTTTCCAGCGCCGAAGCGGAGAACAGCACCTCGTCGGCGGGGATGCAGAGGTATTCGGTCGTATTTTCATACCGGCGCTGGCTGACGGTGTCGAAATAGCCGAGCAGGTCGATCTCGTCGCCGAAAAAGTCCACGCGGCAGGGGTAGGCCGACCCGGGTGAAAACACGTCGAGGATGCCGCCGCGCAGCGAGAACTGCCCCGCGCCCTCGACCAGCTCGCAGCGGGTGTAGCCCATCGCGGCCAGCCGCGCCGTCAGCGCCGCGACATCGACACGTTCGCCGCGCGCAAGGCGGACGGTGCCGCTTTCCAGCACGCTGCGGGGCATCGTGTACTGCATCAGCGCGTCGGGCACGGTGATGACAAGGTCGCAGGTGCCGGAAAGGATGCGGGTGAGCACCCCGAGCCGCGCCTGCTCGAAGTCCCGCGAACGCGCGCTGACCGCATCAAAAACAAAATCGCGCGCCGGAAAAACGGCCGCGCGGTCGGTATAGGCCGCGACGCCGTTATACAGGCGATACGCCTCTTTCTCGTCCGGCACGACGACGACCGCCGGCCGGCCGGCGTCCGAGGCGAGCGCGCAGCAAAACGCGCACCGCGCCGCCTCGCAAAGCCCGTTGACCAGCACGGGCAGACTGCCCTTTTGCACCGCTCCGGCCAGCGCGGCATACTCCGCGTCCTCACCGAAGCGCTTGAGAATATCCATACCCTTCCCTCTCCGTCAAGGCTCGAGGCGGAACGTCGTCCACTCGTCCTGCGGCTCGGCGCCGAGCGCGCGGTAAAAGCGCCGCGCCGCCTCGTTGCCGTCCAGACAGCTCCACTCCACACGCAGGCAGCCCTGCGCGGCCGCCTCGTCGATGACGTACCGCATCAGCGCGCCGCCGATGCCGCGGCCGCGGTGCGCCGCTTTGACGTACACATCCTCGATATAGCGGCAGGGCCGCCCGTAGCGCGAGGAATAGGTGGGAAAGTACAGCACATAGCCGACAAGTTCCCCCGCCGCCTCCGCGACGGCGACAGACGGATGCCCGTTTTGCAGCACGTCCCGCTCCAGTACGGCGGCCTCGACGGGCGTTTCGCCCTCCAAGCCCTGATAGTCCATCAGCTCCGCGATCATTCGCACGACCGCTTCAAAATCGCCCGTACACGCCGGGCGTATCGTCCATTTATCCATTGCAGCACTCCATCGCGCGCGCCGCTTCGCCCGACAGCAGGCAGGCGACGGCGGCGTAAATCCGTTCGTAATCGTCCTGTATCGCTTTCAGCTCGTCCGCCGTGAAACGCGAAAGCACCCAATCCGCCAGATCGTATTCCGGGTGCGGCTTGCCGCCCACGCCGACCTTGACGCGCGCCCATTCGTCGCCCACGGTCTCAATGATGCTTTTGACGCCGTTGTGGCCGCCGGCGGAGCCTTTGAGGCGCACGCGCAACTTGCCGAGCGCCATCGACACGTCGTCGTAAACAACGATCAGTCGGTCGGGCGTGAGCTTGTAATAGCGCAGCAGCGCGCCGACAGACTCGCCCGAGCGATTCATATACGTCTGCGGCTTGACCAGCAGGACGCGCCGGCCCTCCAGCACGCCGCGGCCGGTCAGCGCCATCTGCTTCAAATCGCGGATGTCGGCGCCGATGCGGCCGGCGATGTAGTCAAGCGCCATAAAGCCGACGTTGTGCCGCGTGCGCTCGTATTCCCGCCCCGGGTTGCCCAGACCGACGATCAGGTATTCAACGGGTTGCTTCCTCTCAAACAGCGCCATACAAGTCCATCCTTCGGAAATTTTGAATTCATATCAGTTTACAATAATTTTTTTTCATTGTCAAGCGAAGCCTGTATTTTTGTGCCGTTCGTCAAAAATATTCTAAGACGGTGAAAATATTCGCGTTTGCATATGGACAAACGGCGTAATATATGATAAAATAGGAAGGCTTGAACTTGATTCAAGAGGTCTCAACCGCACGCCGCGCGTAGACCCGGAACAAAGACGGCGCCGGAGCAGACAAGCAGTTTGTAAGAAAGGAATGTTCAACTTGGGGAAAAAGTACGTTTACCTGTTTTCTGAAGGCAACGCACAAATGCGCGACATTCTCGGCGGCAAGGGCGCCAACCTTGCGGAAATGACCAACATCGGCCTGCCCGTACCGCAGGGCTTCACGGTCTCGACGGAGGCCTGCACAAGATACTACGAGGACGGCGGCGTAATCGCACAGGACATCCTGGACGAGATTGCGCAGTACGTCGCGAAAACCGAGGAGATCACCGGCAAACGGTTCGGCGATCCGGCGAATCCCCTGCTCGTTTCGGTGCGCAGCGGCTCGCGCGCATCGATGCCCGGAATGATGGACACCATCCTGAACCTCGGCCTCAACCGCGAGGTCGCGGAGGGGCTGGCCGCGCTCACCGGCAACGAGCGCTTTGCTTACGACTCCTTCCGGCGCTTCATCCAGATGTTTTCCGACGTCGTGATGGGGCTGCCCAAGTCCAGCTTTGAAAAAATCATCGACAGCCTCAAGGCGGAAAAGGGCGTCAAGGCCGACACCGAGCTGACCGCCGCGGACATGCGGCGGCTGACCGACGAATTCCTCGCCTATTACAAGCAGAACATGGGGACGGATTTCCCGTCCGACGCGCGCGTGCAGCTCATCGAGGCGGTCAAGGCCGTGTTCCGCTCGTGGAACAACGAGCGCGCCATCGTCTACCGCCGGATGAACGACATCCCGTCAAGCTGGGGAACCGCGGTCAACGTGCAGGCGATGGTGTTCGGCAACATGGGCGAAACGAGCGGCACGGGCGTGGCGTTCACGCGCGACCCGTCCACCGGCGAAAACCGTCTCTACGGCGAGTTTCTGATGAACGCGCAGGGCGAGGACGTGGTCGCCGGCATCCGCACGCCGCAGCCGATTTCCGCGCTGCGCGAGGTGATGCCCGAGGTGTATGCGCGCTTCACCGAGATCGCCTCCACGCTGGAAAAGCATTACAGGGATATGCAGGACATGGAGTTTACGATTGAAAACCGCAAGCTCTATATGCTCCAGACCCGCAACGGCAAGCGCACGGCCGCGGCCGCGCTGAAAATCGCCGTCGATCTCGTCGCCGAGGGCCTGCTCTCGACCGACGAGGCGCTGCTGAAGGTCGAGCCGAAGCAGCTCGACACGCTGCTGCACCCGCAGTTCGACGCCAAGGCGCTTGCGGCCGCGAAGCCGGCTGCGAGCGGGCTGCCCGCCTCGCCGGGCGCCGCGGCGGGCATGGTTTGCTTCACCGCCGCCGACGCCAAGGCGGCCGCCGAGCGCGGCGAAAAAACCATCCTCGTGCGGCTGGAGACCTCGCCCGAGGACATCGAGGGCATGTACGCCTCCGAGGGCATCCTCACCGTGCGCGGCGGCCGCACGTCGCACGCGGCCGTCGTCGCGCGCGGTATGGGCCGCTGCTGCGTGGCGGGCTGCGGAGACATCCTCATCAACGAGGAGGAGAAGTACTTCACCGTCGCCGGCCAGACCGTCCGCGAGGGCGACAAGCTGTCCATCGACGGCACGACGGGCTGCGTCTACATCGGGGAGATCGCCACGGCGCCCGCGACCATTGCGGGCGACTTCGAGACGTTCATGAAATGGGCGGACGAAAAGCGCACCCTGCGCGTACGCACCAACGCCGACACGCCCAAGGACGCGCGGCAGGCGGTCGCCTTCGGCGCGGAGGGCGTCGGACTCTGCCGGACGGAGCATATGTTTTTCGAAGCCGACCGCATCGCCGCGATGCGCGAGATGATCGTCTCCAAGACGGTCGAGCAGCGCGAGGCGGCGCTGGCCAAGCTGCTGCCGATGCAGCGGCAGGACTTCGAGGGCATCTTCCGCGCGATGGGCGGGCTGCCGGTGACCATCCGCTTCCTTGACCCGCCGCTGCACGAGTTCCTGCCGACCGAGGAGGACGACATCCGGGCGCTGGCCGCCGAGATGCGCCTGCCCGTCGCCGAGCTGAAGGCGACCATCGCCTCTCTGCACGAGTTCAACCCGATGATGGGCCACCGCGGCTGCCGTCTGGCCGTCTCCTACCCCGAGATTGCCGTGATGCAGACCACCGCGGTCATCGAAGCGGCGCTCAACGTCGCCGCCGAGGGGATTTCCGCCGAGCCGGAGATTATGATCCCGCTCGTCTGCGACGTGCAGGAGCTTAAACGCGTCAAGAAGACCGTGACCGAAACAGCCGACCGCATCATCGCCGAGCGGAACGCCAAGCTCACCTACAAGGTCGGCACGATGATCGAGATCCCGCGCGCGGCGCTGACGGCCGACGCCATCGCCGCCGAGGCGGAGTTCTTCTCCTTCGGCACCAACGACCTCACGCAGATGACCTACGGCTTCTCGCGCGACGACGCGGGCAAGTTCCTCAAGGACTACTACGAGACCGGCATCTTTGAAAGCGACCCCTTCGCGAAGCTGGACCAGACAGGCGTCGGCCAGCTTGTGCGTATTGCCGCCGAAAAGGGCCGCGCTGCGCGTCCGTCCATCAAGATGGGCATCTGCGGCGAACACGGCGGCGACCCGTCGAGCATCGAATTCTGCCACAGACTGGGGTTGTCCTACGTCTCTTGCTCGCCCTACCGCGTGCCGATCGCCCGTCTGGCCGCCGCGCAGGCGCGCATCCGCGCCGAGCTGGGCTGATCCCGTATCCGTTGCAGGCGGGTCCGGCGCCGGACCCGCCTGTTCAGCCATTTTCGCAACTGCAAGGAAAGGCACACTGTACACCGACATGAAAAAATGCATTCTCTTTACCCTCCTCTGCGCGCTGGCGTTGCCGCTGTTCGCCGCCTGCGGCGACCCCGCAGGCAGTGAAAGCGCCGCGTCCTCGTCCGCACCCTCCGCGTCGTCGGGCGACGAAAGCGAGCCGTTCGTGGAAAACGAACGAATTGCGCAAATCAACCGCTGCCTCAGCGAGGAAGTCGACCGCACGCTGCCCTGCACCAACATCCTCAAGGGCCTGTCCTATACCGCTTCCAAGGAGCCGAACGCCGACTACGCCGACAACACGTCCGCGCCCAAGCTGACCGACGGCGTCACCACCGACCTGTTTGACAAATACAACTGGCTCGGCTTCTCGGGCGCGGCGGCCTTCACGATTGATTTCGACCTCGGCGAAGGGCACGATCAGGCCATCGCGGACATCAGCGTCGGCTGCCTGCGCCAGCTCGATTACGGCATCGGTCTGCCCGCCTCCGTTTCGGTACTGGTCTCGGACGACGGCGAGCAGTATACCGAGATCGGCAGGCTCTACACGCCGACGGGGCTGGATTCCAGCGACAAGCATGTTTACAGCTTCTGCTTCCCGAAGGCGACGACGGCGCGCTACATCCGCATTTCGTTCGCCAACTCGGAGAAATCCTTCCACTTCATCGACGAAATCAGCGCCTATGTCTATTCGGAGGACGGCGAAGGCCCCAAGGAGGACCCGTCGGCCGTCTCGCCGGGCGCGGACATCTACGATTACACGCTGGACCTCTCGCCCACGGAGCCGTATCCCGGCAAGGACGACGCCGACTATACCGTCCGCCAGAATCTGGCGCGGCTTGAGGGCGTGGACGTTCAAATCCAGCAGTTTGGTGAGATCATCGAGAGCGCGCTGGAAGCCAATTCGCCCGCCGAGGACAAATTTATGCTCATCGACGGCCAGAAGATGACGACGAACGCCTTCTCCGACCCGGCGCTGTACCATTTCGTCCGCGGCGACGGGCGCAACATTGTCATCGATTTGAAATACCTGATGGGCGTCTCGGGCTGGAGCCTGGAGCTTTCCGCCAACGCCGGCGCGGGGCTGGGCTGTCCGATGAATCTGGTTGTCTCGCTCAGCGAGGACGGCGAGAGCTGGACGACCGTGGACGCCGTCCACAGCGAAAACAGAGGGAAGAACGGCAATGAAACCGTCACGCTCGGCGGCGAGCTGGACGACGCCTACAAGGCGCGCTATGTGCGCTTCTCCTTTGTCGTTGACAACGGGCAGTGGAACGTGACCGACCATTACGTCAGCGTGTATATGTCCGAAATCGAGGTGTTCGGCACCAAATCCGCCGAAAGCGCCAAGCCCGCCGAGGACTGCGGCAGCGTGTACGGCCGCTTCGCCTCGCCCGACCGTCTCGACGGCGTGCGCAATCTGCTGTTTGCAGGCGTGGGCAGTCTCGGCACGGATGCGTTCACCTACGACAACGCGATGGACATCTTCGCCGTCCGCGACGAGAGCGGCAAGGTGACCGGCCTGCTGATGGACGCCGTCTGCATGGCCAAGGCGACCACGCTCGGCTTCACGCCGCAGTCCATCGAGAGCTATGAGCAGTATTTTGAAATCATTTTCGACGAGGAAAAGAACCTCGGCGCCATCGAAAAGGCGCGCGGCGAGATTAACGAGGCTCTCGGCATCACCGACAAGCTGCCGGTATATCTGAGCGTCTTTACGATGAACATTTCCGACAACGTGTTCGGCGAAATCGACGGCGAGACGGTGGATTACTCGGACAACGAAAACCGAAGCAGGGCCGTCCGTTACATCATCGACCGCTACATCGAGGCTTTCAATGCGCAGGGCTACGAGAATCTGTACCTCGCCGGCTTCTACTGGGAAAACGAGGCCATCAGCGTCGACACGCCCGCAGAGGACATCGAGCTGGTCAAGCAGTTCAACGCCTACGCGCACGAGAAGGGCTTCAAAACCTTCTGGGTCCCCTACTTTGACGCAAACTACTATTACTACTGGGATCAGCTCGGGTTCGATTTGGCCTGCATGCAGTCCAACTATTCCTTTACCGTCATCGACGAGCAGCGGCTTTACGCCAACGCATGGCTCTGCTGGGTCAACGGCCTGAGTGCGGAGCTGGAAATCGAGGACTACAAGAGCAAGGCCGGCACCGACAAATATAAGGCTTATCTGGAATGCGGCGTCAAAACCGGATACGCCGACAGCGTCAACGTCTATTATCAGGGCGGCATTCCGGGCGCCATCTTCTCGTCGAAGGATTACAACGACGACGAATTCGGCGTGTACAGAGATACCTGCCTCTATGCCTCCGGCGAGATGCCGGCCGACTACTACGAGCCGTCGGGCGCCGGATTGGAGGGTCTGCCCGCCGAACTGACGCTTGAGACGACCGACGGCAAAGCCGTCGAATTCACGCTGGAGGGAATCGACGGGCTGGAATCCGAAATCACGCTGCTGCCCTTCTACGGCGCGCTGCGTCTGAATGCGGACGGCACCGGCCGGTACGAGC
>ERZ827458.1357-NODE-1357-length-18434-cov-4.833778_pt1 | contig 18434 bp, 24 predicted proteins | sample MGYA00519706_ERZ827458 | MGnify/ENA primary metagenome ERZ827458 (study PRJEB31778, sample SAMEA3449309) | human gut metagenome | biome: human gut; feature: human-associated habitat; material: faeces | place: United Kingdom | collected 2010/2012 ...
TATCCGTCGGATTGGTTACAATATCCGGCGCGGCGGTGAGCGCAAGGGTAACCCACAGGGTACCGTCGCATTCGATCCGATCCACGCTGATTGTTTTATTGGAATTGGTAATGCCCATTCAGAAACCTCCATTCGGGGGATTCGTTCCCCCTACACTCCATTCTATGTACGTCCGGCCGGTTTCGACACCGTTCGACCATATGTGTCGATATGCTTTCGGTAAGTCACAGCGCCTTGAAAGGCCGCGCGCCCGACGCGGATCGGATGAAAGCCTCGCCCTATCCGCCGCTTCCGCACGACGAAAGCCGATTTTTTTCGCATTCTGCGGCGCAGACCCCGTACCAAAAGAAGAAGACAACCGCTGTACAGGCGCGTCCTACAAACCGCGCCTGCCGGATAAGGACGGCATTTGTATAAAAATCGTGCCGAAACGAAAAAAGCACTTGATTTCTGATTTGTGTTGTGGTATAATAAGCTCTGCTGCGGGAAACACCGCGGTGAAATATAGGGGTATAGCTCAGTTGGTAGAGTCGCGGTCTCCAAAACCGTTGGTCGTGGGTTCAAGTCCTACTGCCCCTGCCAAGAAAAAAGCACGGAAAGCCTTGATTTTACAGGGCTTTCTGTGTCTTTTTGTTTTGCCTGAAGCGGATTTCAGGCGGGTGCGTTTCTCCTTTTTTATCCTCCATTACACCCGCTTTATCCCCTAAAAGGCTGTCAAAAAGGCTGTCAGAATTTTAGATGTTCCGTCTTCCCGGGAAAAGTCATACTACCTTTGAAATTGCGAAAGGAGTAGACTTTTATGCCCGCAAAAAATCAAACCCGCCGGGACAATGGTGAGGGTACCGCCCCCAAGCAGCGCGGGGACGGACGGTGGTTCCGACAGATTACTGTGGAAGGGAAAAAGAAATTTATCTACGGGAAAACCAAGGCGGAGGTCAACCAAAAATTCCGGGAATTCAAAAAGATGCTAGATAGCGGAACCTACCGGGAAATTCAAAAGCAGACCGTTGAAGAGTATGTGCTGAATTGGCTGACCATCTATAAGCGGATCGAACTCAAGCCCAAATCCTACGATACGCTGGAGAGTACCATTCAGCATCAGATCATCCCGCATTTCAAGGGAATGCAGTTTTTTACTCTCACCCATGACGATATCCAAAGATTCATCAACAAGCTGGACGGTGATGGGTACTCCTATTCCCAGATCAAAAAGGCCTATCTGGCGCTGAATGCCTGTTTCAAGTTTGCTATGGTCAAGGATCAGATCGCAAAAAATCCCTGCTTTGAAATCCGTCTGCCCAAGAAAGCGGAAAAAGGCATCAAAACCATTGATGTATTGACAAAAGATCAGATGAGAGCATACTGTTCCGCCGCCGCGGCAACGTATGGTAACGGGAAACCGGTCTACCGACTGGGTTATGGATTAGTCTTGATTCTTTTCACCGGACTGCGGCTGGGCGAGGCGTTAGGACTGCGATGGGAAGATGTTGACTTTGAAAACAAGTGCTTAAAGGTGGAGCGTACGCTGGAATATGTCAAGAATCGACACGCCGGAAAGGGTGAGCCACACTATTGCTTTGTGGAGGGCAGTACCAAAACCACTTCTGGGGAGCGCACCATCCCTCTCAATCAGACGGCGTTTCAGGCGTTGAGAGAACTGCAGAAGATAAACGATCACTTTCCCAGAGTATTCTCCAACGCCAAAGGGAACCCGATAAATCCTCGAAATCTCAACCGGGCGCATGACTGTATTCTGGAACGGGCAGGGATTTCCCATATTGGAATCCATGCCCTGCGGCACACCTTTGCCAGCCAGCTATTTGCCAACAAAGTGGACATCAAAATCGTATCCCGGCTGCTGGGTCATGCGGACGTAGGAATTACATACAACACCTATATCCATCTGCTGAAGGAGGATCTGCCGTCCGCTACCGATACGTTGGACGGCATTCTGAATGTCGGATGAGCGAGAGGGCGGGCCAACTGGCCCGCCCTCTCCGGTTCACTTAATAATCCCTTTCCCGGCATTGTTTTGAATCCATCGTTCCAAGGCTTTGGCGCTGATGAGATACTTCCCGCCCATCTTTATCGCCGGAAATCCATGAACATGAACCAACTCGTAAGCCTGTCGTTTCCCGCATCGAAAAATTTCCTGTACTTCATGTAACGTAAGAAGGGTATCATTAAATTTCTTTTCACTCAACATAGCTGTCCCCCTTTGTATTTTTTATTTCAAACATAGTATGACAGAAAAGGGAAAACGGACGCTCACCTATTTAGAAATTTCGGCAGAAAGGCAATAGTTGAAACTGCATGGTAATTTTCAGAAATTATCCTCTCTTTAAGAGAAAGGGTGGAAGAAGACCGCAAAAAATTACCCTTTCCGACCGAAAAATTATGTTCCGCCGCCGGAAAATCACTATGAATCATAATTTCTCTTCCGAAATCTCGTGATTTCTCCGGATTTCTATGCTGTTTGATTTTCTTCCCTATCACAAAAAGGGCGGCTGTAGCCGCCCTTTTTGTGAAGCTGTGCCGGAAGATTTTTTATTCCTCCGGCACTTCTTCCCATTCTTCCAAGAGAAAATTGCTGTCTTCTTCCATCAGCTCAATCTTTGCCAATTCGGCCTCTACCTTTTCATCCAGGTCTTCGTAGGCGCTGATCTCCCGGAGCATTTTCCGGAACCCCACCTCTTTTGCCAGTTCTTTTATGTCGAACATCACGATACTCTCCATTTTGGTTCCTCCTTTGTGTTGGGTCTGTTTATAGTATAGGCCGCCTGATTCACGCGATCAAATCCTCCCACAACCAAACACTGCAGCCAGCGGGCGGCCTTTTCCGACATACTATCTCCGAAAAGAATTCGGAGGTGGTATGTTGAAGCAGAAAAACATAACTCGTGAGCAGAAGAAGCAGGTCAACCGCTTTCTTCAACAGATCTACGGGTTTCCCTTCAAAGCGGGCGGCGCTTATCTATGCGGTGCTGGTTTTGAAAAACAAGGGCTGTATACATCGGTCTATACGCTGCAAAAACAGGCGCTTCGCCGGATCCAGCATTCGGGAGCGGCTTACATCTCTCTCAACATTTTTAAGCCCCGGCAGGGCCATTGCCGAAGGGCGGAGAAACACCTGTGGCGGTTCAATCACATCGTCATCGATATCGACAGCAGGATTTTTCTCTGGGACTACGAAGCCGTAGAGCAGGAATTGGAACGGCAGATTCGCTGGTATGGAACCTACGGCGACGCGCCCATGCCGAACGCCATCGTTTTCACCGGCTCCGGCGGCTGCCATCTATATTACATATTTGAGGATCTGCCGAACGGAAAAGGAGGACGGATGGCGGAAGGAATTCAGGCGGTGAAAATGCAGCTGCTGGCCCGGTGGGTACAGATCGAGAAAACCTTGCAGGATGAAGGGCTGTATTTTCATGTGGATACCCAGGCGATAGACGCCAGCCGGGTATTTCGCATTCCGGGGAGCATCCACCCGGATACCGGCCGGATGTGCTGGATGAAGCCGCTGCAGTCAACTCCCTACGGCTACAAAGAATTTTGCCGTTGCTTAAGTGATGTGCCATGGAAAGGAGATTATGCGGTAGCAAATGCCCGTCGGGATATAGAGCGTGCGCGTTTCGGTTATGGCCGGAAGGATTGGAGAAGCGAACCATACGCCATGACAAAGCAATTCCTTGGAGCCAAGCGCCTGCGGGAACTGCTTCGGCTGGCCCATACCGGATGGGGCTTCCAGGACTGCCGGGAGTTGGCGGCACACTTCGCCTGGATCTGGGGACGGGATGCGGAGCTTTCCGAGGATGAAATTCGGGACAAACTTCGGGAGCTGAACGCCTGCTTTTACCAGCCGATTTCGGAGAGAGAACTATTTTATACTGCCAGAGGGAACGGAAAGAGCTATCGATACACCAACTCTCGCATCCGCCTAGCCTTAGGGCTGGATGGATCGGAGGGATATTTCGCCGGCCGGCGCTCGCGGGAATACAAAAACCGTGCCGGGAAAACACAGCTGCATAAAAAATGGATCGCGGCGCTGGTGCTGGCGGGAAAGAAAATCCGGGAGATCGCCCAGGAGATGCACCTGAGTATCTCCCTTGTGAAACGCCGCCGGACGGAGATGAAGAAAGCAGAGGGCTTTACCTTCTGGGCGGCCGTCCCAATTTGAGCGGCCGGAAATAGAATAGGAAAACGGCCAGACTGCTGCGAAATCGCAGTGGTCTGGCCATCGTGCGCAAAACAGGAGAAAAGGCTGGAAAAAGAGAGACAAAATGCATCTCCGCCGGGTATCAGACGGATTGTATGCATCCCTGCTTTAAAAAAGTTCGTTTTGGGCGCTATATTATAATCTTCTAAAGAAACGCCGCCGGACTAAAGCGGTCCCCGCCTTGGGTTTTGAAATTGAAATCGGATTGTATTCTGACTGTTTGTCTTACTAAAAGCGGCAACTGCATGGACAGGAATTTTGTTGCACAAAAGGATACCGCCTTTTTTCTGCTGTGCTTTTATTTTTTTACATCTGGGCTAAAAAGTAAATTGCATTCATCGATAATGTTTTCTATAATCCGAAGCTGAGATGGTGTCAGTTTTCTCATCTTCTCAGACAGCAACAGGAGATCTTTGTCAATCACATCACCTGTTAAGATATAATCAGTGCTTACTCCAAGTGCTGAAGATATTTTCAGAAGATTTTCAGGGCGCATAGCTCGCTTTCCAGCTTCGGCATAAGACACAAACTGTGTTGTCATATCACCTTTTTCCGCAAGTGCTTCCTGCGTCAGTCCAAGTTTCTTGCGGCGTTCCATAATTCTTTGCCCGATTTGTTGCAAAAATATTTCATCCTCTGACATCATCTCACCGCTTTCCCTCTTGTTAAATTATATCCACAACAAGCGATAAAAATAAGCGCATACTGTTGACTTTTATCCACAACTCACGATATAATATTGCTGTACATTTTTAAGACCATAAATAATGGTTGTACAGTTGGATTTAATCCATATTGCTGTTTTATATAGTTGCTAAAATTAACGAATTAAACAGATTGAAAGGCACAATCACTTATGGTATAATATATTTTTAAAATAAAGTCGTTTTTCTTTTGTAAATCGTGCATAATGCGGTTTGGAAAAATGAGAAAGGAAACTCTGCAGAAATGCTTTAGAGTTAGCAAAGTCCATGACCAATAAGAGAATAGTTTGTACAGCGATAGTTTGTGTATATATGTCTGTTTGTATTAGGAACTGCATGAAAAGATGCGGTTCCTTGTCTCCGCGCTTTTTCACGCCTTGCGTCAGCCTGTCCAAGTGATAGTGTGTCGCAGGGCGTTTTTCTATCTTCTGAAAGGAGTCAAAAAATATGAGTTTGAAATATACCTGCCCAAGCTGCAGAACTCCCCTGGGCTATGAGGGTTTGTGTTGGAAGTGTAAGTGTGAACAGGAAAGAAAGTCTACGCTGGCCTGGACACCGGAACAAATCAAAGAAAAGCAAAACGGATTGATTAAGAATATCCGAAAGCTGAATGATATGGAGGATCCGGAACTCACCGACTTCTGGCAGCTGCTGGGCTACCGGGATGCCATCACCCCGGAGATTCAGCGGGCAGCGCTGGCCGCAGAGGTGTTCTGGCCCTGCGAGATCTACTACCACGCTCCCGCCGATGTACGGGATGGTCTGATTCACGCGCTGTTGTCCACGAAAGATTCCAGCGAAGCGTCCAACCTGATGTGCTGTCTGGCCTTCCAGGGGGATGACAAGACACTGGAGGTTTTGCTGGAGCTGGAGCGGCATCCACGGCCCTGGCGCAAGGGCCTCTATGTGGACCCATACAGCTATGCGCAGATCGGCGGTTGGACCTTTGACAAGGAGGGCCAGAGAATCCAACTGGGCTTCGAAATCTGCTATCCTATGGTCAAAGGTACTACTGGCGAGAAATCTCCTGTCCGCATTGGCCGGGCGCGGGAGGACACCTGCCCCCATTGCGGCGGACGCATGGTGGACATGCTGGTGCTGGATGGCCGGGACGAACGGCTGAAGTTCCTGGGGCTGGACGGCATTCTGACCGCCGCCTGCTGCCCCAACTGCGTAGGATTTCTGAAAGATCCCGCCTTCAACCGCTTTACTCTGGACGGCGGCACGGAAGTCTTCCCCTCGGAACTCTTTGACGGGGCGGAGAAGATGGATTGCTATGTCAGTCCCGAGGACTACAAGGCCCTTACCGAAAATCCCTTTGTGCTGGGCAAGACGCCGGTGCCCCTGTTTTTCGGCGCAGCCTGCGAGGATGTGAACACCATCGGCGGTTTTGCCAACTGGGTGCAGGACGCGGAATATACCGCCTGCCCCCATTGCGGAAAGCCCATGAAGTATCTGGCCCAGATTCAGTGGGATACGGTGTTCGACTGTGCGGAGGGTACGCTTTATGTGGAGTTCTGCCCGGACTGCCATATCGTATCCATGCTGCACCAGCAAACCTGAGAGGAGCGCATCGAATGAACTTACCCAAACGCAACAGTGCGGACGGACGCTGTTACTGGATGAAGCCCGAGGTACAGGAGGAGCTGCAGCCGCTCTTTGACCAGTGCATCCAGGATGCTATTGACGGTAGGATTACCCGCTCCGATTCCCTCTGGCCTCCGGTAGTGGTCAGCAGTGAAGGCGCGCCCTTTCAGGTGTGGGAATTGCTTAGGGCATGGACCGAAACGCAGCGGACCGAAACCATGGATGCGGAAAAGGCTATTGCCTTCAGCGAAAACCTGCGCCGCCTGAGCCGATGGGGTGAAATTGACCACTATTTGCTTGATCTGCTGAAACGGGAGCTGCAGGAGAAGTATTTTGTCGTGACAGGCCGTGAAGATGACCACCCCTGGAATCGGGAGTATTCCCTGAAACCAGGTATCCGTGCAGAGGAGGTCCCGGAGCCGCTGCTGCGCTTTGCCTGCTATGTGGCGGTGAGCTATAAGATATATGGCATGAGCTTTCAGTATCTGGATACCAATTATCTCTTGGGCTTGGTCGAGAAAGTCCGGCCTGATATGGTGAAAAAGCTTCGTGAAAACGGGACCGGCAGGCTGCCGCTCCGCCTTCAAAGGAGAAAAACAGAGCACTTCGCCGCATCGGCCAACGATGCCTTTGCCATCATTCGCATCACCGCCAAGGACAGCACGGAGGAATGCTGCCGCGAAGTGCTGAACTACCTGTGCGAGCTTCTTTCGCAGGAGGATTTTCCCCGCAGCTATGCGGTGGAGTTCAAAGGACCGGAACAGAGGTATCTGCCCATCACAGGACTGCCCAAAAAGGGAATCCATCAGCTTTGCGCCTACGCCGTTTCATATCCGTCCCTTCATTCTCTGCTGGAACGGTACGCCCGGCTTGCCATGCGGCAATATGAGTGGTACACCAATCTCGGCGATGAGCAGTGCGCTCTCCCCGGAAGCTTTGCCGTGTTCGCTCTGGGAATGTTGGGACAAGAGTGGCGGCAGCTGGTATGGGATTATCTTGACCTCTGTGATGATGAGCACTCCCGCTTACAGGAAAAATTCCTCCGGGAGTATGTAAAACAGTTCGGCTTTACCGCCGACACCGTCCCCGTGTTTGTCCGGGGTGTGCTGTCTATGCAGAACATGAAGTATTCCAAGGATTATGCCGCATGGATGGCAAACGAAGAAAGCCTGAACGCTCTGCTCAGCGCAAAAGCCAATCTGTCCGAGATCGTTCCAAACGGTTTTTCCTCCGATGAGGATGACGATGATGACGAGGACGAGGAACCCGCAGAAGAAACAGAAGCCAGCCCGGAGGAAGTGCTGCAATACGCATGGGAAACGGTCTGCTATGTGATCTGGGGCAAAGCCAGCGCCAAGGGTGGTCAGAAAGTGGTGGAAGCAGCTTCGGAGGAACTGAAAGCGATTTACCGACAGATTTTTATTCCGATAACGAAGAACCTGGAAGGAAGTGGTGGCCTGCTATGAGTTTGCCAAAGCGTGACGGCGTAAATGACCGCTACTATCTGCTCCACAAGCCGGACACTTCTCCGGAGGTGTTGGCCGAGGCGGACCTGTGCATTCAGGATGTGCTAAACGGCACCGCCCGTGAAAATCACTCCGCCTATCCGACTGTGGTGCGAAACCAAAACGGAACGCCCTTTCTACCCAGCCAGCTGCTGGAGCGGTACCTGTCCCGACTGCCGCTGAAGGGCTTCCCCTATGAGGAGGCCGCCGCCTTCTGCGACGCCCTGCGGCGGCTGGCGGGCTGGAACGAAATTTCCCACGCATTGAGGCAGTACATAGAAAAGCAGGTGCAGGAGCGGTACTTCCTTGTGGGAGAGCGGGAGGATGGGTTTACCGTCTTTCCGCCCTGCACGGTGCGGCTGGAATTGCGCCCGGAGGATGTAGACGAAGGACTGCTGCGTTTTGCCTGCTATGTAGCGGTCTGCCATACGGTGTACGGGGCCAGCTACGACTCCCTCACCACCGAGCACATTCTCGGTCTGGTTTCCCAGCTTCGTCCGGATATGGTGAAACAGCTGAAAACGGGTGGCAGCGGCAAATTGCCGCCTGACATCCAAAAGCGGAAGACAAAGCACCTGACCGCCTCGGCCAACGACGCCTTTGCCGCCATCCGCATCACCGCCAGGGATTCTACTGAGGAGTGCTATGTTGAAATCCTGGACTACCTGTGTGCGGTGCTGGAGCAGCCGGAGTTCCCCCGCAGTTACTCCATAGAATTTCGCGGGCCGGAGAAACTCTACCTGCCCATCCCCGGTCTGCCCAAGAAGGGCGTCCATCAGCTTTTTGCCTGTGCGGTGCGGTACCCCGATCTGCACCCGGCTATGGAGCGATACGCTCGTCTGGCTATGCGGGAGTTTGAGTGGTACCAAAACCTCGCAGATGAAGCCTGCGCGATGCCCGGCTCTTTCGCCGTGTTTGCCCTGGGACTGGAGGACCCGAAGTGGTGGCGGCTGGTGTGTGATTATCTGGACCGCTGCGACGATGAGCACTCCTCCCTTCAGGAGAAGTTCCTCCACGCCCTGTTCAAGCAGTACGGCTTCACCGCCCAGTCCCTGCCTGTGCTGGTCCACGGCGTCCGGTCCATGCAGGAACTGAAGCCTGCCAAGGAGTTCCGCACCCTGATCGCCAACGAGGAGAACCTGGATGCTCTGCTGGAAATCAAGGGGCATCTGGAATATTACCTGCCGGAAGAATCCGGCAGGGACAAAAGGGCGCCGGCCTGCCTGTGGCGGGATGTGCTCTGGGCCATCTGGGGCTCATCTTCCGAAAACAGCGGCAGCAAGGTCATCAAGACGGCCCCGGAGGAACTGAAAGAGAAATACCGGCAGGTGTTTGCGTGAGGAGGATCTGCTATGACAGAAACGGAGAAAACAAAACTGCTGGAACAGATCGAGCGGTGGAATGATGCGGGCGAGTTCTCCCAGTGCATCCAGGCCATCGAAGCCATCCCGGAAACGGAGCGGAACTATCTGCTGACCCTCAAGCTAAGCCGGGCTTACAGCAACCTGGCGGTGCTGGGCGACCGCCGCATCCATGGCGAGGACGGCAAGGTGGACATGACTCCTCTCCGGCACGCCATCCAGCTGTTGGAATCCATCCGGTCCCAGGGGGAGAAGGACCCTTATTGGAACGCCCGCATGGGGTATTCCACTTTGATGGCATATTCCTCCTCCGCCACCGCCTATGAATACGCAAAACGCTGGCTGGCCCTGGCCCCGGAGGACCCGGCCGCCCAAAAGCTGGTGCGGGACTGCGAGGGGTATTTGGAAGAAGAACGAACCCTGGCGCTTGATTTAAAAGAACGGGAAGAAATCATCCGGCGGGAAACTCCCGATGCTGGAAAGGTTGTGATCTGTAAATGAACGGCGAAACAATTACGGCTTTTTTGCAGACGCATTGGTACATCGTCTCGCTGGTAGTGGGCGTGGTGGTTTTGATTGGGGCCATCCTGAATTGGAACTGGCTCTGCAACCCCACCGGCGCGCCCCACTCCCACCGCTATGGCCGCGGCTCCCGGCGGGTGATCTTCTTCCTGCTGGGTGTGGTGCTGATCGTGGTGGGCATCTGGGGCTTTGTGCTGACACTCAGGTAAGGAGGACGCGAACATGACAGCGGAAAAATATCCCACCTGGCTCACCGGCCATGTGAAAGAGTGGGCGGAGAAGCGTCTGCCCACCGTGACGCTCTGTTCCACCACCGGCAATGAACGGCTGGAGGTGTGGTATTACGGAAATCTGCTCACGGTGAAGGGAGAGCCTCAATCCTATATCATAGATGGGGACGAGGCCCCCGGACTGGTGACAGCCCGTGACCCGGCCAGCGGCGAGGAATTCGTCATCTTTGACGGAGGACGGCATGGCTACGACAATATGTTCTGCGATGAACACGATCCGGCCCAGCTGGAGAACCGTCCCCTCAAGCGGTACGAGATCCCCGCCTCCAAGCTGGTGCTGGAGCTGGGTTACAGCGTTGACTATGAGGATGAAAAAGCGATCTTCCGGCCGGACGAGGCGGATACCGTGGAGCTGATCAGCGGCGGGCGTATGCCATGGGAGCAGGTCAAGCGGGACGGCATTGACTATATCGCCCTTTACTATGTGAACGAGAAAGGAAAGCAAGTCCAAATTTTGGACGCAGAGCTGGCATAAGTACAGCCGTTCCATCCTTCGATGATTTGAGGAGGTGCCTATGACCCAAGAAGAACAGATCCGCCTCTATCGGCTGATGGAAAAGCTCAACTGGTTTTTCCACCAGGAGATGCACTACATGGATCGGGAGACGGCGGAAAAGACCGCACGGGAGTGTTACCCGGAGATTCGGGATTTTACCTACGACGTTTTATGGAACGACCTGCCCAAAGAAGTGCAGGAGCAGCTCATGGATGAGGAGGAATCCCTGTGAGTACGCTGATTTGCTCATTTGATGGTCTGCACGACAACAGAGTCCTGCGCTACTGCGCTGACTTTGAAACCCATACCCTGCACATGGATACCCGGACCGAGGCCGGAGAGAAAGTATCCGTTCGCTTTACCGGCCTGCTGGCCCACTGGTTTGAGAATGTGATCCAGGACAACATTCTCTTCGGCATGGATGAAATCACCGTGGACGGTTTTTTTGAACAGTACAAAGACCTGCTGGGCGGAACCATCTCTTACGGCTTTCCTGCCTGCTGCAGCATCGAGGAGCTGCGAGAACGGATGGAGCGGGAAAAGATCCGGGTATTTGTTATCGACTCTTCCCTTGGGCTGTGTGGATTTGTATTGGCTCAAGAGGTGGAACTGCAATGTCTATCACCGCTTATCAAATAGAACTTGTGGAATGAGAGAGAAGGAGGAAATGAAGGATGACTTTAGAACAACTCCCCCCTAAGGGCGTAAAGAGAGAACAGGCCATTTTGGAATTGGGTAAGGAGGAAGCAAACGGCGAACTGCTCTTCCAGCTTGTTCAAACCGAAAAGGGCAAATGCAAAACGGCGGCCCAGAAGGCTTTGGCGCAGCTGGAGTATGCTCCTGCTGCCCCACTGTGGACCAAACTGGTCAAGGGCAAATGGATGGGCAGCCATATCATGTCAGATGCCTGTTCGGATTGTGTATCGGAGCAGATTGCTCCGGTCATCCTGAAAACCCTGTCCAAACTGCTGGATGAGGCGGACACAAAGCCGCTGGAAGAAGAGCAGGTAGAACAGATGAATTTCTGCCTTCATTTGATGCTGGGCAAAGCCTCCCCCAAGATGCTGGAGGTGTACCGTTTTCTGGCGGAAAATACAGAGCGGATCGGACAGCTGAAGCGCACACCCTTTTATGACAGTGATAAATGCACCACATGGCACATTTCCCAAGGACTGGGGCTCTATACAGTAAAGCCAAAGGAAATGGAGAAGATCCCGGCTGTGGTTTTGACCGCCTCTTTGATTCACAACCCGGATGAGCGGCTGCAAGCACTGGCCGATGAACTGAATGAACGCTATGGCGGCAGCTGGCTGATCCCGGTCTTTATGAAAGCGATTATTACTCAGCCCAAGGAGCAGGTGTATGAAGCCTATTCAACTCTGCTGAGTACTCCCAAGGCGACCTACCTGTTTAACGCCCTGGGGATGCTGGATTACCGCTGCTACCCTGAGGACTGGACCTATGAACGCCTGGGACCTGATGGAATGACTGCGTTTGTTTTTTGGGGACACTACCGCTATGCGGCCTATGACACGACCTTTATGTTTGAACGGTATGTGGATCTGGATGAGCGGTGGCTCTTTGATCTGGCCAAAGACCCTGAAGGTCAAAAACCCATGGTGGCTTGGCAAAGTTACAACCGGGGCGGTGTTCTCTATGAAAGCTACGACGAAATGTTCATCAGCCTGCTGCCCCGCAAGGTGGAGAACCCGGAACTGAAGCGCGTTTTATGGGACTACTTCCGCATCCGCAGCCAGAAAAAGAAGGTGGCCAAAAGCATCACTGTTTACCAGGATGCTGCCAAGCGGTTTGGCGATTAAGCGAGAATAAAGAGACTGGCCGAAGGAGTAATACAGCGTGATCGGGACCGATGAAAACCGGGCGGTGCTCCATGTGGAGATTGTCTTCTGGAGCGGCAAGCGAAAGATTCCCCCAGTCTGGTCAGCGGAAAGTATCGCCCCCATTTTGTTGTCACAGGAACCACCGAATATCTGGGAGTGTGTTTCCTGGATGGAGTTGAGCGTTGTGCATTTGATGAATCGGCTTTGGGGAATGCTCAGCCCCTCTATCCGGATACTGTGGATTACAGTTCGTTAGAAGACAATGCCGAGTTTTTGATCTATGAGGGAGCCAATGCCGTTGGTAAGGGGCGGGTGCTGGGCCGAACGATCCCCTATCAAGTAAAGCAGCAGAGAAAGTAGGTGCTTTATGTACCAAATCGCATATATTGGCCGCTGGGAGAGTCTCCCGGAAACGGCTGCCGCCATCTGTGACCATGACACGCCCAAGCTGGAGGCGCTGCTCCAAGGCGGTCTGGATCTGGGTGTTCCCATCCAGCTCAGCGAATACATCAAGCTGATGCCATTGGAGATTGCAGTTTTTTGCAATGATGTGCCCATGATCCACTTCCTGCTGGAGCATGGAGCTGATCCCGGTCTGGCGGAGGAACAGCCCCTTCTGCTCACCGCCGCCCGCTGCTGCGGGCCGGAGGTAGTGGCCCTCTTTGCGGGACAGGCCGCGCAACTCAGCCCCAAGCAGAAACAGCGGGCGTTCCAGGAGATCCGATGGGGCAAGCGCCCGGAGAACATCCCCGTGCTGGAGCAGGCCGGGATCACCGTGGCCAAGTTCGGCGGCGAGGCGTTCCGGGCGGCGGTATCCGATGGATATGCCGAGCTTGCCAAACTGCTGCTGGAAAAAGGGGCAGACATCAATTACCACAAGCCGGATATGGTGTTCCCTTACGCCTCCACCCCTGTCACCGAGGCCGCCCGGTCCAACAACTTTTCCATGGTGCGCTGGCTGGTGGAACAGGGGGCGGACATCACCCTCTCAGATAAATACGGCGACCGTCCTTACAGTGTGGCAGTTCAGAACAAGAACCAGGAGATGGCCGATTTCCTGAAGGCCCTGGAACCGGAGGACTGGCACAACGAGCAGGAAAAGGTCCGGCAGCTCCTGCCCTATAAGCTGCCCGCCAAGCTGGTGGAATACTTGAAGACCGGCCCCCTGCGGCTGGAGTTCCCGGAGCAGGAGTGGGTGAAATGGGCAGAGCTTTACTCCTTCCTGGATGTGCAGGAGATGACCTGGAAACGGAAAAAGCTGCTCTCCCTCATGGTGCAGATGGACAACTACAGCGACTATCTGCTGCTGTGGAGCCCCAGAGACAAAAAGCTGTGGTATCTGGATATCGAGCATGAGGAATTTCACCCTCTGGCCAAATGGGACGACTTCATCGCGGACCCCGGCCGGTATTTGAACGGGATGATCGAGGGCGAGTTTGAGGAATGAGGAGCAAATCATGACATCAATCGACTTTCTGAACAAGGTACATAAAAGCCTGGACTCGCAGGAATACAACCTCTCTTTTTCTCCGGCCAAGTCCAAAAACTTCATGCTGTACTGCAACGGTAACTTTATCGGCGGCCTGTTCGATGAGGAGCTGTGCTTCGTCTATGCTGACAGTGTGAGCGAACTGCTGGGTCAGCCGGAACCCGTTTACCGCGGCTACTCCAGCGCCGCCCAGCACAGGATGCTGGCGATCCCGGAGGAACACTGGGCGAAGGCGCTGAAACTGCTCTATGCCGAGAAATTTGACTGGAGCCGTTTGGTGTACGACATCACATACACCAGCATTGGCGCGGCTGTGGTGGAGGACTTCTACGACGAGAATGTAGTATTTCTGCGCTTCTGCTTTGACAAGGAACTGTTGAAAAAGAACCCTCTGGACCGGCAGGGCCGTATCCTACGGATGGTCTATCTCAATCAAGACCTGACAGAAGCGGGCAAAGTTCTGTTCCCCAGACTGATGCAAAAGTTCCTTGTTTTTACAGATCGAGGCGGGAAAACCAGTCTGGAAACCATGCTGAAACGGTGGTACACCGCGCTGGAGAAGGAGTACCGCAGTCAGATAACGGGATAAGGAGGGCGGCAACATGACAGAAGAAAACAAGACCCACATTACCCACCTCAAGGTCACGGATGTCCCGTGGCATCGGCTCACCACCGCCTATGGCCGGGGGACGGATTTTCCCGCTCACCTGACGGTGCTGGAACAGATGCGCGATTTGGCGTCCGTCAAAGAGTCCCTCTACGAGCTCACCGCCAATATGGAGCACCAGAGCACCCTGTGGCACGCCACCCCCTTCGGCATGGTGTTCCTGTGCCGCATTTTGGAGAAGTCCCTTGCAGAGAGCGGGCAGAACCCCGCGGCCCATTTCCTGGCCGGGGAACTGCTGGACTTCTTTGCCTGCATCCTCCAGTGCTTCCACGATGGAGATGAGATGGAACACGCCGAGGCGCTGCCGCTGTTCTCCGATTTGTTGAAGGAAGAATATCTGTGGTCGGAGGAATACGACGAGGAAGAAGATGAGATGCGCTATGAGGAGGACGAGGTCTTCCCCGATGACCTGTTCTACAGCTTCTATTACTACTCCTGGCAGGCGGTGCTGGCCTACCGAGGGGTACTGGAGCGGGAAGTTTCCACGGAGTTTGCTCCCAAGATCGCGGCAGTTCTGGAAGGGCTGTAAAGGAGGATGCGCCGATGTTTGAAGAATTCTATGAGATGTACGAGCCGGAGGAGCGGGAAGTGGTCGTCCTCATCAATCGAATCTTAGGCGGCGGCTACCACAGCCGGGGCGGCTTTTGGTCCTTTTCCGCAGTCACCTTGGGGATGATGTTCTGCGATACCGGTAAGGTCAGCGCCAAAGAGGAACGCTTGGAGTGGCCGGTTGCCGATGAGGAGCGTAACAGTGAAAAGGGCTGGAGTCGCTTCCAGAACGAGCAGATCTGCCGTCTGCGAATCCGCCGGATGAAAGAAGAATGGGCAAAAGGTCTGGTGGCGCGGCCCTGGTGCATCTCCGAGGTGGTCAAGGCCCATGAGGACTGCCCGGAGCTTCAGGCTGTTCTGGATGAGTACCATAAGCCGGTGGTAATCCAAGACGAGGCGCTGGGTGAACTGACGCTGGACAAGAACTATGATGCCTTCGAGGGGGAAATCCGGTGGTGCGGAAAGGATGTGCTCCTTTCTCTGGAGGTCAATGCTGAGAGCAAGCCCTCCTGGACCCGCGCCCGCAGCGCCGCCAAGAAGCTGCTGGCTGACTGTGAAACCTGGGACAAGGCTATGCGGGAGCTTGCGGCAAAGAACCTGACCGGGCTGGCCAACAACTGGCTCTCCCAGGATGAGGAAAACCCCCGCAACCCGGAAACAGACCCCATCACAGAGGAAGAACTTGCCCGGCGGATCAGTATGACAAGCCTGTCCGTCACCTCCGGCGGCAGCTTCACCGCCTATTTTGACTGCGACGAGATGTTCACCGACCACGCGGCGACGGTCTACGGCTCCTTGAAAAAGGGCCTCAAGGATGCCCATATTGAGGGGTAAGGAGACGCCTATGAAACTGTATGAGTACTGGCTTGGGCTGCATCCTCTTGATTGGGAATTTTGTTTTATGCCAGTGCAAACCTATAAAAACTTCATCACAGAGCAGTATCATAAAAACCCCGCTTTTTACAACATATCAGCAGGTTCTATTGAGGCGGTATTGGCACACATTGACGCCATTTTATCTGCGGCCATGGAGGATTGGAATAAAACCACGAATCATGCTGCCCTGCGTTGCCCCCCAATGATCTTTCCTCTCCCAAAGGGTCAGGAGAGCCATGCAGCGGAATTTGCTGTCATTCTCAAGATGGATCATGACGGAGACACAGTAGTCTATTCGCCAATTCCATTACCCCATCTGGAAAACCAATAAGGAGGCATTTCTGTGAAACTGAACTGTAAACGCATTGATTTACCATATACACCCGGCGAGGAGATCTTCCACTTTCCCGAGGACACGGGACTGCCTTTTCTCTTCGATGTAGCGAAAGAACTGACTGCTGATCCTGCTGCCATGGATGCGGTGGGAGAGGCGCTGGATGAGGCGGAGAAATTGGCGGAAAAGGCCAAAGCCGCCATCAAAGCGGCGCTGGCGGACGAGGACAGCCGCTACCATAGCGTTGTGACATTTTTCATGGAGTTCCACCGGGACGAGGTAGGCCCGGAGATTGCGGCGGAGCTTTTTCCGGGAACCGACCCGGCCAAGCTGTCATTTGCCGAGATGGTGGACTTTTTGAAGCTCAAGCGGTTCGGCAGTCTGGTGGATAGCGAGATGAACCAGCAGGTTTTCATTCTGGACCTGTCCTTCAACCCGGAAATTACCGACGAACTGATGGTGATCTACTTTGACTTGAACAAGGAGATTTTCTGTATTACCCATGAGAGCTGAGAAAGAATTGCTGCAATTGATCACAAACACAGAGCCGGTGGACAACGAGTTCTTCCTTCGGGATGGAGCCGTCTATTTCTCCGGTCTATATGAAAACGGCTTGTTAAAGGGTGTTGCGCCCAAAGACTTCTGCTGCTGGCATTACTGGGGCAAATCCTCTACGGCCTGCTTTCTCGGCGGGATTCGCCTGCGTGGAGCAGACCCGGCATCGTTTCGGGTGTTAAACTATGCCTACGCGATGGATAAAACAGCCGTCTACACCACCAGCGGGAGAATCTCGGATGCAGAACTGGCAGCCTTCCAGGTGTTGGACAACGGCCAGAACGATTCGGGTGCGCCCCAGGGATATGCAAAGGACAGCCGGCAGGTCTACTTCCACAACGGAGACGGCAAGGTAAAGATCATCAAGGGCGCGGAAGTTTCCTCTTTCCGCTCGTTGGGCGATACCTATTTTGCCAGGGATGAGAAACGAATCTATGCTTACGGTAAGCAACTTCCCAAGGCGGATCTGCCCTCATGGGAATTGCTCAGTCACTGGTATTCCCGCGATGCCAAGCGGGTGTACTACCTCAACCGGGAGATCAAGGGCGCAGATCGGGACAGTTTTACAGTTTGCACTCCTGTGGACGCGGCTCTACTTGCCGATCATCTGGCCCGCGATAAAGACCATTTTTACCAAAACGATGAGATGATCGAAGAAACACAGTGGCTGGAACAGCTGCGCAAAATGACCCAAGAACCGTAAACGGAGGAAAACGACAATGGACTATTTGAAGATATTGCGTGAAAACCCTGGTTTGGCAGAGGAATTTGATTCGCTGTTTGACTTCTTCCTGCTGGATGAGTTATTCCCGCGGAATGACGCAGAAGGCCGATGCACCTTTTCCCTGCCCGGCATGGCCTTTGCCAGAGATGGCTCCGGCGGAGAATACCACCTGTTGGAAGATGGCTCCATTGGATATTACAGCAGCGAAGGTGAGGCAGGCCGTCTGGCCGAGAGTATGGACGATCTCTTTTCCCTGCTTGTGAGCTGTATCTGCTGGCACGACTGCTGTGACACAAAGCAGTATGTAGATTCCAAAACACTGGAGGAGTATGGACAGAGACAGCGCAACTGTAACTTGGAAGATATGGATATGGACAGCTTGCAACGGGTGTCTGATGCCCTCGGCATCCCTGCCGGTGAGCCGCTGGCTCCGGTTCTGGAGCGGTTCCGCAAAGCAACCCAGCGTGAGCCTCTGTATCAGTGTATATTTCACGAGGACGACGGAAGCCTGACCGAATCATACGGTTTGATGTTTGAATGAGAAAGGAGAAATCACGATGAAAGCATTTGACCCCAATTACAAACTGCTGGACGAGATGTATCAGGACAATTACTATCCCACTTTTCTGGTGGACAAGGTAAAGGATGAACTTCAGAAGGTCATCGATCTGCTGGAGAGCGGCGAAACCGACACCGAAGTGGTGCAGGAGACGCT
>ERZ827458.1360-NODE-1360-length-18409-cov-3.379481_pt1 | contig 18409 bp, 18 predicted proteins | sample MGYA00519706_ERZ827458 | MGnify/ENA primary metagenome ERZ827458 (study PRJEB31778, sample SAMEA3449309) | human gut metagenome | biome: human gut; feature: human-associated habitat; material: faeces | place: United Kingdom | collected 2010/2012 ...
TAAGTTCCCAGGGACATTAAGACAAAGTTTGAGTAACTTGAGATTTCATAACTTAAGTTCCCTGAGACCTTACGAAGTCACAGAAGTTACACTTATGATGCTTATGGAAAAGTCAAAGAGATTAAAGACCACAGAAATCTATTAAATAACAGTGATCAGGCAGTTTAAAAAGTCTATACCTATGACAGTTTTGACCGTGTAAAAGAGATGACTTACACAGAACTTGATTGGAACAGAAGGAAATGTCCTTGCAACTGAGAGATTCAAAGGGGATGATACGCAATATTATCTGTATAATGAAGATATTCAGGGAAGTACAACTAGCCTAGTGAAAGAAGATGGAAGTGCAGATGCAACCTATCAGTATACGGATTTTGGAGAGACAATTATTCATGGAGATGATCAGGCGAAAAATGAAGTGTGTTATACTGGTGGAATCTATGATCAGAGTACGGGATTGTATTATCTGAATGCACGGTATTATAATCCAGAAGATGGTAGATTTATGACAGAGGATACCTATCGTGGAGATACGACAAAATCGGAGACGGGACATTTATATGTGTATTGTGCGAATAATCCGGTGAATTATGTGGATCCTAGTGGGCATTTTTTAGTAAGTACAGCAGTTTTAGTAGGTGTCGGAGTAGGAGGAATTGTTGGTGCAGTAGCTGGTTCATATAAAGGTAGATTAGTTGCTAAAAGATTAGGATATAAAGGGAAAAAAAGAAATTTATTTATAGCAACATATGGAATTAAAGGAGCTGTAGTAGGAGCCATTATAGGAGCATTTGCAGGTTATGGTATCGGTTGCTAAGGGAGCATCATCAAGTAGTGGATTAGCGGTAAAAGGAGTCAATAGTGCAATAAGAAGAGTAGCTTCTGATCAAAATAAAGTAAGGCACATTATGCAGAGTAAACATGCGTGGACAAAAGTAACAAAAAAGAATCAGTGGAAGTATGTAAAACCAATTGTAAAAAAGGCAATGAAAAGTGGAAAAATGGAAGCTATAGGAAAAACTAAAGGAAAAGAAATTGTATATAAATTTGTATACAATTATAAAGGGAAAATTATCGAAGGTACATGTATAGCTAAGAAAGGAGTTGTAAAATTAAGTGATGCATGGGTTAAAACAATTGGTTTATGATAATCAACCATTTTTTTCTTCAAATCAAACTGGAAAAACGAATCGAGAGTTATATATTTTGTGGAAACAAAATAAGAGAGATGATATTTTCTTACTTTTATATACACAGCTTTGGATGGTATTAGAAGAAGTTTATATGGAGAATGTTATAGATTATTATAAGAAAGATTGTTATGAAAAAAAACTTTTTTTTGAATTAGTAGAATATCAAAAAAGGTTTTTTAAAAAAAATATCAAAATACAATTACTTACAGGTTATTTTTATGCGACCACGGAATATTTATTTTTCTTAAATAAGGAAAATGATATTTATAATATAGTTGATGAAGGAAAAAATATAATAAAAAAACTATATGATAATAATCAAGAAAAATTCGAAGTATATATTTTTTATATTTGCATTTTACAAGGAAAGAGAAAAAAATGGATAAAAAAAAGAAAATGGTATTTACGAGAAATTAAAAAACTATTTCCAAGTAATTCGGAAATAGATCAATATTTTCGGGAAATATTTTTACTGTAAGTAATGTTAAAGACTTTGTAACAATGATAGTATGTAATATACAATTACAAAATAAAAAAGATTCTTTTATTAAAAAATCATATTCCATACCTGTTGGTATTTTTCCAGGGAATAAAGCAACCATTGACGACAAAGGGAATATATATGTTGCGACTGGAATGTTAGGTGTCGTTCAGAAATTTAACAAGAATGGCGACTTTATTAAGAGTATCTTAATTAAGGATGATATTGATATGATTAAGAATGAAAGAGATGGAATTCATGTATATGCAGGCAAGTTTGATTATACGGATTATCATATAACAGAGAAAAAAATAATAGAAAAAGAAATAAGTGAAACAGATTTAGATCATATAAAATCGGGACCCAATGAATTGGTGATTGGTAATTTCTGGATTTTCAAAGGTAAAATTACAATCTTGAAAAGTAGTTTATTTCCAATAGATCCTTTTATTATTATGTATACAGCTATATTGATGGAAATTATATTTTGGATAAAAGCAAAGATAAGTCGGTTTAGAGAAAACAAAAGCAGCAAAAGTGTAGTGATAACAGGAGGAGACGAAATTGGAAGTTAATGTAGAAATTGTATTAAGTTATAATGATGAAGAAACAGATTGGAAAGTAAAAAAAAATATTTCTAAATTCATATACAGATTAAAGAAATACAGAACAGGAAATCGATTTTCTGGAGAATATACATATAAGATTAATCAAGATTCAGAACTATATAAACAAATAATTGAATTTTATAAATCAAATAGGAAAGATGTAGAATTTATCTGTTTGGATTATGATGTTAAAGTTTCAGATGAAGAATTTGAAAAGGCAAAAGCATTCGTTTTATGTTTTCCAGAATATTACTGTGAAGAATACGAAGATATTGAAAATGAATATAGTGAATGTGAAAGTTGTCATAGTAAAGAAAAAACAAATAGCTTATTTTATGCACAACCGAAAGGATATATAAAAAAACATGAGAATGATTATGGGTTTGCAGGATTGGATGGAACAGGAGAGTTGTTGTTATTACCAAAACTGGTGGAGAAATTAAAAAAATCAGGAGTAGATAAAAAATATTTTCAGCCGATTATAAGCAAAAGTAAAAAGATATTAGGATATACTTTTATTACTGATAATATATTACCACAGAAAAGTTATATTGATGAAAATTATAAATTTGAAAATCAATGTGAAAAATGTGAAAGAATAAATATGACAGAAAATGAAAACATTTTCTATTTCATACCGAAAAGAATAACAGAAGAAGGAATAAAAAATTTAAAGGATGTAAATAAGACATATGAATTTTACGATGAGTATAGGGAAATTATAATAAGTAAAAAGGTTGCACAAATTATAAAAGAAAATGTTCCATATGCAAAATTTTACCCTGTTATTTTAGATAACAGAAATTAAAAACAAATCAACTATTCAGGAACCACCCCACGATTCTCAACGATCGTAGAAAACACGATCATCGTACTAGTCTTCCCAAAGTGCTGCAATTTCCCAATAAATTCATCCAGTTCCATCGTACTAGGAAAAGCAACCTTCAGCAGCACAGAATAATTTCCAGTTACACAATCACATTCCAATACATTTGGGTGTGCTCGAAGAAAAGGATAAACTTCGGGTTTTTGTGCAGGGCTGATCTCAAGACTGATATATGCTTTAATATGATAACCAAGTTGGATCGGGTCAACAGAAGCATGAAATCCAGTCAGAATTCCTTCCGCTTCCAACCGCTTAATTATTTAAAGTAAATCAAGACTTTCATTAAAAAAAGAAAAGATGAAACACAAAATTTGAACTTTAAATTTGGAAAGACAGGATTAAGGTTTACGAACATTGCATACTGTGTTAAGCTCCAACACATAAAATCTTGAAACAAAACGACAGCATGAGTAATCAGAAAAGAGGAAGACAATGTTAAGCAGAATGGAACACGATTCAATTGGAGCATTAAACGTACCAGCGGAAGCATACTATGGAGTTCAGAGTATGCGTGCAGCCACAAACTTTCAGATCACACACCGTCCATTACATCCAGTATTGATCGACAGCATCGTAATGGTCAAAAAAGCAGCAGCGATCACGAATGAAAAGTCTGGAAAACTTGACCAGCAAATCGCTCAGACAATCATTCAGGCATGTGATGAGATTCTGGATGGAAATCTAAGAGATCAATTTATCGTGGATGCGATCCAAGGAGGGGCTGGAACTTCTGCCAATATGAATGCAAACGAAGTGATTGCCAATCGTGCGATAGAAATCCTTGGTGGAACCAATGGAGATTACAGTATTGTACATCCAAACGATCATGTCAATATGTCACAGTCTACGAACGATGTAATCCCAACGGCAGGAAAGATCACAGTCTTAAAATTACTTCCACAGACGATCAAAGAACTTGAGAAATTAGAAAAAGCCATGGAAGAAAAAGAAGCAGAGTTTGATGATATCCTCAAGATGGGAAGAACACAGCTTCAGGATGCCGTTCCAATGAGACTAGGACAAAGTTTTGGAGCATTTGCACATGTCTTAAAGAGGGATATCAAGAGACTGAAAAATGTTATGGATGAGATGAAAGTCTTAAACATCGGAGCAACAGCAATCGGAACAGCGATCAATGTAGACCCTTACTATCTTGCAAACATTTCTTATGAATTAAGCAAAGTTGCAGGAATTTCATTAAAACAGGCAGATGATTCTAGCAAGACAGAATGGTTCATCCATCATGCCAGGAAAGATCAACCCAGTGATTCCAGAAGTTGTATCACAGGTTGCATACCTGATCATTGGACATGACTATACGATCACGATGGCAGCCGAAGCCGGACAGTGCGAAGAATATATTGAAAAAAGTGTTGGAATCTCAACAGCGTTATGTCCATATATCGGATATGCAAAGTCTGCTGAGATTGCAAAGAAATCACTAAAAACAGGAATTTCTGTAAAAGAGCTGGTATTAGAAGAAGGTCTGTTAAAGGAAGAAGAATTAAAAGAGATCTTAAAACCAGAGAAAATGACACAGCCTATGAGAGAAAAAGTGATGAAAGCAGTATCATAAATACAATTAGAATACAAAAAAGAATGAAAAGTAAGAAGAGGCTTTGGAGAAATTCAGAGCTTCTTTTATTGCAATATCCTCTCGCACAAGATATAATACATAAATAGAACATAAGTACGATTGGAGGATGGAAAGAATGATAATAATTCTATGCTTAGACAACAACAACGGTATGATGTTTAATGATCGAAGGCAGAGTCAGGATCGAGGCTTGCGAGAGTATATTGCGGAGATGACCAAAGGGGAGAAGGTCTATATGAATGCATATACAGAGAAGTTGTATGAAGAGATCAACGATCCGGTTGTTTGTGAAGATTTCTTACACAAGGCAGGAAAAGGGGAGACTTGTATTGTAGAGAATCTTCCATTAAAACCAGTGATAGATCAGATCGAAGAGATCGTGATCTTCCGCTGGAATAAAGTTTATCCGTCCGATCAGGTACTGGATGTGGATCTTGAGGAATGGAAACTTGCAGAAGAAGAACAGATTGAAGGTTCCACTCACGAGATCACAAAACAGATCTATCTTCCAAAACAATAAGCTAGATCAGAAAAGAATATAACAAGAGGAGAAACAGTTGATGATGAGAGTAACAAAGAAATTATATGCCCTGCTGATCGCAGGAATGATGGCGGTATCACTGGCAGGATGCCAGAGTACAGGCAATAGCAGTAATAGCGGAAACGCACAGAGCGAACAAAGCAGCAAAGGAAGTACAAATTCTTCCACCAAATCTGTATCATCTGACAATATTCCGGATTTTTCAGGGAATATGACGGTTGCTGTTGATAATAATAATCCAGATTTTACATCCAAGGATCTGACAACAAAATCCTACGAGTCTTACAGCAGACTTGACTCTGAAGGAAGATGTCAGGTGGCGGAAGCGTGTGTTGGAAAAGATATCATGCCAAAAGGAAAACGTGGAGCAATCGGTATGGTAAAACCAACCGGATGGCATACAGCAAAATACAATAACGTTGATGGGAAATATCTATATAACCGTTGTCATTTGATCGCTTACCAGCTGACTGGTGAGAATGCCAATAACAAGAACCTGATCACAGGAACAAGATCTTTTAACGTGGATGGAATGTTACCATATGAAGAGATGGTCGGTGACTATGTCCGTGAGACAGGCAATCATGTATTATACAGAGTTACACCAGTCTTTGACGGAGATGACCTGGTAGCCAAAGGGGTACAGATGGAAGCGATGTCTGTGGAAGATAAGGGCGAAGATATTAAGTTTAATGTTTTTGTATATAATGTACAGGATGGAGTGAAGATTGATTACGAGACAGGAGACAGTGAAGCAGACAGCAGCGTGCAGGTAACAACAGAGAATTCAAAAGCAAGCCAGAAATACCACACAAACCAGAATTCATCTAATAACAGCAAAAACAACAGCAGTAACAAAAATACAACAGCAGTAAAAACAAATACAAAGACAACTGCTTCACAGAAGATCCGTGGAAATAGCAGATCAAAGGTATACCACTGCCCAGGTCAAAGAGATTATGACCGTATGGGAACATCAAAATATTTAGTCACATTTAAGAGTGAGAAAGAAGCAAAGGCAGCGGGATATCATAAGGCACAAAGATAAAAGAAAGAGTTAACGATCCATAAAGACAGACAGGAGGAATCATATGAGTTTAAATGCAACACCAAGAGGAGACAGAATTCACATCGCATTATTCGGGAAACGAAATGCCGGGAAGTCAAGTGTTATCAATGCTATGACGAATCAGGAATTAGCGATCGTATCCGATGTCAAAGGAACAACGACAGATCCTGTATACAAGGCAATGGAACTTCTGCCATTAGGACCAGTAGTTATGATCGATACCCCGGGACTTGATGATGAAGGAGAATTAGGGGAAAAGCGAGTCAAGAAAGCAAAAGAAGTCTTGGGCAAGGCAGATATCGCCCTTGTGATCATGGATGCTACAGCTGGTATGACAGAGTTTGAAGAAGATATGATACGCTTGATCGAAGACCGGAAGATTCCTTATCTGAAAGTCTACAATAAGATGGATCTTTCCAATGCCCAAGAATGGAAAGAAGACAAATCCTGCTTTGTCAGCGCAAAGGATAAAAAAGGGATCTGGGAGTTAAAAGAAGAGATCGGGAAACTGGTTCCAACGGATGATGACACGCTAAAGATCGTTGGAGATTTGGTTTGTCCGAATGATTTTGTGATCTTAGTCGTACCGATCGACAGTGCAGCACCGAAAGGCAGACTGATCCTTCCACAGCAGCAGACGATCCGTGACCTTTTAGAAGCAGGAGCAGCCTCTATTGTTGTAAGAGAAACGGAATTAGAAAAGACATTAGAAGAGATCGGCAAGAAACCAGCATTGGTCATTACAGACTCTCAGGCATTTGGCAAAGTCTCAAAGATTGTGCCAGAAGATATCAAACTGACTTCATTTTCGATTCTGTTTGCAAGATATAAAGGTGATCTGGAAGAAGAAGTCAGAGGAGTGAAAGCCTTGGAACATTTAGAAGAAGGGGCGAAGATCTTGATCGCGGAAGGATGCACTCATCACAGACAGTGCGATGATATCGGAACGGTGAAGATCCCAAGATGGTTAAAACAATATACAGGTAAGGATTTTGATATCCATACAAGCAGTGGAAACTCTTTCCCTGAAGATCTGGATACTTATGATCTGGTCATTCATTGTGGCGGATGTACTTTAAATAGAAGAGAGATGAAAAACCGTATCGCAAGAGTCAAAGATGCAGGTGTTCCGATCGTGAACTATGGAATCTTTATCGCGGCAACGCAGGGAATCTTAAAGAGAACCTTAGAGCCATTTGAGGAAGCCAGCAGGATCTTAAATGAGATTTAAAGCGGATTGTTTCAAAAAATCAACATAAATTAACGAAAATCAATAAGACTGCTTCTTTACAAAGAAAGATAAGTTTTGTAGAATAGAAAGATAGAATTAAAACCAAATGGGAGGAAATCATGAGCAAAGTAAGAACAAGATTTGCACCAAGCCCTACAGGGCGTATGCATGTAGGTAACTTAAGAACAGCCCTTTATGCATATCTGATCGCACGTCATGCAGGCGGAGATTTTATTTTAAGAATTGAAGATACAGACCAGGAAAGACAGGTAGAAGGGGCAGAAGAGATTATCTACAATACCCTTAAGAAAGCCGGAATGAACCACGATGAAGGACCAGACATCGATGGTGGAGTCGGACCATATGTTCAGAGTGAGAGACAGGCACAGGGGCTTTATTTAAAATATGCAAAAGAACTGATCGACAAGGGAGAAGCATATTACTGTTTCTGTGATCAGGAGAGATTAGACACACTGAAAGTAAAATCAGGAGATGTTGTGATCAGTCATTATGACAAACATTGCTTAAACTTATCCAAAGAAGAAGTTCAGGCGAAATTAGACGCAGGAGTACCATATGTTATCCGTCAGAATAACCCAACAGAAGGAACAACATCTTTCGTTGATGAGATTTACGGAGAGATCACAGTGGATAATATCGAATTAGATGATATGATCCTGATCAAATCGGATGGATATCCAACATACAACTTCGCAAACGTAGTTGATGACCATTTAATGGGAATCACACATGTAGTTCGTGGTAATGAATACTTATCATCTACACCAAAGTACAATCGTTTATATGATGCATTCGGATGGGAAAAACCAGTATACATTCATTGTCCACTGATCACAGACGAAGAACATCACAAATTAAGTAAGAGAAAAGGTCATTCTTCCTTCGAAGATCTGATCGAGCAGGGATTCTTGCCAGAGACGATCGTAAACTTCGTTGCATTACTTGGATGGAGTCCAGGAGGAGAACAGGAAATTTTCTCATTAAAAGAATTAGAAGAGATCTTTGATTACAAACATATGTCTAAGACACCAGCGGTCTTTGATATGAACAAGATCAAATGGATGAATGGTGAATATATCAAAGCCATGGACTTTGACCGTTTCAAAGAACTTGCTATGCCATATGTAACAGAGACAATTCACAGAGAGATGGATTTTGATAAGATTCTTTCTATGGTGAAGACAAGAATTGAGTTATTCACAGAGATTCCGGGACACATTGACTTCTTCGAAGCAGTTCCAGAATATGATGTAGAGATGTACAAACACAAGAAGATGAAGACAACACCTGAGACTTCATTAACAGTATTAAAAGAGATCTATCCAGTGATCGAAGCACAGGAAGATTTTACAAATGATGCATTATATGAGATGTTAGTATCTTTTGCAAAAGGACATGAGTACAAGAATGGTTATGTGATGTGGCCAGTTCGTACAGCAGTCTCTGGAAAGCAGATGACACCAGGTGGAGCAACAGAATTAATGGAACTTCTGGGGAAAGAAGAATCATTAAAGAGAATCAATGATGCGATCGCGAAACTGGAGGCAGCACTTGCATAGCCAGCTGAGCAAGGCACAGAAAGAAGCAGTGATGCACAAAGATGGACCGATGATGGTACTTGCAGGACCAGGTTCAGGGAAGACACTTGTGATCACAAAGAGAATTCAATATTTGATATCGCACTATCAGATCCCACCGCAGCGGATTCTGGTCATTACATTTACCAGAGCAGCAGCGAATGAGATGAAAGAGCGGTTTTGGCGGCTGGCAGGGGAAACCCTGCCGGTTTCTTTTGGAACCTTTCATTCTGTGTTTTTTACGATTTTAAAATATGCCTATCACTATAGTGCAGATAATATTCTGCCGGAACATAAAAAATATGATTTTATCCGTGAGATCATCACAGATCATGAGTTGGAGATTGATGATGAAGCAGATTTTATGCGTCAGATCATACAAGAGATCAGCTTAGTCAAAGGGCAGATGATCCCTCTTGCCTATTATCACAGTGGATGCTGTGGGGATGAAGTGTTTAAAGAAATTTACCGGGCATATGAAGAAAAACTGCATGAGAACCGTTGGATCGATTTTGATGATATTTTGGTTTATACGTATGAGTTGTTAAAAGAGCGTGAGGATATCAGGAAAGCATGGCAGCAGAAGTTTCCATATATTTTGATCGATGAGTTTCAGGATATCAATAAGATTCAGTATGAGATCGTCAAGATGTTAGCAGGAGAGACAAAGGACCTCTTTATCGTAGGAGATGATGATCAGTCTATCTATAAGTTTCGAGGTGCAAGACCAGAACTGATGTTAAATTTTCCAAAGGATTTTGAGAATACCAGACAGGTGATCTTAAACCGAAACTATCGTTGCGGGGAAGAAATCGTACAGGTTGCGGAAGATATCATTTCTTATAATACAAAACGTTTTGAAAAGAAGATGCAGGCAAGAGAAGATGCTGCAAGTATGGTTGAGGTCCGTACATTTAAAGATCACTATGAGGAGAATAAGCATATCATTTACACGATCAAGGAAGAGATGGCAAAGAAGACACCGTTATCCCAGATCGCGATCCTTTATCGGACCAATCAGGGACCAAGACAGCTGATCGCTGCATTGATGGCATACAATATCCCATTTTATATGCAGGATGCAGTACCGAATCTGTTTGATCACTGGATTTCCAAAAATATCATAGATTATATGCACCTTGCAATGGGAGATCGCAAAAGAAGCACATTTTTAAGAGTCATGAACCGCCCCAAGCGTTATATCAGCAGGGAATATCTGACCGAATCACAAGTGTCATTTGATGATCTGTTAGAGAAGGTCAAAGATAAACCATGGCTTTATGAATATGTAGAAGATTTTAAGGAAGATCTTCGGATCATGAAGAATATGACTCCGTTGATGGCGATCAATTATATCCGGAAATCCGTGGGATATAATGCGTATTTAGCAGAATATGCAAGATTTCGCAAGATTCAGGAAGAAGAATTTACGCAAGTATTAGAAGAACTTCAGGAGAGCGCAAAAGGCTATGATACATATGAGGCATGGTTTGATCATATCAAAGAATACACCGAAGAATTAAACCGCCAGTCAAAAGAGAATCAGAAAGAAAAAGAAGGAGTTGTGGTCAGCACGATGCACAGCACCAAAGGATTGGAATTTGAACGTGTCTTTTTGCCAGATGTCAATGAAGACGTGATCCCACATAAGAAGTCCATGAAAGAAGAAGACGTGGAAGAAGAAAGACGTTTGTTTTACGTTGGAGTTACAAGAGCCAAGAAATATCTGCACATCTTGTCAGTAAAGAAACTTTATAACAAAGACAGCAGGCCGTCAAGGTTCGTAGAAGAACTAAGAAGCCGTCAGGAGAAAAGAGGTGTTTTGCATGGAAAATAGAGCGATGCCAAGAGCAGGCGAATTTTATATGCATTTTAAAGGAAAACTTTATCAGATCGTTACGGTTGCAATACATACAGAGACAGAAGAACCATTGGTGGTCTATCAGGCAATGTATGGAACGTTTAAGACATATGCAAGACCACTTGCGATGTTCTTAAGTGAAGTCGATCATGAAAAATACCCAGATGTGCAACAGATATACCGTTTTCGGAAAGTAGAACTGTGTGAAAATTCAGAAGCAGAACTGGTTGATGAAGTGACAGCACAGGAAAATGAATGTGATGAGACAGAAGAAACAGCAGACATTGAGCTACTGTTGAAATTCTTAGATGAAACAGATCTTCATGAGCGCCTGAATATTTTATTACAGTATAGAGATCGGATCACAGAAACGATGCTGGAATCCATGGGTATGGCAATGGATTGTGTCCTGAATGGAAAAACTCTGGAAGAAAAGTATTATGAACTTGACAAAGTGATCCGAACAAAACTTCAATATGAAAAAAAGCCCCGCATATAAGATGCAAGGGCTTTTTTGAGTTATTCTTCGTCTTCTAAGATCTCATCTAAGACAGCAGTGACTGTCTCATATTCTTCGTCTGTTTCAATGTTGTCAAGACTGAAAGTATCAGGATCTTCAGGGTCTTCGTTGTAACGATATAAAAGTAAAGCCCCTTCTTCGTCATCACTTTCTAAGTCTTCAACAGTGATCAATGCGATATATTCCTGATCATCTAATTCTTCTACAGAGAATAAAGCGATCACGGCACAGTCTTGTTCAGTTCCATCTTCTAATTCTAAATGGAGCACAGGAGTTTCTTCTTCAATGATATTATCTACTTCGTTAAATTCACTCATTTTGATACCTCTTTTCTTAGTCTTTTCTCCACTATACTAAAGGATCATAAAAAAAGCAAGAAAAGGATAAAAAAAGATCACTTTGTCTAAGAATTGACAAGAAAAAACAGGTATGATACGATACGAACTAATGGAGGTAAAACAATGGAAGAATATAAGTTTTTGCTGGATATCGCAATCATTCTGGCAATGACCAAGTCTTTTAGTCTTGTGTCGAAGAAGTTTAACATGCCGCCAGTCGTTGGAGCATTGATCGCGGGAATCATTTTAGGACCAGTGGTCCTTAATGTAGTGAGTCCTTCAGATTCAGTTTTAAATCTGGCTGAAGTAGGTGTAGTTGTTTTAATGTTTCAGGCAGGTCTTGAGACAGATATTGATGAGTTGAAGAAGAGTGGAATTCCCGCATTCGTCATTGCGTTATGTGGAGTATTGATCCCACTTATCATGGGAGCTGTTTTATCCGTTATATATGGAAATAATATCATGGAATCGATCTTTATTGGAGTGATCCTAACAGCAACTTCAGTAAGTATCACAGTAGAAGCATTACAGGATATGGGACATTTAAAAGGAAGAGTCGGAACAGCAATCCTTGGGGCAGCGATCATTGATGATATCTTGGGAATCGTTTTATTATCAATTATGACAAGCCTTGGGGGAGCATCTGGATTCCATATTCAGGCAATCCTTAAGATCTTGATCCAGATGGCAGCATTCTTTGCGATTTCTATTATCGGTGGAGTTGGGATCAAGAAGTTCTTTGAGTGGCTTTCTACTTATAAGAATCCAGAGATTGAACGTCATAGAAGAAGAGTTCCGGTGTTTGCACTTGCATTTTGCTTAGCACTTGCATTTCTTGCAGAAGTGTTTGGAATCGCTGATATCACAGGTGCATATCTTGCAGGGATCATTTTATGCAGGCTCCCAGAACGATTTTATATATATAACAAGATTGAAGTTTTATCGTATATGCTGATCACACCAGTATTCTTTGCAAGTATCGGTCTGAATGTAAACATTCATGGAATGACACAGACGTTGATCATCTTTACGATCATTTTATGTGTGATCGCAGTGATCTCGAAGATCGCGGGATGCGGTTTTGGAGCATTGTTGTGCAAATATACGAAGAGAGAATCTGTACAGATCGGAGCAGGAATGGTATGCCGAGGTGAAGTTGCACTGATCGTTGCACAGAAAGGAATTTCTGTTGGATTATTATCAGAAATTTTCTTTGCACCAGTAGTCATCATGGTTCTCGTCACAACACTCTTATCACCGATCATTTTAAAAATGTTATTTGCAAAATAAGACGTGAGGGTCAAAAGTAAAATATTTACGATACAGATAAAACAATAGAAAAGAGGCTTTAATATGATAGACACAGTCGTATCTGTAAAACTTCCGATCGGAGAGATGCTAAGGATCAAAAGAAATCGTCTGATGCCGGATGTGGTGACTGGAGAGGAGAAGAGAATCTGTCTGGTGTCTGGAATCTACGGAGATGAGCTTGGCGGACAGTATATCTGCGGAGAGATCATTCGCCGGATCAAGGCAGAATTTGAGAATCTGACAGGTATTGTCGATGTGTATCCGGCGGTCAATCCATTAGGACTGGATGCACGAACAAGAGCAGTACCAATCTCAGATATCGATTACAGCAGTGCATTTCCAGGAGACATCAATGGAGGTCTGGAAGATTATACAGCAGCTAAATTGATCGAAGATATCAAAGGAGCATCCTGTTGCATTGATATTCATTCTAGTAATATCTTTTTGCAGGAAGTTCCTCAAGTACGTTTAAATAACGATTACGATGAGACATTACTTCATCTGTCAAAATATATGAATACGGATCTTGTCTGGATCCATCCTTCTCAGACAGTGAATGAAGGAAGTTTAGCTTTCACTTTAAACCAGATGGGAATCCCAACTATGGTTACGGAATCCGGTGCAGCATTTCGTATCCGTTACGAGTACTGCCGCCAGATTATAGATGGAATTTTTTCGGTGATGGCAGAACTTGGTATCTGGAAGGGAAAGGTTCAAGGCAAAACAAAGGTTCCGTTTATCCACGAAGACCAGATCTTTTATTTAAATTGTGAATCCAGTGGATTGTTTGTTTCTTACAAGCGATTAAAGGATCCGGTAAAGAAAGGTGAGATCATAGGGATCGTACAGAATCCTTTAATGGGAGCAACGGAAGAAGAAGTGGTTGCACCAACCGATGGTATTTTGATGACATTAAGAGAACATCCAAGTGTAACGGAAGGGTCCTTGGTAGCCAGAGTGATCGGAGGGAATGCACTATGAAAAAAGAAATCATATATTCCTCAGGAAATTACTTAAGAGATGAGTTTAAGATCGAAGGATATCTCTTTGGAAAACAAAGTGAAGGATCAGAACCAGCGGCATGTATTGTTGGAGCAATGCGTGGAAATGAATATCAGCAGTTATATATTTGTTCTCAGTTAGTCAAACGTTTAAAAGAACTAGAGAACAGTGGTGCGATCGTTGGAGATAATCAGATTCTGGTCATTCCATGTGTGAATAATTTTTCAATGAATGTCGGAATGAAATACTGGGTATCTGATAACAGTGATATCAACCGTCAGTTTCCTGGGAATTTTGACGGGGAACCAACAAGCCGTCTGGCAGCACATTTATTTGAACGGGTTAAAGGATTCCGCTATGGAATCCATTTTGCATCATTTTTCAGAAGCGGGGATTTTGTGCCACATGTGCGAATGCCTGCAACAGGAAAAGAAAGCACTAGCCTTGCAAGTCTGTTCGGGCTGCCTTATGTATTAACAAGCAAACAACGAAATTTTGATAAAAAGACATTAACTTATAACTGGCAGATCAATGGGACGGATGCATTTTCGGTATATTCTGGGGAAACAGATAATATCGATGTGAATCTGGCCAGGAAGGCTGTATCTGCCGTGCTTCGCTTCTTGACTCGAATGGGTATTTTAAAATATAATTGCCATAACGGGTATATTGCGAGTATTATAGAAGAAGAGGATCTTGTATCCGTCAAAGCAAGTGCTCCGGGATTCCTAAGACGTTTTGTGACGATCAATGAGGAAGTTAACCGAGGTCAGCTGCTTGGTGAAGTCATTAATCCATATAATGGAGAGATTTTATCAGAGATCCGTTCAACGGCAGATGGGATCATATTCTATGCCGAGGATCAGCCAACGATTTTGGAAAATGCATCTGCATTTCAGGTGATTAAGAAACTACATGAATAAATGGGAGGAAATCATGGGAGAAGTTAGAAGAGTCTATGTTGAAAAGAAAAAAGACTACGCAGTAAAAGCAAAAGAGCTGCATGCATCATTGAAGCAGTATCTTGGACTGGATGTCGAATCTGTTCGTGTCCTTGTCCGCTATGACATCGAGAATCTATCCGATGCAAGTTATGAAAAAGCACTGGTTACAGTATTTAGTGAACCACCAGTTGACGACGTGTATGAAGAGACATTACCACTTGCCGATGGGGAAATATCTTTCAGCGTTGAGTTTCTGCCAGGTCAGTTCGATCAGAGAGCAGATTCTGCACAGCAGTGTGTGAAACTGTTGAATGAGGACGAAGATGCCCTGATCAGAAGTGCAACAACTTATGTTGTAAAAGGTGACTTAACTGACGAACAGTTAGAAGCAGTCAAAGAATATTGCATCAACCCAGTTGACTCAAGAGAGGCAGCTGCAGACAAACCAGAGACATTAGTGATGGATTTTGAAGAACCAGCAGATGTTAAGATTCTGGATGGATTCAAAGATATGGAAGAAGACAAATTTAAAGAATTATATGATTCTTTAAATCTTGCTATGACATTCAAAGATTTCCTTCATATCCAGAATTATTATAAAGGAGAAGAAAAGAGAGATCCTTCCATGACAGAGATCCGTGTACTGGATACTTATTGGTCAGATCACTGTCGTCATACAACATTCTCCACAGAACTTACAAGCATTGGATTCCAGGATGGATTCTATCGTGCACCATTAGAAGAAGCATATTATTCTTACATGGATGACTTTGAAGAGATGTACAAAGACCGTGATGACAAATATGTCTGCTTAATGGATATGGCATTAATGGCGATGAAACGTCTTAAAAAAGATGGAATTCTTGACAATATGGAAGAAAGCGATGAGATCAACGCCTGCAGCATTGTTGTACCAGTAGAAATTGATGGTAAGGAAGAAGAATGGCTGATCAGTTTCAAGAATGAGACACATAACCATCCAACAGAGATCGAACCATTTGGTGGAGCGGCAACATGTCTTGGAGGAGCGATCCGTGACCCATTATCAGGACGTTCTTATGTATATCAGGCAATGCGTGTTACAGGTGCTGCTGATCCAACAGTCCCATTAAAAGACACATTAAAAGGTAAATTACCACAGTATAAGATTGTAAATGAAGCTGCGAATGGATACAGTTCTTACGGAAACCAGATCGGTCTTGCAACAGGATATGTTAATGAAGTATATCATCCAGACTATGTTGCAAAACGTATGGAGATCGGTGCCGTTATGGGTGCAGCACCTAGAAAGAACGTGATCAGAGAGAACTCTGACCCAGGAGATATCATCATCTTATTAGGTGGAAGAACAGGACGTGACGGTTGTGGAGGAGCAACAGGATCATCTAAAGTTCATACAGAAGAATCTATTGAGACATGTGGAGCTGAAGTTCAGAAAGGTAATCCACCAACAGAACGTAAGATCCAGAGATTATTCAGAAGAGAAGAAGTCAGCCGTCTGATCAAGAAATGTAACGACTTTGGTGCAGGTGGAGTTTCCGTAGCGATCGGAGAACTTGCAGATGGTCTGGTTGTAGATCTTGATAAAGTACCTAAGAAATATGCAGGACTTGATGGAACAGAATTAGCGATTTCTGAATCTCAGGAACGTATGGCAGTTGTTGTAGATCCAAAAGATGTAGAGAAGTTTATGTCCTATGCGAAAGAAGAGAATCTGGAAGCGACGGAAGTAGCGGTTGTTACAGAAGAGCCAAGACTTGTTCTTGTATGGAGAGGAAAAGAGATTGTCAATCTTTCCCGAGCGTTTTTGGATACGAATGGAGCGCATCAGGAAACGGCGGTAGAAGTGGAAATACCTCGTCAAGAAGAAAGTTTATTTGTTAAAACAGCAGTAAGTGATGTGAAGGAAAAATGGCTGGATGTATTAAGCGATTTGAATGTCTGCTCTCAGAAAGGACTTGTTGAGATGTTTGACGGTTCAATCGGCGCAGGCTCGGTCTTTATGCCTCACGGTGGAAAATATCAGATGACAGAGACACAGGCCATGGTAGCAAAGGTTCCCGTGCAAAACGGAACAACTGACAGTGTGTCTATGATGAGTTATGGATTTGACCCGTATCTTTCAAGTTGGAGTCCGTATCATGGCGCAGCTTACGCGGTTGTTGAATCGGTTGCCAAGATAGTTGCGGCAGGTGGAGATTACAGTAAGATCAGATTTACGTTTCAGGAATATTTCAGAAGAATGTCAGAAGATCCAAAACGTTGGAGCCAGCCTTTTGCAGCGCTTCTTGGAGCTTATGCGGCACAGATCGGATTCGGACTTCCGTCGATCGGAGGAAAAGACAGTATGTCCGGAACATTTCAGGATATAGATGTTCCGCCGACTTTGGTTTCGTTTGCTGTAGATATGGCAGTAGAAAAAGAAATTATTACGCCGGAATTGAAAGAGGCAGGAAATAAGCTTGTGTGGCTGAAAGCGGCTCGTGATGAGTATGACCTTCCTGTTTATAGCCGGATTATGGAACAGTATAGCAAGTTTACAGAAGATATCAGAAATGGAAGAGTTGTTTCGGCTTATGCGCTTGACAGACATGGTGTTGTTTCGGCAGTCAGCAAAATGGCATTCGGAAATCAAATGGGTGTATGTCTTGAAAGCAGTTTGGATAAAGATGCGATTTTTGCTCCTGCATTTGGCGATATCGTCGCAGAGGTTAAAGCAGACACGTTTGAAGAGCTTGTGGGAGAATATACTTTGATCGGTGAAGTGACAAATGAAAAGGCGTTCGCATATGGCGATGTGAAGATCGGTATGGATGATGCGCTGGATGCATGGACAAAACCGCTTGAAAAAGTATTTGCAACAAAATCAGCGGAAAGTTCGGATATACCGGTAGAGGAAAAGTTATACGATGCTTCAACCGTGCATGTGTGCAGCCATAAGATCGGACAGCCTACGGTGTTTATTCCGGTATTCCCGGGTACAAACTGTGAGTATGACAGTGCGAGGGCTTTTGAGAGAGCCGGTGCAAATGTGATTACGAAGGTGTTTAGAAACTTAGATGCAGAAGACATCCGTTCTTCGGTGGAAGAGTTTGAAAAAGCGATTTCTAAAGCGCAGATTATTATGTTCCCCGGTGGATTTAGTGCGGGAGATGAACCTGATGGATCGGCAAAGTTCTTTGCAACAGCGTTTAGAAACGCAAAGATTAAAGAAGCGGTAGATAAATTG
>ERZ827458.1362-NODE-1362-length-18318-cov-5.105404_pt1 | contig 18318 bp, 13 predicted proteins | sample MGYA00519706_ERZ827458 | MGnify/ENA primary metagenome ERZ827458 (study PRJEB31778, sample SAMEA3449309) | human gut metagenome | biome: human gut; feature: human-associated habitat; material: faeces | place: United Kingdom | collected 2010/2012 ...
CCATTCGGCTGCGCCGGCCCGGAGCGTTTTTTCTACGCATCCATATAAGGCGCTTGTTCGCTGATAAACGTGTCGTAAATCATTTTGGCGCCGAGTCGGAAGCCGACGAGAAAACCGTCCAGCGAGGAAGCGCTTTCAATTTGATTTGCCGCATCCATATATGCGGAAAATTTTTCTTTTTCGTCGTCCCTCAGTACGGTCAAAAAGTGTTCTTCCGTTTCCGCCATTGTGCGGCAGGCTCTATCCATTTTTGAATTCCGCCGTATGCATCGGACAAAGGGTTCAAGGTTCCCGTAGTAGAGCTCTTCCAATATGCTGTTCATTTGCAATCTCCTTTCGTTTTGCGAGATGAGACAATGATACACGATTCTTCCATTTTTGGCAAGCCGATATAGTTTCTTTTTTTATCATGAATATAGTTTCTGTTTTGCCGTTTAGCGCTTGCGGCAAGCGGCTTTTGCGCTGGCAAAAGAAAAAAGAGAAAAACAATTTTTTATTTTTGTTCGAAAAACTTCGCTTAAAAAGTTTTCATATGTGCCTGCCGTCTGCTATAAGTAAGCGCTCGCCGGCAGCTTTCAAACAAAATGGAATATGGCGAAAAAGTTTTGGAATGCGATGCGTGCCGACGGGTCATACTAAGAAAAGCAAGACCACGGACAAAATCGATTTTGAAAGGAATGCACGAGATATGAAAAGAATCATCGCGTCTCTTGTCGTCGTCGCGCTCGCGGCCGCGTTCGGCTGCGCGTTCGTATCGGCCGCAGAGACGAGCGGCACGCAGACGACCGACGTCAACGTCGCGCAGGGCAAGTCGTATACGACGACCACCGCCGCTTACGGCGAGGGGGAAAACGCGTATTATCAGGACAAAGCCGGCACCAAGCTCACCGACGGCGTCATCGGGGACAAGACGCCGTGGAGCGCCGACGTGTTCGTCAAGCTGGCCAAGCCGTCCGAGGGTACGGACGCCTTCAGCAGCGTCGTCATCGACTTGGAGAAGACGTACACGCTCGCTCGGTTTTCGGTCAACTATTACGCCGGTGAAAACGGCGGCGTCTATTATCCGCTGGATGTGAAGGTCTACACCAGCGACGACAAGCAGACATGGACGCCCGTCAGCGGAACGCTGGCCGGTCTGGGCGAGACGGCCGACGGCGGTCTGGGCACCAAGCCCGAGGGCGAGTATTTCGGCGAGGCGGTGTTTGACCCGTCGGTCGACGCGCGCGGCCGGTATGTGAAGGTCGAGCTGTACCCCTCGCAGCGCGAGGGCGGGGCGTACAATGACATCTACGTCTCCGAAATCCGCGCGTTCGGCAGCCTCGCAGGCGACGACGAGTCGAGTGCAGCGTCGTCCGAGACGTCCACGCCGTCCACGGCCGACCGCGGTGTGTTCGCCGCCGCGGTGCTGGCTCTCGTCGCGGTGACGGGCGCGGCCGCCATCATCGGCAAGCGCGTCTGACGCAGACGCGCGGGGATATAGGGGAAGCCGTTCGGGGTTCGGACGGCTTCCCCCCCGCGTGCGTCAAGGCCCTTGCGCTTGGGAAAGCCGCGCAGAGGGCTTGGATATACAAGGCGCAAAACGGTTTTGGGAAAAGTATAGCGCAAAAGCGGTTTTAGAAAAAAATAGCGCAAGCGGTTTTGGGGAAAACATAAAAAAACAATTGTACGCGGCGCGGCTTGGTTAAAAGGTTTGCATATCTGTTTACCATTTGATAACGTATGTGCTTTGCGTCGTTTGCCGTCGGCAGGTCTTTTCTTGTCGAGTCGGGGAAGCCGTCCGAGCCCTCGGACGGCTTCTCCCGTTTTTGCGGGCGAAGCGTCGAGCGAAGCACCGGCGCGGACGGGCGGTCGGTCAGTCGTGCGGCGTGCGCGCGCCGTCCTTGCGGAAAGGGTGGCGGCGGGCGTGCCGGCGCGGTTCCTGCACAGAGCGCCGCTTTCCGGCCGGCTGTGTCACACCGAAAGGGTTAAGGCATAAAAGAGGGGAGAAAACAAGCGGGGTTGTGCCTGTTGTCCGCGCCAAGCCGGACTGCGGCTTCTTGCCGAATGCGTCAAAGCATAAAAAGTGAGAAAACAAGCAGGGCTGTGCCTGTTGTCCGCGCTAAGCCGGACTGCGGTTTCTTGCCGAATGCGTCAAAGCATACAAAAGCGAGAAAACAAGCGGGACTACGTCTGCTTCTCTATCAAGCCGAACTGTGTCTGCATATTCATCAAGCCGAGCCGTACCTGCTGTCCCCGTTAGGTAGGACGGGCCATAACTACTATACGACGTTCTCGTCGTGCGGCAGGCGTGCGCCGTTCTTGCGGAAAGGGCGGCGGCGTGTTTTGCGGCACATCGGCGCGATTCTGTACAGAGCGTCAATATCCAGTCAGCGGGTCAAGGCGGTTGTGTTTTAGGCTACAAGATAAATAAAGCGCAAAACAAATCGAACTGGGCCTGCCGTTTTCGCCAAGCCGGACTTCGGCTTCTCGCCGAGTGCGTCAAAGCATAGAAAGCGAGAAGACAAGCAGGGCTGTGCCTGCACCCCTGTCAAGCCGGACTGTGCCTGTTGTCCGCGCCAAGCCGGACTTCGGCTTCTCGCCAAATGCGTCAAAGCATACAAAAGCGAGAAAACAAGTCGGACTGTGTCTATCCCCATCAAGCCGAGCCGTACCTGCTGTCCCCGTTAGGTAGGGCGGCCATAACTACTATACGACGTTCTTGTCGTGCGGCGGGCATGTGCCGTCCTTGCGGATGGGGCGGCGGCAGGTTTTGGCGGGCGTGCCGGCGCGGTTTCTGCACAGAGCGTCGCTTTTCGGCCGGCGGTTCAAGCTGGGCGTGTTTTGGGCTACAAGATAAACAAAGCACAAAACAAATCGAACTGGGCCTGCCGTTTTCGCCAAGCCGGTCTGCGGCTTCTCGCCAAATGCGTCAAAGCATACAAAAGCAAGAAAACAAGCGGGACTGCGTCTGCATCCCTGTCAAGCCGGCTGTGCCTGTTGTCCGCGCTAAGCCGGACTGCGGCTTCTTGCCGAATGCGTCAAAGCATAAAAAGTGAGAAAACAAGCAGGGCTGTGCCTGCACCCCTGTAGCCGGACTGTGCCTGCCGTTCTTGCAAAGCCGGACTGCGGCTGTTAAGCGGCGTTTACGACGGGTATGGTATATCGCCGTATGAAGGGCAGGGGCGGGCTTTTTCCTGCGAAAAGATTTATAAATCGGGCTTTCCAAAACGAAGAGGAAGGGGTGTTCGTCCTTCCCTTCGCGGCGGGTAATGCGGAAGCGAAGCGGGCGGTCGAATGCGTCCGCCGCCAAAACAGTCGCGCGCTCTGAAAATTGCCGAGCACGGGCGTTCCGTTCGCTGCTGTTGGGGATGTTGTTCCGACGCTTGTGCGGATGCGACCGCTCGTCCTGCGGATGGCAGAGCGCGGGCGTACTCCCGCTTTCTGCATGCCAGAGGTACGATTCCTTCATCAGCACCGGCACGTTCGTACATACGGCGAATGGCAGAGCACGGGCGTTCCGTTCGCTGCTGTTGGGGATGTTGTTCCGACGCTTGCGCGGACGCGACCGCTCGTTCTGCGAATGGCAGAGCGCGGGCGTACTCCGCCTTCTGTATGACAGAGGTACGATTCCTTCATCAGCACCGGCACGTTTGTACATACGGCGAATGGCAGAGCGCAGGCGTTCCGCCCCCTGTTGTTGGGGCTGCGGTTCCGACGCTTGCGCCGGACGCGTCCGAACGGTGCGGGAGCGTAGGGCTTTGCCCTTGCGGCGGATATGGTCCGTATTCGCAGCCGGTGACACGGCTCTGTTCTGCCGAGGCGTAGGGTTCCCGGGGCGGGATGTCCCGAAATCGATTCCGCTCTTTCGGGAGCGTTCGTTTGGGCGGAGATGGCAGCTTTCAGACTGACAGGCCGGGGGACGGCGCCGGTTTTGTACCGCCGTGCAAACGGATGGGGAGATAAGAACTGTCTTTGCTGTGACATCTGCCGGCTTTGGCTTGCTTCGAATTTCATTGATGCGTTCCTTTTCTCCTTCCTTTGATTGCGAATTCCATATGCTTTACCCCGTGTTATGCGGCGGTTCTTATATGGCCTGTCTCTATCTCGTCCTGTGTTGTGCGGCCGTTGTCTGTTGTCTGCATTTCACTCTCGTGTTGTGCGGCTGATTTTGTATGCTGTTTGTGTACGGCGGCTGCTGCCTGTATTTTGCTTTATATTGTGCGGCTGCTGCGGCCTGTACTTTTGATCCGCGGATGCCCGTGCTTCCCGTTTTGCGTTTTCTGTTGTCATATGGTTGCTGCCTAAACCGCATTCGGTGCTGTATGGCTGCCACGGCTTCGGCCTATGGCTGCGCGGCGGTTTTTGTATGCTGTGCTGCGGGGGGCTTATGGAGGCGGGTTTCTTGCGGTATGGTTTGGCGTCGGGAATGCGAGGATGCGCTTCGGCGGTGCGGTTCTTTGCCTTGCTTCTGCACGCTCTCCTCTTTTTTCGCTCTTTTCCTCACTTTTTGCTTTATCCCACGTCTTATTTTTCCGTCGTTGCCCTCTGCGCTCGCCTTTGCGCGCAGCCTCGCTTCCCCCCCTTTTTCTCTCCTCTTTCCCTCTCATCCCGTTCCTTCCTCTCATCCCGTTATCTTTGCGCGCTTTTCCTGGCGGACGGCTTTCTTCCGTTGACCTCTTGATTTCTGGCGGAATATATTATATAATATAATAATCCATGCAAATCTGCAAAACACCAACGGGTTTACTAAAACAAACGGGCGTCCGGCATGCGCTTCGCGGCGGTGCGGACGGCCGGTAGGAGCGTGAGGGGTTTGCACATCACGGCGATTACGGCGGCGGTGCGGACGCAGCCGCTGCCCGCGCCCTTCGTCACCGCCGCGCGGCGGGTGGACGCGCTGACCGAGGTGGTCATTACCGTCGAGACCGACGAGGGCTTTTCCGGCTGCTGCGGCGTGCCCGACCTCGCGGCCGTCACCGGCGACACGCCCGGCTCGGCCGTGTATGCGGCGGAGCGCATCTTCGCGCCGCTGCTGGTCGGGTGTGAGCTGACGGCGGACGCCGCCGAGCGCTGCGGGAAAGCGCTTTACGGCAATCCGGGCGCGAAGGCGGCGCTGGACGTCGCTGTCCACTGCGCGCTGGCCGCTTCCCGCAAAGCGCCGCTGTGCGAGCTGCTCGGCGGGAAGATGCGCGAGCTGACGACCGACCTGACCGTCAGCGCGGGCCGGCCGGCCGACGTCGCCGCGAACGCGGCAGACGCCTATGCGCGCGGGTTTTCGATTCTGAAAATCAAGCTCGGCACCGACATCGGCGCCGATCTGCAAACGCTGCGCGAGCTGAAGGCGGCGCTGCCGCCCGACGCCTGCCTGCGGCTGGACGCCAATCAGGGCTGGACGGCGGCGGAGGCGCTGCGCGCGGCCGAGCTTTGCACGGCGCTCGGGCTGAACGTAGACTTCCTCGAGCAGCCCACGCCCTGCGCCGACCTTCGTGCGCTGGCCGAGGTCACGCGCGGCACCGAGCTGCGCGTGCTGGCCGACGAATCGGCGCGCGACCCGGAGAGCGTCCGCCGGATCATCGAGACGGGCAGCGCGGATATGGTCAGCATCAAGCTGTTCAAATGCGGTGGCCTGCGCCGGGCGCGCGAGATTGCCGACTGCTGCGCGCGGCAGGGCGTCGGGGTCGTGATGAGCTGTATGCTCGAGGGCGCAGAGGGGACGGCCGCCGCCGCGCATTTTGCGGCTGCGGCGGGCATCGACCGGCTGGACCTCGACGCGCCGCTGCTCTGCGGGCGGACGCGGGCCGGAGACGTGGCCTTCGACGGCTGCCGGATTCGTTTCTTACGGGAGCGTGCGGAATGATCGACGAAAAATATCTGACCGAAAACACCTCGGTGTTCATCTGCGGCGCGGACGGGACGGTGCGCTTTGCGCACAACGAGCGGGCCGTGCGCAAAAGCGCCTCGCTCATCAAGCTGTTCATCGCCGAGGCCGCGCTGCGAAGCGGCATACCGCTTTCCGAGCGCATCGCGGTGCCGAAAAAGGCGTACCTGGGCAACAGCATCCTTTCCGAGCTCAAGCAGCCCGAGGTCACGCTCTACGAGGCGCTGGCGGCGATGCTCGCGTGCAGCGACAACACGGCCACCAACCTGCTCATCGAGCGGCTCGGCGGGTTCGGCGCGCTCAACGCCGCGTTCTGCGCATACGGCGCGCAGCAGACGGCGGTCAACCGCAAAATGCTCGATTTCAAGGCCGCCGAAGCGGGGCGGGACAACCTGACCACCGCCGCCGACTGCGTCGCCTGCCTGCGCCGGCTCTGCGCCGACCCGACCGCGCGGCGGCTGCTGGCGATGCAGAAGGACCGCGAGCGGCTGCTGCGCTACATCCTCTGCGACGTGCATTACATGGGCAAGAGCGGGGACATCGAGGGCGTGTTCCACGACGCGGGCGCGTTCGACGACAGGAACGGGGAGCGCGTGTTCGCCGCCGTGCTCACCGTGCAGACCGAGCGGAGCGCGGCCAAGCGCCTCGCCGGACAGGCCGGACTGCTGGCCTATGGCGGGGAGCGCGGCGTGGCTGCCGGACAGCCCGGCTGAGCGGCCGTTTGCCGCGCGGCGGATTGGCGGCGGGGACGTCCGGCTTGTCGGCCCGCCGTCGTACCGAGCCGATTTTTGTCGAAAAATACAGAAAAAACAAACGACGCGCGGCGCCGCCGTGCGGAAAGGACCTCTTTCATATGGAGACAATCGTATCACGGCAGCCGTCGGCCGCCGGCCGGCTGACGGCGCACCTGTACCGGCACCGCTGGCTGTATCTGCTTGCGGCGCTGCTGTTTGCGCTCTGCATTCTGCCACTGGCGCTGGTGCCGATGCCCAAGGGGCATGACATCCTCTTTCATCTCAACCGCATCGAGGCGCTTTCGGCCGAGATCGAAGCCGGAAACATCCCCGCGCGCATTTACCACACGGTTTACGGCGGCGTCGGCTATGCGAGCGGCATGTTTTACGGCGACTGGCTGCTGTATTTCCCCGCCTGGCTCGTCACGGCCGGCGTCGGTGTGGTGACGGCGTACAAGCTGAACGTTATGCTCGTCACCGTGATGACCTTGCTGATTGCCTTCTTCTGCGCCAAAGCGGCGTTCGGCGATGACCGGTGCGCGTTCACGGCGGCCGTGACCTACGGCTTTTCGGGCTACTTCGCCATCGACACCTACACCCGCGCCGCCGTCGGGGAAATGACGGCGTTCGCCTTCGTGCCGCTGGTCTTTCTCGGGCTTTGGTCGATTCTCTGCGGCGATAAGAAGAAGTGGCTCTGCCTGCCGGTCGGGCTGACCTTTCTGCTGGTCTCGCATGTGCTTTCGGCCTTCGCCGCAGTGCTGTTGTGCGCGGTGTTTTTCCTCTGCTATCTCGGGCGCGTCATCAAAGAGCCGCGCCGGCTGCTGTATATCGGGTGCGCGGTGCTCGTGTTCGCGGTGCTGTCGGCCTCGTTCCTGTTCCCGATGCTCGAGCAGATGGCGAGCGGGACCTTCCTCTCCACCGACGGCACGAGCGCGACCTATTACGGCACGCTGACCCAGCGGTCGCTGCCGTGGTGGGCGTCGGTGTTCGATTTCAACACGCGGCTCGATTACAAGTCGGCCGCCTTCGGCTTCTGGATTCCCAACGGGCTGGGGATGTCCTTCTTCGTGATGCTCGCCGCGTTCGTGCGCTACATCACGCGCATCGACGACAAAAAGAATCTGTTCGTCTTTCTGTACTTCTCGGTGTTCCTCCTGCTGATGACGACCGAGCTGTTCCCGTGGTCGTATTTCCAATCCCTGTGCGGGACGATGCAGTTCCCGTGGCGGCTGCTGCTGTTCGCGACCTTCTTTATGGCGCTGTTCGCCGGACAGTTTATCCGGCAGGCGCCGACGAAAAACGCGTCGGCGGTTTTCTGCACCCTGTTCGTCTGCTGCTCGCTGTTTTCGTACGTTTCGACCGCGAGCGTCTCGATTCTCAATTACGCCAACTACGCCGCGAGCGGCACCGAGATCACCTACAATTACAAGGACAACATCGGCGCGGGCGAATATCTGCCCTCCTCCGATTTGAATCCGCCGTCCTACCGCTCGTTTCTGTACAACCGTCGGGACAGGGTGACGACGAACAACGCTTCTCTCGGCACGCTGAAGGCCGAGCGCGGGCATGGCAGCGTCTCGGTCGCTTTTTCGGGAAACAAAGAGGTTGACACCTACATCGACGTGCCGCTGCTTATGTATAAGGGCTACGCCGCCCGCGTCACGCTTGAGAAGGACGGCAGCGAGGTGGAGCTGCCGGTCGGCTACGGGGAGAACAACCTCGTGCGCGTGCATTTGCAGGGCGTTGCCGCCGGCACGGTGACGGTCTGGTACGAGGGGACGGCCGTGCAGAAGGTCTCGTTCGTTGTCACGGCGGTCGGGTTCGGCCTGCTGCTGGCGGGCGGCTGCGCATACGCCGTACTCCGCAGGCGCCGGAGCGGCGGGACGCCTGCCGGCGGGCAGGCGTCTCAGCCGGCGATCAGCTCGGAGACCGTGACGAAGGAATAGCCCCGCTCGATCAGCTCGGGCAGGATGATTTCCAGCGCCTCGGCCGTGGGGCTTGTGCCGTATACGTTGTCGTGAAACAGGATGATGTCGCCGAATTTCACGTCGCGGAGCACGGTTTGGACGACGCTCTCCACGGGCGGCGAGGCCCAGTCGCGCGTGTCCATCCGCCACGACCACAGCACACATTTGTAGCCCGACGCGCATATGCTTTCTATCATAGAGCCGCTGATGTTGCCGCCCGGCGGGCGGAAGAGCACCGGCGAATAATCGAAGGTGCTCTCCAGAAGCTCGGTTGTTTTGGCCGCCTCCTCCAGCAGCGCGTCGCTGCTGCCGCTGCGGAGCGGGTGCGTATAGGTGTGGTTGCCGATTTCGTGTCCGTCGTCGAGAATGCGGCGGACGACCGCCTCGTTGCCGGCGATGTTCTTGCCGATGACGAAGAAGGTGCCCTTGGCGCCGTACTTCTCCAGCACGTCCAGCACCTTCGGCGTCTGCTCGGGGTGCGGGCCGTCGTCGAACGTCAGCGCGACGACCTTGCCGCCGTTCGGGTTCTCGGAAAAGACCATGCCCTTTTCCTTATAATAGTCCAGTTCCGCTGCGGTCGTCTGCGGTACGCACAGCTCGTCCACGCGTCCGAAGCGGTAGCCCTCGTTCTTGAGCGTGACGATGACGTCCTCGAGGATGGCCGCGTTGGTGGCCGAGGTCGGGTGCAGCAGCATCACCATCCCGTTGTGGACGTTGGAAAGGATTTTTTCCTTCGCCGCCTGCGGGTCGGGCTGCTTATTGTTGTCCCAGTCGGCGTAGGCGAAGGACCAGAACACCGGCGTCAGCCCCAGCCGCGCGCAGTTTTGGAGCGTCTGCTCGGTGAACGCGCCCTCCGGCGGGCGGAACAGTTTGCTCATCGTGTAGCCGGTGTATTCGGCGTACAGCGCTTCCAGGTCGGTGATTTCCTTTTCAAACGCTTCAAACGGCATATTCGACATATTCTTGTGCGAATAGGAATGGTTGCCCACCAGATGCCCTTCCTCGTGCATCCGCTTGACGAGCGCGGTGTTGGATTTGACGAGATTGGGCAGAATAAAGAAGGTCCCGGGCACCTCCTGCCGCTTGAGGACGTCCAGCGTCTTTTCGACGTTGCCGTTCTCGTAGCCGGCGTCGAAGGTCAGGTAAATCACCTTCTCCTCGCTGCTTCCGAGGTAAACGCAGCCGTATTTATCGATAAACGCCTCGCCGCCGTACACCTCGGGCTGCCGGTGCTCGGAGTTGGGCTTGAAATACCAGCCCGGCGCCGTCGCGGCCGCCGCGTTCGACACGAAAGCGAACGTCAGAAGCAGAGACAGGAGCAGGGCTTTTGTTGATTTTTTGATGTTTCATCATCTCCTCCCAACGATTAGTTTTTCCGTTTGCGCCCGCGTTTACTGCTTGTAAAAAATACATATTGCAGACCCTTCTGCGGCCTGCGCGCCGCAAAAACGCGGCCTTTTCAAAAAATTTCCAACAAAGGAGAAAGCGAAATGATCGTTTGCGCGCCGTCCGCCGTCCTCTACCGCTATCCCGACGCCAAAAGCGAGATGACCGACGAGCTGCTGTTCGGCACCGTCTGCGAGCTGTTGGACACGGTGGACGACTACTGCCGCGTCGAGACCGACTACGGCTATCGCGGCTATCTGCGCCGCTGCGACCTGAGCGCGGGCGGCCAGCAGCCGTCGCGGGTCGTCAGCGTGCCCTTTGCCGATTTGCTGTTCACGCCCGAATACCGCCGCGCGCCGCGGATGGTGCTGCCGATGGGCAGCGTGGTCGACGCGGCCTATTCCAAGACCGAGCCGCGGTTCGCGTTCGTGTATATGCCCGATAAAACCGTCTGCTGCATCCGCAAGGAATGCCTGTCGCCGCTGCCCGCGCCGGCGGACGAGCGGACGACGCGCGGGGCTGTCGTGCGCACGGCGCAGTCCTTCCTCGGGACGCAATACCGCTGGGGCGGCAAAACGCACGCGGGCGTGGACTGCTCGGGGCTGGCGTTTATGTGCTATCGGATGAGCGGGCTGACGCTCTACCGCGACGCGGTGATGGAGAAGTCCGCAATCCTGCGCGAAATCGAGTACGGGCAGGCGCAGCCGGGCGATCTGCTGTTCTTCCGCGGCCATGTGGCGGTGTACGCCGGCGGCGGGCGGTTTATCCACGCGTCGGCTTCGGCGGGGCGGGTCGAGTACGGCAGCATCGAGCCGGACGACGAGCTGTTTTCCCCTGATCTGCGCGAAAATCTTTTACATACGGGAACGGTATTTTGAATGAACGAACAAAGAATGGTGCCGCCGGAGGAAATCGAGCGGCAGAAGGCCGTCGCCGCCCGTCTGAAGGCCGCGGGCGGCGGCCGGGTCTGGATCAAGACCTTCGGCTGCCAGCAGAACGAGGCGGACAGCGAAAAGCTGCTCGGCATCTGCGAGCTGTGCGGCTATACCCCGACCGACGATCCGGCGCAGGCCGACCTGATCCTCATCAACACCTGCGCCATCCGCGAGCATGCCGAGCTGCGCGCGCTCTCGGGCGCGGGGCAGCTTAAAAAGCTCAAGGCGGACAAGCCCAGGCTGCTCATCGCCGTCTGCGGCTGTATGGTCGAGCAGGAGCACCGGCGCAGGCAGCTTTTCACCAGCTACCCGTATGTGGACTTCCTGTTCGGCACGGACAGGCTGCATCTGCTGCCCGAGCTGCTGGAGCGCGCCGGACGCGAAAAGAAGCGCTTCGCCGTGACCGCCTCGCAGCCGGGCGGAGATTTCGGCGTCATCAGCGAGGGGCTGCCCGTTCATCGGGCGAGCGCCTACCGCGCGTGGCTGCCGGTGATGTACGGCTGCAACAACTTTTGCAGCTATTGCGTCGTGCCCTTCGTCCGCGGCCGCGAGCGCAGCCGGGACACCGAGACCGTTCTGCGCGAGGCGCGCGGCTTGATTGAGGGCGGCTGCCGCGACATCACGCTGCTGGGGCAGAACGTCAATTCCTACGCCGGCGATACGGATTTCCCCGGGCTGATGCGGCGGATTCTGGCGCTGCCGGGCGACTTCTGGCTGCGGTTTATGACCAGCCATCCGAAGGACGCGTCCCGCGCGCTGGTCGACGCGATGCACGAGAGCGAAAAGGCCGCCCGCCACTTCCACCTGCCGGTGCAGTCGGGCAGCGACCGGGTTCTGGCGCGGATGAACCGGCGCTACACCGCCGCGGAATATCTGGAAAAGGTCGCGTATATCCGCGAGCGGCTGCCCGACGCGGCCATCACCAGCGACGTGATCTGCGGCTTCCCCGGCGAGACCGACGAGGATTTCGAGAAAACCGTCGAGCTGGTCGGGCGCGCGGGCTTCGATATGCTCTATACCTTCGTCTACTCGCCGCGCGTCGGCAGCGCCGCGGCGGAAATGAAGGACCAGATCCCGCACGAGGAGAAGGTCAGACGCTTCGAGCGGCTCTCGGCGTTCCAGAACGAGCGCGCGGCGGCCATCAACGCGTCCTACGTCGGGAAAACGCTGCGCGTGCTGTCGGACGGCGCGGGCGAAAACGGTATATATTCGGGCAGAAGCTCGCAGAATAAGATCGTAACCTTCGACCGCGCGGTCGCGGCGGGCAGCTTTGCGCAGGTGGAGATCACCGGCGCGCAGGCCTACGCGCTCTCGGGCGTCGTAACGGACCGATAAAGACAAAAATAAAAAGGAAAAGGTTGAACGAAACAATGACGGACAAAATGACGAGCCTTGTAAACGATTTGGGAGAGGAACTGCGCGAAAGCGCGGAGGTGCGGGAGTACCTTGCCGCGCGCGACGCCTACGCCGCCGACCGCGCCATCAGCGAAAAGGTGGCCGAATACAACGTGCAGCGCATGGTGTACGAGCAGGAGAGCGCCAAGGACGAGAAGGATACGCTGCTGCTGGACCAGATTCAGAAGCGGATGGACGATCTGTACGGCGAAATCACCGAGAACGATGTGATGAAGCGCTATGTGGCCGCCGAGGACGGCGTCAATACGCTGTTCGGCGAGATCAACCGGATTTTGCAGAGCTTTGTGATTCCGGAGGAGGAGCATAGCTGCGGCGGCGACTGCGGACACTGCGGCGGCTGCCACTGAAAGCGCGATATTCCGTAAAAATACAGGGGGAGAGATCGATATGGCCGTTTCGCCGATGATGCAGCAGTATTTCACAATCAAGCGCGAATACCCGGACTGCATCCTGCTTTTTCGACTGGGCGACTTTTACGAAATGTTTTACGACGACGCTGTGACCGCCTCGCAGGCGCTCGAGCTGGTGCTGACCGGCAAGGACTGCGGCGGCGGCGAGCGCGCGCCGATGTGCGGCGTGCCGTACCATGCGGTGGAGAGCTACATCTCCAAGCTCATCACCAAGGGCTACCGCGTGGCCGTCTGCGAGCAGTTGGAGGACCCGGCGCAGTCGAAGGGGATCGTCAAGCGCGACGTGGTGCGCGTCGTCACGCCCGGCACCGTGACCGAGGGAGCCTTTCTGGCCGCGGACAAGAACAATTATATCTGCTCGCTCTATTATGAGAACGGCCGCTACGGCGCCGCGTATGCGGACATCTCCACTGGCGCGCTGTACGCGACCGACCTGCCGACCGAGGACGTCAAGAGCGCGCTGCTCTCGTCGCTGACCTCTTACGCGCCCAGCGAGATCATCACCGACGGCTCGCTGGACGAGGAGGTGCTGGCGTATCTGAAGGACCGCTTCGGCACGCTGATTACGCAGGTGGACAAGTCCGAGTTCGACTACGATAAGGCGGAAAAGGAGATCGCCTCCCTGACCGCGGACGAGGACGACGCCGAGCACGGGCCGCTCTGCCTGCGCGCGGTGGGCGCGCTGATTGCGTATCTGCGCCGCACGCAGAAGGACACGGTGGCCTATCTGCGGCATATCCATTTCTATTCCGACACGAAATACCTGTCGATGGACGCGTTCACCAAGCGCAGCCTCGAGCTGACCGAGTCGATTGCGAACCGCGACAAGCGGGGCAGCCTGCTCGGCGCCATCGACAGCACCGGCTCGGCGCCGGGCGCGCGGCTGCTGCGCAAATGGGTGCTCAACCCGCTGCTGGACGTCGAGGCGATTTCGGCCCGGCAGGACGCGGTGGAGGAGCTGAAAAACGCCACTGTCGTCCGCAAGGAGCTGTACCGCCTGTTCCGCTCGGTCATCGATATGGAGCGGATGACCACGCGCATCATTTACAACACCGCCGGCGCGGGCGATTTGAAGCTGCTGGAGGGCACGCTGCGGGTGATCCCCGAGGTGAAGGCGCAGCTTGCGCAGCTTCACTGCGGGACACTCCGCGCGCTCGACGAGTCGCTCGAGACGCTGTCCGACGTGGCCGACAGCATCGGCAACACGATTATGGAAAACCCCGCCGGCACGCTCAAGGACGGCAACCTCATCCGCAACGGCGCCAACGAGGTCGTCGACGAGCTGCGGCTGATGGTGCTGGACGGCAAGGCGTGGCTGGCCAAGATCGAGCAGCTCGAGAAGGAGCGCACCGGCATCCGCACGCTGAAGGTCGGGTACAACAAGGTGTTCGGCTACTACATAGAGGTTTCCAAGTCCTTCGCCGGCTCGGTGCCGTCCAACTACATCCGCCGGCAGACGCTGGCCAACAGCGAGCGCTACGTCACCGACGAGCTCAAGGATATGGAAAGCCGCATTCTCAGCGCCAAGGAGCGGCTGTTCGCGCTCGAATACGAGATTTTCCAGAAGCTGCGCGAGGTCATCCTCCAGTCGGCCGAGCGCATCAAGAAGGCTGCGGCGGTGCTGGCCGAGCTGGACGTTTACACCTCGTTCGCGACGACGGCGGCGGATCTGCAGATGGTCCGGCCGCTCGTGGACGATTCGGACGGCCTTTCGATCACGGAGGGGCGTCACATCGTTGTCGAAAAACATCTGAAAAAGACGTATTTCGTCCCCAACGACTGCCGTTTCGACGGCGAGAGCGAGCGGCTGCTGCTGATTACGGGTCCGAACATGGCGGGCAAATCGACGTATATGCGGCAGGTGGCGCTGATTGTGCTGCTGGCGCAGATCGGCTCGTTCGTACCCGCCGCGCAGGCGCACATCGGGCTTGCGGACAAGATTTTCACCCGCGTGGGCGCGTCGGACGATCTGGCGGGCGGCAGCTCGACCTTTATGCTGGAGATGAGCGAGGTCGCCACCATCCTGCGCAGCGCCACGAAGCGGTCGCTGATCGTCTACGACGAGATCGGGCGCGGCACCTCGACGTTCGACGGGATGAGCATCGCGCGCGCGGTGATGGAGTACACGGTCGGCCATATCGGCGCGCGGACGCTGTTCGCCACGCATTACCACGAGCTGACCGCGCTGGAGGGCGCGTGCCCGGGCGTGGTCAATTACAACATCGCGGCCAAGAAGCGGGGCGGTGAAATCATCTTCCTGCGCAAGATTGTGCGCGGCGCGGCGGACGAGAGCTACGGCATCGAGGTGGCGTCGCTGGCCGGCGTGCCGAAGGAGGTCGTCGGGCGCGCGCGGGAGATTCTGTCCGAAATCGAAACCGACTCCGTCCGCGCCGTACCGCGTCCGGCCGCGGCGCCGCAGGTCTCGGCGGCTGCGGAGGACGTTTTGGACCGGCTGCGCGCGCTCAACGTGGAGACGATCACGCCCATCGAGGCGATGTCGATTCTCTACGAGCTGAAAAACGCCTCGGCCGCAGAATGAGAGGGACGGCGTATGGCGACGATTAACCTGCTCGACGCGCAGAGCGCGAACATGATTGCGGCCGGCGAGGTGGTCGAACGGCCCGCGAGCGCGCTCAAGGAGCTGCTGGAGAACGCGCTGGACGCGCACGCGCGCAAGATCCGCGTCGACATCCGCGACGGCGGCCGCGTGCAGATCGCGGTCACCGACAACGGCGACGGCATCGAGATGGAGGACATGCCCCGCAGCGTGCTGCGGCACGCGACGAGCAAAATCAAAACCGGCGCCGACATCGACGGCGTGCGGACGCTCGGCTTCCGCGGCGAGGCGCTGGCGGCCATCGCGGCCGTCTCGCGTCTGCAAATCGTTTCGCGCCGGCGCGGCGCGGAAGAGGGCTATCTTTTTGAAATCTGCGACGGGCAGAGCAAGCTCACCGAGGTCGGCTGCCCCGCCGGCACGACGGTGCTGGTGGAGGACCTGTTCTTCAACACGCCCGCGCGCCGGAAATTCCTCAAGCGCGACGGCAGCGAGGCGGCCGCCTGCGTGGCGGCGGCGGCGCGGCTGGCGCTGTCGCACCCCGAGGTGTCGGTCGAGATGCTGGTCGACGGCACGGAGAAGTTCCACACCACCGGCGACGGGGATTTGTACAGCGCCATCTATGCAATCTACGGCCGCAGCGTGGCCAAGACGATGATGCCGGTGGAGTATTATCTGGACGGCGTGAGCGTGGCGGGCTTCGTCTCGACGCCGGAGGCGGCGCGCGGCAGCCGCACGATGCAGCTTTTTTACGTCAACCGCCGGTTCGTCTATTCCAAGACGCTTTCGGCCGCGGTCGAGGAGGCCTGCCGCTCCTTTCTGCCGGCCAAGCGCTTTCCCGCCGCGGTGCTGTCGGTCAGCATCGACCCGCACCAGACCGACGTCAACGTGCATCCGGCCAAGACCGAGATCAAGTTCGCCGACGAAAAGAAGGTGTTTTCCGCCGTGTATTACGGCGTGAAGAACTCGCTGGCCTGCCTGCAGACCCCCGCGCCGTCCGCCGCGCCTGCGCCTGCACCTGCGCCCGTGGCCGCGCCGCTGCGGGAGACGGTCCCGCCGTCCGGGACGTCCGACACGGCCGCCGCGCCGGTGCCGAATCCGGCGCCGCCGTCCGCCGGGCCGTACACCGTCTTTTCCGCCGCCGACGCCACCTCGCCGGACGAGCTGTACGACGAGGGCACGGAGGACCTTCCGCTCGCGTCGCCGCCGACCGGACGGGCCTATGACGGGCCGCTGCCCGGGCTTGGCGCCCCGCCCGAGCCGTCTATTCCGGCCGACCCTTGCGCTGCGGCCGAGCCGTCTGTGCTGCCCGAGCTGTCGGCTTTGCCCGCCTACCGTTATGTGGGCGAGCTGTACGACGCGTTTCTGATTGCCGAGACGTTAGACACGGTCTATATCATCGACAAGCACGCGCTGCACGAGCGGATTCTGTATGAAAAGCTGGCTTCCAACAAGGAAACGAACGCCCAATGGCTGCTGTCGGGCATCCCCGTCACGCTGACTGACGAGCAGGCGCGCGTGCTGGAGGAAAACGCGGAGATGCTGAGCGAGTACGGCTTCGTCATCGAGCCGTTCGGCGACGGTGTGATCGTCCGCGCGGTGCCGGGCGCGCTGGTCAACACGGCCGGACTGCCAGCGCTGCTGGAAAACTTCGCCGCCGACCTGACGAACGGGAACGCGATTCCCTTTTCGGTGCGCTGCGACCGCGCGCTGTTCACCGTCGCCTGCAAGGCGGCGCTCAAGGCGGGCGTGCACAACGCGCCGGCGCACAACGAATGGCTGATCGACCGCTTTTTCGAGTCGTCCACGGTGCGCTACTGCCCGCATGGGCGGCCGGTGAGCCACGCGCTGCCGAAGCGGGAGATCGAAAAATATTTTGACAGATAAGGAAAACAGTATGGGCACCTTCGACTGCATTACGACCGAGGGCCGCGCGCGCCGCGGACGGCTGCACACCGTCCACGGCGACATCGAGACGCCGGTCTTTATGAACGTCGGCACCTCCGCGGCCATCAAGGGCGGCGTTTCGACCGACGATTTGCGGGAAATCCGCTGCCAGGTGGAGCTTTCCAACACCTACCACCTGCACGTCCGGCCTGGCGAGGATTTGATCTATAAGCTCGGCGGCCTGCACCGCTTCTTCAACTGGGACCGGCCCGTCCTCACCGACAGCGGCGGGTTTCAGGTCTTTTCGCTTGCGCAGCTCCGCAACATCACCGAGGAGGGGGTCGCCTTCGCCTCGCATATGGACGGCGCGCGCATCTTTATGTCGCCCGAGAGCAGCATGCGCATCCAGTCCAAGCTCGCCTCCACGATCGCGATGGCGTTCGACGAATGCCCGTCGTCGGTCGCCGAGCGGGGGTACATCGAGCAGTCCTGCGCGCGGACGGTGCGCTGGCTCTACCGCTGCCGCGACGAGATGGCGCGGCTGAACGCGCAGGAGGAGACGATCAACCGCAGGCAAATGCTGTTCGGCATCAATCAGGGCGGCATCTACGGGGACATCCGCGTCGAGAATATGAAGCAGATCGCCGAGCTGGATTTGGACGGCTACGCCATCGGGGGTCTGGCCGTCGGCGAGAGCGCGGAGGAGATGTACGGGATCATCGAGACGGTCGAGCCGTTTATGCCCGCCGACCGGCCGCGCTACCTGATGGGGGTGGGCACGCCGGTGAACATCCTCGAGGCGGTCGAGCGCGGGGTGGATTTCTTCGACTGCGTGATGCCGTCGCGCAACGCGCGGCACGGGAACCTGTTCACCTCGGTCGGCTTTCTGAACCTGAACAACCGCAAATATTTTGACGACGACCGCCCCATTGACCCCGACTGCGACTGTCCGGCCTGCCGCAGCTATTCGCGCGCGTATATCCGCCATCTGTTCAAGGCGCGCGAGCTTTTGGGCATGCGGCTGTGCGTGCTGCACAACCTGTATTTCTATAACCGGCTGATGGAGGACATCCGCCGACATATCGAAGCGCAAACTTTTTCCGCCTTCAAGCGCGAGCGCGTGCCCGTCCTCGGCCGCCGCGCCGACGACTGAGCGGCCGGCCTGTCCGTTC
>ERZ827458.1364-NODE-1364-length-18257-cov-3.791397_pt1 | contig 18257 bp, 16 predicted proteins | sample MGYA00519706_ERZ827458 | MGnify/ENA primary metagenome ERZ827458 (study PRJEB31778, sample SAMEA3449309) | human gut metagenome | biome: human gut; feature: human-associated habitat; material: faeces | place: United Kingdom | collected 2010/2012 ...
ACGCAAAAATCCCTCGCTGCCGGTCACATCATGAGTTTTCAGATACACCCTACCCGGGATATGACTGGATGGCGCAGGCCGTCAGCGATCTGAGCGCGGCGGATGCGCCGTCGCTTGCGCTGTGGAACCAGCTGAGTGCGGGCTATAACGCGTGTGAGGTCGTCTGCATCGGCATACAGGGCCGGAATCCAAAGCTGCTGCGCACCGGCGTCTATCTGTTTGCCGTCATGGAGTGGATCTCTGCGATCTGCTACCGGATGTTCCCGCTGTCAAGCAGCGGCTATGCCGGCGCATTTCAGGACGTTATGCACATGGCCGTCACCGCTGCGGTCGTACTGCTGTCCATCGTGTCGCTGGCGATCCTCATTGCCGCCGGTGTGAAGGACCGGCGGTGCCGCTCCTACGGCGTATGCGCAGCTGCTGCCCTCGGCATGATGCTCGTCGGCGCGGTCGGCACGAAGCTTGTTCCGGCGCAGTATTTCGGCGCCGTCGAGCGGTTCAGCGTGTTTGCCGCAACGGGGTTCAACGCAGCGCTGGGCATTCATCTGTATTGTACAAAGCCGGAACAGGCAGTTGATCAAATGGAGGTGCTTTCAAATGACGGATAAGCGCTATCCCCGTCCGCATGACAGGCAGATCGTTTATCTGAAGAAGGTCGTGACCGGCCCGAATATCGAGGTTGGCGATTACACCATATACAACGACTTCGTCCATGACCCGCGGGAGTTTGAAACGAACAACGTACTCTATCATTACCCCATCAACGGCGATAAGCTGAAAATCGGAAAAATCTGCTCCATTGCCTGCGGCGCTAAATTTTTGTTTGCAAGCGGGAACCATGCGCTGCGGCCGCTGTCCACCTACACGTTTCCCCTCTTCTTTGATGAATGGGGCCTTGATGCAAAAGACATCTGCAGCGCATGGGACAACAAGGGCGATATCGTGATCGGGAACGATGTATGGATCGGCTATGAGGCAGTCGTCATGTCCGGCGTGAAGATCGGCGACGGTGCGATCATCGGCACGCGGGCCGTTGTAACAAAGGATGTGCCGCCGTATACCATCGTCGGCGGCGTTCCGGCAAGACCCATCCGTAAGCGGTTTGACGATGCGGTGATCGAACGGCTGGAGGCACTGCGCTGGTGGGACTGGGACGAAGAGAAAATCCGGCGCAGCATCCCCGCCATTCAGGCAGGCGATCTTGCGGCATTGGAGCGCAGCGTATGAAGCCTTTTATCTGAAATCAGGACAATAGATTCTTGAACAGATCGAAGATGCAGGCGTAAGAACAAGCATCCCGTACAATTACGAAAACGCAATTTTTAATTTCAATTTTAAGGAGAACTTTTTGAAGCGTATCACTTTATCACTGGAGCGTGTGGTCTGACCGGGAGGTCTGGCAAATTCCATCACACGCCATTCCTCCCGAAGAACCGGAACCGACATCTTCAGGAGGAGCAACATGAATCGCGAAAACAAACGCAAAGCCTTTGAAAAAGGCTACTATAAGGCCCACGCCTGCAGCGACACCTTCATCTGCAAGGTCTGCGGAAGGACCGTCGTCCCGGAAAACGCAGGCTCCGGCCACCGCAACCACTGCCCGAACTGCCTTGCAAGCCTGCATTTGGACATTGAGCCGGGCGACCGGGAAAGTGACTGCGGCGGGATCATGGAGCCGATCGCCGTCTGGGTGCGCAGGGGCGGAGAATGGGCCGTCATTCACCGCTGCCGCCGCTGCGGCGCGCTCAGCTCCAACCGCGTGGCGGCGGACGACAACCCCATGAAACTCATGTCCATCGCCATGAAGCCGCTGTGCCAGCCGCCGTTCCCGCTGGAGCGCATTGAGGAAATGACTGCCTTGATGGGCGGCGACGGACAGCTTCGAAAATAAAAACAGGAAAGTTGAAAACAATGCAGACAATTTTGATTATTGACGACGACGCAGCCATCGGGAATCTGGAGCAGGAGGTTCTGGAACGGGCAGGCTACGCGGTGCTCCGCGCCTATTCCGGCACGGAGGCGCTGCTTCTGCTGAAAGACAGCCGCCCCGATCTCGTTCTGCTCGACCTCATGCTGCCGGGGCTGTCCGGCGAGGAGGTCCTGCCGCAGCTTCAGGGCATTTCCGTCATTGTAGTCAGCGCCAAAACGGCGGTGCAGGACAAGGTCGGACTGCTGCTGGGCGGCGCGGCGGATTATCTCACGAAGCCCTTCGACACGAAGGAGCTGCTGGCCCGCGTAGCTGTTCGGCTGCGGGACGCGACTGGCAAAGACCATATTGAAGCGGTCTGGGGCATCGGGTTCCGGCTGAGGCCGGAATCTTGACCATTTCTGGACGATTTTCCTGACCGCTTTCTGAACCTTTTGCCAGTACCATGCGGATATCAGGCAAAGGAGGGATAACGAGGAATTCTCCATCCTGCCCGGCGAACAGAGCACAGCGGGCACAGATTGACGCAGTGGCTGCGAAGGAGGAACCATCATGTCAAAACGGACGCGGCAATACATCGGGATCCTGGCGGCACTTGCCGCCTACTACCTCGTGCATGAGGGTGCGCATCTGCTGTATGCCCTGCTCACCGGTGTGTTTCGGCAAATCAACTCTATGGGACTCGGCGTGCAGATCGACGTCTGCGCCGAACACATGACAGATACGCAGCTCGGCGTCTTCTGTCTTGTGGGCGCGCTGGCGACTCTCTGCGCAGGATATCTGTTGACGGCGCTTGCAGCGGCTATCTGCCGCGCCGGAAGCAAGCTGCTTCGCGCGATGCTTTACTACATCACGATTGCCTTTTTGCTGCTCGATCCGCTTTACTTAAGCGTCCTGTGCGGCTTCTTCGGCGGCGGGGATATGAACGGCATCGCCCGTCTATGCCCGGAATGGGCGGCAAGGTGCCTGTTCGGCATACTGCTCCTTGTAAATGGGCTGGTATTCTGGAAGCGGGTATTGCCGGTTTACAAACGGTCATTTTCTGCATAGCAAAAGCAAAACAGCAAGGAACGTCGAGAAAAATGTTCTCCGGCGCGGTAAAATGCCGTCGTAAGGAGTTGAGCGTGCATGAAGGAACAGAGTCTGGCCGTGCAGCGGATGCAGAACTACGGTGATGCTGCTGATCCTGGTTCCATCGAACAGGAATCCGCCGTTATAACCATCCCCTGCGCTTTCCAAGTGAAGCGGATAGTTGATACTCGCAAGGTTTGTGCAGTACGCAAACGCTCTGGTGCCGATCCTTGTTACCGTATCCGGAAGCTTCAGCGAAACCAGAGTTGCGTTTCCGCTGAAGCATAGCTTACCAATTTCCGTCACCGTATACCCGTCCAGTTTATCCGGAACAATCAGATTTGCCGCCGTTCCCGAATACCCCGTGATCTGCGCGGTATTGTCGGACAGGACGCTGTATGTAAAATCGCCGGATCTGTTATCCGTGGAGAGGACGGAGACGGCCGGCCCCTCCGGAGGGGCTTCCGGCTGTTTTTCGGCCTCGGGCGCTTCCGGTTCTGCCAGGGCGGCGGGCGCTTCTTCCTGCGCGGTCAGTTCGTCCGGCAAGACGTCTTCATAGGCTGTCTGCATCCGGAACTCCGCCGCCAGCGCCTGCATGGGCAGGCAGCACAGCAGGATCGCCGCCGAGCAGAGCAGCGCGGTCAGACTGGTAAAGCATCGCTTCATTATCGTTCCTCTTTTCTCCCATTTTTCAAAAACGGCTATTTTCTCCCATATTTACCGTATAATATGTAAAAATTCAATTCAAGACCATTTTCTATGAAAAGGAGCCGCTGCTTTTGCAGCGGCCCCCGTCTTCGCCTCCGGTGTTCTGGAGAAAAAGACTTACTTCATGTTGCGCTCGTAGGACTCGATCATTTTCTTGACCATCTGGCCGCCGACGGAGCCGGCTTCGCGGGAGGTCAGGTCGCCGTTGTAGCCGTTCTTCAGGTTGACGCCGACCTCCCTTGGTGTTCTTTTTCATCTTATTTTTTGCCGGGTTCCGGATTGGATGGCAGCGGGAAGCTTCGCACGGGGGCTGGGGCCAGCTCGCCGACGAAGCGGTAAAAGATGCGGATGCTCTGGCAAAACGGCTGCTCCCGGCGGACGGACTTCCGGATACCCTGCGGCAATTCCTTCGGTCCGATCTCAATGCGCTCAACAAACAGCGACAGCGTTTCTCTGTCCAGCTTCTCAATGTGTGTATAGCGCCGTGCAAGGGCGAAAAAACGCTGATAATCCTCCGCTGCGTTTTCTGTTTTGTCCGGTTCCAATGCTGTCAGAAGTCTTTGAAGTCCCGCGCCCTCAGTTTGAAGCTGCGACACCATATCGGATAGCCGGGCATCCTCCAGTCGTCCCTCCGCATTGTCCATGTAGAGCTTTGTAATCACCCTGTCGATGGTTTTCAGACGGGCGGCAGCCCGCTCCTGCTGAAGCTGCCGGGCCTGGACTGCCTCGGACGTTTGCGTTTCCCGGAGAACATCGCCGACAAGCCGGTCGATCTGTTCATCGGTCATGGCAAGGATCTCGTTCAGATCCTGCCGCACGACCTCCAGAAGGTCACTGTAGCGGATCCGGACACCCTCGCAGGGATCTGCAATGTCGGGCCGCTGTCTGGTGCAGGACAGGTACCAGTATTTCTCGCGTTCCCCCTTATAGACCGTTCCGCAGGAGCAGAGCGAATGCCCGCAGCGTCCGCAGACGGCAATGCCGGAGAAAATGCTTTTGCGCACGTGGTCGTATTTCTGATAATTCCGAGTTCCTTTTCCGAGATTCAGCGCCGCAGCGTCAAATGACTCCTGCGAAACAAGCGGCAGATGCGTGCCGCGCGTGACTGCCCAATCCTCCTGCGGGACGGGGAGCTTCTTTTCGGAACGGATGCTGGCCTTTCTCGTTTTGCCAAGCAGCGTATGCCCGAGATAGACCTCATTCTTGAGGATCCGCTTGATCGTCGTATAATTCCAAAGATCAGAGGCGTGGCTGGCGCCCTCGTCGCCAAAATGATCGCGATACAGGACGCGATATTTGAGCGGCGGAATGATCCCGCCGGCGTTCAGCTCCATCGCAATTTTCCGGGAGGAATCACCGGAGGCCGCCGCGGCAAAAATTCTCTGCACGACCGGCGCGGTCACCTCATCCGGGATGAGCTGATGCACATTGTCCGGATTCTTTTTGTAGCCATACGGCGGACAGGCACAGTATTGCCCGCTCTCACGCTTGTTTTTCAGAACGTTTTTGACCTTGCGTGAACCGTCACGCAGGTAGACCTCGTTCATGGCGAACTGGAACGGTGCAAAGACGTTTTCACGCGCCGTATCAAAGCCGTCGGAAATCGTGAAGAAGTGGATGCCGTGCTCCGGAAAATATTCTTCGGCGTAGTAGCTTGCCTCGCGCATATTTCGTCCAAGTCTGGAAAGATCGACGGTAATGACCGTATTCGCGCTCTTCTTCCTCAGGAATTCCAGCAGCTTTTTGAAGCCGGGGCGTTCAAAGTTTCCGCCCGACCAGCCGTCATCCTGAAAGACAGCCGCGACGATCAGTTCTCGTTTCGCGCAATACTCTTTAATCAGACTGATCTGGTTTTCAATGCTCCCGGATACGCTCTTTCCGGCCTCATCCACGGAAAGACGCACATACGCGGCAACAACAATTGATACGTTGGTCCTCATGTTTAGCCTCCTTGAACCAACTTCCCGTTCATATTATAACTTACCGGCGCAAATACGTCAATTTTTCCGTCAGTTTTCGACGATTCCAAGATTTTCTTTGCAATGATCTCCGCGGCGCTGCGCTGATCCCGAAAGCTTCTTTGTACGCAGTAGGTTGCACCGCCAATTTTAATTTCATGCCGATCCGTAGAAAACACCTCCTGCGCGTATTCTGTACGCTTCCCGGATTTTCTAATCAGAATCATGGCTGTGGTATATGGGATCGCAAAAAATGCACCGGTGCGCTGCAGAAGCACCGGTGCATTTTTCATGGCAAGCAGACGCGGCTACCCGTTCAGCGGAAGGGCCAGGCGCAGCAGGAACACGCCGTTTTCAGCCTGCAGCTCGAACAGGCCGCCGCGGCGGGCGGCGATGGCCTGCATACTGCGGCAGCCGTAGCCGTGACCCGCGCGGTCGGATACCGGAAGCCCCTCGCACATGACAACCTCGCCCTGATACGGGTTCTTGATTTCCAGCAGCAGCTTATTGAGCCGCACACCGCAGTACAGCGAGACGGTCCGCTGCTGCTCGTCCAGCCCGGACACGGCGCGGAACGCGTTTTCCAGTCCGTTGGACAAAACGGTGCACAGCTCGGTGTCTGGAATGCTCAGCGCTGCGGGGAGGCGGAGCTCCGCCGTCAGCCGGATGCCGTGCTGCTGCGCCTTTTCCGCAAACGAGGAGCACAGCAGATTGACCAGCTCGTTTTCACAGTAGCGCCGGAAGCGACTCGTTGACTGCATGAATTCCGGCGTAAAGGGCATCGGAATAGATCGTCGTTGCGTAATCAAAGAAATAGAACGCGACAGGAAGGCTACCGAACAGCCCAAGCGCCGCTCTTGAGCAGGTCATGGCTTCGTATGCCGCACGGACAAAATACCGGCGCAGCAGGAGAAAGACCGGAACGATCAGCACCGCATAGCTGATCTCGCCCGCCAGAACAGAGTGCGTCAGCGCACTGACGATCTCGCGTACCCAGTTGAGAATCTCACAGCACAGGTACGCGGTAAAGACGCTGACGATGGACACGCCAAGCGGCTTATGCTGCAGCGCTACAGCGACATTCTCAACACCCGCGACGATCTGACGGATGACCAGTACGACGAAATGATCAGCTGGTTCGCGTCCGTTGAGGACTGGACGGGCGAGATCAAGGATATGCTCGACGCCTCCTTCGGCTGATCCGCGCACTGCCATAAAGCATAAATCAACGGGAGAACACACAAAGCTGTGCGTTCTCCCGCTTTTGCGTTTTACCGGCGGTTCTGCCAGAGGATCTGCTGCTCTGTTATGAGCGGATAGGCGATAAGCGCGCTGCCGTCGAGATTTTCCCGGTACAGATCGACCGCTGTCAGACAGCGATTATCATAGGTGGAATAATAATAGATGCCGCTGTGTGCATTGCAGCAGGAGGTATAGATCGTGCGCTCGTACTGCCCGTCTGCCACCTCGCAGCAGCCGCGCTGCTGCTCCACGGCGCCGAGGATGTGGAAAAACTGGCTGACGCTCCCCTGCTCCGTGTCGTCGGAGACGGCGTTCAGCTTTGTAAACGCGGCGCGGACGAAGCGCGACATGGACGACAGATCGCCCGGCAGGCCCAGCGCGCCCATGCCCCGGCTGTATGGGCGCAGCGGGAGCGCTTGGGAAAAACGGTTTTCCGGCTGTCGGGGCGAAAGGTGCATATAGTTGTTCAGATTGAACAGCTGCTCGCCGAACGGCGGGTTATTGGTCAGAACGCCGATAGGGTTTTCATAGACGTGCAGGCCGTCTGCGGTCGATTCGACCGTGACCGCTTCTCTTTCGTCGGCAATCAGCCAATGCAGCTGCGCGGCGGGCAGAGCGGCGCTGAACGGCGTTCCGGTCAGGTTGAGCCGGGAAAGCTCTGTCCGGGCCTGTTGAACCGACGCGCACCGGCCCAGCAGCCATGGGATGAATTCAAACTGCGCAATGTTCGTCCTGTCCGGCTTTGGCTGCGCGTACACGGCGTTGCCGACAAAATTCAGTCCCGCCATGCACAGGCCCTTTTCGTTGACAGCGTCGTAATAAAGCGGATACCCATCCGCCACATGGGCCATGCCGATCATGGCATAGTGCGTATGCACCGGGCCTGCGTGACGGAAATCGAACGGGTAATTTCGCGGCGTGATTGTCACCTGTTCGCCGTAGCTGCATTCGTAATCCAGCGTCCGGCCAAAATAAAGTTGCTTTGTCTGATATGTGATCGCAGTACACATCTTGCGCTGCACTCCTTTCAAGCTTGCGTTGCATTAGTTTGTGCAGTTTTTACCGGATAAAATTCGTTTTTGCAAGCGGCTCCTTACGCGGATTGGGAACGCCTGCGGCCTTGCCTGCCTCGATACAGCGCAGGAGCCAGGCCATATTGTGCCCCAAAACGCGCATGATGCGCACGCCCTCCTCGTCCTGCTGGATGTCTTCGGCCCTGGAGCCGTGGACATTGTTCCAATAGCAGGAGGAAACGATGGGCATTTCCGTGATGCCGGGGTATTTGAGCAGCTGCTCGTACGCGGCCGTGGTGCCTGCGCGGCGGGCGGAGGTAATGACGGCGGCGGGCTTGCGGCAGAACGCTTCCTTCGGCGCAGAATAGAACAGGCGGTCCATGAATGCGGTCATATTGCCGGAGGCCGCCGCGTAGTGGACCGGCGTGCCGAACACAAAGCCGTCCGCGTCCTTTGCCTTTTCGGCAAAGTCGTTGACCGAACCGCCGAAGACGCATTTGCCTGCCTTGGAGCAGCCGCCGCAGGCGATGCATCCGCCGATGGGCGTATTGCCGATCCAGAAAATTTCGGTATCGATTCCGTCCGCGTTCAGCGCGGAAGCGACCTCGCGCAGCGCAGCGTCGGTGCAGCCGTGCTCATGCGGACTGCCGTTTACAAGCATGACTTTCATAGGGAATCCCTCCTGATTGGTTTTCTTCTTTCATACCACAGTTTCAGGAAAAATGCAAGCGGAACAGCAGCACAGAAAGCAGCCGCCGCTTTTCCAAAACCGGAAAAGCGGCGGCAGAACGCTCAATCCCCCTCGACCATGCGGTAGCCTACGCCGGATTCGGTGAAGATGTAAGCAGGCTGGGCGGGATTTTTTTCGATCTTGCGGCGGATGTTTGCCATATTGACGCGCAGAATCTGGTTGTCGCTGCGGGCGCTGGGGCCCCAGAGCTCCTTGATGAGATAATCATATGTCAGGACCTTGCCCGCGTGCAGGCCGAGCAGCGCAACCAGCTTATATTCGTTCTGCGTGAGATTGGCGTCGCGGCCCGCGATATAAACGCGGTGCTTATCGTAGTCGATGGTCAGCTCTCCGGCGGTGAACACGCCGGAATTGGCGACGGCGGCTGCGCCTTCCGGCGTCCGGGTGTGGCGGACGGCGGCGCGGATGCGCGCAAGCAGCTCCTCCGTGCCGAAGGGCTTGGTCAGATAATCGTCCGCGCCTGCGTCGAGGGCTTCGACCTTGTCGCGCTCGTGGCTGCGGGCGGAGACGACCAGAATGGGGACCTTCGACCATTTCCGGACGTTTCTCAGGATCGTCATGCCGTCCATATCCGGCAGGCCGAGGTCGAGAATGATGATATCCGGACAGTGCGATGCGATCATGGTATTCGCCATCGCACCCGTGCCGGCCATAAGCACGTCGTAGCCGTTTGCCGTCAGGATCGCCTGCATAAAGCTGCGGATGGTCCGCTCGTCCTCGACCAGAAGAACCTTATCTCTGATGTTCATGGCTGTTTTCCTCCAATGGCAATGAAAATTGCAGCAGAGCGCCGCCTTTTTTCCGGTTTTCCGCACGCATCGTACCGCCGTGCGCCTGCACGATGGACATACATACAGACAGGCCGATGCCCATATTGCGCCGCTGGTCGGAGATCTCCTCCTGATCGCGGGTGAGATAGCCCTCGAACAGGTGCGGCAGAAGCTCCTTCTCGATGCCGCAGCCGTTGTCCGCGACCTCGAAAACAGCAAGGCCGCCGGCGCTCGACAAGCGCAGCTCGATCCTTGTGGTCGTTTTGCCATGCTGGACGGCATTTTCCATCAGATTGATCAGCACCTGCTCAATGAGAATGATATCCATCGGGATCATAAGCAGCGTATCGGGCGCGGTGATGCTGACCTCGACCGCGGGATAGTGCCGCTTGAATTTCATGGAGGCTGCGCCGAGAACCTCTTCTCCCGCCTCCAGCTCCTTTTTGATATTCGAAGCGCCGGACATACGCGTGACGGACAGCAGATTTTCCACCACGCCGATGAGCCAGTTGGATTCGTCGCGCATATTTTCCAGCAGATCTCTGCTGGTTTCCGGTGAGATCTGACTGCCGTTTTCCAGAATCGCGTCGATGCCGCCGACGATGGCGGTCAGGGGCGTACGGATATCGTGAGAGACGGCCCGCAGGAGATTGCCGCGCATTTTTTCTCTTTCCGCTTCCGCACGGAGCTTTTCCTGCTGCTTGATCTGGGTGGTCAGCGTGCCGACCACGACGGAGACGGCCAGCATGACAAGGAAGGTCAGCGGATAGCCGGAAATGGTAAAATTGAGCTGCATATAGGGGTATGTAAAGATCCAGTTCACGCCGACGACGCCGATCACCGAAGCAAGCAGGCCAAACAGGTACCCGTCGGTGAAACGCGAGACGAGCACGACCGCGCATTCGAAGATCAGCGCGACATACACGTCGGACGAGTCGATCATCCGCAGCAGCGCGCACAGCAGCGCCGCCGCTGCCAGAATGCCGACGCACACGGCACAGTCGCGCCAGGAAAACAGGAATATCTGCCGCAGCCGCCCGCGTAAGGTCTGATCCTTTGTATTTCGTGTCATATCCATCAATCCTCACCCAGTATATAATAGCATAAAAGAAAACAGCCGATATGTTAAGGGCCTGTTAAGAAGTAGAAAACGCATACACCAGTGGCTTCCCCGGTGGAGAGGCCGCTGGGTGCTGCGCTAAAATCAGTCAGATCACATATTCATCCGCTGCGTCGGCGGTGGCCAGGGTGGAGAGGGGGATGGCGTCGAGACAGGCGGCGATTTGTTTGTCGAGCCGGTTCCAGACGGCGGACAGGCCGGAGGATACCTCGCAGCGCGTCAGCTGTACGTTCGTGCCGAGGCAGGACAGGGAGCCGTCCGCCGCGCGGATGATCTCGCCGATGGAATAGTCGGACGGTTCGCGCGCCAGGCGGTAGCCGCCGCCCTTGCCGTGCGTTCCCTCGACCAGTCCGTGCTCTGCCAGCGTGCGCAGGATGCGCTCAAGATACTTCTGCGACAGCTCCTGCCGCTCGGCGATCTGCCGCACGGGGACAAAGCCGCCGCGATGCTCCGCCAGATCCAGCAGGATCAGAACCGCGTAGCGGCCCATGGATGAGATCAGCATACGGATTCCTCCCTTGCGATGATGCCGCCGCCAAGGACGGTATCGCCATCATAGAGCACAGCGGACTGGCCTGGCGTGATGGCGCGCAGCGGCTCGTCGAAGACGAGGCGGACGCCTGCCTCCCCTGCCGGATAGACCGTGCAGGGCTGCTCCGACTGGCGGTAGCGCGTTTTTGCGCTGCACCGGAACGGAAGCGCGGGCGCTTCGCCGGAGATCCAGTGCATACCGGGCACGAGGCATTCTCTTCTAAACAGCGCCTCGTTCGGGCCGACGACGACGGCGTTCCGCTCCGGCAGGATCTTCACGACATAAATTTTGCCGTCCGACGGCATTCGCAGGCCCCGGCGCTGGCCGACGGTATAGTGGATAATGCCGCGGTGGGTGCCGACGACATTGCCGTTCAGGTCGAGGAACGGGCCGGGTTCTGGCGTTTTGCCGGTGCGGCTCTCGATGACCTTCGCGTAATCGCCGTCCGGGACAAAGCAGATGTCCTGACTGTCGTGCTTGCGGGCGTTGATCAGGCCGGCTTCGGCGGCAATTTCACGCGCTTCGGTCTTGCGCAGGCTGCCAAGCGGGAACTTGACCCGCGCAAGCGTCTCCTGTGTGAGATCGTAGAGCACGTAGCTCTGGTCCTTCGTCTCGTCGAGGGCCTTTTTGAGGACGTACTTCTCCCCTTCCCGCTCGATGCGGGCATAGTGCCCGGTGGCGATATAGCGGCAGCCCATGATATCGGCGCGCTCAAACAGCTTGTCGAATTTCAGATAGCGGTTGCAGTCGATGCAGGGGTTCGGCGTAATGCCGTGCTCATAGGCGTCCACAAAGCGGTCGATGACGCACTCGGCGAATTTGTCCTTGAGGTTGAAGACATAATACGGCATACCGAGGCGGTAGGCCACGCTGCGTGCGTCCTCGACATCGTCGAGCGAACAGCAGGTGTTGGCCTTCGGAATGCCCGCGTCTTCATTATCATAGAGCTTCATCGTGCAGCCGATGCAGGAGAAGCCTGCGTCCGTCAGCAGCTTGGCCGCGACAGAGGAATCCACGCCGCCGGACATGGCGACCAGTACCTTTTCAGTTTCCATTGGCAGCCGGGGACGCCTGCATGGCGATGATCGTGCGCTCCATCAGCTCGTCAAGGCTCCAGCCGAGCATATCCGCGCCGCGCTCAATGACCTCGCGTGAGCAGCCTGCAGCGAACTTTTTATCCTTGAACTTCTTTTTGAGCGACTTGAGCTGAAGGTCCTTCACGCTTTTTGTCGGCAGCATCCGCACGACTGCGCCGATAAGGCCGGTCAGCTCGTCCGTGGCGTAGAGCACCTTTTCCATCTGGTGCTCCGGCTGCACGTCGACGGTGAGCAGATAGCCGTGGCTGACGACCGCATGGACAAGGCGCTCGTCCACGCCGCGTTCGCGCAGGATCTGCGCCTCCTTCGTGCAGTGCTGGTCGGGATACTTCTCAAAATCCAGATCGTGCAGGATACCGACGGTCTGCCAGAAGTCCGCCTCATCGGCATAGCCAAGCTGGGCGGCAAAATACCGCATCACATCGCCCACGATACGCGCGTGCAGGCGGTGGAATTCCCCCTCATTATATTCGCACAGCAGGTCCCATGCCTGCTCTCTGGTCGGAATCATAGTTCTGCCTCCTGATCGTCCAGTTTTATTTGATGATTATAGCACAGATCGGTGTCTGTGTACAGGGAAAGTGTCTGGTGTGTGCTGTAAAACGCGAAAATCCTCACCTTACCGTGCGGCAGGGTGAGGATTGGGGTGCAGGCTTTCAGGGCGTAACGTCTGACATATCGTAGAGGGTGGGTTTTCCGTCGCGGGCGCGCTGGAGGGCGGTGAGGGCGTAGAACGCCTGCGTGGTGGCAAGCAGGTTGCCTCCGTCCTCCGGCGTATGGGCGAAGCTGCCGTCGTCCTGCGCGAAGCGCAGGAGCACGTCCTCCAGCGTCTGCCCGTTCTTCACAAAACGCGCGTCATCCAGCGAGAGGCCAAGCTCCGTCAGTGCTGTGAGCACCTGACTGACCGACTCGCTGCTCTCTGTGCCCCAGGAGGAAAACGCGCCGTTTTCCTCCTGCATCTGAGACAGACAGGAAAGCCCGGCTTCTACTGCCGCGGACACGTCCGCGCGGCTGCGGTAGCGGGCAAGCGCCTGCAGGGCCATGGCGGTCAGATCGGGATCTGACGCGCCACCGCCGAGGCTCCAGCCGCCGTCGGCATTCTGCCGGGTCAGAATTGCGTCGACATAGCCGTCGCGCGTCGCCTGCACGGCGGCTGCGGAATTCTGCGGGAGCTCATAGCCGCCGCAGTCCAGCGCCAGCAGCGCGAACGCCGCGCCGTTGACGCCCTGTGCCGTCGTCTTTTCGAGGTATGCCAGCGGCAGGAGCAGATTATAGCCGCCGACGTTTTGCGGGTCGCGCCCGATCGCCGTGAGGGCAAGGATCAGGCGGGAATACTCGGTATACCGGTTCTCGTCGAGGGTTCCGTCTGCCGCCTGCACGGCGGCTTCGACCGCCGTATAATACCGGTCAAAATATCCGTCCGACAGATCTGCCCCGGCACGCGCCAGACCAAACACGATCCAGTCGCCGTCCAGCGAACCGAAGCCCGGCTCCGGCACCGCTGATTTCAGGTACTTTGCCGTCCGTTCCAGCGGCGTCTGCGTGCCGCCACAGGCGGACAGGAGCAGACACAGCGCCAGAAGCAGTGCAACCGCTCGTATTCTTTTCATGCTGTTACCTCTTTACCGTCATGGCCCGGCAGACCGGCTGGTTATCCTGATCCAGCAGGAACAGGCGGATCCGCGCACCGTTTTCAACTGCCGCAAGCGTCTGTGCCTGCGTCAGCAGCTTTACCTGCACCATGCGTCCATTCTGATCATAATAGGCCACGGCCAGCTTCTGGCCATTTTCAAATTCGCCGCTGATCGTAAGCGAGCCGGTTTTGATATCATAGGCCCAGGTCAGCATGCCGATCCGGCCGTTTTCCACCGTTCCGGGTTCGACCGTCAGACTGACGGACGCGGTCGGCGTCTGCGTTTTGACGTTTGTGAGACGGCCGGACTCCTCGCTGTCCTGATCGTGGTACCGGACATAGGGGAAGCGGATGTCGATTGCCGCATCCTCCTCCGTAAGCGGGTTCTCCGACCACTGGACATACTTTGTCACGTCCCGCCGCAGGCCGTTCGCATAGACGAGATCGACCTGCATACCGGCAGGGTCGAAGACCTCACCGGCCCGATACTGCGTTTTATCCGGCTGACGGGTAATTTCCAGCGTGACCGACGGCCCGAAGGCCATGAGCTTCGCGCTGTCGTTCTTGAAATACATCACGCCATAGGAATCCACGACCGGCGAGCAGATTGCATACTGCGCGTCCTTTCCGCTGGGCGTAAAGAGGACATAGGGCGTATCCATACCGGATTCCTCCGTGACATAGTCTGCACGCGTCTGCTCTGCCTTGTCCCGCAGGACGCGGAGCTTGCCGGGCGTATAATTGTCGACGAAATAGACATAGACATAGCCGGTCGTCTCTTCATAGGCCGTCGTGAGAATGCCGGAGGTCTGCGGATAGCCCTGCGTCTGGACGCGGTAGGCGATCGTGTGCGACGCAAGATCCACAACTGTAAGACTGTGGCCGCCGTACTCGCTGAACTGCGCCGTACCTCTGACGCCGATGTAGGCACGGCCATTGTACACCACCGGCGTTGAGGTGCTCATGGCCTGCGCGGTGCTCGTGCCGTTTTCCAGCTTCAGCGTCCACTTGCTGCCTGTCCGCAGCTGCCAGCCGTCGGACGTTTTCCCGGTTTTTACGCTGCAGAGCCAACCGCCCTTCGTGGTAAAACAGAAGGCATCGGTCGCTTTATCATAGCAGATCGTGCTGCGCACGTCACCGCAGAGGCCGTCCCATTTGTCGAGCAGTCGTCCGGTCTTCGCGTCGAGCATCAGAAGACTCCCGGTCATGGACTTGCTTCCGTCCGCGCCGTCGTCCGTGCCGACCAGAACATAGTCCTCGCAGGCATACGCGCCTGCCCAGTAATAGCCGCCTGGCGTCGTCCAATACCAGCAGGCGGTCTTTTCTTCATCCGTGCGCGCCGGGTCCTCGTCCGTGATGGACAGGCAGACAAAGTTTGCGGGAGATTCCTCGCTGCGCCAGAAGCCGGTGTAGAGATAGTCGCCGCAGACGGTGATCGGGCTGTTCGGCTGGCCCTCGAGCGGGTCATGGTAGATCCAGAGCGATTGCAGCGTTTCGGCGTTGAACGCCTGGATCGTACCGTCGGAAAGTCCGACGAACACCATGCCATTGGCATAGGCCGGAGGCGTGATGGAAAAGCTCGACGCGCGATCCATTTTGGCCTTCGTCAGGATCTCGCCGGAAACCGGGTCGACGCGGCAGATCATATCCCCCGCGCAGACGATCAGAACGCCGTCCACCAGCAGCGGGCAGCCGGTCGAGCCGCTGTCTATGCCGCTGCCGATCGCATTCGACCAGTAAAGCGTGGACGCGTCGGCATCCACCGGCATCTGGATAGATACGACGGCGTTGTTGCTGCCTGCGGTGCCGCCGGGCGTGCCATTGGCGTCATAGCTCGTTCCGCGGAAATCGGCCCATTCGGCGGGAAGCTGCCGCAGCGTTTCGTTCTTCTGCGCAGCGCTGAGGGTCATTACGGCGCGGGCCGCGCCGCCCGTAACGACAACAGCGTCCTCGTCGATTTTCAGAACGAGCGTACCGGATGCGCTGTGCGACGGTTCGATGGTCCCGCTCCGGCCCGCATAGCCGGGGCAGGTCAGAAGGTACTGATAGGTATAGCCGTCAAACAGCTCATACGCGCCGTCTGCATCCGGCCAGACGCGTGTTTTGGAGAGCGTATCGCAGACAAACATCAGCGCGTCCATGGGCGTCAGCTGCGGCGTGAAGAGGACCGGCTGCGCCTTGCGCACCTGAATCCGGTACTCCGAAGCCGTTTCTTCGCCCGCAAAGTCATTTGTCAGCGTCAGCGTGATAGTCTCCGGCTCCGCCGTGCCGTTCAGCTTCACATCGGCAGACGCGCCGGGCGTCAGCTCCTGTCCGTCCATCCAGACGCGATAGCCGGTGCTTCCGTTATCGCGGTAGCAGGCGGCATCCGCAGGATAGACCTCTGCGCAGACGGAAAGCGTCTGTGCAGCCGCGGGCACGGTGACGGTATAGTCCCACACCGCAGCAGAATAGCCCGTGCCGCCGCCGTACGTGAGCGTCTGCGCCTGCCCGGCGCAGGCAAGTGAAAGATCGCGCAGCGAGAGCGTGCGCCGGAGCGTGACGATATACTCCTGATAGTAGGTGACGCTCCCGGCGGTGCGCTGGCAGCGGATCGTGAGCGTATTGCCGCGTCCGTTCTGGTTCAGAAGCAGGTTCCGCAGGAACACAGGCGTTCCGAGCTGGGCGGAGGTGATCTGCGTCTCAAGCAGCTGGTCGTCCTGCGCGGTGTTGGTGATGGTGCGGTACTGCGCGAGGAAGGCAGTGCTACCCGTCTGGATATCGCCGTTGATGCAGAGATAGACTGCGGCGGGCGTATCGGCCACAGCCGCCGTATAGGCATGGCTGGCCGGGTCAAAGGTCTGGTCGAGCGGAATATTGCCCTTGCTGGACGTCAGGTTGTCCTTGCTCAGAGCCAGCTCTGTCAGCCAGTCGCCGGTCTGCACAGTGACCTTTGGCAGCGGGCCGTCCTTGGCCGTAAAGCTGCCCGTTGCATGATAATACGTATCCTTTGTCGCCGTGTAGGTATACTGCATACCGGGAACCAGCGTGAACCGGTACTGATTTGCAGCCGCGACATAGACGCCCTTGAGGATCTGTCCGCTTGCATCGCAGACCGTCAGGTCAACATCTGCGGATTCGACCGGAATGCGAACGGTACAGCTGTTTGTTTTTTTCAGAACCAACGTATACTGTGTCGCTTCGCCTCCGGCCCGCACCTCGATGGATACGCTTTTCTCCGTTTCATCGATGGAAAGCGTGCAGCCGCCCGTCTGCGTGACGTCTTCACCGTCGGCAAAGAGCGTATAGCCCTCTGCCGTGGGTGTCAGGGCCAGCGTGACCTGTTCGCTGAGCACCTGCCAGGTATATGTCCGCGTGCTCTCGTCAAACGACTCCAGCGCGGCGGGCGCGCCGGATTCCTCCGTCACGCGCAGCTGCTTCAGCGTCGGGGCACGGCGGATGGTGAGCGTATAGTCCTGATACTGCGTCATGCCCTGCGCGTCCTGCGTGCCGGCGCGGTACACGACGGTATTGCCCTGCATACCGACGGCAAGCACGCCGTCCACGCCGCTGGTTCTGGATTTCAGCGCCTGTTCGGCCTGCTGCGGCTCCGTGCCGCCCGCCGGGGTATAGATTGCGGTCAGCTTCAGCTTGCTTGCATCCGGAAACACACTCGTGTCATACGGCCAGAACGCGTAGAGCGTTCCGGTAAAGCTGTCGTCCAGAACGGCGGTCAATTCACGCGCCGTCTTCTTCTCCACGGGAAGCTTGCTGCCGTCAAACTCCGTTTTGGACGCGGATGAAAGCATGAAGCCGTCCGCTTTGAGCCAGTCGGCCCTGTCAAGCACGGCAGTCACGGAGGTCTGCTCCGGAACCGTGACGCTGCCCGTCACGCCGCCGGACTGCGCCTGCATGGTAAAGGTATAGCTTCCGGCGGGCAGCGAGAGCATTCCGCTGCCGTTCTCGTCCTGATAGACGCGGCCATACTGGTTCTCGGCATACAGCGTATCGCCGGACTGCCAGACGCTGTTCCGGTCCGAGAAGGTAACGTTATATTTTGGGCCGTCCAGCGTCTGCTTGTACTGCTCGACCGCGTTATGAAGCGCCGTGTACAAGCTGAGCGCCGCATTATCGTCCGCAGTGACGTATCCGGCGCAGGCGGCGTTATACGCCGCCTGCGCGGCCAGCTGCACATCCGGCTCCTCCAGCCGGTAATCGGCCATAGCAGCGATCAGGCTCTGCATGGCATCCGACGGCTGCGCCGTCAGCCTGTCTGTGAAGCAGAGATACCGGATTCCGGCCTGCGCGGCGTTTCGCGTCAGGTCGTGGCTCCCGGTTTCATCACTGCGGATGAAATTGCCCGTTTTGCCATCGATCTGCGTCACGCTGTTCTCATCCGGCCCAAAGCTGTGGCCGCTGGCGTTCAGCGCTTCGAAAAGCGTCTGATCTGCCGTAT
>ERZ827458.1365-NODE-1365-length-18243-cov-3.621564_pt1 | contig 18243 bp, 18 predicted proteins | sample MGYA00519706_ERZ827458 | MGnify/ENA primary metagenome ERZ827458 (study PRJEB31778, sample SAMEA3449309) | human gut metagenome | biome: human gut; feature: human-associated habitat; material: faeces | place: United Kingdom | collected 2010/2012 ...
CGGAGCTGGGGAATGTCAAAGGGGGCCAGCCTCGCGCCGCAGGAAATCAGGATGCTGCGGGCCGTCTTGCCGCTTGCCAGCTTGTACTTCTTATACTGTCGCACGGCAAAATGATTGGGTTTGCGCTTTTCCAGTCCGGCCATCATGTAGTCCACGGCGTTCTTGAAATTGTCGTCGTCCTCCCGGGTCTCCATGCTGTTTATCATGTCCACAAGGGTGTTGATGTTCTTGTCCTCGGGCTTGCCCTCAAAGACGATATAGGCCACAAGCGCACAGTACAAAAGGGTCTCTGCCTTTGTCCAGAACTCGTCGCCCTCCTTGCCGTCGCCCTTGGTGTTGGTAATCAGGGCGTTGATGAATTTCAGAATATCGCTCTCCGTTTTCAGGTAGGCGATGGGGTTATAGTGCATGGACTTCGCAAAATCCACGCTGTTGAACACCTTGATCCGATACCCCTGCTTTTGTAAAAAGTGCCCCACCTGGCCCAAAATGCTTCCCTTCGGGTCCACGACCACATAGGAGGAATGGGCTTGCAGGAGCTGCGGGGTCAGCCAGAAGCGGGTCTTGCCGCTTCCCGACGAGCCGATGACGCAGGCGTTCAGGTTACGGGCGTTGGCCGGATTTTTGGGCCGGGTGTTGATCGTCAGATATTCCGTCCCGGTGAGAATGACGTTGTTCCTGAAAACCGGGTCTACAAAGGGCTTGATGTCCTTCGCCGTACCCCAGCGGGCGCTGCCGTATTCCACACCCTTTCTGAATTTCTTTGCGTTTTTTGATTTCACATACACAACAAGCCGTATGATGACCGCGCCGATCAGCCCCACAAGCCAGTCCTGGGAGTTGAGGCCCGGCGCAAAGGAGCGAAAGGCGGGGCCGATGGTTTTGACGATATGGATGAGCTTATGTCCCATATCCGCGCCATCGGCCAGCCGGTAGGCCGTGCCGAGCTTCAGACAGACCCAAAACACAAACGCATACGGGAGATTGAGCAGGACATATCTGCGGATTTTACCTGTCCACATGGCCGACCTCCCGTTTCAGCTCCCGGGCCTTGTTCTCCACGCGGGCCTTTTCTCCGAAGTGCCGTAGCTGCTGCCGGATGGAGGGGCGGCGGGATTTGTTCATCACCCGCTTGCTGTATTCGGAAAGGCAGGCGGTAATCGCATCAGACTGTCCCGACTTGAAGAACAGCAGATATTTTTCCGGTGCGACCTTGTAAAAGGCGTAGTCCACGTTGAATTTCCGGGCCACCCGGTCAAACTGCCGGGGAGCGCCGACATATTCCGCCGCTTCGGTGCCGGTGCGGTGGTTCATCAGCTTCTTTACCGACTGTCTGCCATGGGGCGTCAGGCCCTTTTGATATGCCTGCTGCGCCATTCGGACGAGCACGGCGGCGAGCCTTGCCAGCGTCCGGGCGGACAGCTTGCCGCCGTTGTATAGGATAGCGACAGTCTTGCGTTCCAGTTCCTCCTGCAATCAATCCCTCCTTTCCCGACTTCGGGCCATGTTGGCCCGAAGTCGCAGTTCTTCACCGTTCCGCGGCCTTCACCGGGGCGGGCCGTTCCGTCTCGGGAGGCTTTGCGCTCAAACCCCGGTACGTTTGCAGCGTTTCCCGGATGGATACGGGCTCGGGGTAGGCGAATATGCGGTGTTCCTCCGGGATGTCCTCTCTGCCGGAATAGACCTCCACAAAGCCTCGGAGTTCGCCTTCAATATAGCCCCCATCCGTAAACGCGCCGCCCTCCATGGCAAGGCAGCGCCCGTAGGCTTCAAAGTCGAAGAAGGCCCGCAGATTATCAGGGATGTCCAGAGCGCCCAGCTCCTCCACGAAATACAGGCCCAAATCTTCCTCGTCCTTGATGTCCGGGTAGAAGTAGTAGCAATCCAGATTTTGCGCCAGATTGATAAGGTCTTTGATGCTGCCGGTCCGTTCTCCCAGCTCCACGGCGGCGGCGAATTTGTCCATGTCGTGCTGATCCTCCACCTCTTGCAGCGCATGGGCCAGGTGGTTTAGCTCGTCGATGCTCTCATACTCACCCAGGCAGTCGTACAGGCCCGGAACATCGGTCTCGTAATCCGTGATGAAGATTTCTTCATACCGAACACCGTCTACATGGATCTTCTTCAAAAGCGCCTGCACATCTTCCTTCTCAGCCGGTAGCTTCAAATAGGCCCCGTCAAGGTAGCCCTCGTTATACCTGCCGAGATTGGTGATAAAGGCTTCAAGCATCATGTTCCTGTCCCTGCCGCTTCACATCCAGGATGCCCGCAAGGGTGGTGGCGGTAATGTTCAGCCGTGCGGCAACGGCGATGTCGTTTTTCACGGCTTCGTCGATTGCATCCCCGCATACCACAAGGACATGGGCCCGCCGGAGCAGGTCGCGGCCCATGTCGATCCCGCTTTTATGCTCCTCCGGGATGGCGTCGTTCAGGATCAGGGGAAGATAGAGGACGGGGCAAAGCGGGGAAAAGCCCGCCTCATACACAGCGCGGCAATAGCCCGCCGCCCGCTGGCCGTCCTTTTCGTGTTCGCCGCTCCACGCGGCGGTGATATATGCCAGGGGCCGTTTCATGGCCGATACCTCCTTTGTTCAGTCGTTGGGGTCAACCCATCTCCCCGCCCTTCCCATTCTTGGGAAGGGGGCGGCTCTGGAGAATCATCCCCGTCGCTTGATGACAGATGGCATACCCGGGGTGGGCGGTCAAGAGCAAAGCCGCCTGCGGCGGTGGCAAAGCCACTCTTGACGGCCCGCACCCGGATATGCGAAAAAGCAACCGGCGACGGGGAATCATTCAAGAGCCGTGTCATTGGGAGAGATAGCAACCTCGGGCCAACATGGCCCGAAGTTCATTACTTTTCCTGTTCGGCCTTCTTTTCCGGTTTGGCGATCTCCTTCTGCTTGCCCTTCCACTCGTCCAGAAGTTTCAAAATCTGATCCTTCATTTCACGGGGCGTCTTGTCCTTGCCGAAATACTGGCTGAGCTCCTGACTGGAAATAATCACTTTGTCTACCTCCTTTTTTTCTTCGAGCATGATACCGTCGATCACGTCACCGTTGAGCATGTTCTTCTGGTCGAGCTCCCTCATGCGCTGCGCCTGGGAGAGAGAGGGAGCCGACTGCTGGCCCTCAATGGCGATTGCGATATACCGCTGGTTTTTGGGCTTGATGTAGGAAAGCTCCACGGCGGGGGTGAACGCAATCTTTTTCGCGTCCACCATTTTCATAAGGTCCGGGACAAGATCGTTGAGCTTGATATAACGCTGTACCTGCTTGACCGCCATCTTGTTGCGGTCCGCGACGATCTGATTGGATCGCTGGCCGTTCTCCAACTTCGGGCCATCTTGGCCCGAAGTGGCAAGGTCGCCTCGGGCACCCTGCCGCTTGATGGCCTCCAACTGCATTTTCAGCGCCTTGGCCCGCTCGCTGGGGAGGATGCTTTCGCGCTGGGTCGTGTTGTCCTCCACCATCTGTGTGATGGCCTGCTCGTCCGTCAGATTGCGGACGATACAGGGCATGTCCGCAAAACCGGCAAGCTCGCTGGCCTTCATGCGGCGGTGGCCGGAGACCATCTCATATCCGCCGCCCTCCCGGGGACGGACTACGGCGGCATTGGTAATGCCCTTGTCCTTGACGCTCTCCACCATGGCTCGCATTTCATCATCGTCCCTGACCTGGAACGGATGATTTTTGAAGGGGTACAGCTCCGACAGCTTGATGTATACGACCTGCTCCACTTCCTGTGAGCGCGGGGCCGCAATAGGCTCGGCCTTGGCCGGGGCTTCGGCTTTTTGGGCCGGAGGCTCGGCTTTCGCAGGGGCTTTGTCCTTGGGGGCCTTTGCAGCCTTTGCGCTGTCGGTCTTGGCAGGAGTGGCCTTGTCCTTGGGGGCTTTGCTCTGCTTCGGTGCTTTGGCCGGGGCCGGGGGCTCTTTCTTGACGGCATCCCTGGCCGGAGGCTTCGGCTGCTTGTCGTCCACGGCTTTTGCGGCTTTCCCGGATGCCGCCTCTTTCTCGGTCTTGATTTCGTTGATCTTCTCAAACGGGATCACAACATTCTCCGGCGAAAGAATATCCTTTTTGCCGGGGCCGGAGGGACCCTCCGTCATTTCAAACAAGGTGGCGGGATCCTCGGCAACAGGAGGCTCGGGCTTCACTTCCGATACCTCCGGGGCGGGAGGAGCAGGTTTTTTCTGCTCCACATCCTTGACAGGCGATACCTGATCCGTTGTACTGGCTGTATTTTCTTTTGCCATTTCGCAACCTCCTTTGTTCTGGCATGAAAAAAGGGCCTAACCTTCGTTAGACCCACGGATAAACGGGACGGCACCATCTCCTTCCTTGCGTTTATATAGCATACGCCGCCCATAGTCTCTCTTGGGCGGCGTATTGATTTCCTATTCAATTTGTGTTATGGTGTAAAAGCATTTGCGGCGGCTGTAAAAAACGTAGATTTTATGCGGGTTTCAGAGTTTGTCGTTATCACTATTCGCACCAAAAAGGAAATGACCGCCTACGGGCGGTCATTTTTCTTTTTGTATCCGGGGACTTGAACGGGAGCGGGAGTGAATGGAGCGCCGGGGGCGCTCCAGAGCCGCGACCCGCCGCCGCGCACGGCGGGCAAGTCCCCCCTCGCGCACCAGTAAAAAACAGTCGTCCCTTCATTGAACTGCACCCCATTTGTTAGACAGTATGGTATACTATCTAACAAGTGGGGTGCAGTTCAGGTCTCCTTTAAATTGATATATATTTTTATTTTTTATTAACGGAGAAATGTAGCTCTCTTAAAGCTTCAATATCTTCACAAATGGTTTTGAGCGGGCATACGTCGCAATCCAGAATTACATTTTTTAAGATATGGTCGAATGCTTCGGTTACCTCATTCACTTTTTTGGAAACACCGACTAAATCCTTTACAAAATCATGGTCACCAACGATAAAATAGACTTGCACATGGTTTACACCGGGTAGCTGTTTATAGCGGTCTATATAAATGTTACCGAGCGTTTCAAAGGTTAAGCCTTTTTTTATTGCTTTTTTACTGACACGCACATTTTCTTTGTTCTCAAAGCTGGAAGATAAAATCATATAGCCCTCAGGGATAATTTTATATCTTTCATAATTGAGCTTTTTAACGCCGATATAAGCTTTGTTTGGGTCTTCTATATCGTCAATGTTAAATAGGGTAACTCTGGAAAAATTGGTGTTCTTTTTGATGTTTTGCAAATCGTCACCGAGTAAGAAAATCTTATCTTCGCCGATTAACGCCTTGTCACTCGTGGGCACATGATAGACTACACTGTCTTTAAACCTGTCCCCAAGCTCAAAACTAACCTCTTTGCCCATTAAAAACTCATTTGCGCTGAGCATATTCCAATCGTAATCTCCAACCGGCAGTTCTGTGAAGCTTTGCTTTTGTAAAAAACTCAAAGTTTCTTTAATTAGATTATCGTATACATTCATAGGTTATATTTTTTCGTTTTTATCTTTGTAATCGTGATATTTAGATAACCGGTCGTACATTTTTTCAACCATTTTGCCGTCGCCGTTCGTGATGAAAAAGAGAAACAACAGACCTATTAGCACTAAGATACAAGCCAATACGATGAGTAATATATAGTACCAAGCCATATTAGTTCTCCTTATTCATGCCTTTAACACGGGCGTATTCTGCTGCGCCTAATGCACCCATAAGCTGCGGGTCAATGGCAAGGTCAATAACCTCTATATGCAACACTTTTTCAATGGTTTTTTTGAGTCCTTCGTTTTTCGCACAGCCACCGGTTAAGGTGATTGCATCGGTAGCACCGGCTTTTTTCGCCATAACAAAGCATCTTTTTGCAACTGCCTGCTGAATACCTGCGGCAATTTCATCTTTGCCTTCTTCATCTAATATTACACATTTCGTATAGGTAGAACCTACGTCACAACCACCGAAATATTTCATTATAAAACCTCCATTACCAAGTTAAATCGTCCTCATAATCCACAATTGTCGGATCAAGCGGCTCTTCTCTGAATACGTTAATCATGTATTTGTTGAAAGCCTCACGCATTTCTCGTTTAGAAACGGTACGTGCATCCATGAGGTCGTGGGGAATCCAAATCAAATGGATGCCTCGTTCTCTCGCCTGATCCTCGAACATACCATGCAAGCCGCCCACGTTTTTGCAGGATACATGGTCATACATGATGACGATTTTTGCATTGAACTTTTCACACATTCTCCAACATTCGTCGAGCGAGTTTACATAACCTCCGTTGGTGTGGGAACGCATCATCATCTTTTCATAAAGAACAGCAAGGTCTACCATGGCGGCATCCTTGTCACCGATGTGAATGAAGTGGTGCGCCAACATACATTCCATATCGACCATGGCTTTTACGCCCCAACAGTGTGTCGTCCAGTAGGAAAATTGTGTGTAGTAGTGTGCCGGGCATGCCCAAACAATCGCACGATATTTTGGCTTGTTGGCATCGTTCTTTTTGTCCTCTTCATAGCCCTTTTTCATCATGGCATCTACTTTGAGGTCTGTTTTTAAGAAGTTCGGGTCCAAACAGCCGGCACCCATGAACTCGTATTCACGATACAATGCCATAGCACCGTTGCATACCTGCGGGTAGTCGGTACAGTTAATATCCCATTTGTTTAACATGCACTGGGACATTTGGTTGAACATTTCGCTCTTTTCCCAAAATGCATCCCAGTCCCATTTTACATTGTAGTTGTCTTCAATGAACTGGATGGCTTTTTTGAGGTTCTTTACCGCGTAATCTTGTACTTCGGGTTCTAAGAATCTTTGTGGCGGTGTGATTTGGAATTTAGGAATGTCTTTGAACAGTCTTGCCATAAAGCTGATTTCACCGATAGAACCGTCACAAGGCATAGAGGAGGTAATAAAAGTTTTACCTACCATCGGGTAATCATTTGCCACGGCTACGCCGACTTCTGTTGCGGGGAACGGACAAATATCCGCAGCCAAACCGAATTTTTCAATAGCGTCAATGTAGGTCGGGTTGCTGTACTGGTCAATTTCAGACGGCATACCAACGGCCATCATCGCAATATCCATCCATTGAAGGGTGGGGAAACCTGCCATAATGAACTTCGGAATCATCTCGTCAAACATAACGGTGGTTTCTCTTAATTTTGCCGCTTTTTTGGAGTTCGGTCTTAAATTTTTATCTCTTTCGAGGAACATAAGCACGTTGTCGATAGAGTTGCGCACAACTGTAAAGAAATATTCGTGCGTGTAGCGAAGCTCTTTACCATATAAGCCAATGGTATGTTTGTCAATCGTGTTTGCGGCGGTGAGATAAGATATCATCCAGCGGTATCTGAGCATGGCTTTTACCATTAAAATGGGATGCCTGCCAAGCTTAAAACCCATGTAGCCGTATAATTTCAGCCAGCGACCAAATTCGTAGAAAGTATCTTTAAAGCCTTTCCACTCTCTTTTTGTCATCGCTTTATGGTCTATATCAAAAAAGCTGCCCATGCCTTTTCCTGTTTCGGGATTATACATAGTTAATTCTCCTTCCCTTGCTTCTTGCTTTTAATTTTCTTGAATTCCAAGCTTTCCACAAAGGCTTGTACTCTCGTCCTCAACTGACCGCTGGCACGGGAAATGTAAGGACGGTCAATCGATAATACATGGATGCCATATTCCTCGGGCATAATATGGCTCGCTAAGGTTCTTTCAAACGACCAATAAGTACAGAACTTCATTTGCTCGTAAATCACGCCGTCTGCATGGTATTCATCGTGTAGCTGTTTAACGTGTTCTTTACGGTATTCCAGCTTATGATAAGCACAGTTTCTCGGACATTCGGTTTCTCGAAGATTTTGCCTGCAAATCTGCGTTAAAGCATCTTCGTCCTCGGTAAGTATAATTTGATTTCTGCCCGGAATAGAGCCGTAGCAAAAACGGTCGAAAACGACCAAAGCGCCACTGTCCTCTACAAGCTCAATAAAGGTCGGGTCGTCAATTTCAGAACCGACAATACCGACTCTGGCTTTGTATTTCGATACCGGATCCGGCTCACGGGTTTTGAGTTCCTCAAGGGTTTCCTCTAAATAGGGTAAAATCAAATCTTTCGGGCAAACAAAGCTGACTAAGCAGATTTTATGAAACTCACTGCCGGTGATGACAGGATTTAATTGCTTGCGGAAATCGCCAATCTCACGGACGACCTTGCATACCTTGTTGTATTTCTTTACAGCCTCACGGATAGCGGCATCGGAAATATCTACACCGTAAACGTCGTGTAGGGGATTCAAAATCTTTCTTGTGACCTGCTCTTTTAAATGCTCCACGCAGTCCTCGTCGTCAGCATACGGAATATCCATATAGCATCTAACGAACTTGTCATGGTCATCATGCAAATGCAAGAGTGCCATATTTTCCATAGCACGGTTCATAGGTTCACATACGTCAACGCCCAAAAGTCCGTCTAAGAAATTGTAGTTGCCTTCAATGGCTCTTTCCAATAAGGCTCTGGAATATTCGCAGGCGCTGTTTGCCATATAATAGGTAGCAATATCCACACTGCCGGAATTCGGCGCACGGAGTCTAACCGAAAAACAATCGCCTAAATTCATTAAAACCTCCGGAATATGATAGCAGGTGTAACCCAGAGCCAATCTTCCGTCCGCTTTTGCTTCTCGAACCAAGTCATTTTGAGCATCTTCTAACAGATGTTCAAAATAAATCATATGTTTTAAATCTTTCATGGCTTTGATTCCTTATATAATTCCAATTTTTTTGAGTGCGTTATAGGTTCCCTTTACGCATTCGTTGTTGTCATCCATAAGCATAAAATCTTTGGCTACAGCGTCAAAGCGTGCAATTTCTTTGTCGGATTTTACAACGCCGATGCATTCAAGACCGTCTAAATCCACGTTCTCGAGTAAGGACTCATCTTCAATTCTGTTGAAGATGCAAGCCATTTTATCATACTTAACGGCTTCGCTAGCCACTTTAGAAATGGATTTAATGACCTCAATACCTTTGCGGCTTGCGTCAGATACCAATAATAAATGGGTGACTTCTTCAATAACGCGGCGGTTTACTTGCTCAATACCCGCTTCACAGTCAATGACAATGTAATCAAATTGATTACCAACCGTTTCAATCACGCTCTTTAAATAAGAGTTGATTCTGCAATAGCAGCCTTTGGTTTCGGGGCGACCGATCGCTAAAAAGGCAAAATTATCTTTTTCCACAATAGCTTCGGCGATTTTATATCTGGACTCGCCAACAAGCTCCAGTGCGGTTTTGGTGTCTCCGCCTTCTACCGTGTTGATAATTTCGGTACGAATATCGTCGAGCGTGATTTTTACATCTACGCCAAGTGCCGTAGCCAGACCGATAGCGGGGTCAGCATCAATAGCTAAGATTTTCTTATCCTTATAATTCTCACTCAAAATTTTCACGATAATGGCAGATAAGCTTGTCTTACCAACACCGCCTTTACCGGTCAGTGCCAAGATTTTAGATTTCACATACTTCCTCCTTGCATGGAATGTTAAAAAAATATCACTACTATTATATTTTATGCACACGAAAATTTCAATGGTTTTGCAGAGCCCCGCCCCTACGGGCACAATCCGGATTTTCTGTAGGGGCGGGGCTCTGCCCCGCCCGCCTAAAAGGGAAACCCCTCCGTCTTTTGCCTGCGGCAAAATCCACCGCCCCTGTCAGGGGAGGCAAGCAAGTTATCGGAAAACCCTAACAGGGGCAGACTCTCCGCTGCGGAGAGGGCATTATCCCCGATGGGCGTCAAACCAGCCGGTGATCTCGTTCAGACGGCGGAGCCGGTGCTTCGGCTTGCCGCTGCGGGAAAGCTCGTGGTTCTCGCCGCGGAAGAGAACAAGGCGGCTCTCCACGCCGTGCGCCGCGAGCGCGGAGTACATCTGATACCCCTGATCGACGGGGCAGCGGTAATCATCCAGCGAGTGGATGAAGAGCGTGGGCGTTTTGACTTTATCGGCATATTTCATCGGGCTGTGCTGCCAGAATTTCTCCGCGTCCGGCCAGAGGGACGCGCCGCACTGATCCTCGGAGAAGTCGGGGCCGATATCGGATACGCCGTAAAAGCTCGTCCAGTTCGATATGGAGCGCTGGCTGGCGCAGGCGCGGAAGCGGTCGGTGTGGCCGATGATCCAGTTGGTCATAAATCCGCCGTAGGAGCCGCCGGTCTCGAAGAAGTTATCGCTGTCCATCTCCGGGTAAGCGGCGAGCGCCGCGTCGCAGAAGGCCATGAGATCGTCGAAATCCACCGTGCCGTATTTGCCGCGGATGAACGCGCCGCGCCCGTCGCTGCCCGTGGGGTTGCAGAAAATGATGAAGTATCCCCTGCCCGCCCAGTACTGCATTTCATGGTAAAACACCGGGCCGTACACGGTTTTCGGGCCGCCGTGGACATCGAGAATGACGGGGTATTTTTCCCCCGGCTCAAAGTTCATCGGCTTCAAAACAAAGCCGTGCACCTCGTGGTCTTCCGCCGTGAAGGTGAGCGTTTCCGGCCGGGCGACATATTTCCCGCGCAGCGCGGCGTCGTTTAAGTGCGTAATGCGCGCTCCGGTCTCGTCGTAAAGCTCCTGCGCGCGCATATCCCAGAGCGCGCAGAGAAGCATTTTCCCGCCGCAGCGGTCGAAGCAGTCAACGGAGCCGCCGCGCTCCGTGACCGGGGAGACGACGCCGTTTTCGAGCTTATAAAGGCCGGCGCTGTCGAAGCGCGTGGAGATAAAATACAGCACGTCGCCGTCCATCTTCATCGTGCGTCCGCCGCCGTGACGGATATCGCTGCCGACGGACGAGCCGATAGACTCGCCGTAGACGGCGCAGGGCGAAACGGCAAGCGTTTCGTAGTCGAGCGTATAGAAATCAACATCGGTGTTCATGCCGTACTTTCCGTCTGCGGCAAGCAGAAGCAGGAAGGATCTCCCGAGAGCGTATGCAGCGATATTGAAATCGGGGCGGCTTTTGGCAACGGCTTCCTCCCGGCGGGAGGCGAGCTCCATGCGGTACAGATCCGCGCCGCCGAAGTGCGCCGGGCGGGGGACGGAGACATCGAGCAGGCTGTAGTAAACGGTTTTCCTGTCCTCCGTGAGCTGCACGTCGGATACGGAGAGGCCGGCCGCGGTCAGGCGGGTGAGGGACTTCTTTTTCGCGTCGTAGTAGAAAAGGCTCTCGTACGCGCCGCGCGTGTACGTCCCGCCGTTCCACCACCACGGAAGCTGCGTGACGACCTCGTAATCCTCGTTTTCCTTCCTCTCGGCAAGGTACGCCCTGGCGAGCTTTTTGTCGCCCGTATACAGATTTTCAAAGCCGGGGAACGTTGAGCCGGTGACGAGAAGATCGCCGCCCGGCAGCGGGAACACCTGCGAAACGGGGATGGGGAAGGTGTAGGCAAGCTCGGCCTCGCCGCCGTCGAGCGCGATCTTATAATAGCGGCTTGCGAGCGACGGCTCCTTTTCGCCCTCGCGGTCGGCGGCGAAGAGGACGGTGTTTTCGTCCAGATAGCGGAAGGAGGATTCCTTGCCGCCGCCGGTCAGCGCTCGGACGGCGCCGTCCTTCAAGAGATAGAGACGTGATTCGTAGCAGTTCTTTTCCTTCTTCGCCTGGCTCACGGTGAAGCAGGCGCTCGTCCCCGCGGGGGAGAATGTGACGTTCGCGAGCGAGCGGACGGCGCAGAAATCGTCAACGGCGATGGGTTTGAGACGCATGGATAACTCCTTTCGTGCGCGGAGGGCCCCCGCGCGGCAGTAAATTACGGTTGGCTGCAGCATACCACGTTCCTGCCGCTCCTGCAATAAGCCGGTGGTTGACAGTGAAGAAAACCGGAACGCAATACGCGGCTATTGCAACGTCCCGGAGAAAAGAATATAATAAATCCGTCAAATTTTTCCGTACGAGGAGATCGATGACGATGAAAAAGTGTCTTGCCCTGCTTCTTGCACTACCCCTTTTTGCGCTGTGCGGCTGCGGAGCCGCCGCGCCGGAGCCTGCTCCTGCACCGACCGCCGAGCCCGCCTCCACACCGGCCCCCACGCCCACGCCGACCCCGGAGCCCACCGCAACGCCGGAGCCGAAGCCTACGCCGAACGCCGCCGATCTGGACGGATTCGGCTATGTGGAGCGGCCGGAAGAATACCTTCCCGAATACGAGGTACAGTATGTAAAATCCTCCGGCGGGTACGCGATCTTTCTCTCCAGCGACGTGAACCGGACGCAGCACTTCGATCAGGTGCTGGACGCCACGGAGGTGCGCGTCATTGCCCGGCAGGGGAAATCGGCGCTGATCATTGTAAATGACGGGCGTGTCGGCTGGGCCACCGCCTCCATGCTTGAGGACGCGCCGACGGCGCTTTACTGCCCCGGCCATAAGGATCTCGCGGACTTTCCGGACGTGGAAAGTCCTCCGCACGGCTGGCTGCCCGCCTATGAGACGTACTATGTCAAATCCACCGCCGGCGCCGGGATCTATATCACGAACGATCTGGCGCGGGAGGAGGTCTCGCGGCTGCTGAAGGACGGCACGGAAGTGACCGCGCTGGCGCGGGAGGGGACGTATATGATCCTCATCAAGGGCGACGGCTTCGCCGGTTGGGCGGATATCGATCTTTTGACTTCCGAGAAGCCCGCAGATTCATAAGGACTTTAAATGCGAAAGAAATCCCCGCTTCGGTGCTTTACCGGAGCGGGGATGTTCGTTACTCGTTATTCGTTTTTATCTTCCGCTTCCAGAAGCCCTCCGGAAGCTGGACGAGGATAACGGCGCAGAGCATGATGCCGCAGCCGAAAAGCTCGCGTCCGGACAGGAACTCGCGCAGCAGCACCGCCGCGCCCAGTACGCTGAATACCGACTCCATGCTCAAAAGCAGCGTCACGGCGACGGGGTTGCCGTCGCGCTGCGCGGCAAACTGGAGCGTATAGGCGATCGCGCTCGAGAAGATGCCGAGATACAAAATCGGGATGATGTTGTCGCGAAGCTCGGCGAGCGTCGGCTCCTCCACGGCGAACATGCCGATGAGACAGACGACGGACGCCACGATGAACTGCGCGCAGTTGAGCTCCGTCGGCGAACAGAAGCGGACATAGTAATCCGCCGCGAGAATGTACACCGCATAGATCCCCGCGCTCAAAAGGACCAGCGCGTCGCTCGGCGAGATCGTGAAGCCTTCCTTCACGCTGATGAAATAGAGCCCCGTGAGTCCCAGCAAGACGCTGACCCAGAGACTCGGCGCAACTCTCTTATGCAGGAACACCACGCTGAAGAGCGGCACGAGCAGGATATACAGCGTCGTCAGAAAGCCCGCCTTGCCCGCTTCAACGTCCGCAATGGCGTATTGCTGCACGATGGACGCGGCGATCACAAGCACGCCGCACACGGTGCCGCCGATGGCGATCTTTTTCGGGTCGCTCTTCTTCCGCTCCTCCGGCTTTTTCCGCCGGTTGGATACAAAAAGAAGAACTCCCAGCGACAAAGCTGCGAGCACACTGCGATAGAAGTTGAAGGTGATGGCTCCGATATGTCCTGCGGCCATGCGCTGAAAGGCAAACGCGGTTCCCCAGACAAACGACGCCGCCAGAGCCGTCAGCGCCGTTTTCAAGCTCAATCCTTTTTTCATAATGTGTATATTATATGGGTTCTCCGTCGAATTGGCAAGGCGTTGGCCCAAAAAACTCTTGTACAAAAAAACCGATTGAAGCACAGAGAAATGTGTGCTACATTCTGAGGGAAACGAACAAAGAGAGGAATAGACGATGAAGGCAGAGGACATTCGGCGGCGGCTCGCGGAGCTCGCGCTCGATACGAACGAATACCGCATCAATGCCGGCGGCGCGATGGTGCTTCACAGTCTGCGCGAGGAAACGCACGATCTGGACATATGGTGCACGAAAAAGCTTGGCGACGCGCTCGCGCAGCGCTGCGATGTGCAGGTGCTCCCGGACGGCACGCGGCGGTTCGTCCCCGCGCCGGACGTGGAGATCTATGAAAACATGCTCCCGGGGGAGACGGTGTTTCTGAACGGCATCCCGGTCGCGTCGCTCGAGGACGTGCTCGCGCTCAAGCGGCAGCTCAACCGTGAAAAAGACCAGCGGGATATTGCCGTTCTGGAAGCTGCCATCGCCGCGCGCCGCGCGGCGGTAACGCTCGCGCCCATCGCGCCGGAGGATATCGCGGCGTGCACGGAGCTTTATAATTACTATATTGAAAACACCTGTATCACGCTTGAGGAGGAGCCGGTCACGCCGGAGGAGTTCGGCGCGCGTGCGGCGCGCATCACGAAGGACTATCCGTACATCGTCGCGCGCGACGGCGCAGGAAAGCCCATCGGCTTCGCCTATCTCGACGTGTTCAACCCCCGCAGTGCCTACCGCTGCACCGCCGATCTTTCGATCTATGTAGACCGCGCCTGCCGCGGCAGCGGCGTCGGGCAGAAGCTCTATGCGGAGATCGAACGGCTGGGGCGCGAGCGCGGCATAGAAAATCTCATCTCCATCATCACGTCCGACAATGAAGGCTCGCTGCGCTTCCACCGCAAGAATGGCTTCACGGAGATCGGCGTGATGCCCGCTGTCGCCTTCAAATTCGGAAAATATCTGGATGTGAGCTTCTTCCAGAAGCATCTCGGCTGAACAGGGCAGCGGTATGGACGGAGAATTTGTAAATCTGACGCCGGAGGATATCGGCTCCGAGCACCTTTGCTGCGTCATCCGCCTGAAAACGGTGCATCCGGGCGTGGAGGCAAAGCGCGCGCGGCTCGCCGCGCAGTTCGTCCATGTGGACACGCTCGAAAAGGCAAAATCCCTGCCCTGTGCGTTCAACAACCGGGCGGTGTTCTATGGCGGAACGTTTGTAGCCGTCAATCAGATCGACGCCGCCGCGCTCGAAAAGCTTCGGCAGAAAGCGGCCAAAGAAAACCATTCCTGAACGGCATACGAAAGGCCCGTTTTTGAAAGTGCAAACGGTGCGGAAAATACTTCATCATTCACCATTCTCCAGATCGACCGTTGCTGCTTCCGCAGATGCTGAGACAGGAAATACCATAATGGATGTGATATACATCACCATCAATAGCCCAAGACAAAATTTTTTCACCAGATAGGGAAATATGCTTCTCCTCATATTCGTCCTCCTCTCCAGATACAAATCTGTCCCTGCCGTTAAGAGCAGGGACAGAGCATGGTTTATTCAAGTTTTTCCGGGTTTGATACAATTACCTCATGATCGTACCACTTTCCCTTTGTACCGATCAGCGCAAGGTTAAACGGCTCGTCCAGAGCCGGAACCGGAACATCAAAACCGTTGACTTCTTCGCTTATTCCATCCTCATAAGTTACGGTATCCACAGTAGGCTGCAAAAGTTCTGCCCCATCTTTCTGGGCATCCTCTGCGGTGCCTGGGAAAAGATTGACAATATTCTGAGAGGTAAGCGAAATGTGAATGGTCATTTTGCCGTCCTGAACCGTCAGCTTTCCTTTACCATCGCATGTCTCGTTGACACGGAACATGCTGCTGTCTGTTTCAAAATCAGCAGAATAGATGCCATCTTCCAAAGTTGTTTGTTGTTCCTGCGAAACAGCTGGCGGGCTGGAGCCGTCCTGAGCAGATGGATCCGTCTGATCGCTGCATCCAACGGCGAAAACAGCGATCAAAGCAGCCATACACAGGAGTGCCGTTCTTTTTTTCATGCTCGATCTGTTCCTTTATTGATCGATTACAGCACCAGTATGTGCAACATATAGCTCATGAATGGCCGGAAGCCGACCGAGGCCCGCAATCTGAGTATCAACGCTCTCAAAAGCGCCGGATGCGTTGAACATACTCTTCCAGGAATCAGCATCATCGCCTGCCATATCATTGTTTGCATGGTCACCTGCAACGACCATCAGAGGACGAAGGATGACTTTCTTATAACCAGCTTCTTTGATGCTTTCAATAACAGCATCGCAGGCGGTTGCTTCCGGTTCACCCTCAACGGTACCGATGAATACATTGTCGTATCCCAGAGCCTCCATCTGAGCCTGCATCTGGCTGTAAGATACCTTTGCTGTGTGGGAAGTACCGTGACCCATAAATACGAATGCAACGCCGTCTGCCTTTGCTTCATCCAGAGTCTGGTATCCAGCTGTCTTAACTGCTTCTGCGGTAACAGCCTCTGCAACAGCTTTTTTATCTTCATTGATGACAGTTGCATCGGTACCGACATCGCCCAGAAGGGGAGCGGCGATCTGAACCGATTCAAATTTATCCTGATAAGATTCTACGGTTTCTGCCAGCTCATCATACTCAGCACCATACATCAGATGGGTAGGCTGAATCACCAGATTCTTAACACCATTTTCTACCGCACGGTCAAGCGCCTGCTGGACGTTATCGATCTTTTCTCCGTCACGGGCCTGCACATGATTGATAATGATCTGGGCGGTAAAGGCTCTTCTGACCGACCAGTCCGGATAGGCTTCCTGCAAAGCGTCCTCAATGCTCTTGATATCAGCAACACGGCTGTCATTAAAAGAGGTTCCGAAGCTGACTACGAGCAGTTCATTTTCGCCGATTTCATCACCGTTGCGGGGATCATCTTTAGAAGCATCGCCAGTATCCCGTCCAAAATAGTCTGGATCTGCAAATTCGCCGGAAACCAATTCCTTTTGGGCATCCGTCAGGGCATCCCAGGCAGCTTTTGCGGCCTCACATTGTTCATCCGTGTTTTCGTTTCGTTCTTGCACATAGATTGCGTCAATCAGCTTGGCCACCTCATCAGCAGCAGCTTGATCGTCAGAGACTGGATTGGCAGAAGACACCTCTCCTACGTTGTCCGGTGTCTCGCTTTTCTGAGAACCGCAGCCGACAAGAGATGTTGCAATGCACATCGCAAGCAGGAGTGCTACAAGTTTTTTCATGTTCTTCATTTTTCTTTCCTCCATTGATTTATATCTTTTTGTGGTTTAAGCCACGAAAAAGCAAAAGCATCCCCCGTAAAACTGGGGGTTCTTCCTATGCGGGCAAAGTCCTCTGTTCCTCGCGTAACGCGTAAACGTGTAATACGGTCTGCCAGCTGCGCGGGGATTGTTACTTGCTGCCCGCTTTTCTTTGTAGAATACTTTTCTTCGGTACCTCGGCGCAAACACTATGTGGTATTTGTAATTCCACTTCGCATGAGATAAATTGTTTATGTCATTCAGGCTCATTCTGAATTCCCTCCTTTTGCTTTTTAAGTGCAGTTGCCAGCCCGCACTTTTATTAAGCAAAAGGAGTTTTTTGTCTTCCTCATCGCCAAAGGCTCTTTTGAATCACGCGTCTAACGCGTGGTTTTCGGGTATACAAAAAGCAGCAGTCATACATGACTGCTGCTGCCGTTTTTTCGCAACAAAATAGCCCATTTCTCCATAGCTCAAGAGCAAATAGACTTTAACAACCTGAGCAGGTCTCCTGACTTGCGTATCATAAGCCTTCCGCACAGCCTTCTCAGGATTAACTCCCAATGACCGACTTTCGTCATGTGCGGTGCCTCCTCGCATACAGTGGCGGTACCGTTCCGGATTCCAACCGGATTCCCTATTCTCCATCAACTCTATACAAAATCGATGGCACTCAGATATCATATTTACTAAACAAAAATATCATAGTAATGCATATTTGTCAAGCAACTAACAGACGATAAAAAATTATTATTAGTAAAGCTTTGATCAAAGAATATATCCATACGAACGATTCCTCTGGTGTAAATGATGTGATTTTGTGTTGCCAATAAAAAAGCAAAATCAATTTCAACATCGAGCAGTTCAGTACTAGTGTACCATCTATCTGTACTTTGGACAAGGATCTCTGACGCTGTCTAACAATGCACGTCAAAAGAGCTATCTGACTTCATTTGAAATCAGATAGCTCTTTTCTTGTGAATAATGAAATTCTGTTGCCAAATCGTTGCCACGAGGGGCATCAAAGCTCAAAAAGTCCGGTGTTTACTGGCTTTTCAGCCTTTCGGGGATTATTCCCACTCAATGGTCGCGGGGGGCTTGGGGCTGAGGTCGTAGAGGACGCGGCTGACGCCGGGGACCTCGGCCTGCACGCGGCGCGTGACGGTTTCGAGAAGCTCCCAGTCAAGACGGGGGACGCTCGCGGTCATGGCGTCGGTGGTGTTCACGGCGCGGATGATGACCGGCCAGAGCTCGGTGCGCTTGCCGTCCACGACGCCGGTGGTGCGGATGTCGGGGACGATGGTGAAGTACTG
>ERZ827458.1381-NODE-1381-length-18102-cov-10.868787_pt1 | contig 18102 bp, 14 predicted proteins | sample MGYA00519706_ERZ827458 | MGnify/ENA primary metagenome ERZ827458 (study PRJEB31778, sample SAMEA3449309) | human gut metagenome | biome: human gut; feature: human-associated habitat; material: faeces | place: United Kingdom | collected 2010/2012 ...
CCGTGCCGCTGGCTTTCTTTGGTACTTTCTTTCGCTTCGAAAGAAAGTACTCCCCACTCGGGGCGGTAGCCCCACCACCCGCGCCGGAGTCGGCGCGTCAATCCCCCGGTGAGAATTCCTTATGGCAAAGTTGGCATACACCGTCACGGGCAGGGGATTTTCCTCGGGGCAGCCAATCGGCGCGGCCCTCACTCCATGCGCTCCGCTGGCCGTTTGCCCGAACTTCCGGCCATATAAAAACCGCCGCTCCTGAATTTCTTCAGAAGCGGCGATCAGACTGTCGAAAAAACCCTGATCGACCGCATGCGCCCGCGAACAACGCTTCGCTGGTTCGCGGGAAGAATGCTGCGGCATAAGGCTTAGGGGCTCTGTTCCGCAACCTCAATCGTCGTCTTTGGCACTGCCGTGCCAAATCCTCGTTTCGGTTGACGGCTGTCAGTCGCTAACTGCCTTCGGCAGTTGCATCCACTGGATGCCCGCTCCTTCTCGCCGCCCTAAAACCCCGGCAGGCACCGCAGGGAAGGCGCAAGGCGGGTTGCCCTTGGGCAACCCGGTCTGCCTTTGGCAGACTGAACTTTTCAAATAGAATTTGAAAAGTTCACCGTCGCCCAGTGGGCACAACCGCCGTAGGCGGTTAGCGACCCGCAGGTGTGTCACGAAACGAGCGGGGGCTACGGCAGTAGTCCCTGCGACGATTGAGTGGCAGCAGTGCCTCCTGCACCTCCACTTTTTTTGACACACTGACCGCCGCTCCTGAATTTCTTCAGAAGCGGCAGTTTTTCACTTTCTTTTCGAAACGCTTCCCCTTACCCCTGCGTCACATCCGCAAAGGTGTAAGAAATTATCTTCCCTAAATTCTCCGGGGATACCTCCACCTGATAGCCGATTTTCCCGGCGCTGAAAATAATCGTGTCCCAAAGCTGCGCCGTTTCGTCCACCACCGTAGGGAACGGCTTCTTCATACCGATGGGCGAACAGCCGCCGTGAATGTAGCCGGTCAAGGGCAGAAGTTCCTTGCTCTTGATCATCTCGATCTTCTTCTCGTGGACGGCGGAAGCTGCCTTTTTCAAATTCAGTTCTTCTCCCACGGGAATGACGAATACATAATATTTCCCCGAGGCCGCCTGCGTCACCAGCGTTTTGAAGACCCGTTCTTCTTCCTGCCCCAGCTGACGGGCCACCTCCACGCCGCTGAGGGCTCCGTCCGGCGCGGCGTATTCGTAGGAACCGTAGGGAATCTTGGCTGCGTCCAAAAGACGCATTACATTGGTTTTTTCCATGGTCAGACCGTTCCTTCTGTTTTATTCGGCGGGGGCGTCCGTGGGCAGCGTCGAAGTGGGCGCGCCGCATACCAGACAGGGGCTTAACGAATTGGTGTACGAGGCAAGCTCACTGTACGGGAAAGAGTCCGTCAGCGGACGATATTCCTCCTTGATGCTGCTGCAGTTGGGGTCCATGTGGTAGTAATGGCCGCCGTTCGCGTTGTAATACAGAAGCGTGCTACCGGGAGGGGCGGGGCTGACCGTGGTGCGGGGTGCCTCGGTCTGGGTCACGTTGTCCTTGGAGTTGACCACCACGTCCTCGGTCTGCTGCTCGTCATTGCTGGCCAGAGAATTGGGATCCACGTACCACTGGTTGCCCTCTTTGACCATCAGCACATTGAAGCGGTAAGTCTTGGGATCCTTGCCGTTGTGCTTGTCAATGGTGGCGGTCATGATGATGCTGCGGCTGGTGTCGTCATCCGTGCCGCCCACTTCCTCAATGGTGTAGCTCAGGGGAGTGCGGTTATTCAACACCGTCTGGAAAAGCTGGGCCGCGGCGTTTTCCTGCTGGGAAGCCCAGCTGGGCTGCACAAGGCTGGCCATGGCTTCAGTCTGATTGCCCGCCCAGTTGTTCATGAAGGTTTCCAGACGCTGCTGGACTTCCGGCTTGCTCACCGGGGTGGGTTCGGGGCTGGGCGTAGGAGTGATCTCCGCCGCCGCAGGAACCGCGCTTTCATCGGGGGCAAGGGTGCTTTGGGCACTGGCGGGCACTGCGCTGCCAGCAGCCGTCTGACGCAGATCCCGTCCGCCCTGCATGGACAGGGACAGAGCGATGATGCTCAGCGCCACGAATACCACGGACAGCACCACCCGAGCCGTGGAAGAGTACATCTGCCGGTACCAGACCACGCCCAGCCCGGCCACGCTCAGGCCGATGAACAGGTAGCGCAGGATGTTCAGACTGCTGGAAACAAAAATGCAGGGCACAAACAGAAGCGGAAGCAGCCCAAACAGGAAAATGCCGAACAGCAGGTCAAGATCCAGCGGCTTGCGCTGCTTCGGGGCATGGCCGCCCTGCTGGGCGCTGCCGGGCAGGGGAACGCCGCCCTGCATAGGGATATTCTGGGGCGTTCCCGGCATGAAACCGGCTTGCGGCGCGGCGTTTTGCTGCATCGTGGCCGGATTCACCGGGGCGTAATTCATCGTCCCCTGATTCAGAAAAGGTACGCCCGACTGCATATAGCCCACGTTCGTCATGGGATTCATGGGCTGCAGGGGCGTTTGGGGCGCATATCCCATCGGCCCCGGCGCTGCGGGCTGCACATTGGGCGCGGCCGCCGTCTGGGGCGGCACAAAGCCCTGGGAGCGAACGCCAAACCCGCTGCTCTGCAAAGGGTTGACCGTGTTGCCCAGCGGCGGAAGATTTCCGCTGCCCTGCTGGGGCATCACGGGGAAAGCCGTCATCCACGGATTTGCCCCCGGAATGGCTCCCGGGGTCATGCCGCCCATGGGATAGCCGCCCGCAAATGGCTGCTGATACGGCGCGGCCGCATAGGGAATGCTCCCCGCCTGCATGGGATTGACCGGCTGTACCGGCGCTGCGGGCTGCTGCACCGGCGCGGTAAAAAGATCGGCGGCTGGCGCAGCGGTAGACTGCTGGGTCGCCCGGGCAAAATCGGGACCCATAACGCTCTTTGGTTGAAACAGGGGCTTTTTGCCCAGCGGCGAGCGTTTCTGCATCCCGTAGGTGGGCGTGGATGAATATTTCATGCGATTTCCGTTCATATTCCATCTCCTGATGACAGCGGTATGTTTCCTTCAGCAATAGGATAACCCATCCGGGGCAAAGCGAGTCGCGCCGAAAAAAAGTTCAGACGAACCCAAGCCTATTATAGCACATATTGCATTTTTGTAAACAAAAAGACGCATTTTTGCCTCATTTGGGAGACTTGTCCAGAAAAGGAAGCAAAAAAGACGAACAGCCGCTCTGCTTCGCTGTCCGCCTTTTAGCCTAAGGATGACCCCGTTCAATCCAGCACAATAGCCTTTCGTTTGCCGTTTTTGCCCACAGGATATTCCCGAAGCCGAATGACAAAGTCCAGATTGACGACGGTTTCTTTCCCGTCCTTTTCAATAACCATGGCGTTGTCCGCCACTTCCTTCAGGACCCCGTCCACCGTTCCCGAGGAGATCGTGCTGGCGATCACGTCCTTGCCAAGGAATCTTTTTGCAAGCTCCTGCATCTCGCTGTCTCCGTTTCTTCTTTTGATTCTCGTTTCCAGATATTTCGTCGATTCCTTTCGGTTCAGGAAAAGAATCAGAAAAATCAGCAGGATCGGAAAAGAACTCATCCACCAAGTCTGCATACGGTTCCTCTTTCCCCTGTCTTTACTTTGCCAAAAAATCCGTGATTAGTGCGCAGGCTTCTTCCACCGGCTGACGATCCATCTGAAGCCAGTGGATGGCCCCGTCCCGGCGGAACCAGGTCATCTGCCGCTTGGCAAACTGCTTGATAGCCGTGGCCAACAGCCGGTTCAGTTCTTCCTCGGTGGGGATCGCGCCGGTCAGATATTGGGTGATGAGCTTGTATTCCAGCCCCAGCTTCAGTAGAAATTCCTCGCTGACGCCGGATTCCATCAGACCGCGCACCTCCTGAATCATGCCCTCCTGAAAGCGGCGGGTCATGCGCTCGTCGATGCGGCGGCCCAGCACCTCCCGGGGCCATGTCACGCCCAGGCGAAGACAGTCGTAGCGGGGATGCTTGGTAGGGGCGGTATCGTCACCGTCATGGAGCTTTTCCAGCACCCGCATGACCCGGTTGCGGTTGTTGGGCTCCACGTCGCTCTGTGGACATTTCTGCATCAGCAGGGCGTAAAGCTCCGCCGTGGTCCGCTTTTCCAGCTCCCGGCGATAGCTCAGATCGGGCATTTTGCCGGAAAGCTGATACCCATCCGCCACTGCGTTCACATATAGCCCGGTACCGCCCACCAGAAAGGGGACTTTTCCCCGGGCCAGAATATCGTCGATGGCCTCATAGGCCAGCCGCTGAAAATCCGCCATGGAGAAAAAATCGCCCGGCTCCACCACATCGATCAGGTGATGAGGCACGCCCCGCATTTCCTCCGGGGTGATCTTGCCGCTGCCCAGATCCATGCCCCGGTAGACCTGCCGGGAATCGGCGGAGACGATCTCGCCGCCGAAGCGCTTGGCCACCTCCACGCCCAGTGCGCTCTTGCCTGAGGCGTTGGTACCCGCGATGACGATCAGCTTTCCTTTCGTCTCCGGGGAGCGCTGATAGGCGATGCGCTCTGTGCCATCCTGCATCCACACAATGCCGCAGCGGCGGAAGCCGTTGCGCTCGAAGGCCCGCTGCATGGGCAGATTGTCCGCGTGGGTGTCGCCCCGGAGATTGTCGCAGCGCGTCAGCGCCCACTGGACGATGAAGTCCACCATGCCCTTCCGTTCGCCGGAGGACGCCACCCGGTGCAGGGTCTGATAAGGCAGATCGTTGAGCCACGCCCCGTCGATGCGGCGGTAGTTGGGGTCTTCTCCCTCCAGCAGCATGAAGGCGGCGTACAGATGGCCGTTTTCTTCGCATACATAGCCCCGTCGCAGGGCGATATCCTCCCGAACGATCTCCGGGGTGGGGTAGACGTTGCGCCACTGGGTGGGATTGCCGTGGGCGGCCATGAAGGCCTGCGCCCCATGGTAAATTTCCATCACCCGCTCCAGATCGGCTTCGGTGGTCAGACGTACTTGCATCAAAGGGAAAGCTCCTTTTCGGTTCTCCTTGAAAACGCGCCTTACAGCGCGATTCCGTACAGGCGGCAGGTGTTTTCCGTCGCCGTCTGTGCGATTTCTTCGGGGGGCTTATTCCGCAGCTCGGCCAGCTTTCCGGCCACATACTGCACGTAGGTCGGTTCGTTGCGCCGGCCCCGCATGGGCACGGGGGCCAGATAGGGGCTGTCGGTTTCGATCAGAAAACGGTCGTCGGGCACGAAGCGGGCCACCTCCTGCAGACGGGCGGCGTTTTTGAACGTGACCGGCCCGGCGAAGGAGAGATAAAAGCCCATATTCAGGTATTCCCGGGCGGTCTCCACGCTTCCGGAGAAGCAGTGCAGCACCCCGGCAGGCAGCTCGTTTTTGCGGGGGCGAAGCAGCTCCAGCATATCGCCGTGAGCGTCCCGGATATGGAAAGCCACCGGCACGTTCTGCTCCCGGGCAAAGACCAGCTGCCGCAGCAGCACTTCCTTCTGCTTTTCCCGGGGAGAATTTTCATAGTAGTAATCCAGCCCGATCTCGCCCACGCCGACAATCTTGGGGTCTTGCAGCCACCGGGCGAAATCGTCCAGCTGCTCCTCCCGGAAACCGTCGGCCTCCTGCGGATGCACGCCCACCATGCCGTAGATGGGGGCGTGCTCGCCGGTCAGCGCCGCGATACGGCGGCTGGAATCCAAATCGCTTCCCGCACAGATGCAGCGGTTCACGCCCGCCGCTGCCATGCGGGAAAGCACCTGTTCCACTTCGCCCTGAAAGCGCTCGTCTTCCAGATGGCAATGGGAATCAAACAAATTCATCATATCGTTCAGCGGATGTACGCGCCGTCCTCCATGCCTGGTTCCACAGTGCAGAGCTTGAGCACCTTGTCCTCCGCGTCGGAGGCGCACAGGATCATGCCTTCGCTCTTGATGCCCTTGAGCTTGGCGGGCTTCAGGTTGCTGACCAGCACCACCTGACGGCCCTCGATGGCTTCGGGGGTGTAGAACCTGGCAATGCCGCTGACCACGGTGCGCAGGGGTTCGCCCTCGCCCAGCTTGACGCTCAGCTTCAGCAGCTTGTCGCTGCCCTCCACCTTTTCGGCGGTCAGAATGCGGGCCACCCGAAGCTGCACCTTGGCGAAATCGTCAATGGAGATCACGCCCTCGGGCAGTTTCTTCTCTTTCTTTTCTTCCTTCTTGGCGGGCTTCTTTTCCTCGGCCTTGGGCGCTTCCGCCTTGGGGGTGGGCACGATGTCCGCCAATTCCTTCTTCACGTCGATACGGGGGAACAAAGCCTCGCCCTTCTGCACCTTGGCGCCCGCAGGCAGCAGGCCGAAGCGGGAAGCGGACTCCCAGCCGGTCAGTTCGCCCTCGGCAATGCCCAGCTGCTCGTAGATGCGGGCAGGAGTGCGGGGCATGGTGGGCGCGATCAGGATGGCCACGATGCGGATGCACTCGCACAGCACATACATGACGGTTTTCAGCCGTTCCTTGCCATCGTCGGTCTTCACCAGCACCCAGGGCGCGTTCACGTCGATATAGCGGTTGCACTCGCCCACCAGCTGCCAGATGTCCTGCAGCGCCAGCGAGAACTGCAGCTCGTCCATATGCTGCCGGGCCTTGTCGGGCGTGCTCTCCGCCAGCGCGATCAGGGCCTTGTCCACGTCGTTCCACTGGCCGTGTTGGGGAATTTCGCCGTCAAAGTACTTCTCCACCATGGCCACGGTGCGGCTGACCAGATTGCCAAGATCGTTGGCCAGATCGGCGTTGATGCGGTTCAGCAGCGCTTCGTAGCTGAACTGGCCGTCGCTGCCGAAGGGCATCTCCCTCATCAGGAAGTAGCGGATGGCGTCGCTGCCGTAGCGGTTGCACAGCACCACGGGGTCCACCACGTTGCCCAGAGACTTGGACATCTTCTGGCCGTCCAGCACCAGCCAGCCATGGCCGAACACCTGCTTGGGCAGGGGCAGACCCAGCGCATGCAGGATGATGGGCCAGATGATGGTGTGGAAGCGGATGATCTCCTTGCCCACCAGATGCAGGTCGGCAGGCCAGAACTTCCGGTACAGCTCGTCATGATCGGTGGTGTAGCCCAGCGCGGTGATGTAGTTGGTCAGCGCGTCCAGCCACACATACACGGTGTGCTTGGGGTCGAAGTCCACCGGAATGCCCCACTGGATGGAGGTACGGCTGACGCACAGATCCTGCAGGCCGGGCTTGAGGAAATTGTTGATCATTTCATTTTTGCGGGAGGCGGGCTGGATGAAATCCGGATGCTCCTCGATGTACCGGATCAGCCAGTCCTGATACTTGCTCAGCTTGAAGAAATAGGCTTCCTCGCAGGTCTTTTCCACAGGGCGGCCGCAGTCAGGGCAGTTGCCGTCCTTCAGCTGCAGTTCGGTGAAGAAGCTCTCGCAGGGGGTGCAGTACCAGCCTTCATAGCTGCCCTTGTAGATGTCGCCCTGCTCGTAGAGCTGGCGGAAGATCTTCTGCACGGCCTTCACATGACGCTCGTCGGAGGTGCGGATGAAATCGTTGTAGTCCACGTCCATCAATTTCCACAGATCCTTGATACCCGCCACGATTTCGTCCACGTAGGCCTGCGGGGTCACGCCCTTGGCCTCTGCCTTGCGCTCAATCTTCTGGCCGTGCTCGTCCGTGCCGGTCAGGAAATAGGTGTCATAGCCCTCCAGCTTCTTGAAGCGGGCGGCGGTGTCGGCGGCGACGCTGCAATAGGCGTGGCCGATATGCAGGTTGTCGCTGGGGTAGTAAATGGGCGTGGTGATGTAGTACTTCTTCTGGTTTTCCATGAGGCTTTCTCTCCTTCTGGCCGTTTTCCCTGCGGCTTGTTTTTCCCGGGCTGGCGGATGTTGTTTTCGGAAATTTCCGGCAATGAAAAAGCCCGTCCCGTCTGCGTTTTCACTGCAAAAGGGGCGAGCGGAAGACTCGCGGTACCACCCTGATTTATCACTTACGGCTTTCGGCCTTCGGCGGATAACGGCGCCTGCCGTCCCGCCCTACCTGTCGAACGGGATCGCTCTCGGGCCATGTTCGGTCAGCCCTTCGCGCCGCATTTCACCAGCTGCGGCTCTCTTGTGGCGAAGAGAAAAGACGTACTCTCCCGGTCATTGCGAGGAATATCCTTTATTATAGCGGTTTTTGCCGGGCTGTCAATGGGAAAACGCGAGTTTTCAGGGCTTTCAGCCGCCGGAGACCAGCCTTCCCGCCAGCCAGACCCCGGCCAGCATTCCCAGCAGGGAGCAGAGGGCCGCATAGCCCGCCCGTTTGTCCTTCACGCCGCTGAAATACACGCACAGGGTATAGAAAATCGTCTCGCTGGAGCCCATGACGATGCAGGCCGTCATGCCCACGGCGCTGTCCGGGCCGAAGCGCTCCAGCAGGGTTTCCAGCATGCCCAGAGAGGCCGAACCGCTGAGCGGCCGCACCAGCACCAGCGGCGCGACCTCGGCAGGCAGGCCCAGCCGCGTCAGGACCGGCGCGCAAATATGGCATAGCAGCCCCAGCAGGCCCGATTCCCGCATCAGGGCAATGGCGCAGAGCATCCCCGCCAGATTGGGCAGCACCCGCACCGCTACCTCCATGCCCTGACGGGCTCCCCGGATGAAGCCCTCCAGCGCGTCCAGCCCCTTCCACCCGGCGGCCAGCAGCAGAAGCAGAATCAGCAAAGGCAGCAGCAGGTCGGAAATCGTTTTCATGGGCGTTCCTCCCGGCGGCGACTCAGGCGATAGCATAACAGCCCCAGCCCCGCGCCCGCCAGCGTGGAAAGGGCCGTGCAGGCCAGGGTAGGCAGCAGGATGGCGTTGGGCTGGGCAGAGCCCGCCGCCACCCGAAGGGTCAGCACCGTGGTGGGAAACAGCTGCAGCCCCGTGGCGTTCAAAATCAGCAGCATATACAGGGCGTGACGTACCTGCGGATTTTGCTTCTGCTCCTCCTCCATCCGCCGGACGGCTTCCATGCCGCTGGGCGTGGCGGCGTTGCCCAGCCCCAGCAGATTGGCCGTCAGGTTCAGCGTCACCGCCTGCCGGGCTTCCTCGCCCCGCAGGGTGGGCATGACCCGCCGCAGAATGGGCCGCAGCAGCCGGGCCAACTTTTCGGGCAAACGCAGCTCCTTCATGATCTCCATCAGGCCGCAGAAAAACAGATAGCCCGCCATCAGCCGCAGGCTCAGGCTCACGGCGGACGAAGCCCCGTCCAGCGCGGCGGGCAGCAGCGCCCCCGCCCGGCCCGTCAGGCAGCCGTACAAAAGCGACGCGGCCATCATCCCCAGCCAGATCCACGACAACAGCAAAATGATTCCCCCTTCCGCGGCTTGTACAGCCTATGCGGAAGGGGGCGGGATGATGTGCGGCCGGAGGGCTTCAGATCCACCACTCCGGCATGAGCCGGTCCAGCGTGACCACGCGGCCCGTTTTCCAGTCCAGCAGAATTTCGATTTTCTGATAGCCGTCGGGCATGAGCTGCGCCATCATTTCCCGGCAAGCGCCGCAGGGCGCGCCCGTCCTGCCGTCGGGCATCAGCGCCAGCACCCGGGCGATCTTCTGCTCACCGCAGGTCAGCATGTGGAAAACTGCGTTCCGTTCCGCGCAGATACCCAGCGTACAGGCCGTATCGACGCATACGCCGGTATAAATTTTCCCTGACTCCGATAGAATAGCCGCCGCGACCCCGCCCGCCTCCACATATTGGGAGATCACACGGCCGTTCTGCACGGCCTTGGCGGCATCATACATCTCTTTCCAAATCGCATCCATCGTTTTTTCCCTTTGTTGTGATCAATTTACCTTCATTTCAAGCCCCTCTGCCTATCTAAGCCAGTTTTCCTTGGATAGGGGTTTGGGGAAGGAGCTTCCTTTTCCAAAAGGAAGCCCTTTCCCCAATCTCGTCCCCCATCTTGGAAGGGGTGCAGGGGAGGAACTTCTTTTACATTAAAGAAGGCTTTCCCCGGCAAAATCGCTTTTTTACTCTCCGATCATTTCCCGAAAACGTGCCTCGTCGATGACGGGAATGCCAAGCGCTTCGGCCTTGGCCAGCTTGCTGCCGGCCTTTTCTCCGGCCAGAACGTAGGCCGTCTTTTTGCTGACGCTGCCGGAGGGCTTGCCGCCGTGGGCGGCGATCAGCGCCTCGGCCTCGTCCCGGCTCAGGGTGGGCAGGGTGCCCGTGACGACGATGGTCATGCCGTCCAGCGCGTGGGACTGCACCGCGCTTTCGTAAACCGGGGAAACGCCCGCGTCCAGCAGCCGCTGAATCATCTGATTGTTCTCCGGGAAGCTGAAATATTCAACGATGCTGGCGGCGACGATCTCCCCCACATCGGGAATGGCCGTCAGCTCTTCCAGCGGCGCGGCCTTCAGCGCGTCCAGCGAACGGAAGCGGTCGGCCAGATCTCTGGCGGTCTTGCGGCCCACGTTGGGAATGCCCAGCGCGAACAGGAACGCATCCAGCGCGCAGCGGCGGCTCTTTTCAATGGCGGCGATCAGGTTCTCCGCCCGCTTCTGCTTGAAGCCGTCCAGCGCCAGCAGATCGTTGGCGGTCAGGCTGTACAGGTCGGCGCAGTCCCGCAGGCCCAGCCGGTCGTAGAGCAGCTCGGCTGTTTTATCGGAAAAGGTGTCGATGTCCATGGCGTTGCGGCTGGCGAAATGGCTGAGGCGCGCCACGGCCTGGGGCTTGCAGGTCTTTCGGTTCATGCAGAACAGGTGCGCGCCCCGGCGTTCCAGCGTTTCGCCGCAGGCAGGGCAGACGGTGGGCGGCTCAATGGGCTGCTCGTTGGGCCCCGGCTCCCCTACCCGGCCCATGATCTCCGGGATCACATCATTGGAGCGGCGAATCCAGACCTCGCAGCCCACGGCCACCTTCTTGCGCAGAATATCGTCATAGTTGTTGAGCGTGGCGTTCTGCACCGTCACGCCGCCGATGTCCACCGGGGTCAGGTGAGCCACGGGGGTCAGCTTGCCGGTGCGGCCCAGCTCCCAGGTGACGTCCAGCAGGGTGGAGGTGTTCTCCTCCGCCGCAAACTTGTAGGCGATGGCCCAGCGGGGAAACTTGTCCGTATAGCCCATGGCCTGCCGGGTGACCATATCCCGCACCTTGACCACCGCGCCGTCGATGAGGAAATCCAGACTTTCCCGCCTTTCCTCGATCTGGTCGATCAGAGCGGAAATTTCGTCGTAATCGGCGGCGTTTCGGTCAAAATTGGCCGTGGGAAACCCATTTTCCCGAATGAAGGCCATCATGCCCTCCATGTCGGTATAGGGCGGATCTTCGATGGTGCCGATCTGATAGAAAAACGCGTCCAGCTTCCGTTCGGCGGTGACGGCGGGATCCAGATTCCGCAGGGCGCCTGCCGCGGCGTTCCGGGCGTTTTTCAGCGGCTCGTCATGGGTTTTGTTGTACGCTTCCAGCACGCTCAGGCGCATGATGCACTCGCCCTGAATTTCCAGAAGGCCCTGCCACGGAATGGACAGCGGCACGCAGCGAATGGTTCTGGCCTGCGGCAGAATGGCCTCTCCCACCACGCCGTTGCCGCGGGTCGCGGCCTGAATCAGCCGGCCCTGATCGTAGGTCAGGTTGATGGTCAGGCCGTCCAGCTTGTATTCCACCGCGTATTGCAGCGGCGGCAGAGGTTCTTCCCGGCCGTCGGACAGCTGGGCGTGAAGCTTTTCCGTGCGGGCGATCCAGTCCCGCAGTTCTTCCTTGCTCTGCACCTTGCCCATGCTCCACAGGCGGCTGATGTGCTTATGCTGCTCAAAATTTTTCAGCGGCTCCGCGCCCACCCGATGGGAAGGAGAGTCTGGCAGCACCATGCCCGACTCTTTCTCCATCTGAAGAAGCTGATTGTATTTTTGATCCCACTCCGCGTCGCTCATAGGGCTTTCACCGCGGGTGTAATAGAGAACGGACGCCCGGTTAAGCTCGTCCACCAGAGCGCGCATTTCAAGCTGCGTCATGTCAGTCGACCACCTTCACAATGGGGGCGATGGACAGGGCGAATTCCTTGCTGCCGTAGGCGGTAAAGCTGATGACAATCCGTGCGTCGCTGCCGCTGCCGCGAATTTCCAGCACATTGCCCTCGCCGAATTTCCGGTGCATGACCCGGTCGCCCACCTCAAAGATCGCGGGCACCGCGTCCTTGGGCACGCTGGCCGCCGCCGAGGGGGTGAAGCCCTTCTGCACGCCGGGAACGCCCAGCGCGCTGCGGCCCGCGCCCAGCCCGGAGCCCATGGCGTGGCGGGGAGCCCGCTTGGGCGCGGGATGCGAATAGGAATCCATCACGCCGGGGAAGCTCTTTTCCCGCTGGCTGATCCACTGGTCGTCCAGCAGCCGCTCAGGGATCTCCTTCAGGAAGCGGCTGGGCGCATTGTAATTGACCTGATTATACAGCATCCGCTGGGCCGCGTAGCTGATAAAGAGCATCTCCCGGGCGCGGGTGATGGCCACATAGCACAGGCGGCGTTCCTCCTCCAGCCGGTTATCGTCGTGCAGGCTGCGGCCGTTGGGGAAGATGCCTTCCTCCAGCCCCACCATGAACACGATGGGAAATTCCAGTCCCTTGGCGCTGTGGATGGTCATCAGCGTCACGTTGGAGGATTTCAGGTCGGCGTTGTCCAGATCGGTGACCAGCGCGATATTTTCCAGATAGTCCTCCAAAGAGGGATTGTCCGCGGCCTTTTCGTATTCCGCTACCGCGCCCAAAAATTCCTGCACGTTTTCCATCCGGGCCTTGCCCTCGTCGGACAGGTCGCGCTCATACATTTCCTTCAGGCCGGTGCGTTCCAGCACGTGCTCCACAAACTCGCTGACGCCCATGTCCTCCCGGGTCAGCACCAGCTCGTTCATCAGCTCGCCAAAGTCGCTGACACACTTGCGGGGCCGGGCGGACAGGCTTTCGGGAATATCCACCAGCGCACTGTACAGGGGCATGTCCTTCTCGGCGGCGTAGCGGCTCAGCTCCGCCACGGTGCTGTCGCCGATGGAACGCTTGGGCTGATTGATGATGCGCTTCAGGCTGGCGTCGTCGGAAGGATTGACGATGGCCCGCAGATAGGCCACGATGTCCTTGACCTCCTTGCGGTCATAGAAGCGCAGGCCGCCGTAGATACGGTAGGGAATGCCCGCCCGCACCAGCATTTCTTCCAACACGCGGCTCTGGGCGTTGGAGCGGTACAGAACGGCCATGTCGCTGTATTCCCGGTGGCGGCGGTGCTGCTGGGCGATGCGGTCGCAGACCCACGCGGCTTCTTCCCGCTCGTCTCCGGCGGCGAACAGCTTAATGGGTTCGCCCGCGGGCAGTTCCGTCCACAGGGCTTTTTCCATACGGCCCGCATTATGGGCGATGACCTGATTGGCCGCGTCCAGAATATTGGCGGTGCTGCGGTAGTTTTGTTCCAGCTTGATGACCTTCGCATCCGGGAAATCCTTCTGGAAATCCAGAATATTGCGGATATCCGCGCCGCGCCAGCCGTAGATGCTCTGGTCGTCGTCGCCCACCACGCACAGGTTGCGGCTGTTTTTGGTGATGAGCTTCACCAGCGTGTACTGGGCGAAGTTGGTATCCTGATACTCGTCCACATGGACGTACTGAAAGCGCTCCCGATAGCTTTCCAGCACGGGAGGATGATCGGCGAACAGTTCCAGTGTGCGCACCAGCAGATCGTCGAAGTCCAGCGCGTTGGAGGCCTTGAGCCGCTTTTCGTAGCCGTCGTAAATATCGTGGATCTGCTGGCAGCGGAAGTCCTTCTCGCTCTGACGGAACCATTCGTCGGGGCTGAGCAGCTTGTTCTTCGCGTCGCTGATCTTGCCCTTCAGTTCCCGGACGGACAGCATTTTATCGTCGATATTGAAATGCTTCAGCTGCTCCTTGAGCACGGCGGACTGGTCGTCCTCGTCGTAAATGGTGAAGGAACGGGTATAGCCCAGCTTATCAATATCCCGGCGGAGGATGCGCGCGCACATGGAGTGGAAGGTGCTGACCCACACCTCTTCGCCTTTTTCGCCGGTGAGGGCGGAGACGCGTTCCTTCATTTCCTTGGCCGCTTTATTGGTAAAGGTGATGGCCAGAATATGCCAGGGCGCTACGCCGTGGTCAATCAGATTGGCGACCCGGTACGTCAGCGCCCGGGTCTTTCCGCTGCCTGCGCCCGCCAGAATCAGTACCGGGCCTTCCAGCGTTTCCGCCGCCAGCCGTTGTTCCTTATTCAATCCGTCCAAATTCATTTTTCGCTGCCCTCATCTTGTTTCATCGGTGTGTCTGACTGATTCTGCAAACGATCCAGCACCAGCCGGTAGCCGTCCGCCCCATACTGCAGGGCCCGGTTCACCCGGCTGATGGTGGCGGTAGACGCGCCCGTCTGGTGGGCGATCTCCTGATAGGTCACCTTCTGCCGGAGAAGCACGGCCACTTCCAGCCGCTGGGTAATGCTCCGAAGCTCCTGCACCGTGAGCACATCTTCCAGAAAGCGCTGGGCTTCCTCCGTGGTTTCAAGGGCGAGCAGCGCCCGCATCAGCAGGTCGGTCTGCTCGCTTTGGTATCGGGGTATAAACACGGTTTCATCCTCCGCTTATGATAGCAAAATTGCTCCTGATAACAGTATAACACATTTTTAGGAAGAATAAAAGACAGGAAACGGCTGCATCCCGGCCTGGCGGCCATGGGAAAATCAGGTTGCACGGCAGGAATCAAATATGATAGAATTTCCACGAAAAGGCTTTTTGCCTTTGTTTCTTCGCATTTTTACTTGAACATGCAAGGAGTAAGAGGATGAACGAAGCGTTTCTGCGGAGCTACCGAAAGATCCTGACAGCGGTGCTGATCCTGCTGCTGATCCCCCTGACGGTCGCCTGCTTTTACGACAGGCCGCTGGGAGACGAACTGATCCAGTCGCTGGACGCGGCCCGCGCCTGGCGGGAGAGCGGTTCTCTGCTGCAGACGTTTCAAAAGGCCTTCCAGATGATGGCGCGGGACTACCAGACACGCAGCGGCATCTTTTTCTCCATGCTGCTGTTCGCCATGCCTCTTTCCGTTTTCGGCGGGAACTGGTTGGTGGGAGTCAACGCCCTTTTAACGATCCTTCTGATGCTTTACGGCTTCTGGCGGGTGGCCGGGTGTCTGCAAAGCCTGTGCCGCGGCGTTTCACAGGAGGCCGTCCGCTGTGCGGGACTGCTACTGGGGCTGATGGCGCTGCTGCTTCTGCCGGATTATCACGAATCGATCTACTGGTTCGGCGGGGCTATCAACTACACCGTCATGTCGGCGCTGGCCATGCTCCTGTTTTCCGCCGTGTTCCGGGCGGCGCTGGACGGGAAAGCGCCGGTCTGGCGGCTCTGCCTGTGGTGCGTCGGTTTTTTCTGTCTGGGCGGCACCAACTGGATGACCCCCGCGTCCTCCATCGTGCTCTACGGGGCAATGGCCGTCTGGATTCTGATTACCCGCCGCCCGAAGCGGCTGCTGCTGCCCTATCTGTTTCTGCTGCTGGGCTTTGCCACGGCGGCGTTGGCTCCCGGCAACGCTGCCCGTCAGGAAACGATGAACGCCAACGTCAGCTTTATCAGCGCGTTTCTGTCCTCCTTCCAGCACAGTGTCCTCTACTTCTTCTCCGACGCGCGGTACTGGCTGTTTTTGCTCTTTCTGCTGCCGGTCTTTCGGGAAATCTACACCCGCACACACTTTTCCTTCCGTGCGCCGCTGCTGGTCTTTGCCGCGTCCGTCTGCGTCATGGCAGCGGCCATGTTCCCGGTGCTGTACCAGTGCAGCTATTGGGCTCCACGGCACACAGACCTGTGTTTTCTCCTGCTGTGCGTCCTTTTGCCGGTCAACGGTTTCTGGCTGCTGGGCTGGCTTCTGCGCCGGGCGGGCTATGAGCCGAAAGCCCCGGACTCCTCCCCCAAAAGCGGGCGCGCCGCCCTTGGCATGGGCGCCGCGCTGCTTTTCCTGATCGGGGCGCTTTCCCTGCCGAACATGACCTTTTCTCCGCTGCGATTTGACTGCACCCTGCAGCCGGTCAAAGTCGCGGCCCGTCTGCTGGACGGCAGCATGAGCCGGTACAGTCAGGCGTATGACGCGCTGGTCGCGGAGATCAAGGCCCATCCCGGGGAAGAAATCCACAGTGCTAGTCAGCCCCAGGACGATATTCTCAACGCCAACTGGCTGTACACCGGCGATCCGCAGGATTGGCGGAATCAGGGGCTTTGTCTGTACTACGGCGACGGCTGCACGCTCGTATACGACCCGTAATTTTCAGAAAAGAGGATGCTTTCGTGGAAAAACAAACGGCGCTGCTTCAAAACAGGAAAACTGCCCGGCTGCTGTACTGGCTCTGCTTTGTCTGCCTGATGCTGGCGGCAGGCGTTCTTCTGTTCGGCAGGCTGTCCGCCGCCCGGCTGGAGGACTATGACGAGCTGCGCCACGGTCAGAACGCCTATGAAATGCTCCAGAGCGGAGATTACATCGTCCATACGTACCACGGCGAAGCGGACTACTACAACTGCAAGCCGCCGCTGGGCCTCTGGATCATCACGCTGGGCTACCGCCTGTTCGGATATAACCTGCTGGGGCTGCGCTTTTTCAGCGCCCTGAGCCTTTGGCTGATGATCGGCATTCTGGGGCTGTGGCTTCGCCGGTATGGCTCGCTGACTTCCCTGCTCTCCATGGGCGCAATGATAGCCACCAAGGCAGTGTATCTTTACCATTACGCCCGCTATGGCGAGCTGGACGCGTTTTTTCAGCTGTTTTTCACCCTTTCCATGCTCTGTATGCTGGAAAGCCGGAGAAACGCGCGGTTCCACTACGGCGGCGCGTTCTTCTTTGCGCTGGCCTTCATGACCAAAAGCTACCACGCCGCGCTGATCCCGCTGATCTATCTGCTGTACCTGCTGCTGACCGGGCGCGTCCGGGAGATCACGCCGAAGCGGGTACTGCTGCTTCTGGCCGTGGCAGCGGCCGTGATTTTGCCCTGGGCCGTCCTGCGCTGGCAGCGGGACGGGTTCACTTTCCTGAAAGCCATGTTCCAGACGGACGTTGCCCAGCGGGCCGGACTGAGTGCCGAGGAGCTGGGCACGGATTTCTACTGGTATCTATACATCGAGTATCTGTTCCAGCAGCCCATGTTTGCGGGCGCGATGATCCTCTGCGCCGTTTCCGGGCCGCTGCTGGCGGGGAACGGCCGTCTCCGCCGGGAAGAAAAAGCCGACCTGACCGGCCTTCTGCTGTGGCTGATCGTCCCTGTGCTGTTTTTCAGCCTGATCCCCTTCAAGCTGCGTTGGTACGTATATGCCAGCCTGACGGCGGGCGCGGCGCTGCTGGGCTGGACGGTGCAGCAGCTGGCGAACCATTTCGGCGGCAAAAGCTGGAAGGCGCTGGCCTGTCTCGGCGTTTCCGTTGTTCTGATCGCGGTCTGCTCGCTGGACTGCCTGTCCTATGTTCGGAATTTAAACTACCGCCAGAATTACCAGCAAATGATGATAAACGCCCTTCACCGCGAAACAGACGCGGGCGTTCATGCCTACGTGCAGTACGGCGAAACGGCGGATGGCGTTCACGTGACCCGCTGGCAGGACGGCGACCGCTTCATTGCGGAGCTGTACGGCGCGCTGGTCTGCGAGGACGGCGGAGCCGCGGCCTTTGAAGCCGACGAGGGGCGCGCCGTTCTGCTGATCGGCGCCGGCGGGCAGGAGGCCCTGACGGAGCGTCTTTCCGCTGCTTTCGGCCCGGCGCTGGAAAAAGGCGGCGTAATGCTGTTCACTAAGGAAGCTGCGCTGCCTTAAGAATCACTCGCCCGTGTTGGACTCGTTCTTGCGCTCAGCCCCGTTAACGGGTGCTTCGCCGCAGTCCTCCTTTTTTTCGTGGCCTTCAGTCGTTTTGCGAAAAGCAGGAAAGGCAAGACTCAGGACCGCCCTTCACCCTCGGCGAAAGGCGCGGTCACCGGCTTCTCAACTTTTTATTCCTTCAGACACAGAAATTTTTCTGTGTCTCAGGCCGTCGAAAAACCCCAGATCGACCGCCATCGTCTGCGAGCAGCGCTCTGCGGCCCGCTCCCCTACGGGGCGCGGGCTTCGGACTGCGGTAGCCC
>ERZ827458.1402-NODE-1402-length-17779-cov-4.787012_pt1 | contig 17779 bp, 15 predicted proteins | sample MGYA00519706_ERZ827458 | MGnify/ENA primary metagenome ERZ827458 (study PRJEB31778, sample SAMEA3449309) | human gut metagenome | biome: human gut; feature: human-associated habitat; material: faeces | place: United Kingdom | collected 2010/2012 ...
GTTCCCTGAACGGGGTTCGGGGCGGCGCCCCGGCACTCCCTCCCCCGCAGTCACTTTCCCACGCAGAAGCGCGAGAAGATCTCCGCCACCACCGCCTCGCTCACGCTCCGGCCGTCCAGCTCGCCCAGCGCGGCGATGGCCGCGTCCAGCTCGGTGCCGGACGCGTCGGGCGCGCCGTCGCCCAGCGCGCACAGCGCGCCGTCCAGCGCCTCGGAGGCGCGCCGAAGCGCGGCCGCCTGCCGCGCGGAGGTGACAACGCTGTCCATATCCGGCTCCAGCCCGCCGTAGAGCGCGCCGACGGCGTTCTCGAGCGCCTCCCGCCCCGCGCCGGTGCGCGCCGAGAGACAGACCTGCGTTTCAAACAGCGCGGGCGGCGCGGCCTGCGCCGCCAAGTCCAGCTTGTTGAATACCGCGATCGTCTGCGCCGCCTTGCCGAGCGCACGGATGCGGTCGGCCAGCGCGTAATCCTCGTCGGTCAGCGGCTGCGAAAGGTCGAACACCGCCAGCACCAGCTCGGCCTGCTCAAGCTGCTCGATGCTCTTGCGGATGCCCGCCCGCTCGACCTCGCCCGCGCCCGCGCGCAGCCCGGCGGTGTCCGCCAGCAGCAGCGGAATGCCGCAGACGACCGCCGGCGCGCTGACGACGTCGCGCGTGGTGCCCGCCTCGTCCGAGACGAGCGCCCGCTCGAAGCCGAGCAGCAGGTTCAGCAGCGAGCTCTTGCCCGTGTTCGTCCGCCCGACGAGCACCGTCCGCACCCCCTCGCTGACCGCGCGGCCGTAGCGGTGGGAATCCGCCAGCGCGTCCAGCTCGGCCTTGACCGCCGACAGCTCGGCCGCCGTCTCGGCTTCCGACAGGTCGGCAAGGTCCTCGTCGGGATAATCGATGTACGCGCGCAGGGAGGCCGCCAGCGTCACCAGCCGGCCGTACAGCCCGTCGATGCGGCGCGAAAGCGACCCGCCCGCCTGCCGCACGCCGATCTCCAGCCGCCGCGCGCTGGCCGCGTCGATGATGCCGGCCACGGCCTCGGCCTCCGTCAGCGTCAGCTTGCCGTTGAGGAACGCGCGGCGGGTGAACTCGCCCGGCCCCGCCGGCTGCGCGCCCGCCGCGAGCACGGCCGCCAGCAGCCGCTCGGTGACGAGCAGCCCGCCGTGGCAGCAAAGCTCGGCCGTGTCCTCGCCGGTGTAGGACGCGGGCGAGGCGTAAAAGACGGCGATTCCGTCGTCGAACACGCCGCCGTCGTCATAAAACGACCCGTAGACCGCCGTCCGCGGCCGGAGCGGGACGTCCCCGCGCGAGCGGAACACACGCGCAAGCACCGCGCGCGCGTCCGGGCCGCTGACGCGGAGCATCGCCACGCCGCCCTTCCCGCGCGGGGTGGAAACGGCGGCGACCGTCGTCGTCTGCATACAAAAAGCCCCCTCTCAAACCAGATCGGCAAACCCGCGCTGCCGCAGCGCCTCGTACACGCCGACGGCGACGGAATTCGACAGATTCAGACAGCGTTCGCCCTCGCGCATCGGGATGCGCACGCAGTCGTCCGCGCGCTCGCGCAGCAGCGGCTCGGGCAGCCCCTTGGTCTCCTTGCCGAAGACGAGGTAGCAGGTCCCCGCATACGACACGTCGGTGAAGCGCCGCTGCGCCTTCTTGGTGAAGAAAAAGCAGCGCCCGTCGGCGTTCTGAGCGAAAAAGGCGTCTATGTTCGGATAATAGCGGATGTCGAGATGCTTCCAGTAGTCCAGCCCCGCGCGCTTGAGACGGCTGTCGGTCACCGTAAAGCCGAGCGGCTCGATGAGGTGGAGCGTGCAGCCGGTGACGGCGCAGGTGCGGGCGATGTTGCCGGTGTTCTGAGGGATCTCCGGCTCGAAAAGTACGATGTTGATTTGACTCACGTCGGCGTCTTCCTTTTTCAAAGCAAATGGGATTTACATACATTATAGTATATCTTTTGTGGATTTGCAAACATTTTTACAAAAAGGACTGTTTTTTTCCGCGCAGTTGGTGTATAATGGCACATAATTACGTTGAATACTGGAAGATGAGGAGCACAGAAGATGTCTTTGTTCACCAAGGTTTTCGGCACATACAGCGACCGTCAGGTCAAAAAGATAGAAGCCACCGCGGATAAGATCGAGGCCCTCGGCGGCAAATACGCCGCGATGAGCGACGCCGAGCTGCGCGCGCAGACCGACGTCCTGCGCGGCCGGCTGGCGAAGGGCGAAACGACAGACGACATCCTGCCCGACGCGTTCGCGGTCGTCGCGGAGGCGTCCGAGCGCGTGCTGGGCATGCGTCCGTTCCGCGTGCAGCTCATCGGCGGCGTGGTCATCCATCAGGGCCGCATCGCGGAGATGAAGACCGGCGAGGGCAAGACGCTCGTCGCCACCCTGCCCGCGTACCTGAACGCGCTGACCGGCGCGGGCGTGCACATCGTCACGGTCAACGACTATCTGGCGCGCTACCAGAGCGAGTGGATGGGCATTCTCTACCGCTTCCTCGGCCTGTCGGTCGGGCTGATCGTCAACGGGCTGGATTCCGCCGCGCGCAAAAAAGCCTACGCCGCGGACATCACCTACGGCACCAACAACGAGATGGGCTTCGACTACCTGCGCGACAATATGGTCATCTACAAAGAGCGCATGGTGCAGCGCGGACACGCGTTCGCCATCGTCGACGAGGTCGACTCGATCCTCATCGACGAAGCGCGCACCCCGCTGATCATCTCCGGCCCCGGCGACGAGAGCGACCCGCTCTACGAGAAGGCCGACCGCTTCGCGCGGACGCTCAAATGCTTCCGCATTAAGGAGATCGATTCCAAGAAGGACGACGCGGAGATGGGCGCCGACGCCGACTACATCGTAGACGAGAAGGCGCGCAACGCCGTGCTGACGACCGCGGGCACCCGCAAGGCAGAGGCATACTTCGGGCTGGAAAATCTGGCCGACGCGGAGAACAGCGCCTATATGCACCACATCAACAACGCCATCCGCGCCCACGGCGTGATGCAGCGCGACGTCGACTATGTCGTCAAGGACGGGCAGGTGCTCATCGTCGACTCCTTCACCGGCCGCATCATGCTCGGGCGGCGCTACTCCAACGGGCTGCATCAGGCCATCGAGGCCAAGGAAGGCGTGAAAATCGAGCGCGAGAACAAGACGCAGGCGACCATCACCTTTCAGAACTACTTCCGTCTGTATAAAAAGCTCTCGGGCATGACCGGCACGGCGCTGACCGAGGAGAACGAGTTCCGCGAGATCTATGCGCTCGACGTCGTCGAGGTGCCGACCAACCGGCCGATGATCCGCATCGACCACAACGACCTCGTCTACAAATCGGCCGAGGGCAAATACCGCGCGATCATCGAGCAGATCATCGCCTGCCATGAAAAGGGGCAGCCGGTGCTGGTGGGCACGGTGTCCATCGACAAGTCCGAGCTGATTTCCAAGCTGCTGACAAAGCGCGGCATCAAGCACAACGTCCTCAACGCCAAATTCCACGACAAGGAGGCCGAAATCATTGCGCAGGCCGGCAAGCTGGGCGCGATCACCATCTCGACGAATATGGCCGGCCGCGGCACCGACATCAAGCTCGGCGGCAACGCCGACTACCTCGCCAAAGGGCGGATGGCCTCCGAGGGCTACGACGAAGCGCTGATTTTCGAGGCCGCCGGCTACGACGAGACGACCGACGAGGAAATCCTCGCCGCGCGCGAGCACTACCGCGCGCTCACCGCCGAGTTCGACGCGCAGATCAAGGACGAGGCCGAAAAGGTCAAGGCGGCGGGCGGTCTGTACGTCCTCGGCACCGAGCGGCACGAAAGCCGCCGCATCGACAACCAGCTCCGCGGCCGCGCCGGACGGCAGGGCGACCCGGGCGAAAGCCGCTTCTTCCTCTCGCTGGAGGACGACCTGCTGCGCCTGTTCGGCTCCGACCGGCTGGTGGGGATGGTCAACACGCTCGGGATGGACGACGACACGCCCATCAAGGCGGGCATCCTGTCCAGCTCGATTGAAAACGCTCAGAAGCGCATCGAGGGCACCAACTTCGAGCGCCGCAAAAACGTCCTTCAGTTCGACGACGTCAACAACCAGCAGCGCGAGTTGATTTACCGCCAGCGCCGCGAGGTGCTGGAGGGCGGCGACCTGCGGGAAAAGATTCACAATATGATCGAGGGCTTCATCGACGGCGCGATAGCGACCTATGTGTCGTCGGACATCCCCGACGAGTGGAATCTGGACGGTCTGCGCGGCTACCTGTACGGCGTCCTCTGCGGCGAGGACGATTTCCGCTACTCGCAGGAGGAACTCAACCGCATCAACGCCGAGGACATCCGCCGGATGCTGCTCGAGCGCGCCGACGCGCTGTATAAAAAGCAGGAGGAGCTGTTCACGCCCGAGGTGTTCCGCGAGGTCGAGCGCATCGTCCTGCTGGAAAACGTAGACCGCAAATGGGTCGACCACATCGACGCGATGGACGACCTGATGTCCGGCGTGGGCCTGCGCGCCTACGCGCAGAAGAACCCCGTCACCGAATACAAGCTCGAGGGCAGCGCGATGTTTGACGAGATGATCGACAGCATCCGCGAGGATACGGTGCGCACCCTGTTCCGCGTCGTCCCCAAAAAGGACATCGAGCGCAAGCAGGTGCTGACGGCCGCCAACGCCAACCGGCTCGGCGGCGCCAAGACCGTCAAGGTGCTGCCGATGAAAAAGGCGCCCAAGGTCGGCCCGAACGACCCCTGCCCCTGCGGCAGCGGGAAAAAGTATAAAAAGTGCTGCGGAGCAGTTACGCGGCAGTAGCCGCGTAACTGCGCAAGATTTCCGCCGCTGGCGGAAACTTGCAGTCCTTGCGGGGCGCTGCCCCGCACCCCGTTTAGGGGACTTTTTGAAAAAAGTCCCCTAAAAACCTTCAAAAACTTCTGATAAAAAGCAAGCTGCTTTTGCTTATCGGAAACGTGGGTTTATTCGCAATACAAAGATTCCGTCTGCGGCGGAAACGTTCAGCAGTTGCGCAACCGCCGCGCAACTGCCGGCTGCGGGGCGCTGCCCCGCACCCCGTTCAGGGGACTTTTTGAAAAAAGTCCCCTGAAAACCCTCAAAAACTTCTGAAAAAAATACAAGCTGTTTTTGCTTTTGAAAACGAGGGTTTGGCGGCAGTACAAGGGTTCCGCCTGTGGTGGAAGCCGGTTGCTTATACAGAGCCGTCGCGTGGCTGCGGCTACACAACTGCAAGATTTCCGCCGGCGTCGGAAATCTTGCAAACTCAGCGAAGCGGTGTGCCGCAGACGAAAAGCTGCGGCCTGCCGGCAAAGCGGGGCGGCAGCCAAGCGGAGACGGACAGCACACGGTTTCGCAGAAGCGGGTCGTACCGTTCAAAAGAGGCTCGTCGGCTTTTGCAGGAGTGCGTACAGAACGAATTCCGATGGCAGATTCCAAAAGAAAACGCGGTCTTTGGCCCTGCCCAAGCCCGATTTCCGACGGACATCGCGCAGGGAACACGGCGGGGCAGGCGCGCCGGACGGCGGACAAGCCGGCCACAGAAAACGTTCTGCGGCGCGGAAGCCGCTTTCTGTCTGCGGGCTTCGACATCTCTGCTTCTCGGCGGTCAGGGAACCTCCCGCAAGTTTCCGCCAGCGGCGGAAATCTTGCGCAGTAACGCGGCAATAGCCACGCAACTGCTCCGCCCTCTGAGAACCCGCTGCATCATTCCGTACTGCGCGGGCAAAACACATACGGGACGCCTTCCGCCGGCCGCCGCTCAAACGCCCTCCCGAGGCTGGGCGCAGCCCGCCCGAGAGCGCGTCCGTCGAGACGGACGCCGCGGCAGGAAGCCGTCCGCAGCGCGGAAATCCCGGCATTTTCCCGCTTTCCGCTGTTTATTCCATCCCCACCCGCAAGAAACGCGCAATCCGACGAAAAAAGGAGTTGAACAAACATGGGCTTCGGCATCTGCGTCATCGGCTGCATTGCGCTCGTGACCGACATCATCGGCGGCGGGATTGTCGCCTACCCGCTGCTGGCCTACGGGATGAAAAAGGCGTCGACGCTCAACGTCAACTTCTTCTACGCCGCCGTCGCGGCGCTGTTCTGCATACCGCATTCGGCGCTGGTGCTGTTCAGCTTTCTCGGCGTCATCGACGAAAACACGGTTTTCTACCAAGCGAGCTACTGCCTGTTCTACGCGATTTATTTGCTTTTTCACATCTTTTTCTTCCTCGGCGCTTCGCAGGTCTACCGCGCGGGGAAGGCCGAGAAATACGCCTCGCGCGCGATGTCGCGGCTGTATATGACGGCCGTCTACGTCGTGTGGGCGATGATGCTTCTGCTGTTCCCGTCCATCAGCAACGCGGCCATCGGGGGCGCGCTGCAAATTTATAAATACGTCGTGCTGTTCTTCAACGCGCTCTACTTCTACGACTGCTTTGCGCGCATCACCTCGCGCGAACAGCAGGAGCGGGACAGGTCCGCCGCGGAGAAAGCCGAGGAAAAGAAACGCAAAGGAGCGAACCGGTCTTGAAATCGACAGACAAGCCCGTGCGCCTGTTTCGGTACGGACGGGCGGCGGCGGGGCTGATCCTGCTGGTCAACCCGATCATTTCCCTATACGACATCCTGCCCGATTTCATCGGGTATCTGCTGCTGTTCACGGCGCTGCGCGAGGTTTCGCGGCTGGAGGGCCGGATGGAGGACGCGCAGAGCCGCCTGATCTGGCTGGCGGCCTTCAGCGGGCTGCGGCTGACGCTGGCGCTGGTCTTTTACGACGCGCAAAGCTCGTTCAAGCTGCTGGTCTGCTTCTCGCTGGCCGTCGTCGAGCTGGTCACGTTCTTGATGTGGAGCGCGTCGTTTTTCTCCGGCCTGGAATACCTGCTCAACCGCAACGACGGGGAAGAACTCGTCGGCAGGCTTTCGAACGTGCGTTTCCTGACGGTGCTGTTCTTCATCGTCCGCTCCGCCTGCAACCTGCTGCCCGAGTTCACCTCGCTGCTCGAGGACGCGGCGATGACCGACCTCACCAACGCCGCGCGCTATCTGGCGCTCGCGGGCGGCAAAAACCTGTTCATCCTGCTCGGGATTGTGGTGGTGCTGGTGCTGGGCGGCTTCTGGCTTTCGGGCACGCTGCGCTTTATGAAATCGGCCGCCGGCGACGCGCGGTTTTCCGCCGCGCTGCACCGGCGTTACAGCGAGGAGGGCTGCGACAGTCCCCCGCGCGTCCGGCTGCGGCTGCTGCGCAGCGGCTTCTGGGCGATCATCATCGGCGGCGCGTTCTTCTTCGACTTTACCCTTGACGGCACCGACGTCCTGCCCGACGTCGCAGGCCTGCTGATCATCTGCGCGGGCGTGCTGATCCTGTCGCGCATCGCGCCGCTGCGCCGCGTCTGGCTGCCCGGCGGCCTGTTTGCGCTCGCTTGGGCCGCGCAGGCGGTCTACGGGGCCTATTTTGCCCCCGCCGGCGACCGGATGAGCGACGCCGAGGCCCTCGCCGCCGCCGTCTTCGCCACGCTGACGGCCGTGACGGCGCTGGTCTTCTTCCGCGCGCTGGCGAAGGACGTCGCCGCGCTGACCGAGCCGCTCATCGGGGTTGATGTGCTGCCCGACTTCGTCTACTGCACGGCGCCGATGGCGGTGTTCCAGTCCTGCGCCGCCGCTGCGGCGGTGTTTCCCGCGCTGCACGCGCAGCTCTCGTTCGCCTCGTTCGTGTTCTCGCTGGTGTGGTACTTCTTCCTCTGCCGCATCCTGTTCAATATCATCGGCTCCTATCGGGAAGTGACCGGCGCGGGTCTGTAAACGCGCAAAAAATTCATCTTGGACTTCGGAAAGGACCTGCGCCCTTATGTGCGGATTCATCGGATTTTACAACAAAAACGGCGTCGGCGAGACCGAGCAAAACGACGCGGCGGCTATGTCGCACGCCATCCGGCACCGCGGCCCCGACCTTGACCGCGCCTACGGGGACGGCCGCGCGCACTTCGCCTTCCGCCGGCTGTCGATCATCGACCTGGAGGGCGGCTCGCAGCCCTTCGTCAGCGAAGACGGCCGCTATTTCGCCGTCTACAACGGCGAGGTCTACAACTACCTCGAGCTGCGCGACGAGCTGATTTCCCGCGGGACCGTCTTCCGCACCCGCTCGGAGATCGAGACGATCGTCGCGCTCTACGCCGCCTACGGCGCGTCGTTCATCAACCGCCTGCGCGGGATGTTCGCCTTCCTGCTCTACGACAGCGAAACCGGCGTCCTGATGGCCGGACGCGACCCCTTCGGCATCAAGCCGCTCTACTACCGCGAAACGGCGGACGGCTATGTCTTCGCCAGCGAAATGAAGGCCTATCTCTTCGATTCGGGCTACGACGGCTTCAAGGTCGACCCCGCGCTCCTGCAGCACTACCTGACCTTCCAGTACGTCACGGAGCCGGACACGCTCACCGGCGACATCCGCATCCTGCCCAAGGGCAGCTATATGCTCTGCGACGGCGAACATACCGAAATCAACGCCTACTACCGTCCGGTGTTCGCACCGGCGAAGGGCTCCTACGCCGAAAAGAAGCTGCGGCTGCGCGAGGCGGTCGAGAACTCGGTCGCGTCGCATATGCTCTCGGACGTGCCGCTGGGCAGCTTCCTTTCCAGCGGCGTCGACTCGGCGGTCATCACGGCGGTCGCCTCCAAGCTGTCGCCGGGCATCAAGGCGTTCACCGTCGGCTTCGACGTGCCTGGCTACTCCGAACTGGAGGACGCCGCCGCCATCTCCGCGCATCTCGACATCGACCACGTCAAGCTGGCCTGCACGCTGCAGGACTTCACCGACAGCTACGAAAAGGTCATCTACCACCTCGATTCGCCGGTCGGCGACCCGTCGGTCGTGGCCATCTATCTCATTTCGCAGGAGGCGGCCCGCCACGTCAAGGTCATCCTCTCCGGCGAGGGGAGCGACGAGCTGTTCGGCGGCTACCGCCAGTACGCCACCGCGCCGGCCTGCGACCGGCTGGGGAGGCTGCCGGTCTGCCTCAAAACGCCGCTGGCCGCATTCGCGCGCGCGCTGCCGCCGTCGGTCAAGGGCCGCGGCTTCCTGCTGCGCGGGCTGACGCCGGCGGAGCAGCGCTTCGTGGGCAACTCGTTCGTGTTCGACGAGCTTTCCAAGCGCCGCGTGCTCAAGACCTTCGACCCGTCCGTGCATTTCACCGACCGCACGAAGGACATCTACGCGCAGGCGGCCGGCTACGGCACGCTGCTGAAGATGCAGTACTGCGACCTGAACACCTGGCTGCCCTCCGACATCCTCGTCAAGGGCGACCGCCTGAGCATGGCGCACGCGCTCGAGGCGCGGGTGCCCTATCTCGACAAGGAGGTCTTCAAGGCCGCCCGCTGCCTGTGCGACCGCGACAAGCTCTCGCACGACACGACCAAATACATCCTGCGCGACGCCTTCTCCGACCTGCTCAACCGCGAGACGGTGGTCCGCCCGAAAAAAGGCTACCCCGTTCCCGTCCGCGTCTGGCTGCGGGACGAGCTGTACGACTGGGCGAAGAAGCGCCTGTCCGAAAACCCCGCCGAGCAGTACATCGACACCGCCGAAGCGCTGCGGCTGCTCGAGCTGCACCGCGAGGGCAAGGGCGACTACTACCACCATATATGGGTGCTTTTGTCGTTCCTCACCTGGTACCGCCTCTATATCGCCGACGCCGAAAACACCAAACGGCGCGTCGCGGCGGGCGAGCTGTGAGAGAAATTCTAAAAAATTGCAAAAAAGGCTTGCAAAAACAAAAAAAGCGTGCTATAATGGCTTGAAAAAGCGGTCCTCTGCGGCTCGGCACGAACGCTTTTATACGAAAAACCGCTGAAAAGCCGTGCAGAAACCCGAGCGCAAATCCGGCATACGGAGGCTTGCGTGAAGGGGTTTTGCGGGCGGTTTGACAGGGCTTTCGTATGCATTACTTTTATTTTTGTAAAAGGAGGAAAAAGCCTGATGGATATGCTCAAGGCTTTTACCAGCGAGCAGCTGAAAACGGAGGTGCCTGTTTTCAACGTCGGCGACACGGTCAAGGTGCACTGCCGCATCGTTGAGGGCACGCGGGTGAGAACCCAGATTTTCGAGGGCACCGTCATTGCACGGAAGAACGGCGGCATCGCCGAATCCTTCACGGTCAGACGCGTCTCCTTCGGCGTGGGCACGGAAAAGACGTTTCCGCTCCACTCCCCGAACGTGCAGAAGGTCGAGGTCGTGAGAAAGGGCCGCGTGCGCAGAGCCAAGCTCTACTATCTGCGCGACCGTCTCGGCAAGAGCGCCAAGATCAAGGAAAAAATCTGATTTTCGCGCAAATGATAAAGTGCCTGATCTTCTCAGGCACTTTTCTGCTTTAAGCACTCAAAAAGAAAGCGAGGCGCCCATATGGATACCGAAAACACCGCCCTGTCCCCCGCCCCGTCCGACAAGCCGAAGCTGGCCGCTTCGATTTACGACTGGGTCGAGACCTTCTGCTACGCGATGGCGCTGATGGTGGTCCTTTTCCTGCTCGTCTGCCGCTACGTCACCGTGGACGGCGACTCGATGCGCGAGACGCTGCACGACAGCGACAAGCTCATCATCTCCGGCCTCGGCTATACGCCCGAAACGGGCGACATCGTCGTCGTCAAGGTGCCCGCCTACCAGAACCCCATCATCAAGCGCGTGATCGCGACCGAGGGGCAGGAGGTCGAGATCGATTTTGAAAACTGGACGGTCAAGGTCGACGGCGTCCTGCTGGAAGAGGACTACATCAACCGCGACGTAAACTATGACGGCGTCAACGACGACCGCTACGTTTGGATGGCCTCGCCGACCGGCGAGCGCGTGCTGCGCTTCACCGTCGAGCCGGGCAAGCTGTTCGTGATGGGCGACAACCGCAACCACTCGACCGACAGCCGCTCCTCGACCGTCGGGCAGGTGGACGAGCGGCAGGTGCTCGGCCGCGTGCTGCTCCGCCTGTTTCCGTTCAGCGCGTTCGGTACGGTAGAATGAACGGGCCGATTGTCTGGTTCCCCGGCCATATGGCCAAGGCGCGCCGGCAGCTTCAGTCGTCGCTGTCCGAGGTGGACGCGGTGATCGAGATTCTCGACGCGCGGCTGCCGCTTTCCAGCCGCAACCCCGATTTCGTCTCGCTGTTCGGCGCCAAGCCCTGCCTGACGCTGCTGAACAAGTCGGCGCTGGCCGACGAGAAACGCGAGCAGAGCTTCATTCATAAGCTGGAGCGGGAGGGCCGCCGCGTGCTTGCCGTCGACTGCAAGGCTTACCGCAACATCGCGCGCGTCACGCCGGCGCTGCGCGGGCTGGTGGAGGAAAAGCTGGCGCGCGACGCGGCAAAGGGGCTGACCCGTCCGCTGCGGGTGATGGTCGTGGGCATCACGAACGTGGGTAAGAGCACGTTCATCAACACATACACAAAAACAAAAAAGGCCAAGGCCGAGGACCGGCCGGGCGTCACCCGCGAGCAGCGCTGGATCGCCTCGCCCTACGGGGTGGAGCTGCTGGACACGCCGGGGCTGCTCTGGCACAAGTTCGACGACCCCGCCGTCGGCATCAAGCTCGCCTGCACGGGCGCCATCCGCGACGAGATTCTCGACCTGTACTCGCTCTCGCATGAGCTGCTCGGCATGCTCGCGCAGAGCTATCCGGCGCTGCTGGAGGCACGCTACGGCATCAAAATCGCAGCGGGCGACTCCATCGGCGACGTTTTCGAGGCCATCGCGCGCCGCAGGGGGTTCCTGCGCGCCGGCGGCGAAATCGACGAGGAGCGCACCGCCGCCGTCCTGCTGGACGAGTTCCGCGGCGGCCGCATCGGACGCATCACGCTCGACTGAGCGCCGGAGGGGGCGGTTCTATGGCGGCTGCGCCGCTGACTTGGGAATACGAATCCGAATACCGCACCCGCGGTACGGTCTGCGGGTGCGACGAGGCCGGCCGCGGCCCGCTGGCCGGACCGGTGTACGCCGCGGCGGTCATCCTGCCCGACGGCGCGGTCGTCGACGGGCTGAACGACTCGAAAAAGCTCTCCGCCAAACAGCGCGAGATCGTGCGCGGGCGGATTCTGGAAACGGCGCTCGACAGCGCGGTGGCGTTCGCGACGGTGGAGGAAATCGAAACGCTCAACATTCTGGGCGCGTCGCTGCTGGCGATGCGCCGCGCCGTGGAAGCGCTGCGCGTCCGGCCCGCGCTGCTGCTGATAGACGGCAGCGTCGCCCGCGGCTTCGCGCAGCCGGCCGTCGCCGTCGTCGGCGGGGACGCAAGGTGCCCCTCGATCGCGGCCGCGTCGGTGCTGGCGAAGGTCGCGCGCGACGCGTACTGCGCCGAGGCCGACGCGCTGTACCCGCAGTACGGCTTCGCGCAGCACAAGGGCTACGGCACCAAGGCGCACCGGGAGGCCCTGCTCCGTTACGGCCCCTGTCCGCTGCACCGGCCGAGTTTTTTGAAAAAGCTATGGGGGAAGGTATGAAGCGCAGCCGCATCGGCAGACTCGGCGAGGACATCGCCGAGCAATATCTGGAAAAGAACGGATACCGCGTCATCGCCCGCAACTACGTCATCGCGCGCGGCGAATTGGATTTGGCGGCCTACCGCCGCGGCACCGTCGTCATCGCGGAGGTCAAAACCCGCGCGGGCCGCAGCGGCGGCCGGCCGGCCGCGGCGGTGGACTACGACAAGCAGGACCGCCTGCGCAACACCGCTGCCGCGTTCATGCGCGTCCATAAGCGCAACGGACGCATTCCGGTGTACAGCAGGCTGCTGCGCCGCCAGCGCCCGAGGCCGGTCAAGCGGCTGCGCTTCGACGTCATCGAGGTGTATCTCGACGGGAAGGGCGGCCACACGGTCAACCACATTCCGAACGCATTCTGAAAAATCGACACAGAAAGGGCGATTCCGCCACAATGAACTATATTTCGACAAGAACCGCGCAGAGCGAACCGCGCACGGCCTCCTACGTCATCCGCGAGGGCATCGCGCCCGACGGCGGGCTGTACGTCCCCGACGCGCTGCCCGCGCTGGACGGCGAGACGCTGCAAAGGCTGTCCGAAGCCGATTACTGCGGCCGCGCGTCGCATATCCTCGGGCTGTTTCTGACCGACTTTACCAAGGAGGAGCTTGCCGCCTGCGCCTCGGCCGCCTACGCGCCCGAGCGCTTCGGCCCGTCGCCCGCCCCGCTTTCGATGCTGGGCCGCGACGCGTTCCTCGAGCTTTGGCATGGCCCGACCTGCGCGTTCAAGGATATGGCGCTGCAAATCATGCCATGGCTGCTTTCGCTTTCCATCGCCAAGCAGGGCGGCGGAAAGGACGCGCTGATCCTCGTCGCGACCAGCGGCGACACGGGCAAGGCCGCGCTGGAGGGCTACCGCGACGTCGAGCGCGTGCGCATCCTCGTGTTCTACCCGACCGGCGGCGTCAGCCGCATCCAGCAGAAGCAGATGGCCACGCAGGAGGGCGCCAACGTCGGCGTCGTCGCCATCCGCGGCAACTTCGACGACGCGCAGACCGCCGTCAAGCGCGTGTTCGGCTCGGCCGAAATGGCGCGCGAGGCCGACGCGCACGGCTTTTTCTTCTCCTCCGCCAATTCGATCAACTGGGGCCGTCTCGCGCCGCAGATTGTGTACTATGTATCGGCCTACTGCGACCTGCTCCGCGCGGGCAGGGTGCGCGCCGGCGAGCCGATCAACGTCTGCGTGCCGACGGGCAACTTCGGCAACATCCTCGCCGCCTACATCGCCAAGCGGATGGGACTGCCGATCGACAGGCTTATTTGCGCCTCGAACCGCAACCACATCCTGACCGACTTCTTTGAAACCGGCGTCTACGACCGCAACCGCGACTTTTATACCACCATCTCGCCGTCGATGGACATCCTCATTTCCTCCAACCTCGAGCGCCTGCTCTTCTTCGCCTCCGGCGCCGATGCGACCCGAAGTCGGATGCAGGAGCTGGCCGAGACCGGACGGTTTGCCGTCGACCCGGCGCTGCGCGCCGCGCTGGCGAAGGACTTCGCCGCCTACTATCTGGACGAGGACGAGACGCGCGCGGCCATCCGCAGCCTGTACGGCGAATACGGCTACCTCTGCGACCCGCACACCGCCGTGGCCGCCGGCGCGCTGCGCAAGTACCGCGCCGCGACCGGCGACGACCGCGTCACCGTCGTGGCCTCGACCGCTTCCCCCTACAAATTCGCGCCCGCCGTATGCGAGGCGCTCGGAATGGGTACCATAAACGACGCCTACGCCTGTATCGACGCGCTGGCTGAAAAAACGGGACTGCCCGTGCCGCCGCAGCTCGGCGAACTGCGCTCGAAGCCCGACCGCTTCACGAAGGTCATCGACCGCGAATCGATTGCCGACGCGGTGCGCGCGTTCCTGTCCGAATAATCCGCACCCTCCGCCGCAGCCTGCGGCCGCATAGAAAAACAAAACGCCCTGCATACGGCGCAAAGGCGTATACCGCAGGGCGTCCCTATCCCCCAAAAAGCGGCAGCATGTCGTTATATGTTCACCCCGCCGCCTCCGACGCGTGGAAATCCGGCCTGTACAAGCAAGCCATCCCCCCAAAAAGGGCGAGGTTCGGCCCAAAGGCCGAACCTCCATCCTGTGCGAAGGATGCTTCGCTTTTCACGCAGTAAAATCCTTCCAACGTCCCGGGGCGCGGAAGCGCGGCCTGTTCGAGCCGAGCCGTCCCCCTCAAAAAAGGGCTTAAAGCGCGCCCCGAAGACCGAACCGCTTTACTCCGTGCGTTCGCGGAAGGTGGCGCAGACCGTCTCGCCGCAGGTGCAGGCGGACGCGGGGCCGACCTGAATCTTGTCGGCGCAGCAGTAGCAGTCGCCGTCGTGATACGCGCAGCTGCACACCGCGCAGGAAATCCCCTTCTGGTGCTTGGTTTTGTCGGGTTTGTTGCCGTTCATACTCTTTTTTCCGTTCCTTTCCGTAAAAAAGTGCCGCAGTCTGCCCGCCGGCGGAAAAGCTCGGCTGTATTTCCGAAAACGTTTGTCCCGCCGCAAAACGGGGAACAGGCGCCGCGCAGACCTTGGGTTCTGCCGCGCTGCGGAATACCGCGTTCGCTTTCCCGCCCGGGCCGTTCGGCTTGCAGAGGGCGGAATCGTCCTCTTTTTTGTATTCGTTCCGTTGCTTTCTGCCTGTTCATAGTCTGTCCCGCGCGTGTAGATTTATTCTCGTTTGAAGAAGGTGGTTTTTATTTCTGTTTTTGCAATCGGCGATTTGCATCTTTCGCTCGGCAGCGGCAAGCCGATGGATATTTTCGGTCCGGTTTGGGAAAACCATACCGAGCGGCTGCGCGAGAACTGGAACAAAACCGTCGCGCCCGACGACACCGTCGTCGTCCCGGGCGACATCTCGTGGGCGATGCATTTCGAGGAGGCGCGCGCGGATTTCCGCTTCATCGAATCGCTCAACGGCAAAAAAATTCTGCTCAAGGGCAACCACGACTACTGGTGGCAGACCAACGCCAAAAACCGCAATTTTCTGGAAAGCGAGGGGCTGCGCACCATCACGATCCTGTTCAACGACGCCGTGCGGGCGGAGGACTTCATCGTCTGCGGCACGCGCGGGTGGTTTGTCGACAGCGCCTACTCGCCCGAGGACGACAAGATTGTCGAGCGCGAGGCCGGACGCTACCGCCTGTCCTTTCAGGCGGCGGAAAAGCTGCAGAAGCAGTACGGCGGCGAGATCCTCGCCTTCCTGCACTACCCGCTCTGCTACGGCGGCGTCACCTGCGAAAAGCTGGCGGCGGCCGTGGCCGAAAGCGGCGTCCGCCGCTGCTTTTACGGGCATTTGCACGGCGTTTCGCGCGCGCGGCTGCATTCTTCCTGCAAGGGCGTGCGGACCGAGCTGGTCGCGGCCGACTTCGTTCAGTTCACGCCGGTGCGCATTTTTCCGTGAAAAAGCGCTTGACAAACCGGAAAGGCTGTGTTATACTATACCAAACCGTTGAGGAAGAGTGAGTAGACCCTGTCCCTGTTCCCCCAGCGAGCCGCGGGCGGTGTGAGCGCGGCGGAAGACACGGCGGTCGAATGGACTTCTAAGGGCAATCGGAAACGTGCGGGCGTTCCCCGCGCGGAGTATGTGCGACGGAGCGGCCCCTCCGTAACGAAAGGGCGACGTATGAGTTGTACGCGTGAGTGGGCGGCGCAAGCCGTCAAGCCAGGTGGCACCGCAGGATCTTTGCTCCTGTCCCGGCAAACAGTTTATTTGTTGTCGGGCGGGGGTTTTTCTTTTTGCTTCCGCGCCGGCAGACGACGAAAGGAGAAACCGAAATGGCAAACACGATCCCCTACAAAATCTATCTCGAAGAAAGCGAGATGCCCAAGGCTTGGTACAACCTGCGCGCGGACATGAAGAACAAGCCCGCGCCGCTGCTGAACCCCGGCACGCTGCAGCCGATGACCGCCGCCGAGCTGAGCGGCGTGTTCTGCGGCGAGCTGGTCGAGCAGGAGCTGGACAACACCACCCCGTTCATCCCGATCCCGGAGGAAATCCGCGATTTCTACAAAATGTACCGCCCCGCGCCGCTCGTCCGCGCCTACTGTCTGGAAAAGAAGCTGGACACGCCGGCGAAGATTTATTACAAATTCGAGGGCAACAACACCAGCGGCAGCCACAAGCTCAATTCGGCCATCGCGCAGGCGTATTACGCCAAAAAGCAGGGCCTCAAGGGCGTGACGACCGAAACGGGCGCGGGCCAGTGGGGTACGGCGCTGTCGATGGCGTGCGCCTACCTCGGTTTGGACTGCAAGGTTTATATGGTCAAGTGCTCCTATGAGCAGAAGCCCTTCCGCCGCGAGGTGATGCGCACCTACGGCGCGTCGGTCACGCCGTCGCCCTCGGCCGAGACGGCCGTCGGCCGCAAGATTCTCGCCGAGCATCCGGGCACGACCGGCAGTCTGGGCTGCGCGATCTCCGAGGCGGTGGAGGTGGCCACGACCACGCCCGGCTACCGCTATGTGCTCGGCAGCGTGCTCAATCAGGTGCTGCTGCACCAGTCGATCATCGGTCTGGAGACCAAGACCGCGATGGACAAATACGGCGTCAAGCCCGACGTCATCATCGGCTGCGCGGGCGGCGGCTCCAATCTGGGCGGCCTGATTGCGCCGTTCATGGGCGAGAAGCTGCGCGGCGAGGCCGACTACCGCTTCATTGCGGTCGAGCCGGCGTCCTGCCCGAGCTTCACGCGCGGGAAGTTCGCCTACGACTTCTGCGACACGGGCATGGTGTGCCCGCTGGCGAAGATGTACACGCTCGGCTACGGCTTCATCCCCTCGGCCAACCACGCCGGCGGCCTGCGCTACCACGGGATGAGTCCGGTGCTGTCGCAGCTTTACGCCGACGGGCTGATGGAGGCGGTCTCCGTCGAGCAGACGAAGGTGTTCGAGGCCGCCGAGCAGTTCGCGCGGACCGAGGGCATCCTCCCCGCACCCGAGAGCAGCCACGCCATCCGCGCCGCCATCGACGAAGCGCTGCGCTGCAAGGAGACCGGCGAGGAAAAAACCATCCTCTTCGGCCTGACCGGCACCGGCTATTTCGATATGGTCGCCTACGAGAGATTCCACGACGGCACGATGACCGATTCCGTCCCCACCGACGCGGAAATCGCCGAGAGCCTCTCGAAGCTGCCGGCTGTCCGCTGAACGCCGGCCGCCATACAAAGCCCAATCCGGCGGCGGCTGCGCCGCCGCCGGCGCCCGCCGTCCGAATGGACGGCGGGCGCCGTTTGTCTGAGAAGCCGTTGGATTCAAATACCCGCACAAAACATCTTCCCCGCCTTT
>ERZ827458.1409-NODE-1409-length-17706-cov-2.752365_pt1 | contig 17706 bp, 18 predicted proteins | sample MGYA00519706_ERZ827458 | MGnify/ENA primary metagenome ERZ827458 (study PRJEB31778, sample SAMEA3449309) | human gut metagenome | biome: human gut; feature: human-associated habitat; material: faeces | place: United Kingdom | collected 2010/2012 ...
TCCCAAGATAGAGTCGTTCAATCTGGATAACCGCTTGGGAACAGCGTAAGTTGGGCGAGCTCGCTAGACGGGTAACGCGTAAGAATGCGGAACATGAGTCTGATCTTCCGCTTACGATATCAGCCCAGTACGGACTGGTTGACCAGAGAACGTTCTTCAACTCCCAGGTCGCAAGCAAGGACATGGGTGGGTATTATCTATTGCGTAAAGGCGAATTTGCATACAACAAAAGCACCTCAACAGATAGCCCATGGGGAGCTATAAAACAGCTGGTCAAATATGAAAAGGGCTGCGTATCGACGCTGTATATATGCTTTGAACTGTTGGAAGCCGACCCCGATTATTTGGTGGCATATTATGAGACGAACCGTTGGCATAAGGCTGTTCAGCTGGTCGCTGCGGAAGGCGCTAGAAATCATGGGCTGCTAAATATTTCACCAGATGATTTCTTCGAAACCCAGCTTACTCTTCCCGTGGGCAAAGTCGAACAGGAGTGCATAGGGAAGTATTTTAGCTCCCTCGACAACCTCATCACCCTTCATCAGCGTAAGCTTGAGCTGTTAAGGAATATCAAGAAATCGCTGTTGGATAGGATGTTCGTTTAATAACTTTCGTGAGTTGCCTCTAGTTTCGAGCCCCAGAACCGCCAATTTCGCTATGTCGAGTTGGCGGTTTTTCGTTCTACTGAGGATAATAATGTTGTGCGTCTCGCCATTAGACTGTCACTGATGAAGGGTGATGAGAGAGTCGAGCTGGTAAAAAAGGTCACCAATAGCCCTCTGTTCTGAAACGCTCGGAAAGCTGAACGACATTGCGCCAAACATGCCAAGAGTTATCTGGTTAATGGTCGCCCCCATGTTCATGGCGACCTCGTTCTCAAACGCCGGAGTGCTCAGCAAGGCATTTATAAATTGTGGAACTCTCGACCTTATCCCAGTCATGAACGCGCCAATGACCGTATTCGGCATTTCGTGTCTGACCTGCGCATGTTTTCCGATTAGCGCCCGTGAACCATTGCGGACGACAACGATTATGTCGCCAGGTTTAACATTCTCGGAAAGAGGCGTCGACGAATTGACGTAGACGTTGTCATCAAGCACAATACCTCCGCCTGACACATTAGATGATCGAAGTACGAGAGTGCCAGGACTATCTACGACATCTGATGGCGTATAAGTGAGACCGGTGAAGAAATAAACCTCATCGGCAAACTTACGCTGTTCCCAAGGGTCAGTGAATCCCTCGAAGCGGATTTCCGGGGTATTTTGTTTCTCTGCCATGCTACTCACCGCCCAACAGCTTGCGCAGCTCGGCAATGCCCGCCATGTCGTACTCGTTGCCCGTAAGCTGCCCCAACATGTCTGCCAACTGGCTTTCTGCATCATCTATCTGGTTGCACACGTCCGAGTAGGTTGTCGCGTATTTGGGGTTGAGCGCAGCTACCTTCGCGATGAAGTCGCCCACAACGGTTTCGGGAAGGGCCAGAAGCTCAACCTCCAGCGGTTCTATCCACTTGGCGGCCAGCAGATCGTCGCACTGGTCGTCGGTCAGGCCCTCGATGACCTCCTTGGTCGTCTCCTCAAGGGCTACTCTCGCTTCCTTGTTCTCCTTCTTGAGGCTTTTCTCCTCATCGAGCAGCTTCTGCGCACGAACCAGACCTTGTTCGAAATCGTTTTCAGGGTGCTTTCCGATTGCCTTCACGGCCTTCTTGAGCTCAGCCGCCACAAACGAACCTTCGTCGTTGACAGCAGCAGAGGATCCCTTGTCCTCCTCGTCGAAGCTCTCGAGAATCCCATCTACTTCCTGCGATATCTCGCCTAGGCGGGCATCACGGGAAGCAATCTTCTTGACGTCTTCGGCAAGCAGGCGCTCTTGCACAAGCGCAAACGGCAGGATGCGGCCAGCCCAGCCGTCCTGCACCTCGACGTCTTTGCCGTTCTTCTTCTTGACAACCATATTCGGGTCCACCTTGCGCACAGCGCCTTTCCCCTCGGTCTGGATGACCTCCAGGTCGCCGGAAATTCCCACCCAGGCATCGTCGAGCGCCTGGTAGGCGTCGTAGCCGTCGATCAGGGCTGTACCCGCCAGCGCGTCTTTCAAAAGCGCCGCGATGGCCTCTTCCTCCGCCACGGTATCGACTTCATCGGCAGCGTCTACCAAACGGCTTCGCAGCGTGGCCGGTAAATGGCTTATCGCATCACGGTAGCCGCCCAAGAAGGCGCGAACGTCGGCATTCTCCTTCGCCACTTGCGCAACGTCGTCGGTCGCGGGCGCAAGACACGATCCACCTGCGTCACGGTAGAGTTGCCCTTTGAGGCTCGGCCATACCTTCCAGTAGCGTTCGAGCGCGTCGACCTCGGCCTTCGGCACGCCGCCGAACATGGTGGCGTACACGTCCCAGCTTTCGGCGGCCGCGCTCGAGTCCACGTAGCGCGGGATGTTGAGGTTATAGTCGTTGGCACGGATCTCGTCGATGGGAACCAGGCGGCTGAACTTGTCGACGGTCGCGTTCGTTGTCACGGCGTCAACGATACGCTTGATGTCGCTTGCCCGCAGCTTGTTGTTCTTGCCCTCTTTCACGAAGTGCTTGGAGGCGTCCACCACCAAGACGTCGCTCGTCTCGCGCTGCTTGCGCAGCACCATGATGATGGTGGGGATGCCCGTGCCGAAGAAGATATTGGCAGGAAGCCCGATGATTGCCTGAATATGGCGGTTCTCCACCAAGTTCTTGCGAATGGCGCCCTCCTCACCGCCGCGGAACAGCACGCCATGGGGCAGAACGATGCACATGATGCCGTCGGGGCGCAAGTGGTACAAATCATGCAAAAGGAAAGCGTAATCAGCTTTGGATTTAGGGGCAACGCCGAATTTGAAGCGAGGATCGAGCTCCTTGTCTTCCGGGTCCCAGTTCTGGGAGTACGGCGGGTTCGACACCACGGCATCGACGAACAGCGGGTCGTAGGTCTCGTCCTTGTTCTCGACAGTGTCGAACCAGGGCCAGTCGTCTTCGAGCGTGTCGCCATTGCGTGCCACGATGTTGTCGGGAAGGATGCCGCGCATCACCAGGTTCATACGCGTGAGGTTGTACGTGTTCTCCTTGAGCTCCTGAGCGTAGTACTTGATGGAGTCCGGGTCGCCGTTGCGGCGTGCCACAGCCTTGCCGATGTTGATGAGCAGCGAGCCCGATCCGCTCGTGGGGTCGTAGATGGTGATGTTCTCGCGCCCGGCCAGGTGCCACGAGACTATCTCGCTCATAAGCATGGAGACTTCGTGCGGCGTATAGAACTCGCCGGCTTTCTTACCGGCGTTGGCGGCGAAGTTGCTGATCAAGTACTCATAGATGAAGCCAAGCACATCGTAGTCCTGGCGACCGTCCATCGGGATGTCCTTGATGAGATAGATAAGGTCGCGAGCGGCCTTGGACTGGCTCCGTGCGTCGGTGCCGAGCTTGGAGAGACCGGTCTGCAGCGTGTCGAAGATGCCGTCAAAGACGCGCTTGCGGGCAGGATCGATGTTGCGGCTAAAAGCAGAGAGGGCATCGCGCACGTTCGATATCTCGAAGTCGCCGCCCTTTGCCACCCAGGTGGAGAAGAGGTTGTCGTAGGCGATGAAGTAGCCGCACTCGCCCTTGACGAAATCAACCGTCTCCTCGTCGTCTTCCACCAGGCTGGGCAGGTCCTCCTCGGCGAAGTCACGCGCCTTCAGGCGGGCAACCTCGGTCTCGGACAGGAACTTATAGAAGATGAATCCCAGAATGTAGTCCTTGTACTCGTTAGCCTCGATCTTGGATCGCATCTTGTTGGCGGACTCCCATATCTTGGAGGCCAGCTGCTGCTTGTTCATCTAGTTTTCCTCGCTTCTATAGACTTGGTTGAGCGTTTCTCCGTCGTCGCTTACCCATTCGGTCCAGCCGTTCTGGCTGCCGCCAAGCACGAACACCGCCGCGGCGCTGGGCGTCGGGAACTCGAGATCTTCGGCGAGCTCTGCGATACCGCCCGAATCGCCGAAGATCTCCCTACGCGCGGCCGCGGCGGCCGCGTTTTTCAGCACGGGTCTCGAGAGGTTCACCTTCGAGCCGGCGAGCACGGTGAAGTGCCCGGTGGCCTTGTCGTAGCGCCCCGCCCCGCGTATGCCGTTCTTCTTCGTGTGGAAGACCGCCGGCGCACCCGCCGGACCCTGATCGACTCTGTCGAGGTCGTACCCCAGAGCTGCCATCCTGAAGAGGATCCTATCGTGCAGGCGTTCGACGGCCTCTTCCTTGTACGGGTCGACGTAGGGCTTGGGCGTCGCCGAGTTGTCAGTCTCGTACGAGCCGTGGGTGCGCACGTAGTCGATGGCCTTCGCCTCGAGGACGTCCAGCGCGTCCCTGCTGATGTTCTGATCGTCATCGAGGAACATGACGGCCTTGTTCCAGAGCTCCTTCTTTGCCTTGTGTGCGTCGAGCCGGGCGATACCCTGGGTCGTCTGCCCAGCGTAGACGCGGCTCACGTTGCCGTGGTCCTCGTCGAGCAGGTAGTAGATGCCGCGCTGCGGGATGTTCGGCAGCGACTTCGCCTCGGCAAGGTCCTCCCTCGGAACGACGACGGTCACAAGCGACTCGCCGTCGATGCGGCAAATACGTATGCGGTCCGGCTGCGCGTCTATGAGCTGGACGGTGAAGGTCTTGACCTGAATCACGCTTATGCCCCCTTCTTCGCGAGCTCTTCGATCATGCACGTGCGCACGAAGGCGGAGAAGCTCATGCCGCGGAGCGCCGCCTCCTCCTTCGCCGCGTCGCGCAGGGTGTCGGGGATGCGCAAGGTCACGGAGACCTGATCGCCGTTCACCAGGAAGCTCCTGATCTCGGTCTCGTCGGGATTGCTCTTGATAAGCTCCTTGTAGCTGTCGGGCATCTGCGCTCCCATCGCTCGAAATGCAATACAAATGCGTTTGCAGCATTATAACGCGGCGACACGGGGCGGCACTGGGAATAGAGGGACAGCCGATGTCCAGGCCCCGTACGAGCGCAAACGGCGAAGGAATCCCCGGCTGGGCTTAGATGGTCTCTTTCGTTCGGGTTCTCATCTCTTGGTTTTCGCGGGGTCTGAAATTGGCCCGCTCCTCGGCGTAAAGAATCTCGTTCTGTGCCTCCAGAATGCGCGCGGCGTCCTCGATGCGACCGGCGCACCTCTCGCTTATCGACCTCAGGGCCAAGATCCCCTCGACGTCGAGCGGGTCCAGCTGGTCGGCGTGCGCCAGGGACTCGAGCAGCTGGTCCAGGCCCCTCGCCAACCTCCCGGCATCCGCCACCGCGTCGAGCAGTTCGAGGCGCTCCACCTTCTCTTCGTGGCTCAACATCTGCTTGCCTCCTTCTCCCAACGGACGTGTCGCGCAGCACCGTAGCCGTTCCGCGTGGAGAAGCATCTCGCCGCCGCGATCCCGTGCGCACATCGGCCGCAAGCGGCACGGGAAAGCCGTCCGTCCCGACTCATGCCGCGGCGCCGCGACTCGGGAGCCCGCCTCCGTCCCCGCCGCGGCGTCGTCGCCAATCCCCGCGGGAGCCCAGCAACCGCCGATGGGCCGCATCCCATGCCCGGAGGGTCTCGGCGCCCACGCCGGATTCCATGCCGCACGCCTGCGCCCCTTTGATCCGAATACCCGCCCCGGCGCTCCTTGGACGCGCAGGGTCGCACGCCGGCAGGCGGCCAGCAAGGGCCGCGACACTTTTTCGGGTTCTTCGCCCCATGCGCTGCGCGCGCGAACAACGCGAAAAACTGCCGTCGGGAGACTTCTATTTCCATGCCCGACTTCGCTTCCTCCCTTGCAGGCACGCCCGCGCTGCATGCGACTCACGCGGCGCAAGGCACGCCACAGGGGCGGGCCTCAGAGTCTAAGGAGCAAGACATGAACGACATGAAGGAAAAGGCGATGGGCGCGGTCAAGGCCTTCCTCGAGCGCAAGGGCTACGAGATCGTCGACGAGGCCTGGCAGGGACCCGAGGGCATCGGCGGGATCGACCTCGTGGCGGTGGACGAGGACGGGACCCTGGTCTTCGTCGACGCCACGGTCCGGATCGGGACGGACGGCTTCCCCGAGGCCCACAGGGCGCGCGGGCTGCGCGAGGCGCTGGCGGCGAGGTGGCTCGCCGGCAACGGCGACGACTACGCCGACACCCCGGTCCGCTTCGACGAGGTGGCGATGATGGTCGTCAAGGAGAACCGCGCACTCCTTCGCCACCACGTCAACTGCTTCGGCGAGATGGAGCCGCTCTCCTAGGCGGCGCGCCCGGCCCCGGGCTCCCGGGGCCGGGCTTTCCCCCGAAACCGGCCCCTGTACCACGAAAACGTACATATACGTACGTTTTCGTGGTACACTCCGCTTGTCGGACAAATCCGTACGGTTTTGTCCCGACGCTCCGAGACTCGGGGCGCGCCGGACCGGATGCGGCGAGGCGCGCCCCACGCTAGAGAGGACGCGACCCATGCGCACGATAGCCATTTCCAACTACAAGGGCGGCGTCGGCAAGACGACTACCGCCGTGAACCTGGCGGCCATCTTCGCCGCCCGGGGCCTTCGGACCCTGCTCGTCGACCTCGACCCGCAGGCGTCTGCCACCGACTTCTTCGGCCTCTACGACCGGGCGGCCTCCGAGCGGCGCACCTCGGTCGAGCTGCTCTACGGCGGCGCGCCCGTGGAGGAGGTCGCCTACGCCGCCGGGGAGGGCCTCGACGTGGTGGCCTCGACCATCGACCTCGTCGACCAGAACGAGATGCTCCTGCGCGAGCAGCGCCTCAAGTTCGCCCTCGACGACGCCTCGGGCTCCTACGACGCCTGCCTCATCGACTGCAGCCCCGTGATGCGCAGGCTCGCCTTCAACGTCTACCTCGCCGCGGCGGAGGGCGGCATGGTCGTCATCCCCGTCAAGCTCGACTCCACCGTGATGCGCGGCACGGCGCTCACCGTGGAGGCGACGCGCTCAATCGCGGACGCGCTCCGCATGCCCACGCCCAGATGGAAGATACTGCGCACCTGCGTGCCCGGCCGCATGACCAACGCCGAGGCCACGGGCGCGGCCGTGCTCGACGGCTTCTTCCCGGGCGAGCAGTTCGAGACGGTCATCCACGCGAGCAGCAAGGTCTGCGAGGGCAGCTGGCAGTGGAAGCCGGTGGCCGCCTTCGAGCCGGGGAGCCGCCCCGCGCGCGACTACGAGGCGCTCGCAGACGAGGTGTCCCGTGAGCTCGCCTAGCCAGGTGGCCGCGGGCTTCACCATCACGGGGCTCCTCGACGGCGCGTCGCGCACCCGCGGGCGCTACCCGGTGTCCGAGATCGCGGTGGCCGACATCGCCGACCACCCGGCGAACGCCGCGTACTCCATGGACCCGGCCGGCATAGCCGAGCTCGCCGAGTCGATACGCCAGGACGGCCTCACCGACCTGCCGCTCGTTCGCAAGGTGGGCGACGGCTCGTGGCAGATGGTCTCCGGGCACCGCCGCAAGGCCGCCTACGCTCTGCTCGCCAAGGACGACCCCGCCTACGAGAGGATGCCCTGCCGCGTGATGGAGGGCATCGACGACGAGCGGGCGGTGACGCTGCTCCACGCCGCGAACTACTTCACCCGCGCTCTCACCGTGACCGAGCGCGCAGCCGCGACCGAGGCGCTCAGGGGCGACGCCGTGCGCCTGCGCTCCGAGGACCCGTCGCTTTCCGGCATGCGCGTCGACGACGTTAAGGCCGCCATCATCGAGCGGCAGACGGGCCGCAAGGTCTCCGGCAAGACCATCGCGCGCGAGGAGAGGCTTGCCCGCCGCATCGCCGAGGACCTCTCGCCCGAGTGGGCCGCCGAGGCCGACCGCGGCAACCTCAGCGCCGAGGCGGTGCGCTCGCTCGCGGGCATGCCGAAGGAGCGCCAGGCGGAGATGCACGCCGCCATGGAGCCCTGGCGGCGCACCAAACGGGAGCTCTCCGACTACGTGAGGAGCGAGGGGAAGGCCCAGGCCGGCCCCGACGGGCGCATCGCCAAGGCCGCGAGGCTCGTCGCCGACTTCCTCGAGAGCCCGCCCGAGAGCCCGAGCGCGGCCGACCTCTCGCTGCTGCGGGAGATGGCGCTCATGACGGCGCCCTACGCGGATGCGGGCACCGATGCCCGAAAGCGCCGCAGAAGGGCCTCAGCTTCGAAATCCAGCAAGTAGCCTATGGCGTCCGACATCGCGTCGGGCGTCCATAGCACTTGGGGACCGGGCGGCCTCGGACCCGTCATGCCGCGGGCCGTTCGGGAGCCCGCTTTCGCGAGGCCCGGTCCCAGAGGCGGCGCCCGAGCCGGGCCGCCGCCTGCGGGGGATCCCCCGCACCCCTAGAGAGACGCGCCCGCCGCGCGGCGGGCCCGAGGAAAGGAATCCGCCATGGAAGAGGAAGCCGGCGCCGCCAAAGGCAAGGAGCGCCGCGTCACGTTCCGCATGGAGGGAGGCGACTACGACGCGCTCTGCGAGCGGTGCGAGCGTGCCGGCCTCAGCAAGTCGGAGTACCTGCGCTACCTCGTTCGCATACCGCTGTCGACGGAGGCCAACGCGGGAGACGAGCACCGCATACTCGTGGACCGCAGGGCCCTGTGGGCGATGTCGCGAGAGCTCACGAAGTGGGGCTACCACTACAACCAGGCCGTGCACGCGATGAACCTCATCAACTTCCACGCCCGCCACGGGCACGTCGACCGCGACCTCGTCGCGGATAGCATCCCGACGATCGAGCGCGAGCTCGCCGACGTGAACGCCGCGGCCCGAGAGATGGCGGCGGAGCTCGGTCGCATCGGCGCCGACTCGCTCGTGGAGGGCTCGCCATGCCGATCCTGAAGCCGATAAGCGGCCACGGCTCGACGGGCGGCATCCGCCGCTACCTCGAGAAGGGAGGCAGCGCCCTGGCGCGCGACCTGTTCAACCTGAGCTACGACGAGCGCGACGCCGGCGCGCTGGGGGAAGACGCCAAGGAGGCCTGCGCCTGGGACGCCGAGATGGACGCCACGCGCGCCGCGTTCGGCACGGACGCACCCTGGAGGGGCAAGCCCGCGCGCACGTTCAAGCACTTCGTGCTCTCGCCGGACCCCGGCGACGACATCGACCTGGCTGCGCTGCGCGAGCTCGCGTGCTCGTGGGCGCTCAAGCACTTCGGCGACCACGAGATCGCCATCGTCTACCACGACGACAACGCCCGCGGCATACCGCACGCGCACATCGTCGTGAACAACGCCAACCTCCGCACCGGCTACCGCATGCAGACCCAGCACCCTGAGGACCTCAACCGAGACCTGCAGGACATGGCGCGCGAGCGCGGGCTGTCGGGGCTCTCCAACGACCGGGCGCCCGAATCGCCGTCGAAGGCGCGCGGGCGGGCAGGTGCGGGCGGGCCCAGGAGCCGCAGGAGCGTCTACCTGGGCCGGGCCGAGAAGGAGATCATGCGCTCGGGCGGCTACTCGTGGGTCGGCGACATCCGCGCCCGCGTCGCGCTCGCCAAGACCACGGCGCGCGACGAGGCGGAGTTCCTCGGCATCCTCGACGCCCTGGGCGTGCACGTCGCCGACAACTCGGCCAAGGCGCGGCGGGACGACTGGGTGTTCAGCCTGGCGGAGGAACCGTCCAAGAAGGTCAGCGGCGAGCGCCTGGGGTTCGTCTACGGCAAGGAGATGCTCCGCCGGCGCTTCGAGTGCGAAGGCGCCTACCGCCCCACGGACGCGAGCACCGCGCGGATCCGCGAGGCCGCCGAGCGGGCCCTCGAGCTCAACGACCTCTCGGAGCTGAGCAGACTCTCCTCGGCGCTCGAGACGTGCGCGAAGTTCGACGTCGAGTCCATCGAGGAGTTCGGGCTCAGGATGGCGACGTTGGAGCGGCGCGGCCAGGCGGGCGGCGAGGGATACCGTCGCCTCGAGGCCGCCCGCTCCTACATGGCCGAGAACGGGCTCATGCCGCTCAAGACCCGATACGGGGACGATCGCGGGAGCGGTGCTGCCGAAGGGAGCTCTCGCGACGGCCGCCGCGAGGACGAGCAGCAGCGCATACTCGCCGCCGAGCGGCAGCGGGCCCAGCAGGAGCAGCGCAGGGAGAGGGGCCGGAGATGATGGTGAGGATAGAGTACGAGGGCGGCAGGACGACGCTGTTCGACACGCTCTCGTTCACGGAGGGGTCGCCGTTCTCCGGCGCGAACATGCTCACGGAGTTCGAGCTCGAGATGCGGGATGAGCCCGAGAAGGGGCTCTGGCTCACGGCGAACTGGCACCAGGTGCGCGACGACTGGCGCGCCGACGCGACCGCGGACGGCATCCCGGCGGCGCGCAGGTCCCGCGGGTGGCGCTTCATGCTGGCCTCGGAGGCCGAGCTGGGGCAAGCCCGCCGCGTCCTGCTCGACGGCGACGAGGCGTTCGCCCGGGTGCGGGGGTACCTGTGCGACGCGGCAGCGATCGGCGCCTGCTACCGCGAGCACGTGGGCCCTCCCTCAAAACCGCTGAAATCGCAGATAAGGGACCTGCAGCGCGCGCTGGGGAGGGCGGAGGTCCCGGGCGTGCCCGACGGGCTGGCGAGGCTGCTCGCGGAAGAGAAGGAAGAGGGCTCCGACGAGGGCGCCCGCAAGGTCAAGGAAGATTGGGGTGACGTCGATGAAGAGTCTTGGTAGGTTCCTCATGGCGGCGCTTAAGGTCACGCTGGGCTTTTTCGTCTGGCTGTTCCGCGCCGTGTTCAAGTGGGTGATGTGAGAAGAGGCGGGCAATTGCCCGCCTCTTTCCGTTGTGCGATTTCGATTTCCCACGGCTAGTCCCGGTCGTCGTCGCCGGCTGCGCAGCAGGCGTAGGCCGTGAGCGTGAGGAGCCCCATGAGGAGCCCTATTCCGAAGGGCGCGAATCCCATCCTTCCACCTCCTTCGCGTAGACGACGGTGCGCGAGTTGCTCGTCTGGTAGCTGCACGTCACGAAGGCCCAGGCATGCGCGACGTCCGCCGAATCTTCCAGGACGACCTCGCACTGGGACAATTTGTCCCCGAGGTAGGCGTCTAGCTCCGCAGCGCCGGCGAAGTCGGTCCTCTTGCCCTCTGAGCTCGCGTCGACCACGTCGGCCGCGAAGACCTCGAGCTCGATCGCATTCTCGCGGGTGAAGACCCGGATGGTGCGGTGCCCCTCGGCGAAGTCGCGCGACGAGTACTGCGCGAGCGGCGCGAACATGGTGCCGTCGGACATGTGGTGCCCGTAGACGATGACGAGCGGGCTCTCGGCGCCCTGCGCGCACCCGGCGTCTATGTAGGGAGCGCCCCACGCGGATCTTTCGCCGCCGGCGTCGTGCGTGAGGTAGAAGTCGGGCGATTCGGGCCGGCCCTGGACGATCGGGTAGTCGACGGTCGTGCCCGGCACGCGCACCCAAGCGACGATGGAGGCGGGAAGGGCGTCCCAGTCGATGCCGCCTCCCGTCTCTCGAGCCTCCATTGCCGCGCCCTCTCCCGCAGCTGCGACCTCGTGCACCTCGTACGGGTTCCTCTCGGGCAGCGGCAGGACGGCGAGCGCCGCGATCGCCAGCAGCGTGACGATTGCGATAGCCCCCGTTACGGCTTTTTCTCTATTCATATCCTCCCCCGTTCGCAGGGGAGGCCCCGGGCAAGCGCCCAGGGCCTCCGGTTCGGTGTCGATGCGGCGCCGCTACTCTTCCGGCTCTTCGGCAGGCTCTTCGGCTGCCGCGTCCTTGCTTGCGCCGGCCGTCTTGCGCTTGCGGTACGCGAGCGCTCCGCCCGCACCCGCCGCAGCTGCCAGAGCGATGCCCGCGGCCACGGCGTAGCCGGTGCCGTCGGGGGCGTCGGCCCCGGTCTTGGCGTAGGGCTCCTCGGGGACCTCGGGCGTGCCGGGGTTGTCCACGACGACGCTCTGCTCGGCGGAGTCGATGTCCTCGTGGGTCGCAACGACGTTGCCGGCGGAGTCCAGGACCTTCTCGAAGACGACGAGCTCGTCTCCCTCGGCCAGGCCCTCGGTGTCGAACTCGAAGGTCACCTCGACGGTGCCTGAGGGCGCCTCGGGCTCGAAGGGCGTGCGCGCGGTCACCTCGTTGCCGTCCTTGTCGAGGAACGGCTCTCCGGTGCCCTTGTCCATGAGCGTGCCCACGGCGATGTAGGTCTCGCCGGGGACGAGGCCCTTGTAGGCCACCGTGTCGACGACCTTGGCCTTGCCGGCCTCGATGACCTGGTCGCCGTCGGCGGCGTCGGCCGCCTGCGTGCCCACCTCGACGGCGACGTGGACGGTCTGGCCCTCGTCGGAGAGGTCCGCGTGCGACGCCACCTCGGCTCCGTCCTTGCGCAGGCTCTCGAACGCGACCAGGTCGCGGCCGCCGAGCAGGCTCGCGTCGAAGGAGATCTCGACGTCCTGGCTGCCCGTCGAGAGCGCGGGGGCGAACTCGGCCTTGGCCTCCACGGGCATGCCCGAGGCGTCGGCCACGGGCTCGCCGGTCGCCTTGTCGACGAGGGTGGCCGAGAGCTCGTACTCCTCGCCGGACTTCAGGCCCTCGTAGGCGACGGCGTCGACGACCTTGGCCTCGGCGTCGGCCGAGACGTCCTTGTCGCCGTCCGCCCCGTCCTTTGCCGTGGTGGAGATGCGCGGGCCCTCCTGGTCGTCGAGGCCCATCCACACGGCCTTCGCGACCGTCGAGTCGCGATCGATCCAGAAGCTCCTCGTGATGAGCTCGAGGCCCTCGTTGGCATCGCAGCGCATCTCGGTCATGGTGTAGGCGCCGTACGGCAGGGCCGCCAGCGAGTCGTCGACCGGCGCCGAGGAGCCGTCCTCGCCGAGCGAGAACCAGATGCCGGCCTTCGGGTCCATGTCGGCGGCAGCAATCGGGCCCTCATGGCCGAGCAGGGCGTCGTTGGCGTTGGTGTCCCTCGAGTGCCTGTTCCAGCTGCTCGCGGTCGACGCGTCGCCGTTGCGGTCCGTGACCAGCACGTGAGTCTCGCCGGTGGCCGCGTTCTCGATGGCGAACGGGACCATGAGGCCGGCGTTGTCGGACTCGCTCTTCTTGGAGAGCTCGAGGTCGTTGCGCACCACCTGGTCGCGGAACTCGAGCGCGGCGCCGTCCGCGGAGGCGCTCACGATCTCGCCGCCGGTGCGGACCTCGAAGGTGCGGGGCTCGCCGTCGGTCAGCAGGTAGCTCCCGTTCGTCGCCGTCTCCCGCACGTCGTAGGTCCCGTACGGCAGTGCGTCGGCCGCGGTCTGCGCGGTGTAGGCGCCGGCCTCGTCGTTCCATGCGGTGGTCAGCGTGGCCACGGCCTCGCCCGGCTCGCGCCATTCGCCGTCAACGAGGACCTTGTGCGCCGAGCGGTTCGTGACGGTGAACTCGATCCCGTCGAGGCCGGGGTGCTCGCCAGGCGCCTCCTTGTGGCCGCTGCCCGCGAGCGCCTCGGACGCCTGCAGCTCCTTGTCGGACTTGGTCACCTGCACGCCGCCGCGGAAGACCTCGTCGGTCACGGGGTCGCCCGTGAGGTCGCGCATCTCGTCGGCCTTCACGGTGAACGCGACGGAGGCGTCGCTGGCGTCGTAGCCCTCGGGCGCGCCGGACTCGACGATGCGGTAATTGCCCGCGGGGAGGGTGTCGGCGCCGGTCGCGGCGACGTGCGACCCGTCCTCGGGCGCGGTCTTTATCGTGGCGCATACCTCGCCGTCGGCGTAGTACTTGCCGCCGACCAGCACGTAGCGGCCGGTCTCGTTAACGACGGAGAAGCTCGCGCCGTCGAGCGAGGCGTCGCCCTGGGGCTCCGCGCCCGCCTCGGAGTCCGTTTTGGCGACCTTGACTCCGCCCGTGGACCAGCTGAAGCTCACGAGCGTCTGGGAGCCGCCGCCGGTCCTGACGCAGAATGCCTCGAACCCGGCGGATACCCTGCCGGCGCCCGCCTTCATCTTGGCGAAGGTCCCGCCGATCAGCTCGGATTTCGCCCAGGAGGCGAACTCGGCGCTCGTGCCGTGCGTGGCAGCCGACTCGGACCCAGAGTAGGCGTAGGCGATGAGCACGTGGCTCGCCGCGGCGTACTTCGCGTCGTCCCAGCCGCCGCCGTCGTACCAGCTGCCCGGGAACATCGACGCGTCGAAGCCGGGAGAGCCGAACGAGTACCAGATCGCCGCTGTCACGTCGCCGCTCGGCACGGGGCTCGTCGAGTAGGAGCCCGGCGCGGGCGTCGGGGACGAGGGCTCGGCGCAGTAGGCGATGTTCCCGTCGGCGCTCATCCACGTGGTGGCGAAGCCGCCGTAGGGGATCTTGCCGCCGATGGACACGTCTACCGTGCTCGGCGCGGCGTAGGCGGGCGAGGCCGCCACGGAGGCGAGCAGCGCCCCCGCCGCCAGGATGAGCGCCATGGCGCATCGGAGGAGCTTTTCCTGCAGGGTGCAGTCTTTCGCTGCGTTCATCTTTCCGCCTCCCTATCTCTCGACGCTTCGCTGTGCGCGGGGCGCCTCGTGCTCGGCGGCGCGGCTCGCCTGGCGGGCGTGCTCGGCGCGCTCCGCGAGGTAGCGCGAGCGCCCTGCGTCAACGGCCTCCTTGAGCTGCGCGGGCATGACCTTCACGGTGTCCTTGACCGCGCGGCCGTCCTCGTCGAGCTCGGGCTGGCCGTCCGGGCCCATCACCGTCTTCCTCAGCCACACCTCGCGGTTCGCGAGCAGCGGTATGTCCCGGAAGTCGGCCCCCTTGAAGCGGCTCTCGTTCACGAACATGGGGCTGAACTCGTAGCCTCCCACGTCCACGCCGTCGACGACGGTGCCCTTGGGAAGGGTCGCCGAGTTGAAGGTCCTGGTCTCGCCGGTCGCGCGGTCGGTGTACTCGATGCCCTCGCGCACGAAGCTCTTGTGCAGCGAGAGGTACACGTTCTTCCTCTCTTCCATGTCTTTCCTCCTTTTCGTTTTCAATCGGTCCTTGTCTTCATCCGCCGGGACGCGTGCCCCGGCGCGGTGCCCCTATCTCATGGCGACCGCCCCCTTCCTCGCTTTTCCGCTAGAAGCCGCTCACGATGTCGCGCGCCCAGGAGCCGCTCTTCACGAGGGCCAGGATGAGCAGCACGCACATGGCCAGGTACTGCAGCGCGTAGGTGAGCCCGTTTGCGACCGCGTCGGCCGGGGTGCCCGTCCCGGGGTTCGCCCCGGTGAGCCCGCCGAGCACGAGCGGGAACGATATGAGCAGCACGAGGATGATGACGCCGGCGATGCAGACCGCCCCGAAGCTCTTCAGGTAGCCAAGGCCTATCTGGCGCGTGGCGTCCATGCCGAGGAACGCCAGCGGGATCGGGGCGAACGCGGCCATGATGTAGAGCTGGAGCGCGCGGGCCCAGCAGACCACGAGGGCGACGACGTAGGCCGCCAGCACCACGACCCAGCTGATGAGGCTCACGACGAGCATGGCGATGAGCGACGGGATGTCGTCGTCGGTGGTGACGACGGACGCCTCGGGCAGGTCGAGCGCGCCTCCGGCGCCGAAGAGCGCCTCGACTCGGTCGATGGCGAGCCCGCAGACCTCGTAGATCGACGCCATCAGGTCGAAGCTGTTCTGTATGAGGAACAGGAACACGGCGAAGAACACGAGGAGGAAAACGACCTCCTTGACGCCGGGAAGGCTCTGGCTGCCGTCCATGCGCTGGGAGATCTCGATGAGCTTCAGGGTGAAGACCAGGCCGAGCACCCCGCACCCGATCGGCAGGATGGCAACCTGCCATACGCCCCGGGCGACGTCGTGCATGGTCAGGTCGCTCGAGCTCGTGAGCATGTGCGCGAAGTCGGCCGAGAGGATCCCGTTCGCGCCGATCGACCCGAGCACGCCCGTCTGAGCCTTGAACATCCAGTTGCAGCAGTCTCGCAGGAGGCCGCACAGCCAATCGTTGACGTCCCCGGCTATGTCGGCGTATGCCGGCTGCGCGGGGACGAGCAGGAGCGCGCAGAGGGCGAACGCCGCCGCGGCGGAGATGGCGAACGCCCTGCGGCGCTGCGCCTTGGGCGCCCGCACGGCTACATCGCCTCCAGCGAGCCGCCGCGCGAGACCACGGTGACCACCGTCGAGGCGGGGTCGTCGAGCGTGAAGGTCGTCGACGCGACGTTCCCGGCGTAGTCGAGCCACACCTCCTTGTCCCAGGTGGCTCCCGCCGCCTGCGGGGACACCTCCGCCGCCTTCCCGGCGACGGCCTCCTCGATGGCGGCGGCATCCGCGCCCAGCGCCTCGGAGAGGCGGTCGTCGGTGCCGGTCACGGAGAACGCTCCGTCTTGCGCCTTCTGGAGCGCGTAGGCCTGCGTCAGGAGGTCGCATGCCAGGGTGCGGGCGTCCCCGTCGCCCGAGACCTGGATGAGCGAGAGCCCTCCCGCCTTGTCGCCGGTTCCCTTGACCTCGATGGGCACGCTGAGCACGCCGCCGGCCTCGGAGGGCTCCTCGGCCGAGAAGAACCAGGCGCGCTCGGTGCCGCCCGCGCTCTCCACCATGGCGCCCTCGACGATCCGCAGCGTGGCTGTCGGGTCGTCGGCGCCCGTCCATGCGGTGTTCCAGAGCGCCTCGGCGCCCGAGGCGGCCTTCCCGGTTGCCGCGTCGGCGCCTGCAGCCGCGGGCTGCTCTTGCTCCTGGGGACTATCCTGCGCGCCTTCCTGCGGGGCGATGGCGCAGCGCGCCGCGCCCGCGCCGAGCGCAAGACCCGCCAGACGAAGAAAGCCGATGCCACCTGCCGCGACGGCGGCCATGACCCTTGACTTTCCCTGCATTGGTTTCTCCTATCTCGCGGTGAGCGCGCAGCTGAAGCTGCCGATGCCGCTCGCTATGCGGCACACGTCGCCCGTTCGCGGCTCGTGTATGTACCTGTCGTCGCCGATGTAGATGGCCACGTGGCCCGAGCGGTAGAGGATGTCGCCGGGCTTCGCCTCGGAGAGCGGTATGCGCCTGAGCTCCTCGTACTGGGAACCCGTGTAGTGGCTTATGCGGATGCCCGCCTGCGCGTAGCAGTACTGCGTGAGCCCGCTGCAGTCGAGCGCCTTGCCGGGGGTCGAGCCTCCCCACACGTAGGGCACGCCGAGCTGGCTGTACGCCGCCTCGACGATCGCGTTCCCGTTCGCGGCCGGGTACTTCAGGTCCTCGACCGTCATGGAGTCGAGCCGGTAGAGGCCCCATTGCGCCATGATCGACTTCAGGGACTCGACGTAGGACGAGTCGGTCGCCCAGCCGGCGTCCTTGAGCCCCTCGGCCATCCTGTCCGAGTCGTGCCTCTCGATCGCCTCCCGGATGAGGGCGTTGCCCGAGTAGCGCTCCGCCTGCAGGAAGACCCTGCTGCGGAAGCGGATGCACTCGGCGTCGCCGGTGAAGCGGATGAAGCTCGCCGTGATCTGGGTGTGCTCGCCGGGCACGTACTCCTCGCTGGTGGCCCAGTTCGCCTTGCCGGCCACCTCGGGGCAGCCCGCGTAGCCCGACCACCACTTCATGCCGAAGAGGTTGTGGTCGCGCTCTGCGAGCTGGCTCATGCGGTCGCCCTGGCCGGACTCCTGGATGATCTGCGCGATGGTGCAGCCCGCCGGGTGCCCGTACTCCTCCTGGCACTCGAGCGCCGCCTCGACCATCTCGTAGGTGATGTAGGGCGGCAGCCCCTCGAGGCCCTGCTTGGAGGCCGCGTCGTCCCAGAAGCCGAACAGCGCGCTCAGCAGCTGCGCGACGGCGAGCGCGCAGGCGACGAAGGCCACGATGCCGGCCACCGCCCCGAGCAGGGCGGGCG
>ERZ827458.1419-NODE-1419-length-17573-cov-3.605434_pt1 | contig 17573 bp, 10 predicted proteins | sample MGYA00519706_ERZ827458 | MGnify/ENA primary metagenome ERZ827458 (study PRJEB31778, sample SAMEA3449309) | human gut metagenome | biome: human gut; feature: human-associated habitat; material: faeces | place: United Kingdom | collected 2010/2012 ...
TCCCTCTTCGAGGGAGCTGTCAGCGAAGCTGACTGAAGGAGTAAAGGCGTTCGAAGCAATAACAAAAGGCGCTGAGCGGAAAAATCCGTTCAACGCCTTTTGTTATGCGATTGCTTGTACAGAGTCAGGCAACGCTGTGTGCCTGTAAACCGTTTGCTTAGCGCTCGACGCGGCCGGAGCCGGAGCCCTTCATCAGGCTTTCGACTTCCTTGACGGTCACGCGGTTGAAGTCGCCGGAGATGGTGTGCTTCAGGCAGGAAGCGGCCACGGCGAACTCGAGAGCCTCGGCCTGCGTGGCATAGGTGTTCAGGCCGTAGATCAGGCCGCCGCCGAAGGAGTCGCCGCCGCCGACGCGGTCAACGATATCGGTGATGGCGTACTTACGGGAGACATAGAACTCCTTGCCGTCGTAGATGCAGGCCGCCCAGTAGTTGGTATCCGCGCTCTTGGATTCACGCAGGGTGATGGCGACCTTCTTGAGGTTCGGGTAGAGATCCATCGCGGTCTGGGCGATCTGCTTGTAGACGTCGCGATCCAGCTCGCCGCTCTCAACGTCGCTCTTGGCGCTGATGCCCAGAGACTTCTGGAAGTCTTCCTCGTTGGCGATGGCGACATCGACGTACTTGGTCAGCTCGCTCATCACTTCCTTGGCTTCCTTGCCGTACTTCCAGAGGTTCTTGCGGTAGTTGAGGTCGCAGGAAACGGTCACGCCCATCTCCTTGGCGGCCTTGACGGCGGCCAGAGAGAGATCCGCGGCAGACTGGGAGATGGCCGGGGTGATGCCGGTGATGTGGAACCAGGTCGCGCCGTCGAAGATCTTCTTCCAATCGAAGGTATCGACCGGAGCCTTGGCGATGCAGGAATCCGCGCGGTCATAGACGACCTTGGACGGACGCTGGTTGGAGCCGGTCTCCAGGAAGTAGATGCCCATGCGGCCATCCATCATCTTGATGTTGGAGACGTCCACGCCGAAGCTGCGCACGTCGCGCAGGCAGGCCTCGCCGATGGCATTGTTCGGCAGGGCGGTCACGAAAGCCGCGTCCATGCCGTAGTTGGCCAGAGAAACGGCCACGTTCGCCTCGCCGCCGCCGAAGGTGGCCTCGAGGGACGGGCTCTGGAAGAAGCGCTCCAGCGCGGGGCTCTTCAGACGAAGCATGATTTCACCGAGAGTAACAATACGAGCCATTGTCAATCACTCCTGAATCTTATTGATTTTGAGTGTGCGCAGGGAGAAAAAACGCGCACTATCTCAGTTTCTGAGGTTATTATACACGATGGCGGGACGCAAATCAAGTCGTCTGACCAATAAAGCGCAAAACTTGCGGAATTGAGCAGAAATAGACGGAATTTTGCGCATCATATCGGCTAAAACGTCGCAAAGGAACAAAGAACGCGCGATAAATTTCGCCACATTCCGGCCGGAGGGGACGGATGAACGGCAGGCGGCGCGCATAGGAAACAGAAGGGCGGGGAAGGGCTAAGGCAGGCGGGACGGACGCAGGAACTGTGTTTTTCCTTGCCACATAAAGGGTTTTATGCTATAATGCCCGTTGGTGCCTGACAAAAACAGGCCGAAAAGAGGGAAATCGGCGGCCATTCCGCCATCCATCATATTTGGGAGGGTTTTGAACTTATGCCTCTGCAAACCGAGTATAACAAGGATACCATCAAGGAATCCATCCTCAACAAGCTGCTGCGCTACTACGGCTGCACCATTGAGGACGCGACGCCCAAGCAGATCTACGCTGCCGTGGCGAGCACCGTGCGCGACCAGATCATGCTCAAGTGGCGCTTTGAGAAGGAAGCTCGCCGCAGCGAGAAGGCCAAGCGCCTGTATTACCTCTCCATCGAGTTTCTGACCGGCCGCTGGCTGCACAACAACCTGCTCAACCTTTGCTCCACCAAGGAATATGAAAAGGCGTTCGAGGAGCTGGGGCTGACCCTGCGGGGCGTGCTTCACGAGGAGCCGGAACCGGCGCTGGGCAACGGCGGTCTGGGCCGTCTGGCTGCGTGCTTCCTCGATTCGCTGGCGACGCTGAACCTGCCGGCGATGGGCTGCACCATCCGCTATGAATACGGCCTGTTCCGTCAGCGCATCGTGGACGGCCAGCAGGTCGAGGTGCCGGACGAGTGGCTGACCTACGGCAACGCCTGGGAGATTCCGACCCAGCGCGACGCGGTGGAGGTCTGCTTCGGCGGCCAGATGGTCGAAAACTGGGTGGGCGGCACGAACTACGTCACCCTCAAGAACACGGAAAACGTCATCGCCGTGCCGTATGATCTGCCGATCGTCGGCTACGACAGCGACGTGGTGGATCGCCTGCGCACGTGGAGCGCCGTGCTGCCGCAGAACTTCAACCTTGAAAAGTTCTCCGCGGGCGATTACAACGGCTCCACGGAGGACAGCAACTCCATCGCGGCGCAGATTTCCAAGGTGCTCTATCCGGAGGACAACACCTATAACGGCAAGAAGCTGCGCCTGATGCAGGAATACTTCCTCGTCAGCGCGACGCTGCAATACGCGATCAAGGACTTCAAGCGCGTCTACGGCACGGATATGAGCCAGCTCCCGGAGAAGGTCGCTTTCCACATCAACGACACGCACCCGGCGATGGTCATTCCCGAGCTGATGCGCATCCTCGTGGATGAGGAGCGCCTGCCGTGGGAGGAGGCCGAGCGCATTACGCAGGCGACCGTGGCCTACACCAACCACACCATTATGGCCGAGGCGCTGGAGAAGTGGCCGGAGAACATGATGCGCGAGACGCTGCCGCGCATCTACTCCATCATGCAGGAGCTGAACCGCCGCCTGTGCCAGAAGCTGTTCGACGCCTTCCCCGGCCAGTGGGATCGCATCGGCCACATGGCGATTCTGGCTTACGATCAGGCGCACATGGCGAACATGTGCGTGGCGTATTCCCACGCGGTCAACGGCGTTTCCCAGCTCCACGGCGACATCCTCAAGCACACGACGTTTGCGGATTACTACGCCATCATGCCGGAGAAGTTCTACGCGATCACCAACGGCATTACGCCGCGCCGCTGGCTGATGCTGGCCAACCCGTCGCTCTCCGACCTGCTGGATGAATCCATCGGTCAGGGCTGGCGCAAGGATCTCAACGAGCTTGAAAAGCTGCTGCCGTTCGCGGACGATGCGGCCTTCGTCGAGAAGTTCGCCGCGGTCAAGAAGGCGAACAAGGAGCGCTTCAGCCGCTGGATTTACCGCCATCAGGGCCTTGAGCTCGACCCGACGATGATGTTCGACGTGCAGGTGAAGCGCCTGCACGAGTACAAGCGCCAGCTCCTCAACGCGCTGCACATCCTCGTGCTCTACAACCGCATCTGCGACGATCCGAATTACACGATGGCGCCGCGCACCTTCATCTTCGGCGCGAAGGCCGCGCCGGGCTACCGCCGCGCGAAGGAGATTATCCACTTCATCAACGTGCTCGCCGCGAAGGTCGCTTCTCACGAGCGCGCCAGCAAGATGATCCGAATCGTGTTCCTCCAGAATTACAACGTCTCTACCGCCGAGATGCTGATGCCGGCCAGCGAGGTCAGCGAGCAGCTCTCTACCGCCTCCAAGGAGGCCAGCGGCACCGGCAACATGAAGTTTATGATGAACGGCGCGGTGACCATCGGCACGCTGGACGGCGCGAACGTGGAAATCGCCGATCTGGTCGGAAGTGACAACTGCTACATCTTCGGCATGCGTTCCAATGAGGTGGAGGCGCTCTACGCCGCCGGCACCTATCGTTCGCTGGATATCTACGAGACGAACGCCGAGCTGCGCCGTGCGCTGAACATGATGTTCGACGGCACCCTGACCCCTGAGAACCCGAAGATGTTCGAGGGGCTGTACCGCGCGCTGGTGTTCAGCGACAACGGCGGCATGGCCGACCCGTATCTGGTGCTCAAGGACTTCGGTTCTTACCAGCAGGCGCAGAGCCATCTGGGCGCGGATTACCTCGATCAGAAGAAGTGGACGCGCAAGGAGATCATCAACGTGGCCAAGAGCGGCGTGTTCTCCTCCGACCGCACGATTCGCGAATACAACGATCTGATCTGGCACCTCACCCCGCTGACCAAGAAGCGCTGATGTTCATACGCGCGCGAAAGCGCGTCAGTGCCCTCGAAAGAGGGATTTTGGACTGAATAAAGCGATTCTCCCCCCGAAAGGGGAGAATTGCCTTTTCCGCAAATGAAAGAATAGCTGAATTTCTTGATTTTGCGATTCAAGCCAAGTTTGCTTATGGCAATAAGCTGCAGCTCCCTCGAAAGAGGGGGCTTTTTTGATTTTCGGGGAAGAAAATGGAAGGGACATGCGTTTTTATCATAGACGATGATGCTTCGTTGAACCTATGTGTACATTTTATGAGGAAAGGCGGATGAATCTATGAAACGCATCGGAATTCTCGGACTGCTTTTGATGAGCCTGATGTTCACTTGTTGTACGGCTTGGGCGGATGGCGGCAACGCCTATGCGGTCGTGCATAATCCTGACGCCGCAGACCGGCTGAATCTGCGCGCTGCGCCGAACAAGGAAGCGGAATCGCTGGGCAAGTATTACAACGGCGTTGGGGTTCAAATTCTTGAAGAGCTGAACAACGGATGGGTTCGCGTTCGAATCGGCAATCGCGGAGTTGCCGAAGGGTACATGATGAAGGCATATCTGCAATATGACAACACGCAGGCGGTTGCGGCCGCAATGCCGACATATACCTCCACAAGCAGGGCGTGGGAGCTTTATCAAACCCGCGATGTAAACGGAGCGTATGAAATGCATGGCTATGGCGAAACGGTGACGCTTCTGGGCTTTACGTCGAAATGGTGGCACGTTCAGATTCGGGAATATACCGGGTTTGTACCGGCTGACGGCTCGGCGCTGGATCAGCGGACGGGCAATTACTACGACGGCTATGCGACGGCGCAGGTTCACAATCCGATTTCGACGGATCGACTGAATCTGCGCGCGGAAAAAACGGCGAACAGCGCGTCGCTCGGCAAATATTACAATGGATGCACGGTCGCAATCGTTCAAAAAGGGAACGACGGATGGAGCCGGGTTCGAATCGGCAATCTTGAAGGATATATGAAAAATCAGTTCCTCGATTTTAACGCGCCCAAAGACCAGCAAACCGAACTGCTGCCCAAGGTGACGATTCAAAATCCCAATGGGCAGGGCGCCAATCTGCGAAGGCAGGCTTCGACCCGCGTTAACGCGGTGGCGCTGTATCCGAACGGAACGCAGGTTCGGGTGTTGGGCATAGCGGGAGAATGGTGCCATGTGCTGATTGACGGGGAGATCGGCTTTATGATGACCCAATATCTCGTGCCTCGACTCAGCTTTGAATCGACCAGATAAGAAGGCGCTCAACATGGCGGAGAACCAAGAGACGCTCGATTTGCAAAAAAATGAAATATGGGGTTGACAAATCGTCTTATATGATTTAAGATAGAGTCAGCGTCAAGCAAGCGGGAGGAAAGACCCTTATGAATGTTGTTGTTGCGAACGTGTACTATTTTAGCCTGTATTATCGCGAGAATACGGGCTGTTTGCAATGCAAAGCATAAGGTGATGTCCACGGATTGCAGCGCGGCCCTTTCATAAAAGTGAAAGGGCCGCTTCTTTTATATCCGAAACAAGGCAACAAACTGTCAAAGTGAAAAAGGAGAAGCCGCCATGATTGTCATTTTAAGACCCGGCGCACAGAAAGCGCGCGTTGAAGCCCTGATGAGCCAGATCAAACAGCAGGGTGTGGATATCCATTACAGCCAGGGCGCGACGGAAACGATTCTCGGCCTTGTCGGCGATACGACGCACGTTGACGAGGATTGGCTGCGCGCCAGCGACATCGTCGAGGATGTGCGCCGCGTTTCCGAACCGTATAAGCTGGCGAACCGCCGCTTCCATCCCAAGGATACGCATGTGAACGTCTGCGGGCGCGCGGTTGGCGAGGGGACGTTTACGGTGATCGCGGGTCCCTGCTCGGTGGAAAGCCGCGAACAGCTCGTTTCCATCGCGGAGGACGTCAAGCGGAGCGGCGCAACCTGTCTGCGGGGCGGCGCGTTCAAGCCGCGCACCTCGCCGTATTCCTTTCAGGGGCTGGAAAACGAAGGGCTCAAGCTGCTGCTGGAGGCCAAGAAGGAGACCGGCCTGCCGATTGTCACCGAAATTATGAGCGAAACGCAGATAGACGATTTCGCGGATGTGGACGTGATTCAGGTTGGCGCGCGGAACATGCAGAATTTCCGGCTGCTCAAGGCGCTGGGGCAGACGAACAAACCGATTCTGCTCAAGCGCGGGCTTTCCGCGACGATTGAGGAATGGCTGATGAGCGCGGAATACGTGCTGGCGGGCGGCAACCCGAACGTCATCCTCTGCGAACGGGGCATCCGCACGTTTGAAAAGATGATTCGCAACAATCTGGATATCTCCGCCGTGCCGCTCATTAAGCAGAAGTCGCATCTCCCGATCATCATTGACCCGTCGCACGCGGCGGGCATCGCGTGGATGGTGCAGCCGCTCGCGCGGACGGCTATCGCGGCGGCCTGATGATCGAGGTGCACAACAACCCCAAGGCCGCGCTCTGCGACGGCGCGCAGTCGCTCGACCCGGCGCAGTTTGACGCGCTGATGACCGACGTGAAGCGCCGCGTCGTGTTTGAGGAAAAGACGCTGCTGTAACGCGCAAAAAAAGAGCCGTATCGTTTTGCCCAAAATCAGGAGGGCGGCAATACGGTCATTTTCTTGTCTTCAAAGGGGCATGAATTTGGGGAAACCTTACGCGCGGCTGTGTCCCGCGGGTGCGCGCCAAAACTGGGCGGTGGATAGGCCGTCCGGCCAATCAAACATCGCGTCGGCCTGTGTCCACGTTTCGCGGGAGACTTCGGCCTCGTGCTTCTCGGCGGAGAGCCTGCGCGCTAGGGTGACGAAGGGCACGAGGAAATCGAAATTGCGCTGCTGCTGCAGACAGGTGACGTGCGCCATGATTGGGCATGCCTCCGCAAAACCGCTGCGGATAAAAAGCGGCTTGAGTGCCGACGGGTCATACCGGGCGACGCAGGGCTCGAGCGTCACGCGGCCGGGGGAGAGGTAGAGCATGGCATACAGCGCCATGCCCGGTACGCCGTCATCCATGCAGCCGACGCTGCCCACCACATCGAGCGTCAGGTTCGGCAGGCGGTAGTGCATGGGATTGTGGCCGTGGCCGCAGACGATGTGCGTACCCGGCTCGAAGGCCATGGCGTTCAGTCGTGGAAGCGCGAGCGTCGGGTTGTGGACGGGAAAGCGGTCGTCTCCCGGCATCGCGTGGCAGAGCGTGACGCCGGAGAGCGTCAGCTCCTTTTCAAAGGTGATTTCCTGCGGGGTGAGGCGGTCGGCGTTGAAGCGGAGCGACGCGAAATTCGCCCCGGCATACCCCGGTTCGCCGCGCATGACGGAGAGGATGTAGCCCTCGTGGTTGCCGTGCAGGCAGGTTACGCCCTCCGCGCGGAGCAGGCGCAGGGTGTCGCACGGCGCGGAGCCGAGGTTGACCTGATCGCCCAGAGACACGATGCGATCGGGCTTGTGCTTTCGGCGAATATCGGCGATGACGGCCTCTGCGGCCGGCAGATTGGCGTGAATATCGGCCATGAGCGCGATGGCTTCCATAGCGTCCTCCTGATAAAAAAGTGGAATAACCGGATTTTCTATGATATAATTCTGGATGAGAAAGAAAAAATCCTGCCGAATGTTTCACGTGAAACATTTTGGCGCGGCGATCTGCGGACGGCGCGGTATCGGCCGGGATGTTTCACGTGAAACAATTTTGGGGCAAAGAGAGGGTCGCGGGATGAAGATTTTGACCGCAAGGCCGCACAGGCTGCTCGCCGCGTGCGTGGATCGACTGGGCGAGGCGACGGCGCGGGGAGAAGGAGGCATGTTTCTGGTGCCGTCGCAATACACCTTGCAGGCGGAGCTGGAGATCATGGAGCGGCTGCACGTCAGCGGTTCGTTTCTGATCGACGTGCTTTCGCCGAAACGGCTCCAATCGCGCGTCTTCGAACTGGCGGGTATGCCGAAGCAGACCCTTTTCGACGAGCGCGGCAAATGCATGGTGCTCAGCTCGATCATCGAGGCGCAGAAGGACGAGCTGAGCGTGTATCGCGGCGCGGCGCAGAACGGATCATCCGGCTTCACGGCGCGCATGTCCAACATGATCGCGTCGCTCAAGCGCAGCGGCCTGTCGGCGGCCGACGTGGCGAGGAGCGCCGAAAGCATGGACACGGAAAGCCCCGCGCGGGCCAAGTTTGGCGATATTGCGCGGATCTACGCGGCCTACGAGCAGCGGATGGCGGGCGAATTGGCCGACGCGGAGGATATATCGCGGGAGATGTGCGCGCGGTTTGAGGCCTCCGGCGTGTTCAAGGGGCAGAATGTGTTCGTATACGGTTTTGACATGATTACGCCGACGTTTGCGGCGGAGCTGCTGAGCATCGCGCCGCTCTGCCGAACGCTGACGCTGGCCATCGAGACGGACGCGAACGCCGCGCCGGACGGACGGCTCTTTGCGCCGGTCAATTTCAGCTTGCAGCGGCTGGAAAGGCTAGCGAAGGAACGCGGAATCGCCGTGGAGCGCGAGACGCTGGATGCGGAGCTGGACGCGCCGCGGGATATCCGGCTCATGGAAAAACGGCTGTACGCGCTGGGCACAGCGCCCTGCATGGACGAGCCGACGGCGGTTGAGCTGCTTGCGGTGAGCGGAAAGCGGCAGGAGGTGCATCTGGCGGCAGCGAGAATACGCCGTCTGGCGGCGATGGGGGAGGACGTTTCGCAGATGGCGGTCGTCTATCCCAAACAGAGCGGATACGGCGCGCTGCTGCAAAACATTCTGCCGATGTACGGCCTTGCGACATATGTGGCGGAAAAACGCAAGGCGGGCGCGCATCCGCTGAGCCGCTTTATCCTCGGCGCGCTGGCGGCGATTTCCGCCGGGTGGCGGCTGTCGGATATTCTGGAATGTGCGCAGAGCGGCTTCTTGGGCTTGACGCAGGAGGCGCTGGATCGCTTCTGCACGTATTGCGAAGGGGCGGATGTGCGCGGCGAGGCCATGCGCAAGCCGTTTCGCTATCCCAAGGGCGTGACGGAGGATGAGCTCGGCGCGCTGGAAGAGAGCCGAAAGCAGGTGATGGAGCCGCTTTTGGCGCTCCAACGCGGCTTGCAGGCGGCAAAGACAGCGGACGACACCATCCAAACCATCCTGACGCTGCTGGAAAGCGTCCATGCGTATGAAACGCTGGAAGACATGCGCGACGAGCTGAACGCCGCCGATCTCACGGCGGAGGCGCAGGACTGCGCGCAGGTCTGGAACGCGATGATGACGACGCTCGACCAGCTTCACACACTGCTCGGCGGGCAGGCCGTTCCGGCGAAAATCGTGCTGGAGCTGCTTCAAAACGGCCTTTCCGCGCTCGAGCTGGCGGCGCTTCCGCCTGCGGACGGCGCGATCATCTGCGGCGAAATCGGTAACGTGCGCACGGCGCAGGTTCGGACGCTCTTTGCCATCGGGATGAACGATATGCCGGGGAGCAGCGATAACGGCCTGCTCACCGTCGGTGAACAGCTGGCGGCGCAGGAGGCCAGCGGCGCGTATCTGGGCATGACCCCGCAGGAGAGCGCCGCGCTCGGCCAGCTCGACGAGCTGAAAGCGCTGTCTGGGGCGAAGGAGCGGGTGATCGTCTCTTACGCCGTGGCGGATGAAACGGGGCGCGCGCTGCGCGAGGGCGCGGCGGTGCAGGCGCTTCGAAGGCTGTTTCCCAACATGCCGGTTTACGGCGGGCTGGCGCAGGAGGAGCGCGAGGCCATGCTCTGCGCGCGAACCCCGGCGCTTGAGGCGCTGGCGGTCGAGCTTTCGGAGGTTGCGGACGGGCGGCGCGAGCTGGGCGGGGCGTATGCGGCGGCCGCGGCGGCGCTCTCTGCGGATGAAACGGGGAAGCAGGCGCTGCTCGGCGTGACGCGCGGGCTGGGCGATCCCCCGGCAAAGCGGATGACGGGCACACTGGCGCGCGCACTGTATGGGCGGCCGGTCAGCAGCGTCTCCCGGCTGGAGACGTTTGCCCAGTGCCCGTATCAGCATTTCGTCCGATACGGCCTTGCGCCGCAGCGGGAGCAGCAGCCGGGCGTGGACGCGGCCGAGCTGGGCACGCTGTACCACGAGGCCGCCGAGCGCTTCACCGAGGCCGTGACGGCGCTGCCGGAATTTCCCGAGGTGCCGCAGGCGGTCTGCGACAGGCTGATGGATGAAGCCGTTTCGCCGCTGATCGACGCCTGGCGGGAATCCCCGATGGGGGAGAGCAAGCGCGGCGAGGCGGTTGCGCGGCGGATTCGCCGAACGGCCAAAAGGACGGCGCGCAACATCCTCTCGCAATACGCGGACAGCAGCTTCCGCCCGCTGCGGATGGAGTTTGTCTTCGGGCAGAACGGCCTGTCGCCGATTGTGCTTGAATTGAGCGACGGCACGTTTGTCTATCTGCAGGGGCGGATCGATCGCGTGGATGTGATGACGGGCGGCGGCCTGCGCGTGATTGATTACAAGAGCGGCGCTCGGAAGTTTGATCCGACGCTGGTTTACTGGGGCTTGCAGCTCCAGCTCCTGCTCTATCTGGCGGCGGCTTTGTCGCGCGTTCCCGGCTCGCATGCGGCGGGATTCTTCTATTGCCGAATCGCCGATCCGACGGTCAAGACCGAATCGCGCATCCGCGAGGAGGTGGAAAAGCAGATCGCCAAGAAGCTGTCGCTTCAGGGCATTTCGCTCAGCGACGTGGCCATTCTCCGCGCGCAGGGCGGCAGCGTCGCGTCGATGGTCACCAAGGACGGAAAGCCGAACGGCCGTTATGCCGCGTCGATGGTTGACGAGGCGGGGATGGAAAAGCTGCTGGATTTTGCAAAGCGCAAGGCAGCGGAGCTGGCGGGGGAAATCTATCGCGGCGAAATGGACGATTCGCCCGTTGAACGCGGCGCGTTTAACGCTTGCCAAAACTGCGAGTATTCGGCCATTTGCGCCTTCGACCCGTTGCGAAAGCCGCGCAGGCGGTTGACGGCCAAGAAGCTGGACGATCTTTTGTAAGCGTGTGCATTGCGCGCCCGTTATCGGAATTTGCGCAAAATTTTGGATTTGCTCATTTACTGAAATGGTATAAAAATACAGCCTCTCTGGATCGGAGAGGCTGTATTTTTTACACATATTGTGTGGGTTGCTTTGATAGATAACTTTAGAAATTAGTTGTTGCGGTAGTAGTTGATTAAGCAGCCGTCCGCGATGATCTGGCGCTCGTCCTCGGTCAGCGCGCCGGTGGAAACGCTCGTCTTTTTAACGCTGCCGTCGGCCTTGACCACGTATGCATCAAACGCCTGCCTGCCGGAGAGAATCGCCTCGCGAATGCCGGGCACGAACACCCAGTCGCCCAGCGCGTAATCCTCCGGCGTGGCGGTGAGCAGCGGCGCCATGCCCCAGTTGATGCAGTTGCTGCGATAGCGCTTGGTGGCGTATTCCATCGCGATGTTCGCGCATGCGCCGAGTACGCGCTGGCAGCTTGCGGCCTGCTCGCGGGCGGAACCGTCGCCCGGCTTGTTGGCGTAAATCGTCGAGCCGATGACCGTCGCGGCAGGGTTGCTGGCGACGCCCGCGCGGGTCAGCGCGGCATAAACGGCCTGCACATCCTCGGGCAGCGCCTCGCCCTGCTCGCGCGCCGTTTCAACGGCATGCACGGCCTTTGCGCGGCCGACATACGCCGGATCCTTGCGGGAGAGCGCAAATTCGGCCAGACGCAGCGGGTTGGAGCGATAGGAGGAGGTTTCACCGGAGGGGATCAGCTCGTCGGTGGTCGTCACCGGGTCGGTGATGTAGGAAACCACCTTCACCAGCAGATCGTCGGAGAGCGCGGGCTGCTCGGGCCAATCCTTGATGTTCGGCCCCATGCGAAGCTCGTGCTCCGGCTCGGCCTTGCCGTAGCCGTTGTAAACGCGCTTCTCGTACACGCTGCCGTCGAAGAAATACTGCGGATGGGTGTAGGCGACGTCCAGATCCGTCGCGGCGGTCAGGCGGCCGCCGTTGATCGCCGTCGCGGCGATGGAGCGCGCGTCCATGAGCGCCACGCCCGCCATCTGCCCCTCGCCGGGCTTGCTGCCCTCGCGGTTCGGGAAGTTTCGGGTCGTGTGGCGGATGGAAAACTCGCCGTTGGCCGGGGTGTCGCCCGCGCCGAAGCACGGACCGCAGAAGCACTCGCGAATGATCGCGCCCGCGGAGGCGATATCCGTCAGCGCGCCGTTCTTCATCAACTGGATGTACGCCGGCATGCTGCCCGGATAGACGCTCATCTTAAATTCGCCGTTTCCGCAGCTATGGCCGCGCAGGATATCCGCAACCGCGCACACGTTGTCGAACGTGCCGCCGGAGCAGCCCGCGACCAATCCCTGATCGACCCAAATTTCGCCGCCGCGGATTTTGCTCATCAGGTCGAGCTTCGCACCGGTGATCTGCGCGTTGGCCTTCTCCTGGCACTCGTGCAGGATGTCCGCCGCGTTCGCCTTCAATTCGGAAATGGCGTAGGTGTAGCTGGGGTGCATCGGCAGGGCGATGGTACATTCCACCGTGGAGAGATCGACGTACACGCAGCCGTCGTAATACGCGACCTCGGCGGGCTTCAGCGGCTTGAACGCCTCCGGCCGACCGTGGATGGTCAGGTAATCCTTCGTGTTCTGGTCGGTCTCCCAGATGGAGGACCAGCAGGTCGTTTCCGTCGTCATCACGTCGATGCCGTTGCGGTATTCAATCGGCAGATTCGCCACGCCCGGCCCGACAAACTCCATGACCTTGTTCTTCACATAGCCCTTGGCGTAGACCGCGCCGATGATGGAGAGCGCCACGTCCTGCGGGCCGACGCCGTCCCTCGGCTTGCCGGTCAGGTAGATGGCGACCACGCCCGGGCGCGCCACGTCGTAGGTGCGCCCGACAAGCTGCTTGGCCAGCTCGCCGCCGCCCTCGCCGACCGCCAGCGTGCCCAGCGCGCCGTAACGGGTGTGGCTGTCCGAACCGAGGATCATGCGGCCGCAGCCGGACATCATCTCGCGGTTGTAGCTGTGGATGACGGCCATGTTCGTCGGCACGTAGATGCCGCCGTACTTGTGCGCGGCGGAGAGCGCGAACATATGGTCATCCTCGTTGATGGTGCCGCCGACGGCGCACAGGCTGTTGTGGCAGTTGGTCAGCACGTAGGGCATCGGGAATTTCTTCATGCCGGATGCGCGCGCCGTCTGGATGATGCCGACGTAGGTGATGTCGTGGCTGGTCAGGCTGTCAAAGCGCATACGCAGGTTCTGCATGTCGCCGCTCTTGTTGTGCGCCTTGAGGATGCCGTAGGCGATGGTGCCCTGCTCGGCCTCTTCCTTTGTGACGTTCCTGCCGCATTTGCCCGGCAGAGCGGCCGGATCGGTCACGATTTCGCGGCCGTTGACGAGGTACACGCCGCCGTCGTAAAGCTTTACCATGGAAAAATCCCCTTTCGTGTTTTGTCCCGTTTTCAAATGAGAGATGTGGCAAAAGACGCCATCTCTCTGATGACTTTATTATACACGATGCACAGCGTATAGACAAATACTAAAAAACCATGACGCATATAGAAGAAATTTATAATCGCCTTTTCGACCGCCGCAGGGCGGCAAAAAAGGAGCTGTCAAGCTTAAACCAAACATTTCAAGAAACAAATATCTAAGCATTTTTGGATATGGGGCTTTGCCCCATCGCCCCACCAAAGGGCTTTCCGGTCGCCCTTTGGAAACCTTCGGGCAAAAATACCTGATTTTTCTTGAAATATCGATTTTGTTAGCTTGACAGCTCCGGGTTTTGGGGAGCATCGGAAGGATCAAAGGTCGTCTTCCGTCAGGTGCGCTTTGAAGCTCGCCAGAAACGCTTCTGCCGCGCGGGATAGATACGCCTCGCGCAGGCGGACGACGCTCAGCGCCCACCACGCGCGGTATTTGGGCGGGATCATGTAATACGCGGGCTGATAGCCTTCTCCGCCCAGCAGGCCGACATAACGGCTGGGCAGCAGCATGCAGCCCATGCCCTCGCTCGTCAGGCGGCGCAGCAGCTCGTAGTTCCGGCTGGTGAGCAGAACCCGCGGCTTCACGCCCGCCTCGGCCAGCACGCGGTCGGTGATCTGCCGGATGCGCTGACCGGGCGAGACCATCAGAAACGGCTCACCGCCCAGCAGCGCGGGGTCAAGCTCGGGATGGGGCGCGTTCGGCCGCTGCACGGCCAGCGCGGCGAGGCGCTCGTCGTGCGGCGCGGCGATGAGAAACGGATCGCGCCCCAGCGCTTCAAAATCCAGCGAAGGGTTGCCGGTCAGCCCGTCGTCCGGCCCGGTGTGCAGGATGGCGAAATCCAGCCTGCCGCTGAGCAGACTGCGCTCCACCTGGTCGGTCGTTTCCTCGCAGATGCGCACCTCGATGCCGGGGTGCTCCCGGTGAAACGCGGGCAGCATGCGCGGCAGATGCGCCGTCGCCAGATAGTTGGTAATGCCCACGGTCACGCGCCCCTGCGACAGCGCGCGCTCCTCGTTGATCTCCGATTCAAACGCCGCGTAGACGCGCAGCACCTCGCAGGCCATGCGATAATACTTTTCGCCCGCGTAGGTCAGCACCAGCCCGCCGGCGGTGCGCGTGAACAGCCGCGTGCCGAGCTGCTGCTCGAGGGTCATCACACAGTGGCTCAGCGACGGCTGGGTGACAAACAGCTTCTGCGCGGCGCGGGTCATGCTCTTTTCGTCCGCGATGGTCTTGATGTAAAGCAGTTCTCTGGTGGTCATGGCGTTTCCTCGTGCGGGGGGGGTTCAGGGGGAAGGGGTTCGGTTGGGCGCGAGCAGCGCGGGGAGCGCGAAAAGCGCGAAAAAAGCGCCGCACAGGTTTCGGTAGGTGAAATAGGTGTGGTCGGATGCGTGGTTGGAGAGCGCCAGCGTCCACAGCACGGGCGCGAGCAGGGGGAGCAGCAGGAGCAGCGCGCGGCCGTCGAAGCGGCGCGGCCTGCGGCGGATGAACAGGGCGAGCAGCAGCGCCAGCACGGCCAGCAGAATCACGCGATAGGCCGTCTTATCCGTCACGATGCGGATGTTGCGCAGCAGGATATCCAGCCGGGAGTGGGATTCGCCGCCCGCGGACAGCCGGAGGGAGATTTGGTCGCCGACGGCGGCGATTCCGTCCTGCCCCAGCACGAGAAAGTTGAGCCCCCATTTCAGCATCCACATGCAGGCATAGCCGAGCGCCCAGCCGATGCAGCACAGGAGCGCCTCCCGCATCAGGCCGCCGAAGGAAATCGTCGTTTTCGTCTCCAGCGCAATCAGGAGAATCAGCGGGAAGCTGAGCGAAACGACGGGGAACGTCAGCAAATCGAAGTAGTTGACGAACAGGCCGATCAGCGCGAAAAAAACGGGCAGACCGACGCTTCGGGATAACGCCGGTTTCAGCGCGAGCAGAAGTGAACATGCCAGCAGCGCGATCAGCGAAACCGGCGCATATTGAAGGCAGAGCCCCAGCGCGGGCGGCGACATGAAGAACCACGAAACCGCAAAGGCCGGGATGAGCTGCTGCAAGCCGCGCCGAACCATCAGCAGCACCGTCCAAAGGAGCAGCGCCGTCTGCGCAAAGAGAAGGAGCATCTGCAGGTTGGTGAAGGTGAACAGGCAGAGCAGCAGCCGGAGCGCGAACGTGTAGCCGTGCCAATAGCGGCTGTAGGGAACGTTGTTCGGGGAGGGAACCGCGTCCGAATAGGTGGCGTAAGCCTCCCAATCGGTTTGATCCTCCTGCGGGGGCAGATCCGTGCGCAGGCCGCTGAACGCCATGCGCAGGAGCGGGTCGTCACCGATGTAGGCGGCGGTTTTGAGAATCAGCACGGCGGTGTAGTTGTCCAGCCGGGAGGAAGCGAAGCCGCCGACGATCTCCGGGCTGGCCGACTCGTAGCCGAGCAGATCGACGGCCTGTTCGGCGTGCTCCCGCATGGCGGGCGTGTCGATGAGAAACGCGGTCAGGCTCATCGCAAGGCAGAGCGATACGGCCAAAAGCAGCGCCAGCGCGCCGCGAACGGGTTTTATTTTCAGCATCTTCCGCTCCCTTCCGTCAGCGCTTCCGCTGGCCGGGGGCGCGCTTGGCGGCGGGCTTCGGCGCGCCGAGTCTGCGGCGCAGCACATCCTCCCGCGCGACGGAATAGCCAAAAAAGCCCTCGGGGCGCGGTTTCAGCGGGAAATATTCGCCGTGCGCATAGCTGACCAGATTCGCGCGGCCAAGGTGCAGGCTGCCGTCCGGGTCAAACAGCGCGTCCTTCACGTAGACGTCCTCAACGGCGCAGAGAAACAGCTCGTGCGAACCGAGCGGAAGGCGCTGCTGAACGCGGCAGCAGAGAAACGCGGGCGCTTCGTCCAGCGCGGGCGCGGGGAAGCCGTCAACCTCGCGCGCGTGCAGGCGCATCTCCCTGAATTTATCGACGTCCCGCCCGCTTTTCACGCCGCAGAAATCCGCCGCGCGGCAGAGCGATTGGTCGATCAGGTTCAGGCAGAATACGCCGGATTGCACAATCTGTGCATACGAGTGGCGCGACGGACGCAGGGAGACGCTGATCATCGGCGGCGCGCTGTTGATTACGCCCGCCCACGCGACGGTAATCAGGTTGTCCTTGTCAAAGCCCGGCTCGGTGCCCCGGCAGGAAAGCATCACCGCCGGAATCGGGGAAAGGAAGGTGGTCGCGCCGATGGCGCGGAAATGGTTTGGCATATTTTCCCTCCATGGAAAGAATTGGAAAAGACGCGGTGAAACACAAACCGCGTTTTCTTCATCATACATGGGAAGAAGCGTAAAATCAATAAAAAATTTCCGCCAAATGGGAAGAAATGGCGGCGCTTGTTCGTTCTGTATGCAAAGGCCGCATCGCGGCTCTGTCGGTTGCATAAAGAGATGAAACGTGGTAAGATGGAGCCGAAACTCGAAGGGATTTTTCATCATGGAGGGAATCAGGATGGATCGAAATAAAATGAAACGTAAAATTGCGATGATGCTGTGCGTATGCGTGCTCTTTGCGTCGTCCGCGCCGCTCGCGCTGGCGGAGGCCGAGGACACACTGAGCGAACCGCAGGTTGCGACGCTGGAGGAAAACCAGCCTGAGCGACCTGTGAGCCGCGAAAAAATCGGAATGAAGCTCACGCCTAATAACGGCGTGGTTTCCGTCGCGTTGACCGGCACGGCGGGCGAAGGCGTTGACGTGGAGCTGCTTACGGAAACAGAGGATAGTGTCGATAAACAGAAAGAGACGTTTGACGCAAGCGGCAAGGCCGCCGTGCGGCTGACCGCGAAGGAAAGCGGGAACTACGTTGTCGTCGCGCAGTATGCGAAAACACCGAGCAACGAGTGGGCTCAGCAGAAAATTGCGCTGACGGTAAAGGCATCCGATGAGGGCGGAGAGACCGGCGGCGCTGGTGCGGAGAACCCGGAGAATTCGGAGAACCCGGAGAATTCGGAGAATCCGGTGAATCCGGAGAACCCGGGGAATC